>Ga0210059_1008380_pt1 | contig 16337 bp, 11 predicted proteins | sample Ectturendosymbi2_FD_188042 | JGI IMG/M metagenome (GOLD analysis project Ga0210059, IMG submission 188042) | Ecteinascidia turbinata endosymbiont from Florida, USA - Sample 2 (SPAdes) (version 2) | ecosystem: Host-associated > Tunicates > Ascidians > Unclassified | place: Key West, Florida...
TTTTCATACGTTGTTTAAGGCTTGGGTCGTTGTTTGAGGCGTGCTCACCATCAAACTCCGATTTGGGGAGCGCTTAAAAAAGTTTTAAAACCGTTGAATCTAGCCATTCTAGCGTAAAGGGTTGAAGTTTTTTTAACCATGAGTTTGTAAATAACAAAATCCTGTTGCAGTTGACTGCATCACTATGAACTACTGAGGCAAGCACAAGAGAAAGATGGCAATTCGGGGCATTAACTATCAGGAAAGCAACCAGCAGCAATAGAGATCCATCAATGAATTCACTCTACTACTAGTAGGTTGCACTATCATGATATAGGGATAAGTGAACTACGATAATTCGCTTGTGGTGACTATCACATTGACTTGCTACTCATGGACACCATCTAGCGGTGACCATTTATTTTCATGTGGTGCCATCTCCAGGCCGCCACAATCGAATCGATTGGGAAAAAAATTCAATTTAGTTTTATTTTAATCATATGCTCTTTAACAAGAAAGCAGATTGCAAGCTGTCTGCAAGTGATGGTTGCGTCAAGGTCTTCAGCCCTTCCAAAATGAAAAGGTTCTTCCTACTTACGTTAGATGTTCCTGCTGAGTCTACCCGTCGCAGCTGAATAATTTCCAATTTACTGTAGGGTAAGGTTTAACATCAGATGAAAGCTGCAACACTTTTAGGCTATGTACAGGTCGAACTGTGACTGCTTGACGAAACTGTTTTTTTGCTGGAAAGTTAATGTGATATCATTGACGAAAACGTTAGTGCTCCACATGATTGTAATTGAACCGGCACAATGCATGTTCAATCGTAACAAATGAATATCTAGAATGAATGCTGGGGCCTCAAACACGCAAGCCGCATGTTGCCCGCGAGGGTATTTTGTGCAGTCCACGATGCTTTATGAGGATTTTGAAATAATTAACATTTAAGTCATCTTGTTTATTCACAGGTGTTTAAAAGTGCTCGGCCAACGAGTCAACAAGTTCATTTTAAACGAATGTGGAGATGGATAGAGATAAACTTCCTATAACTCACGATATCATTCGCAGGAAGAAAATGTAGCAGCTGTTTCTAGTAAGTTTCAGGCACAGCTTTTGATGCGTCAGCATCATATTGCGGTCCTGTTTTTTGTGTAAGTTCTCGTTTGGCCTTCGTTTTGAGTTTGAGACCCCTGGTCTATGGCCTATTTGTGTAATAAAAAAGACTTTCATTTTTTGATTGCTTCTCAGCCAAAGTTTGAGCTTCAAGGCATGTAAAACGTACAACACCGCTTTTCACTTTGAAAACTGTACAAAAACAAAAATACACGATGTCCATTGATGGTTACGGCTGATGCTACAGACAAGGGTAAGTAACACCCTAGTAATAAGCATCAAAAGCTTGATTACCCTAAAAATTTTTGGTGCAACTTTTGGAATTGGGGGGCAATTGCCCCATTGGCCCCCCTGGCTACGCTCCTGGTATTTTACAACCTGCCCGTTACCAGCGGGAATGTACGGAGTCGGTCGACCTGTAGATACTCCTTTTGAAGTGAGAAACTCTCGAAGTTCGCGATTCATGAAAGAAACGCCCCTGTAGGAATGGATGAAAGCCGGCATACCGTAAACAGTAAATAGCGATGTTAATGCCTGAATGACGCCCTCAGTTGATAAGTCACGTCACGGAAATACAAATGGGAACCTAGAATATTCATCAACAACGTTCAGAAAATATTTATTTTGGTTGTTTCTAGGAAGAGGACCTTTAAAATCAATATTGAGCCTTTCGAATGGCTGCGTGGCTTTGACAAGGTTGCCTGGTTCAGGCCAATAAAATTGCGGTTTACACTCGCAGCAAATTTGACAACTGGATACAACTCGTTTGATGTCTGCAATAGAATAAGGAAGATTACGAATGCGAATAAAATGCGCTAATCGGGTAACACCTGGATGGCATAACGCATCGTGTAACTGTCAAAGCGATTCGTCATTCGGTAAAGCATATGAAATACGAGAAAGAGCGTCGGGCGGAATATTGTCCCAACTCGGTTTATACACAATATCAAAACTGTAACACGATAGTTCAATTCGCCAACACAACATTTTATCATTTTTAATCTTCCCCTTGTGCTTTTGATTGAACATAAATGTCACGGACTTTTGATCAGTTTGCAGTGTAAAATGTTGCCTGTTAAATAATGCTTCATGTGTAAAATATAGCGCCCCTTTTCTGAGAGTTTGCCTTGAGCACCACAATTCTGATATTCACCTGTGCATATAATAAAGAACACATTTCACACAAAGGACCGCGGGGCCCGTAGCGATTGCTACATTTGCTACTATCGTTAATCCGGCACTGGTTATAACATCACCATAGCCAGCTTGCTAGTGTCACGGCGTTCGCGCTCACAGAAAGACTGCAGAAACGGTTTCGAAAGGCTGTCTACAGTGAGTGTGACGTCACAAATCGAAATTGTTACCAGTGTGGACATTCCTTAATAATACGATTTATTTTGTAACAATGAAGTTACCTTTTAACACAACGTGCGGTGATGTTGCGAGTTGGCGTAACGATTAAACAGATGGAAATAGTGACAGCGTGACTCGAGTCACGATTTTTGGTGACTCTGACTCGACTCGAGTCACGTTGAGAAAGATGGTAACTCGACTCGAGTCACATTTTTCACAGAATGACTCGACTCGAGTCACAATCAATGACTCGAGACTAGAGTCAGAGTCATTTATGCAAACTCTCAGAGCCTCTGATCGACATACCCAGTTTGTTTGCATACAAATAAATGATCATTTTTGGGTCCCGTAATGATCAAAATTGGTGCAAATTTTCTGTTTTGACTTTCAAGTCGTGTTATACTATATCCTAAGGGTCAAGTATTCATAACTTGCACAGAGGTAGACATGAGATTTGCCTTTCACTGAGGGGCCAGGAGGGCACAATATAGACATACTGACACATCATCATGGTCCAATCAGGTATTTGCATATCGTGATCTTTGAGTCTTTTCCAGATGAAGTGACTTAAGCTCTTTGAATACAAATCCAATGCAAAAATACACAGCTCAATATAATGCATATCCAAATTCCTGCCACTGTTATTAGCCTAAGCCCATGTTGCGACGTGATAACTGTGGTGAATATTAAAATGTATACACATGTTAGGCTATAAGAATGATGAGTCAATAATAGGGATTGGATCAATGACTGTTCAAGCAATTCTGTATCTCTGATGACATGATGAGGATGCACAACAGAGCTGACTTTTTGCTGGTCATTGTCAGGGCTCAACATTCAAAAAACACAATAAACAATTGCAGCCAATTTGAGAAATTCTTATCAGTGCAGTAGCTTAACCTACACTCCCCAATATGAATCAAAAATTGCGAAGAAGTTCGAAAGAATATCATAAATACCTATCCAAATCTGGTTAAGCAAAAATAATAACATTCAAATATATAAAAATGCTAGAATGCTGCAAGATTTAAATCCAAATGTACAGTATATGCAAGTACATGTTGCATGTTCGTGTCTGGTTATTTTCATTTATTGGGCATGCGAAAGACAAGGGAGTATATACCATGCAGTAAGGTTGGGCTAGACTTGTGGAAATGAATGACACTGAAAGAGACAAGCAAAATGCAAACGGCTTTCACAAAAAATTTGGATATAAATAATCTGCAATCAAACATGCTGAAACAACACTGACCACCATTTTGTCACTCATTGGGCAACATATCAGCATGTTGGTCGCCATTTTATAGCAAAAAAGCAAGCTGCAATAAGTCCGCAGGTGGTGACATGGTTCGAATAAAATGCTGAGTTTGCCTTGCCACTTTAATGGCACCATCATGGTAGTTCTGCATGTACGGTTACGTGAACTGTGCAAATGGTTTTCAGTTCAACTCTCACCGTGATCAGGTGCATTTCATTTTGGTATAAGCCTTTTGGTCGCACACTTCATGCAACCTGCTTTTTTCTTTCCTTTGAAAGTTTCCACAGATTTGTGTTCAGATTTACAGCTTGGGTTTTAGGTTTACAGTTTAGGTTTAGGGTGAGGCTTATATTGAGGGTTAAGTTTAGGGGTTAGGTTTGAGGTTTGGGGGTTAGCATCACATTATGGACAAATATGTTTACTAAATTGAAAGTCACCTGGCGGACCTATAGCCACTGAGGGTCCACTGGCGGACCTATAGCCACACTGAAGGTCAACTGGCGGACCTATAGCCACTGCAGGTCCACTGGCGGACCTGTAGCCACTGAAGGTCCACTGGTGGACCTATAGCCAAAAATATATAGGAAAAATTTCAAATTTGTTTGACTCGAACTTGTAAACTGATGACTCGAAGTGACTCGACCATTCTTGTGACTCGACTCGACCAAGTCATGACTCGACTCTGACTCGACAAAATTTCAGATGACTCTGACTCGAAGGGCTCGTGACTCTGACTCGACAGAAATGACTCGGGCACATCACTGGATTGAAAACAAGCATTTGCAAAATTGATTAATTTTTCGAGTTTGTATCATTTGGGGGGGCACAAAAAAGATTTGGGAAGCACTGCCCCCGAATGCCCCCCGTGGCTACGGGCCTGCAGTGGAAGTCATATGGGTGAAAAACGCATCCAGTCAAACATAAGCCAACGATTCTATTGGCATAGGTTACCATTACTCAAGATGTGAAGCACTGGGTGAGTTTTTGTCATGGCATGCTTGAAATAGTCTCAACTCCATGGCAGATTGTCTCGTTTTTAATGCCTCATTAAAATGCTTTTGGTGGATGGAACAAACACAAGTTGAATTTCTACCATCTGCTGAGGACTGGGAGAATGCACAACTTTTTTAATAATTACAATTTGCCAACTCAAAATGTTTATTGGCAGGCCTACTTGTCAATTCAGTTCAAATGCACATCACTGTCACTACATGGGCGTCGGAAGGACTTTTTCCAGGGGGCCAATAGTGAGTTTTTCCAGGCGGAAGCCACAAGCATTTTTCCAGGGGGAGGGCAGCAGTGGTGAAATTTTATTTTACCAACTCGAAATTAAGATAAAAACATTTTTATGCTAAAAAGTTAATAGGAAAATATCAAATTTCAAAATGCAAGTGAGGACAAAGCCCCATTCCGACATCCATGATCACTTATTAGGTCTGGTGGCAAGAACCTGCCATCTTTCAATTACATGCTCCTTCGTCCTGGAATAATGAGCTTGAACAACGACAATACAAAATAATGAATGTAATACGGAAATTTTGTCGATAAGAATATCGGTTGTGCTTTGTTGGAATTACAGCTGATAAGTATTCACAACAGGAAAGATGTTTACGAGGCTGGCGGAATTTCAGCATCAACGGGCAGCACTTATTTTACTGGTGGTGACATTTCTACAATAATGTTGATCAAAACTGTAAAGTAGAAATCTAACAAGAATTATAAGGGAAGTAATGCGAAATTAACAAAAATCTTTCGATGTTTCTGTGTGCATTGTTGACCACTGCATGATTTTGTGCTTCAACTGCCTTGTCTAAAATGACATGTTTAGTTTTTGTTTTGATAGATTGTCACTTGCAGCGAATGCCAAAAAGTTGAAAATATTAAAATGTTGATATAAGTAATTGGTCGTGAAATGCATGATACATTTTGTACACTGTTGATTGTTCATACGTAATGTTGTTTGACTGGTATCACACATATTTTTTGATTACCTATGTTATTGACACTAGTTCTACCGCTATTTTTCTACCCTGTCATTTACCAAGGTGTCAAATGATGCATTATTAGCAGCATTTGCAGCTTCGTACAAAGCGAACAAAAAATAGCGTTAACATGACCAGTGGTGTTAACTGTACCCCCAGGCTAGTTAAATGTAAAAACTGGGCCCCTTCAGCTGATATTTAGTATTATTTTGGTTTTCAGTAGCTTGTTTTTTTGCATTTTTCGGGGTGTTTTTGCTTTTTCAGCAAATATCGACATCCACAACATTCGCATTTCCTATCATTTCTTAACTTTTTCTGAGTGTTGGCTACTGCCCCCCAACGGTGGCCAGTGGGCTCCTTCAGCTAAGTTTTTCCTCCCGTCTCAAACCTGTAGTTACGCCACTGAACATGACTATTGCGTGGGTGTTTGTGTTTAGGCTAATAAACCTATATGCATTTTACTTTCTAGGTCAAAAAGTCATGGGACTTTGTTGGTGCTGATCTGATGGGACCTTAACTTACCAGCAGGGGATTTAAGTATATCTAGACTGGCACTTGTCTTTTCTCCAAATGGGTAGAAGCAGAGCCTCTGGTTGAGAAATCTGCTGAATGCGTTCTGCATGGGTTGATGAAATGGATCCATCGCTGGGGTGTACCACTGAAGATCCTAACCGTATATATACAGGTGGTACCTAACCTGCAGTAGCTTTTGAAATACCGATTCTTTTATTCTATTTCATTTCAGAAACTCAATGACCTGATTTTTAATCGCTTTAACATTCGATATCTTGTGACATCCGCTTACCATCCCCAGACTAATGGACAAGATGAAAGAACCAACGGAACTATAAAACGTCATATATCCAAGGTAGACTAACTTATTTAAAGCAGTGATGGTCAAATGTTTTTAAAAGTTTGTGTATCTATGCAAAGTAAAATGTTGCCATCGTTTCTGTGATTGTTGCAGGTGGTCAATATGGAGCATGATGATTGGGACATGTTTCTTTCACAAGCATGCTGGAGTCTGAAGATCGCGTTCTTCATACAATGAGTCCACTTAAGATGACTCCAATTGAGGTAATGACCGGCAGAAAACCTCGGTTTCCTTCCGAACTCTCGGCGGAAGAAGCGTCCCCCATCAATGCTGACGAACCTGATCCAAATGAGGCCTATGTCCAATCTAGTGTTGCACAGCTCAGCAACATCCACCGAATGGTGAGTTAGCAAACTTGCATGCATTTGTTTTCTTAAAACAGTTGTACCGTTCACTTTATACGCATGACCTTGACCTTGCACGTTAAAACGTGATCTGTATCAACATTTTTTGGCAATTAACCGTGAAACCGGCGCAGATGGAGTTGTCTGAACTATCACAGACTATTGCAGAAGAATGCAGGAAAATCATAGAAATGCACAGAAAGAGAATAAATGACACTGTAGTGACTAGTGAACCTTATACTCCATTGATTAAAAAACAGAGATTGAGAAATTGTATTCTAAGTCTTACCAATTTTCGTTGATTCAATGTGTTCTTAAATATCTTTACGTACAAAAGCAGGTTTCCTAGTGAATGTGATTAATGTACAAAAGTAATCTCTCGGATAAAGTTTTTACCTCAATCATTGTCACTATCGCCAATGGCAAAGATATGGATAGGCTGTGTTTGAATAAACAGTGTCCAGTAATAACTACAACTCGGCCTTTTGCTTATTTCTATTATTTTTGCGATGATAAGATTTTTGTCACTGTTGACGAAATGGCCAGTACTTTTACAAAAAAACATCTGCCAACACTAGCCGCCCAAAACCTTCCGCTGGGCCACATTCGGCCCGCGGGTTGGACATAGTTGTGCTAAATAAAGCTATCTCAAGGACAACACAAACGAAATTCAGCGATTTTTTGCAAGAACGTAATGTAGCACTGTAACACTGTATTGAAGGTAAATACAACTGCATGTCTTTCAAATTCTTGTTTGTTTTTCTTATCGGAGTATTCACGAAAACACGATACAGTAGGCGGCAATCCTAATCAAAAAAGACTTTTAACCCTTGCCAGGCTCTAGCTTAAAACTGAAATGCCATTTTAGGAACGACTGACTGTAGTTCGCCTATAACGAGGATTTTTCTCCAATCCCTTGAAGTGTCGTTGTAGGGCAATTCTACTGTATTTAAGACTGAGATTTTTATTGTCCCTTTCGATTTCGGCTATGATCGCTAAAGGCGCCATATCTCCTTGCGTCAATGAATGATACGCAATGGTTCGGGAGCATTCAATAATTGAAGCGTGCTCACCACAACCTTCGTGGTCTTTGAACTCGATAGCAGTGGTTCTCAACCTTTTTAGAGATGTACCCTTATTTTGTCTACCAAGTACCCTTGACCGTAAACAAGAACATAATAATTAGAAATGTTCCTAATTATCAGCCTACACTTTTTAGTCAAAATGGCTTTATAAGACACTTAAAAATTCGTGTACCCTTTGGAGCACCTTTGCGTACCCCAAGGGGCAGGCCACGCGTACCCCCACTTAAGAACCACTGCTTTGTAGCACACGGCTGCAGTATGTTAATTAGGCTAAAATAAAAAATATGTAGCTATTCCTAGTCTTTTGTCTGAACTTAAACCTTCACATCGCAGATGGGCAGGACATGTCAGGCCATCACCAATGGTTCTGCACCTACGATGGTGACGTTGGACCTGAAAAACGCTTTTATCTCGATTGTCATAGGTCCCTTGAACTCAAGACACATGCACAATCAAGCTCACAACTTCAGCTTACATACTTGTAAAACGGCTAAACTTTCCAAATTAAGTGAAACAATTTAATATAACTAGCTAGATTCGTTGGTTTCTTCAGTCAACAGTCAACTGATTTGACACAAACTTTCGCTTTAAAGTCTACAAAATGAGACGCAATTTATCCAGCAAACAATACGAAACATCACTTTGTCAAATGTCAACGATACAAGTAATCAGCTTTTATGTTCGCCTCAATCTCTGTCTCCCACTTATCACCGTTCTCAAGCAGTTTTTCTTTGTTGTACAACAACTCTTCGTGAGTCTCAGTTGAGTACTCAAAGTTTGGACCTTCAACGATCGCATCAACAGGACAGGCTTCTTGGCAGAAACCGCAGTAGATACACTTCGTCATATCTATATCATACCTGTGAATAAAATGTTACTATCACATAAAATCGAGTTTACCGAGCATATCGGCTACAGACGGAGTTGCAAAAGATAAAGTAAAGTTGCTTTTCGAAAATTGACAATACTTTTAGAAAATCTTTTTCTCTTCTATACGAAGATCCTATGTAAGAGAACTACCAAAAGTTTGCCGCGATAAAATCCGCTCATTTCAAATGTTTTTTCAAGCCTTCATTTTTGCCCACTGTGCGTCGATTCCGTTCAAGCAAGCGATTACAGTAATCGCAGCGGCGTTCTTTCAACGTTTGTACTTTTTCAGCTTTGCCTGCGTGTAATCCACTGACGCCTTCGTGCGGTGTAGCTCATGATAAGTATTGTTTGTGATCTTGTGCACTATTACTAATCCCAGTGATGTGGATTGTTAATATGAGACAAATTCATCCCCTGGAACAATACCAATCTTGGGCATATTTTCAGGATAGAGCTTAAAGTGTTAAGTTTTTTCCTCTAGTTAGGTCTTACTTGGTGGTAAACACTAGGCCTGTTTACATGGTCGTGCCAGCAAGTGCGGTCGAAAGGGAGTTTGGACGCCAAAAGAGCTCAGTTGTGCGCTTGAACCCAAACGAGAACGTTGGAGCTGCGTGTTTACATGAAACTTCAGAACGACTGGGTTGAGTGTTCTGCGCTGCGGTCCTTAGGCAAGCAGCACCAGCTTCACAGGGTAAACCAATTATTTTGGTCGTTGTATAGCTGTAGGTTTTCCAGTTACAAATGACAAACAGACAAAAACGACAGCACTTAAGAGGCAGAGTAGTCACTACTTTCCACAAAACCCAGCTTGTTTAAGGTTGATGAAAGGCAAAAACATTAGGCCAGGATCACAAATCATTTCTTTGCACCAGCATGCTCAGTTCAGTTCATTCCCATTCATAGCCAATGGCCGTTGGGGGCTTTAGCGGCATGCACGATCGTTTGCCAGTTATTCCGGTTCCAACAGCACCAGCATAAGTCAGACAAAATTAAGGGATTATCGCAATCCTGTAGAAACCTACTGAAACACCCAATTGCTGAAGTTGAAACACGATTAGATTGTATTCAAGCAAACACGGTGTCCTACAATACTTTGTGGCAAACCACCATCAGCAATTAGCCTATATGGGCTACCAGGCCGTTAATTTTGTATGTAAATTGCAACAGCATTTTCCAGTGGACAATATTGACATTCACAAACTGCAGTGAAACAGTAGTCTAGCGTACTAAAAACAGTAAAGCCAGGCCACATTACGTCGCCTATAGAAGTTCACTGCACTCCATTATCAAACAGCGGTTTGATGTCGTCATTACTGCAACATGGATTGCAAAACTAAGTTAAAACCAACACGTTGTACCATTTCAAAACAGCAGACGTGATTTAAATTCACCCTTGCATCATCCAACCAACGTAGGTGTTATAGCGACTGCCAAACTTAAGGCGGCTGCTTCGCGAACACACTTTTACCAGGGAGCTCACTTACGAACCAAGCAGCTACGGGCGTGCTGTGCTCACTTCCCGAGAGCTCATTCGATCACTCAAGCATTTGGTGATTCTTCAGCAGTAATCGTGTCACGTGATCAGGAAAGTGAGCTAATGAGCTCACTTAAAGTGCCATGTAAAAAGCCCTACTGTAGGTTAAAGCAGGGGTCTGCAAATACTGTTTGGCGCGACTCTAAAAATTGCTTAAATTCTCGCGACCCAAAATTTCGTGAGCATAAGATTTTGTGGAAAATACTTCATAAGCAAATATCAATTTCAAGATTAGTATTGACATCAGCAATTTTCTTGCACAAAATTGTATAGACCATAAAACAGTAAATGATTGCATTTATTCTCTCTAATGAGAATGGCAAATTTAAAATGTAAAAATGTGAATTATTTTGCGACCCAAAGTGGAAGGTCTCGCGACCCACTATTTGCGGACCCTTGGGTTAAAGAAACAAATTTGCCTGATCGGAGATCAAAAACGAAGCATTAAAATAGACAGTATATTTTCTGGAAATGATGAAGATTTGAAGAAATATTAGCAGCAAAAAAATTCATGGCGGGAGAGCTGTTTCTGAAGAATCAACGAAGTTTACTGGTTCATGGTGGTCTTAATGCTGTCTTCAAAAGGTAATTTTTTTCATTGTGAGACGTTCTGACAATGCGTTCGCTGTTTACCACAGAAGTATTAATCGCTTCGTTTGATTGCTTTACACATCCCTGGATTCATTCATTAAAAAAGACGCATTCCAGCCGCACTCACCACTTCGCGCAGCTGTTCTAATTAGTTTTGGCCTCTGCATTCGTTGCTTTGCACAATGGAATTCACAGATTAGCAACATTTTCCTAATTTTGTTTTGAGCGTTTGCACTTAGCGCTTTGCACAGTTCCACGTGAAAACGGTTTTCCAGTCAAAAACGAATCGCATGACAAATAACGATGTTGTCGTCCTTTATTCGTTGCTTTGTTTCATGTCTTGATGATCATCCCTATCGAAAACCTTTCACAAATAACTTCGGATTGGATGTACTGAAGAGTTTTGACGCTGAATATCATATGCAAGGGGTATAACTTACGTAAGAAGTGTAACTTGACAAAACAATGCTTAGACACCTTATACATGTCCACACACAATGATTCAGGAAAAAAAACAACATTATTATGAATATTGTTAGTGATTTCAATTGTGTTGATTATGCGGTGGTTGGGCAAATCTTCCTCTTGCTTGGAACGCTTACGCTTGGGACTACAGTAACGTAGTGTTCATGACTTCTATCAAACTTGGTAATCATAACAGCCCTCCTTTTTATAAAGCTTTTAATGTAGGCCTACGCCATAATGCAAACATGAAGTGCTTCATGTACATATGCTCTTGCAAGTTTTACACACTCCGCAAATCAGGGTTGCCAGACACCTTTTGAGAAAAAAGCCAAACCATGTCTAAAAAAACAAACCAGGTGATAAAAGCCAAATTGTTAAACAGGGTTGATTGATTTAAATCAAGCAATAAAAATCAAAAAATTCAAGCAAAAACGCATATGGGGTTTAAAAGCTCTGTGTGATTTATATGACACATTTAATTAGCATTCTAATAGATTTTCACTGATATCAATATAGAACGCAAAATATTCTTATGATGACACAAGTTAAAAGCAATTAAAGTTTCATTAATCATAGCTGCTATGAGGTCGCAGATTCTATGTCATTGGTTTTTAACCTTTTCTCTAACATGCCTCCCTTAAGTAATTGTCCTTTCTTTCAAGGCCCCATGATATTAAATAAGTTGTAAAAACAAGTGTATTTATTGATCAAACTTTCCATGCTGCAGAGTGAGCAATGGCTTGCGCGCCCCTACAAATTCACTGATGAATTAGAACAGTGGTTCTCAACCCCCCTGGTTAAGAACCACTGTTCTACGTCAACTAACTCCAAAAATGACATGCAGACTAAAATCACTAACCCTTGCAGACTCAGAACTGTTCCAAAGCCACAAATTTTAAAGTGCAGATTAGCATAAAGTGAAAGCTGCATTTAAATTCTACCAAACATTTAGGCCGGTGGTTCCCAACTGGGGTGGCCCAGCACCCTAGGGTTTCAATGTATTATTAAAAACTTGTATTTTCAAAATGCCATCATCCATCTTACAGCAAATTACTATGGGTTCCCCGCCAGGGCTGCGGAGCTCTTGTGAAAATGAATTGGCTCCAGAGCTCTCTGTTTTCGTAAGCATAACTCCGGAGCTGTGTTTTTTTATAACATGGCTCCGACTCCAGCTCCGGAGCTGTGCTTTTTTATAGCATGGCTCCGACTCCAGCTCCGGAGCTGTGATTTTTTATAACATGGCTCCGGCTGTGCTTTGTTAATACACTTCAACAATTTTGGTATTCCTAGTGTCCTTCTTGCAGCAAGTGAGCGTGTTATTCCAACATATTTTGAACTAATCTTAAACACTGCTACCACTGCCAGGCCTGTGTAGTCGGAAGGACTTTGGTCTAGAGTAGTAGGAGTCGGTAAAAATTCTTTTAAAAAATGTCTGACTTCAGGCTGATCTTCTGCTCGCCAATTGTGACTGTTTGTGCCACAAAAAAAGTGCGTAAGTGTCACACATTACACGTTGCGTTTTTGCACAAGGACTTAGTCTCACAAAATGCGCAAAAATGCGCTGCGGTGGTATTGACTGACTTGTTCACACTACACTCGACAGTAATTCCACAGTAGTCCCAACATGAAATAAAAACGCATTGTGACCTTCATTCCTGGTAGAACAGACCCTCAGATTTCGCCACGGCGAACTATTTCGATCAAATTAATTTGTCTGGCAGCACGAGCAAACCATGGCAATTGTCAGTACGCGAATGATAAATGTGATTTTTGGTCCTCGGTTATGTTCCTGCTTCTAAAGCGTTGCACGTTTTGATACAATTAGTTGCCAGTAACACAGTTACTTATCTTCGTCCCCTACACCAGCATAGTCCAACTGCAGGCCCGTGGACAGATTTTTATGGCCCGCGAGCTTTCTCACCATTGATTGTTGTGTGGATATAAGAGTAGGTAATTTTCATTAGAACACACATAACATCCTGTAATAATAATAATGTACAATATTACCGGCGTTAGTCTAGACCAGGGTCTCCAACTAAGGCCCACAGGCCTAATCCGGCCCACCAAGACATTTCATCCAGCTCACGAAGACATTTTGTCAATAATTAAAAAATGTATTAGTAACATATCCCGAAACAATCCTATTACATAAGATGTCCGGTCCTCGAACTGTTGTGTAGTGGCTCTCTGACAAAAAAGTTTGGAGCCCCTGGGCTAGATGGTAGAGAGCTTCAAGAAAATAATCAGCATAAATAGGTTTCCCAAACTGAAATATTTTGCAATAAAAATGCACTCGGTGTTTGGAAGATAAGGGCGTACGAAAGGGGGGAGGTTGGGGGTTAACCCCCCTTGAGCTTAATATTTTACAAAAACTTTATTACCTGCGCAAAGGAGATTAATTGGTTTAGCATACTTTTCGCTTGTTAATTTGTTGACTTGATGCAAATACCACGGAACAGAATTAATTTGCATGCAAATTTCAAGGAAGATTGTAAACGGGCCAAAAAGTTATAATTGGGTTTTGGTGGGAATCTGGGTTATCGTCTGCATCCAGAAACCATCTCACCACTTTTTGCAAACCTTTTGTCCACTACGCATGTTTAAGATTGTGTTCAGTGGTAGTTCATTTCATCGGAAACAATTGTCTTTGTTTTGTCTGCTATGGCTAAGCAGTGCAAGTGCTGACCATATTGGCTACATTACCAATTTCTGTAGCATGATAAAACTGTTGCACAAGCTCAAAAACAGCAGTTGTTAAAATAGAAGCATTCAAGCATTTGATATTGTCTCAGCAGGGAAAAAGGAAAACTACTGTAAAAGTTTGGTGGATTCTATACATAACAAAATATTGAACGTTTACTTGCGTACTTTATGCGCATTCTTAATTCTTGTGTAGTTTAGCAAGATTCGACCTTGTAAACCAGGGTGTGTGCCAGCCAGTCCAGCCACACACACTTTCTGTGCTCCACTGCTCGTATTCGACAAGACATTAGCGCAGCCTCATTTTGCAGTTGTAAATTGCTCTGATGCAGTAATGAAAGTGTTTTACTCCCCTGTTTTAACGCGCAACCTGATATTTTTGCATTTATGAAATGCTGTGTCGTAGGGTTGAATACGTTTTCCTCCAACCTAACTGGAGTGCTGATAGTTTATGTTCAGTTCAATGACACATAAATTAAGGGGAGTGCGTGTAGACGAATATGCGTATGATGCCAACAAACTTCGCCAAAACGTTGGTTTGGAAACATGAATATGACGTCAAATTGTGACGTCACAACAACGCACATCAAAAAAATGACCACCATACGCCACTGATTCAAACCCCCCCATGAAAATTTTCTGCGTACGCCACTATCAGAAGCACATAAATGTGCGAGAGTAGGCTACATTTTCTACTATGAAGCAAGTCAAATCCAAAACATCAATCAAATGTCAGGTGAAGCACTGTCAATAGTCTCCGACTTGCTGCCACTAACATATTGGTGTTGATATAGGAACGATAGTTTCAGAGAAGCCTCAACCACAGGCATTGCATTGATTTGTAACAAATTTTTATTGCTATTGTGTAATAATTTCAATGACACACTGACTCCACTCACCTATTTTCCTTTTTCTATCTTGTCAATCTGTTTTTTTATACACCATTTTACGAGAAGTGGCCTGTGACTTGTCACATTTTTGTAATATGGCCCATTGATCAAAAGTAGTTTGACTATAATGCTCTACACAATAGCAGCGTGGCAGAAATCAGTGAATAACGAAGTTTGCGTGACAAAAAGAGTTGGAATAGACTCGCAATTGCTTGACGTAACAGCGGTAAACAACGGAAGGGTTAAGTTGGGAGTTGGTTGAAACAGTGGTTACAGAATATTAAAATATATTAACTTCCCTTTAAAAGCCATTAGCTACGGTATCATCATGAATGCCTAGTGCGTATTACGACAGTGTCGCGTAGCCGATGTTTGGAGACTGCAGACCGGGAGAATGCACTTTTCCATTTTTCTTGTTTATTCAAAATCCTGGACACACACCGATATCAATGATATCGGTTACAAAATTCACAGGGGATCTGCTTTAACCAATTATTATCGGAATTCAGCAATGACTTTAATTGTGGCTATTTTAGACCAACAGCTAGTCAGCTACTACTGACCTGTGTAAACAATCTCGGTGCAATTCCCAAGTGCGATTGGCATGCGGGCAAGCGTGTTGACTAGCCAGTTGTATACATCACTGAGCGCTATTGTTTAGTCATAATTCATAATTGACAATAGCAAGGTGCTGTAAGGCGTGAATCAGTTCAGAGAGCCTTGTTTTTCAGCGCACTCAGCAAATAGTGTTGGATGATGCATCTCAGAAAGGGTCCGGAGCCGGAGCTGCTAGACAAACCACCAGTTCCGGCTCCAGATAAATTTTAAAAACAGCTCCGGCTCCACCGAAAATGACCTCCTCCGGCTCCGCAGCTCTGGTCACCATTGGGTGCTGGAAATTACTCTTCTGTAGGGCGACACAAGCCTTAAAGGTTGGGAAACACTGATACAGGCTGTGATGGCAATCTAAGGCTCAAGACACTCGGACTGAAGCCTAGTTTCCGATGAAAACTTCAGCAAAATACTTTGGCCTAGTGGTTAGGCCCTGTGCCAGGTAACATGAACCAAAATGGCCTAAAAACTACTTCACTTTTGTAATAACAGTCTTTACTACAATATACATGAAACATGTAACATATTTAAAAGTTGTAATACGCAGGATGCCTTAACGATTTTTCATATGAATGTAAGAAGTCTTTCAAAAAATCTGTATAAATTGGAAAATTTTCTTTTAGCCATTGAACACTGCCCTGATATTATTGCCATCACAGAGACTAAATTAAAAAACTCCAAATCTGT
>Ga0210059_1008381_pt1 | contig 16336 bp, 9 predicted proteins | sample Ectturendosymbi2_FD_188042 | JGI IMG/M metagenome (GOLD analysis project Ga0210059, IMG submission 188042) | Ecteinascidia turbinata endosymbiont from Florida, USA - Sample 2 (SPAdes) (version 2) | ecosystem: Host-associated > Tunicates > Ascidians > Unclassified | place: Key West, Florida...
CATTTGGCCATCTAAGGAAAAATATAGCGACACATGTGAGTTCAACAGAGCTGAAGCTTGATAGCGTTCGATCGTAAAAAGTTGTGTCAATGAATTCATTTGAGAGAGTATGCCCGAGCGCGTTTATCAACCGCGTTGCGCAATATGTGCACATGCTCACCGGTAGAATGCATACATTTTTCAATTTTACTTGTTTACTGATATCGTTTGTAAGGTATCTGCTTTAAAATCGATTATTTATCAGCCTTCTCTAATAATTTTAATTGTGTTTTTTTAGATGAGTACCTTTTTCTGGAAATTAAAAGACTAACTTCTGCTTGATCGTATTTTGCAAAAGTGAGAGATAAACGTGCATTTACATTGATTTAAAATAAGTTTCCGTATTCCTGGAAAGTGCAAGTAGGGTTTATGAATTCATCTGAAAAGAATTATCACTTTAAGTAAGTAACTAATACAGCTGGAGGTCGGAGTCGGTCCGGAGTCGGAGTCGGAGTTGGAGTCGGAGTCGGATACTCGAAATTGCCAGGAGTCGGAGTCGGAGTCGGATGACGGGACTTCCGACTCCACAGCCCTGATTGTGACTGACCCGTCTTGACTGAATGACTTTGTTCTCTTAGGTGGAAACCTTCGACGCCGATTTTGCAACACACAAATTTATACCGCCGTAAACATTGGCGTAATTGACGGGAGGCAGGGGGGCGAGCTGCCGTTTTTTTCGGGGTGTTTTCGTGTTATAGGCATCCATGAATCCGGATTAACGATCATTTCTTAACTTTTTTCTAAGCGTTGGCTAGTGGCCCCCCACGGTAGCCAGTGGGCCCCCTTCAGCTAAGTTTTGCCTCCCCTGGCTCAAACCTCTAGTTACGCCACTGACGGTAACCTTTTCGCTTGCAACGTCGTCAACGGTAGATACAAACTCTCCTATTCAATTTTTGGTTCCGATTTTGATCTCTATGGTGTTTTTGATGGCGCTTTATAATTGCAGTGGTCTTGTAGCGCCATGGCTGATTTTGTACAAGGTCTGGTATCATTTGTCTGGGTTAGTTTTGCGTTCTGGATAGGCCCTGCACGTCTTCCGCACACCGTGCGTCTGGTGAGAAGGTCACAGTACCAACTACAAGGTATTGGTAAGACTCGGACGAGTAAACTACAGACCTACCAGCACCGAAAAGGACGCACTCACCACTAGGCCACAGGTCACGGTCTGGTTTCTGAATCCGAATCCCCTTGTGATGACCCAATCACAATTTTAAGCTGGCTCAAACAAATGCCTTTCACCTTCAGCGCGAGGTGCGATCGATCAATCATCAGCTCGCAATACATACACGCAACGCAGATGATCGCATTCACAAACCACAGGCCCATGCAAAGAGCCTGCAACCGCTGCAATGTCAGTTTCCGAGATCAGGACTGGGTGGTGGCTGATCAGATCAGTACAACTTCATTTCATTGGTATTGCAGGAATTCATACTCAATGTGATGGATACGCCAGCGGATTAAGGCAATTGCTGATGGTTTACTCTACTTGAGGTAGGAAGAGTAGTGCTCCAGTTGACAAGCAAAAGACTTTCATCAAAAGGTTTAATATGGAAAATCTTCACAACAAAAACCGTCAAAGTACACTTCCGGCAGAAACAATTACCCAACCTTGTGCAACGTTCTGGGGGGTGTGCAAAATGTGACGTTCTTTTTGAAAGGGTGATAATTGTGACGAAATGTGAAAAGGGGCAAGGAGTTAATTTTTAAGAAAAATGTGTGACGCCTATTGTGAACGGCCCCAGAGAGCGAAAAGGGTTGAAAGGGAAAGATTGTCTGCCACAGGTTCTTCTGAAGCAGTGAATTCAGACTACAGGTTTTCAAAGTTGTGGCAGGAGCCATGAATAGGGATAGAAAGAGGTATTTAGCAATAGAAGCAAATATTATGAGCTACGAAGGTATTTTGGCAAAGTACGTTAAATAGTCTATGACCATAAAGTTATTTTGGTTTGGTTTGTGGACGTTTCGTAAACTTTGGAAAAAGCACAAAATTTTTTACCTTTGGTTTTCCTAGTGATGAGAGAGTAGTCTATCATGTCACTGAACTAAACATTCACCCTACAGCAACAAAATGTTATCTTGGTGCAGTTTTTCCATCTTTTCTTCGCAGTGTTACTAAGCTTACCCATTTTATGTTGAACTAATGCCCAGCCTTATCTTGACATTTCACTTGATCCATCTGCCAACTGCTGTAAGCCTGATGCCAACTGTTGTAAGTACTCGGATTTGACAAGAATAACCTGTGAATGGAACTATCTAAATTAAATGAGTCTATTTTTTATACGAAGCTTACTTGGAAAGCGTAACATGACATCAAGGTACTAGGATATTACAATATATTGAAATTAAAATAGAAAAATAGGAACGACCTATAATCTTTAGGCTAGGTTAGACAGTTCCAAGGGACGTATCCTCACAACAGTGTCCAAATCAATAAATAAATTGCGAAACACATTTCAATATATATCGAAAAAACTAAACTTTCACAATCGTCACTTAAACTTCAAGAACAGACTAGCTGAAAAATGGAACTTCCCCTCCACACAAAAAAAGCTTTTGAAAACTTCTCCACCGCATGAAATACCCAGGATCTGCTCCGCAGACTCCTCTAGTAGTAAATCGGCGCAATTCAGCTTAATTGTTGCCACGTGGACAAATAGACGATCATCTCAATAGAATACATGCAATGGTGTTTAGAGTTGTTATTAAAAACAATGAAGAAAAATTGCTGATGACCTCTGGCGGTTTCTCTTAAACCGACTTTGAAGATCCGTTAAAAGATTATTTATTAAATTAGCAAACACCGCAAATAATAAGAGATTGTGGGAAAGGCTATAGTTCTTTCAATTAAAACGCAAGGTGCTCCCCAGCAGTCACCAACTCAACAACCTTAATGCTATTATCCTCGTGTTATTTGAAAACACTATCTCATGCAGGTAACCAAAAATCCACTCACCTGTGACAAATCTGGTTCAACAGAAGGAGAAATTGTTATGCATTTTTCAAAAAAATGAAGAAAGGCTCAGTTTTGAAGTACACACGACAAAGAAACTAACATTTTCACTGACGTGTGGCTTCCCACGGTGTCGAAAGACAAATGACATGCACTTCAGTGTCGCGTTTCAGTTGGGTTGCACTTCTGCTAGGACTGCACTGTACAACATGCTTTTGGTAGTGTCGGCTGTACTTGCTACTGATTGTATCTTTGTTGATTATGGGCAGTTATAATGCTTGCTGCCCTCGACCTTTCCTCTTATTCCACTGTTCGTTTTTCCTTTGCTCAATCCGCTGGACAGTCCCTCAAACAGCTTGCCTGTTGCACGTGCCACAATTAATGTCACCTGCTTTCACGTTGGATATAAGACATCTTTGTACCGGAAGACATTTTTTTGTGGGTCCGGCGCCAATGCTCCCAGAGAAGTAGGCTACAGCAAACACACTTCCTAATGTGAACCTGTGAGCGTTTATTGCTAACGGGCCCATCGTCTCTTGCATTTTTGTAAATTTTATTTTATATGGACTGAGGCAAAATATGTGATGAGCTCGACTGATGCTGTTGACCTGGAGTCACCCTGGTTGATGTATCCAATCACAATAGCATTATCTGCAAGCAGTAACGCCCTAATCAATGTCCTCTGCAATTACACGAAGCTCTTTGAACCTTTGTAAATGTCTACGACAACAAATTGACTGAGGTACTGAATTATCTGCAACAATTAATTTTATATTTATATTCCGCAATCGTCAGTACCAGAGTAAATATCACAAATACAACTAAATTTACTAAGGCATCCAATTCCTTGTAGAAACCGCCAAATTTCTACTCTAGAGCAGCGGTTCCCAACTGGGGGTTCCCTGATCCCTTGGGGTTTCGAAACAAGATTTTTGGGGGTCCGAAATGCGATTTTTTAGTGTCGAGTTTGTATGTTTTTGGATGTACTTCTTTTACAATACTGTAGAACCAAGATTTATGAAAACTTACAAGTGCTATTACTCAAAAGAACATCCAGCCATGTTAGTCTAGTTAAATTTGCGAATTTAACAATTTGAATTGCTAAATGCGCGCATTGCTATTTCTGTTTCATCCTTCGGTTAACTCGCTGAAGATGGCCGGTGATTATGGGGCGCCGTTCGTAAAAATACTATATCTGACAGATTTAGCTCAAAAACTGCTGTCTCTGCGCATATTCAGCTATCTCTGCACAGAGATAGCTATCTCTGCACATATTTAGCTATCTCTGTACGCATTTAGCTATATCTGCACATATTTAGTTATCCCTGTGCATATTTAGCTATCTCTGCGCAGAGATAGCTATCTCTGCGTGCATTTAGCTATCTCTGCTCATGTTTAGCTATCTCTGTGCAAAGAGTTATCTCTGCACGCATTTAGCTATCTATGTGCAGAGATAGCTATCTATGCATGCATTTAGCTATCTCTGCACATATATAGCCAAATCTGCATGCATATATAGCACTCAAGCATGCCGGAGGAAAACATGGTATCCTGTCTGATGAAAAACTTAGTGTTCTGTTTCGGTAATGCAGACAAAAGCTAGGCTAAAGCAAGGCATGAATTCCCTGGTGTCATATAATGCAATGTGGTTTCACGTCTAGATTATACTGTTTTGATAATAATATTGTATCTTGGTTTGTGTAGACGATGGACTACAGTAAGCTTGTGGTGGTGGTCTCAATGTTAGTGCCATTTTTTGCTCAAAGTTTCAAACAGAATCTCATCAAGTCCGACCATTCCAACTGTTCTCGCCAGGCGCAGCTCATCGCCTCTCAGCGCCTTCAGAAGCAGACAAGTGCTAAATCTGTCAGATATAATATTTTTACCAACGGCGCCCCATACAAAAACTGCTATCTCTGTGCATATATAGCTATCTCTGCGCAGAGATAACTATCTCTGCGCGCATTTAACTATCTCTGCGGAGAGATAGCTATCTCTGTACATATTTAGCTATCTCTGCACGTATTTAGCTATCTCTGCACGCATTTAGCTATCTCTGCGCAGAGATACTAGGAAGACTCGGAAACACATAGAGATGAAGAACTAATGCAGTTTATATGCAGTCATGCCCTCAGTGTTCCTTTATGTCGTGGCTTCGGTTGTCTGAAAAATCGGCTGTATTTCCTTTTGCAGCAAGGGTAATATTTAACACAATGTGGTCTATCAATAAAGACCTTGTACAGAACTTTGGTTACATTCCGACGTGATTTGAAAAGCGTCTATCTTGGTTTTTAATGCTCCTATAGCAACATCTTGGGCATTCTCATGAGGTTAACATACGTTCCGAGTTTCAAGGTTACGTCATGATGCCCCGGTCAATTGCCCCTTTGCTTTGGAAAAATATATTACTGCAGGCTGTAGACAACAAAAAAAGTTATTGCTACAGGCAATAATAAAGTTATGGTTCTGTGATCTAACGTAAAAAATCAAGCAGAAATTTCCGATTCCATTTTGACTGCTCTTCACCTTATGTCTGACAAAGAAAATACCACACAGTTACTTGAATATCAGAAGAATTTTCAGACTCAAATTGGCATGACCGTTATTGCACCCTATCAGTTGTGGACCTGTTTTGCAAACACTGACGAAATGGGTCTCTTCCGCCACAGCCTTATATTTCTTTGCAAGTGGTAAGATTTCTTCCAATCATTTAGGTTTGTCAGCGTTCACATTTAAAGCAGCCGTCTTATAAAGTAGATCAACATTGCAGGTGGGAAAAAAGAATACACCGCTTTAAAGCAAGTAAAGCAAAAATAGTTTTGCTTTAAGTTACCTGCTGTTCATCGTCATAAACTTGAAGTTCCTTCAAACCTATTCGTTCTCAGTTGAATGTGTTGGTGACTAGTGAATATTTTCATGGAAGCTACTTTTTTCACATATTTAAGAAAAATTTGTTTTTAAGCGTATTCGAGTTTTTTTAACGCACTGCCATCATTTGCTGTCTTCATTTGTGTGTATCTTTGTGAAAAACCTTGTTAGCTCATAAATTCATTGCTATTGCATAATATAAAACGCAATAAATTGATGCTACTTCGTTGCTTACAGTGATATACAATTGCAAACCTCTTTGTCAAATGCCAACTTTTGTCCAAAGTGATAAACAAGTGTGTTGTTTTAGATGTGAAGAACGCTGGTCAGTTAGTCACTGCTTCTACACATTTCTGCAATGATTTAAACCAGGGGTGTTCAAGCTTTTTTGATAAAGGGCAGCATAAGCTATTACACAACAGTTCGAGGGGTGAGATCTTACGTAATGGGGTTGTTGCGAGTATGTTACATTCTACCAAATCAACAAATTTTTCGTAAATGTATTATTTTGTCATTTTTGACAAAATGCCTTTGCGACCGGATGAAACGGCTTCTCGGGCCGTAGTTTGGAGACCCTGGTTTAAACGTTTCAATAGGAGTGGCTCAAAATCCACTGGTGTGGTGATAAAACTGTTGTTGATGAGTGGCTACTTCGCTTTCAATTCTGTTTGGTTGTTGAGCAAACCAAGAAAGTTTAACAGGTTACAACAAATCATTTAAAATGTCAGCAAGAAGTTGATTTCCAGCAATGACATGTCAACCACAGCTTATTTTCTGGTAAAGATTCATAGAATAGGTCTCCAACTTTTCAACGCCTCTTCCTCAGAAAAGGAAATAAATATAACAACGGGAATCATATTCTTGTTTATGTTGTCAAGGTTACTGACGCTTTTCTGAGGTTAAATGTAGTTATGGAAAGAGTATAAAAAAAACAAAATCTAAAGAACAACCAAAAAATAACTACCAGAAACCACGAATGTTGTTGATAAGCAATAAAAATCGAAACCAGTTTTCTTCCTTTGTGAACGATTCAAGGTAAACCAGGAAAGAATGCAGTGGTTGTCTAGGAAAATTCTTTATGAGGCGTTTTCGTCATTCAAAGTAACAAGCTCTCTATTTCTGTCATTGCAAAATGGACTTCAGATCAGCAAGCTTTGTTTGATCTCAGTTGCAATCATTTCGTTATAATGAAGAAACCGACAGCGTTCATAACATCAACACAAGCAGCAAATAAACAGTTTTTATTATCGTTGATAAAGTGAGGTGAAGTTCCCTAACGGCAGGGGACGCAGCAGCAAGGAGTTCCAAAATAATTTTCGTTTCCTCCATTTGATCAAATTTCGGGTGAACTGCAAGTAGGAATTGCCGGTAAGTTACTTGAAGTACTGCACCAGAAAACATTTCAAACTTTTCATACGGTATGTTATGTTACTGAATATCAAAATCTTCACAACATGGTACAAAACAAAATTTCACCACCACAACATGCAAATCTATTTTTGTTGATCCAAAGCCAATCGTTTCGGATAACACAATCAGTTTCTTAATTGTGAAAATAAATTGGTTGGATTTTCTGTATAGTGTAGAACATAAAATACCTACGCGGAGCAGCAACGGCTCTTACTCGATTCTTTTACCATTTTTTCAATCGAATAAATCTACCTGATGCTGGAATACGATTGCAACAGAAGTACTTTATTTCAAATGAAATGATTAACTGTAACCTTACGAAAAAATACAAGCAATTTCAAAATCTTAGCTATTTTTTCAAATTTTTCTTCGATTTCAAACTTTTATAAAACAGCTTCTCACCTGGTGCTTGAAGACAATAAAGTCTCCTGTCCTCTAACTGCAAAGAAAGGAAGTGCTTACAGATTTGTAGTGGGGCAGTTGAAGTTGCAATGAAAACCACTGATATTGTCTGGAGCAGGGTTTCTCAAACGGGGCTCTCGCCCCCCCCCCTTTGGGTGCCACGGAGCGGTTCTTTTGGGGCCACGAGCTGATATTGCATAATATCAGGTCTCCACTAGGTAGCTTTGCCGTGATATTGCATTTGAAGGGGGCCGCGGCTCATGAAAGTTTGAGAACCACTGATATAGAAACTTCATTTTATGTATCGAGACCTGACTTTATGAGTCCCGGTCTCGAAGTATTCCAGTCTTGCCTCGGACGGAAGTCGTTTATCTCGAGAATTGGAACATTTATGAAAATGGACGGGCAAAGGTCCAGTTCGCTAACTTGTCTGCTGCTAGGCTAGCCCTCGAAAAAAGTAAAGCCAACACATTGGAAAAAGTTATTTTATATAGCCATTCAATGAAATTTCTGATGAAGACAAAAAATCTTGGTGAAGGCCAAATGTGTTGCTGCAGCGCTAGACACAGAATCATGTTTCGGTCGCCAATTGACAAATCTCAGGTATCAATTCTCGGTTTCTATCGCCAACACACCGGTCTCAGTCTTGTTTTGGCTGAATTAACGTAAGTGTCAGTCTCGGCGTTAGGCTTGAATCAAGCCTCGGTCCATGGCTGGAAAGTTTAGGATTCGATTACAATATTGATAAAACCCATTGTTAGTGGTCTGCTCCGAACAAGAATTGCAGTAATGATCAGTTTAGAATGAGTTTGCACTAATATCCAGGGAAATGTGTGTGGGCTTTTTCTGAATATGAAAATGCACGCATTACCAACTTCCAAACAGTTTGGCGATTTATATCAGCAACACGAAACGAAACGAAAAGCTGCTAAAACATTACAACTGCATGCAATGGCATTAATTTATGGGCGTAGCCAGGGTGGGTCAAAAGGGTAATGGCCTCCCAAAATTTCTACCATATCTTTGTCTTATATTGCTTTGAGAGACGGTGCCCCAAACAAAACACTGTTGCTCGCTTAAAATCAAAATATTGGGTCCCTCCCAAACTTTTGGTCTGGCTACGCTACTGCTATGATATTACTTCACGGCCTGTTTCACAACATTTTTAGCCACTGCTTTACGTTGCTTGCCTCAGAAAACTCGTAAGGTCACATAAAATATTATCAAAAAGATATGACCTTAAAATCCTTTGGCCACATATTGTGTTGTAAGCTAACCTCGGCGCATACTAAAAACTCTTTAGCAAAGGAAAAAGCAATAAAAACAGTCCTTACGCATGAGGCACTGGTCAAGAAATTGGTCGTGGTATTTCGGGTCGTATGGCATTGAAATAGTCAGCGTAGTGCCGTCAGGGTCCGTGCATTCGCACATCATGCACTCCGGACGGATGTAGCACTGCATTGGGGAGTAAGAACCGTTGGGTTCACATCGCGGGTACCGTGGTGAAGCTTCGAGATGATCTAAGTCGTGAAGAAATCAGTTTCATCTGGATTATTTTACAACGAATATCAACGTTTTTATGATGAAAGCAAGGCTTGGCTGGGAACGATCGATCAGAAGAATACTGTGCATCTCATGGCACCCTCGAAATGTTGACACATCGGTGGATGATATCACCACTTTGCGTATCATTCCATCACTAACGTGTTATGCTGTGTTTCTAACATTCGCCCAGTATCGTACACAGAAGGAGGCTTGGGGATCAGAAACATGTAGATGTGAAACTACAGCAAAGATATCACAGTTCCAAGGTTAAATTCAGGACAAAAATTGTATAGAGGGCGATAGGAACAAATGTCTTTCATCCAGTAATAATACTTTAAGCTTGTTATTTGAAATACAAAACAGAGTGTCAGCTAGTAAAAGAAACCAGGAAACAGCCTCTTGCAGTCATTTCAAAGTTGTACGCCTAGTTGTAGAATCACACCCCAACACTAGAAATACTGTCAAAGTAATTAAGGTATTTCCAAATGTATTTGCTGATATGATTGGAAAACACAAACTGCGCCATTAATAAGTAGTTGGCTAATAGTTTTGTGGTCCATGACACCGAAAACTTTCTTTGGGCAATTATCATCATGAAAATGTTTTCATTGTTTCTTTGCTTCCAAGTTTTTCAAACACTGTTAGAATTTGAAATACTGCTCAGTGAATAATCCAACGGTCTGCGGTTTACCAATCCTTTCGTGCTGATAGGATTGCTCTCAATGAACCTAAAGCTGTGATCTACTTATTTTCGATTATCGCGTCATGGCTTTCAATTTGTTTTAAAAATTGAAACAATTACAGTGATATGATTGTTACTTCCGTTATTTTTTTCCATGTTGTAATCTTGTCAAAAGAACGTTTACGTTATTTTCATGTTATTTGGAATTTATTTTGTTGATAATCCTGAAAACACTTTTTGCAAACACGTGCAATATCACATTTTTCCTTACAAAGATGCGTACACAGTCATCGTTCGTGTCAAGACACATATTTTGTGTCTTCCTTTATATATTTGCTTAAGACATTAAAACAGAAGTGATTTTCAATAAAAATGAAAAGCAAATTCAAATAAACAAAGATTTAACTTTGTATGACTGTGTATAACTCTTTTGAAAACCTCCAAACCGGGCATTACAGAAATGGTTCCCAAACCGAGCACTACAAGCGTAATGCGGTAAATTGGAGAACGAAGTATTTGCTTTTGGGCAGGAACAATTTTAGCAGAGGTCCCAAGGGATCTTTTCACATGATGACTTGCACATGCATTGCTTCAGACAAATAGCAAAGAAAACCTTTCATTTTGCAGTACCAGGTATCTTCACGAAAACTGAAATTATGAACGAAAGTAGCAATGAATTTTGATAAACAACGAAATATTACCAATAAGAAGTAACACAATGAGTGAAGCGTTTGAAGTAGAGGACTATTATGAACAAACTGCTTTTTGCCTTCACAGTAAATATCTTCGGTAAAAAGATGCAATATTTATTGACTTATTCCGACGACCCAAACTAATGCTTTTTCTAACCACATGCATCGCCATAGGAAAAAGTTAAAATGCGTTTTGGAAGTTTTGAATAATTTCTCCTTGCTGGAATGAAATCGATCACGTTTGGTAAAATTTTCTTGAACTCGTGGCAACTCGTCCTGCTACCTAATTTTAGAACTGACACCTGGCCTGATGAAAAGAAAAAGCGATTGTATGCTAAAAACTAGCACTTTCACAGCAGCTAGCCTTTACCTTGTGTATCAAACCATTTTTCAGCGTAACGTTGTTCTACTTGACACGTGGAAAGCGTTTTCGCGCTGGTGCGGGTCCTGCGGCAAAAAAGCACATTTTATGTGTTTCACCCGCGCAGTAACTTTTCCTGCATGCCCCGGTCTTCGACATTTTCCATATAGTCACTCAATCCTCGACATACGTGACGTTAAAAAACGTAATGAGTTCAAAGGTCGGACGGTTGGGATCAGGGCCGCAACCAGCTGATATTTTCGAGGGTGCAAAATAACTGTAATTGGTGTTACACCTAACAAATAAACTTGTTTCTGAAATTTTCAAGGGGGCAATTGACCGGTTGCTCTGGTTGCGGGCCCGGTTTCTGCGATTCTTGGTGACGAAATGGAACCTTTCGTTGGGATTCGATCGACGTTGATCCCTTGATGATTCTTTCAGATGATGTTTGATGTGAACTGGAAATACTATTTTCACAGTAAAAATTTTTGTTGCTAGTTGCCACTCATTCAACCATTATGACTTATAGATCATGGTGCAATTACGTCGCATCAGCGTTAACCTTTCATTTCCTTGGCAGCTCTCTTCATCTGCGTGGTCGATGCAGTCAGGTTTCCCATCGCATATTTTACTTGACGGAAGGCAAGACGGGTCTGCGGACTTCATTTGTGCACAAAGTATGGCATTTGAACAGCCTGGCGACAAAAACGACATAATTAGGTTATTGGTACACTTACGTTCGAAAAAACGTAGTCATTAAGTGTTTAATTTTTGAGAGCGTTTGCACCATTTTCAATACATTTCATGCCATGAAACGATTTTTCGTCATGACCCGTTTTTTCGTCAGTGAATACCTGAAATTAAGCTGCATCTTTGCTAATACTCATGGCAGCTAGAATAAAAAGGCACAGCTTAAAACTTCCCATCAATGTACTGTACAATAAAAATGTCAAACTTTAGGGAAAACTATTACCTAGTTTCTCAGGGGAAAGTTACACGTATGGAGAATAACAGGAGATAAACATTAACTGGTACTCAGTGTTTGGAAACAAAATTGTAGCATACGCTTACGGACTCTCTACGAACATATCTCTAAACAAAGATAAGCTCAAAACAAACGCAATTTTTGAACAGAAAAAGAAGCGAAAGGAAACCTTTATTATGAAGAATAATTAAAAGCCTGAAAGCGAAAACCATTAAAGTTGAAGGGTGTCGAGGGCAGACGGGGATTTTCCATTACGCATAAGTAAGCTTAAGCCTAGGTCTCCCAAAATTTTCAAACTGGGGCGAAACAAATAGATTTGCAGCAGTTTCAAGTAGGGATATTTGCAAACTTGTCCTATGCAAATCTGCATCTTTTCACCATCGCACAACAAACAAATTCATCAGAAGAAACTTCTGTAAAAAACAATGTAGTGCACGTTAAAACGCAGTAGGTATATGTCACATGGTTCACATTGGTCATTGTTTGTTATGGCATTATAAACGGTGTTGTTATGTATGCATTGCGTGCGGCTTGTCGCACACAGAGTTTTACAAGTTAATCACGTGAGCTTTCTTGCTGGTTGCAGCTGTACGTCAGTTACAGGACATAAAAAAGCTTCGGTTAGTTGAAAATGTCGAATCGTGTGTATGAAAGTGGTTCACATAGGCGACAGCAAGATGTTGCCAAAGCAGACCCAATGCACGTGGTTCTTAGCGAGACCAAAAAATTAACCACTTTTTAGTACCATAGGTGCAGCCATGGGAGGCCAAAGGGGCCATGAGCCCCCAAATTTTTAGAATTTTTTGTCGTTTTATGCTTTGAGAGGTGGTTTCCCAAACAAAATAGTGTTGCTCGCTTCAAGTCAAAATATTTAAACCCTCTCCAAATTTTGGGCTGGCTACGCCATAGTTTAATAAGGCAGAAGCAACTGCAGGTACTAGTGCGAGTGCAAAAGATAAAGATTTTCCCTTGGTATTGGTCATTCTGCGGCGAGTGAAAGCTGCAGAAACGCTTATAAATGAGCAACAATTAGCTGGGAATGAAGAGGTGCTAGAGACCAGTGAGTCAGTCGCTGCAAGGGCCGCTCTTGAACGTGGCGTTGGATTTCGGCCGCAGCCATCCAAGTTAGTCGCAACTGATTCAGCCATATGCATTCAGACCACACTGCCAACAAAAAGATGCAGATTTTTTAACATCGCGCCTTTGTTAAAAACGCGGCAGCGTTTTTTCAATCGGTAAACGTTTAGACGTACTCATCTGTTGACGAAAGAGGCATCAGAAAGCTCCTGCATGTTATTCTCCTGCAGTTTGAAAGGCATTTTGTGTTTACTGTCGCGAGCGGATTTGAATTTGATGGCTGGAATAATGCTACATATCGGCTAAAGACCAATGAGAAGAAGTCTGTTTGTCGCCAAAAAGCAGCCATTGCTTCTGCGCACAGCTCTGTTGCTCAAGAATGTTGATAAACATCAAGAAATAGCTGAAACAACATGCTTTAGACGTAACGATGTATTGCATCGAACACTGTCTTCCCCGTACGCGGTCACGAAGAGAAATTTGAAACTGCAACAAATAGACATTTATGAGACTGCTCGAACTCACTGTAAGATAAGATCCGGTATGAGGTAGGCATTTTGCAAAACAAGGTAACCCGGAGAGTGGACATTCCTCTAATTTGCCCACAAGCACACGTGAAGAGCTTATCGATTTAATGGCTGAGACAGTTCAAGCCGAAATTACTATGGATATGAAAAAATCAGTTTATTATTCAACGTCTATAGAATCCACATTCACGGGAGCAATTAGGTGGGGATACGAGGGACGTGCCCTCCATTTTTTCAGACGGTGGGGCTATAATATTCCATGTTCCCTGCACATTTTTCTCTTTGTTACGCATTTGGAGAGGTTTCAAAAATAAAAGTGCTGTTTGTCACGTTTTGTGCGAAAAGCATTTCATGTCAAACGTTACACACAGACATGTTGATGTTGAATGAGAGTTTGGTGTGTTATCACTGATTCAGATATTTTCATAAATTTTAGCTTCAATAAAATGCTTTTTAGCATTTTGCAAGTTTCCAGAGACCGTGAAAGATTGCTAATTGCTTCTGTCTGACATTTATTTTCTCCGGTGTGATATACTGTAGGAAAGGTTATTGACTTGGAGCAATGAGAGTTTAACAGCTGCACGTGTGAGAGGCCACAGCACCAGGGCTCCCATCAGTGGCGCAGCAACCCACTGGCTACTCTGGCTATAGCCAGGGGCGGCGCGTTCCAGGGGGCGGAAAAATCTAGTCGCTTATTGTAAGCAGGCAATTGAAAAGAGGTGAGGAAATTATTCAGACTGATTAAAATTTAAGCTTTCATAATTTCATCAGCTGTGTCCCACGCCCCATGAGAATCTTCTTTGGCAAATGAGGGTGACACAGCCGATATTCACGCAATGGTTCCAGCCATGTTATGCTCACCACCGCTTTGTCGCTACCTTTTTCTCAAAATTATTGCGTAACAATGGCCGCTATTTCAGGAATGTACTCGAAACGCGTCTACTCTAGCAAGCTGCAGCTTCAGGGTTGCCTCTTTTGGGGACAAATTTGAGAAATTTGGTTCCAAATAACACTTACTGGCCCCAAAATTTTCGTTTGACCCTTTGGCTTTTTTTGGCCATTTACCAGGATAGACTGGCCCCTTGCAAGAATTAGATGTGACTACCCTGGGTCCTGTCTGGGAAGCCATATTTTTTCACTTTTTTGACTAATTGATTGCAGAATTTCACCAAATTTCTATATTTTGAAGGTTTTTGATTGCAAAATTTTGTTACGACCCTAAGATTTTCTGAGTTAATTCTGAAAGTAAGTTCAGCAAAATACCTGTTAGGGCGGCAATAGGTCAGTGGTAAAGTGTCCGCCTCTCAAGTGGAAGGTTGGGTGTTCGTTCCACGGCCACCGAGTGAATAACCGTAGCGCTCCTTGGGCAAGAGCGTTCACTTCAGCCGCCCCGGCAAGTAGCGCAATTCAGGCTTCGGCCTGCCGCAAACTGCCGTCACCAAAATTAACAAAAAAAGGTTTCTTGCTGCAGTTGTAGAGGTAGCAGTGAGAATTGTTACGTAACTTACTGTTATTTTAGGTGGTGCACGTGTTTGTTTGTTTTGTTCAGATTGTTGTTGATCGCTTTTGCACGAAGATGGTAAATTTACCTCAGTTTATGACTACACATGTAAATTAAGTTCTTCTCTTGCGATCTTTCATCATGTAGGCTACTTGTTTTGCTGTTGAGCTACAATTGTGATTGAGGAACATTGCCATTTAATAAATTGCTAAGTATGGGTTCATATGACTTTGTAACTGCTGATATATTTGGAAAAATGGTTGGCCCTTTTTTGACCCCTTTTCTTAGAATTTGGCTCTTTTTTGACTCTTTTCTGAACTAGATTTGGCACCATGGCAAACAGTAGATCGGGCAACCCTGTGTAGCAGCATTGTTCGTTGGTCCAGTCACTACAGCTGCAGCTTGGCTCTTTAAAGCAGTTAAGCAACTAGTTGCCGCAGTTAATCAGAAAGCTCTACAATAGTTAAGCTATTGTTCTGTGCTTTATTGATAGGAAAGGGAAGTTGTTTACTTGCTTAATACTTTCGCTCATCCGGTGGAGAATGTTTTAATAGATGGCTAAAAGGCTGTTTATCTAAGGGGGTTAATGTACGCAGGTTTTGCTGAGAAAATATGAGCGCTGTATTGGAACGCTGGGCACCATGTGACGGAAAACATTTTTAGTCGTATGTTGTCCAAATGAGCTAAATTTCACCCAACTAATCGCAGTAAGATTTACTACAGTCAGTCCCGTCGCCAGAATTTCGCAGCAGGGGGCCAAAAATCACAAGGGGCGGCACATTTAAAAAATACAATCTTGATGTTTGCAGCAATCGCCACGAAAAAGTCGCTAGCGATATGTAAACTTTATTCACATTTAATTCGACCCATAGTCTGCCGATAAGAACGCCGAACCGGTTGACCACCGTCATTTGCTTTTTGTAGCTTGCGCAAGGGAAGAGACAAGAAATAGCATAGTTTGCAAACCGTTCAAACCGCTATCTCCTTGTAGATTGATCTCGCCTTTCATCTTTGGCCTTCGCCCCCTCTTTCATGTCACACGAGCTACAGCATATCAGGTGGTTCACTATACAGCAGAAATAAAGCAAACAGACGATATAACGTGGCAATTGAAGCACAAAAGTAGAAGGAAGTCATCCTTTAAACCTCTCGGTTTAGAACTAACTTCGTCAAAGAGTGCTTTTGCCTCATTTCTTGACTCAACATAGCTCTGTTACACTTAAATCATTTCAGTTACCCAGGGCCGGATTTAGCTGATGCAAGGTCCCCAGGCTAATCGTCTTGTGAGGCCCAATCT
>Ga0210059_1008382_pt1 | contig 16328 bp, 5 predicted proteins | sample Ectturendosymbi2_FD_188042 | JGI IMG/M metagenome (GOLD analysis project Ga0210059, IMG submission 188042) | Ecteinascidia turbinata endosymbiont from Florida, USA - Sample 2 (SPAdes) (version 2) | ecosystem: Host-associated > Tunicates > Ascidians > Unclassified | place: Key West, Florida...
AATGGAAACGTTTTCGAAACTGAATCTGTACACTCTGGTATGATTTTGTTGCAAAATAGGTCTCCAGGGAGAATATCTTCTGCTGATTTGTCCAAGACATTTTTGGGGCAACTATAGCTGCAAACGATCATCCATAGATTCACCTATCACGTCCTGCAACAGAAAAGACATTCGTTAAAAAATGGGTTTTTGTCGAACAAAATATGGGTACGCATCTTTTTGAGTCACACTGTAGTATTGAAAAACCCATTGTTAACTAGAAAGAAGTTGTAACTGGTCGGCATCTACTGGTAGACCCATGCGGTCACCAGTTGCCTTAGTGATAATTTGACATACGTCAGTACTCTCGTTGTTGGCTTTTGCAACCATGGTTTGCCTGATGACTTCCGCTAAAAAAGCGAAGAAGGTCACTGGGTTGCCAAACAAGAGGCTGGAAAAATCAAGTTGTTCAGTAATGATCATCTCGTCTTGATCCGGTGGGACACCAGCGGCATGCGGAAATGGAGCGGCACCAACAATAGATCTTGCTTGTGTACGATCTACTCCTACTGTCTTTTTGGGAAGAGGGGGAAAAGCGGATTGTGAAACCATATTCGGAACGGGAGGACTTCTGGCAATTCTATGTGCTTTACAGGCATCAGGATAGGACAGTTTCGCCTCTGTTTTTAGTTTAGGGATTTCAATTTCCCGCTTGTATCTCGGGCAGATTTGATCATTCGCGGAGTGACCTCCTCCACAGTTGGGACATTTTGGAGCAGCAGCGCTGCACTCACTATACTTATGTTCGCCACCGCAAATTGAGCAGCGCAGTTTACCTCGGCAATGGCCAGCTACATGCCCACAGCGGTTACACTTAAAACACTGTTTCACGCGGAAAAACAAGTGTCCAATTTTCACCTCACCAGGGAGGACAGCAGTATCAAACTGCAGAAAAACAGATTTAGAATCCTTCAACTCAGAAGAATCACTACTTTTGAAACGAAAACGTTTCACAAATTTAACCCCCTGACTTGCAAGGCATGCCACGAGATTGTCTGTGGAGATATCTAAAGGTACGTTATATATAACGCCCCGTCCGCCTAACGGTCGCATCGAACTAGCCGCCATCTTGACCGAGACGGCACCATCTGCCAGCTTCGTGCATTGTAGAAGCGTAGTCATCTGCTGCACACTGCAACATTTCACAATCAGATTGCCATTTCTCAACGGAGAGCAACCCTTGTACGAGCCTATGCAATTTTCAAGGCAGTTATGAATAAACACTGGGTTATAAGCTTTAACTCCCTGCCTGTCTTGCTTTCTAAAACAACCAGGAGCAAATCCAAGGCTTTGTTCTGTTTGCTGCAACTTTCACCGGAGCGAGCAGTTGAATCGGTTTTCGATTTTCGCTTTCTCAGGGCTCGGAAAGATTGAGCATCCTTATGATACTCCGACGTGTCTAAGTCATCGTCGTCCATCTCTGGGCGCGAAGCACACCCGCCTTCTATACTTCGAGCAAGTTCGGGGAAAATAATAGAATATCTCCACCCTAATAAGAGAACAACTCACGCCAAAGAACAAGCGGAAAATGGAAAATAGAAAAATTAATGCCAAGACAAATTTACACGGCAATAAGCTCTCTACGCGGACAAATGCTTTTCACCAACCTTCCCATAGAATAGTGATATGGTGGTTTGGTTTTGGCGCGTTATAACTGCAATGGTCTTGTAGCGCCACGAGTGAGTTTGTACAATTTCTGGTTCGTTTTCCTGTTCCCTGCAACTCTTCCATATACCGTGCGCCTGGTAAGAAGGCTGCAGTGCCAATTTTTAAGGTTTTTGTAAGAACCAGCTGAGAGTCAAACTCTCGACCTACCAGCCCCGAAGCGGACCATAGAATAAAATGAATTACCAGCAAAGGCGACAGCATTTAGTGATCGGAAAAGTGTTACAGAACGCGAAAAACAAATTATCACACGGCGTGGAATAAATCATTTGCTCCCCGAAACAATGTAACAATCAGCGCCGCGGAATCTGTGCCATGCTCGCACAAGGAACATTCGAGAAACACAACTCTTGACAATAACAAGGTAACTATTTCTTATTTATTTATTGACTGGTGATACGCTTGAAGTTTACAAATTTTCGTATCGAAGCACAAGCAGAACACAGTCAACAAGACAGCGTTTTAAAAGACCATATGTCCAAAATGGGGATATCATTAAACAGGTCTTTTGCAGGAATGAGCTATTAAATGTTAACAACAAATGCAAATGTTTTCCCGCGCAAACCATACATCAAATGGTACGCACCACATGGCAGAAGCAATAAGTAAGGTTTGTCAAAAACAAACTATCTTATACATGTAGATTATGATCTACAAGTATGCGTCTACTTGTAGTCCGTGGATCCCTAGTTAAACATTTCGGTGAAGGTGTATAGGGTGTACTCTCTGTGGTTGAATCAGTTAAATTTCAATTCGTGCTGGTTTAGGTCAAGCATAACATGGACAGTTATGCATTGTGGATGAACGTCAAGAGCAGAGGTTCTTAAACATTTTTCGTCGTGGCCCCTTTAGCATAAGCCATTGTTACTCGTGACTCACCTAACCTCCAAATCAAACACGAAAAGCAGAACAACAATTAAATTGGCATTTTCCTGTTTTGCAACAATATGTCGTTGCCACATACTCACAGCCCCTTGCGAACCTTTCACGCCCCTCAAGGGGGGTGTGCCCCCGCAGGTTAAGAACCACTGGCCAAGAGGAAGATTAACGCGATGTTTGATGCTATTTAAAAAAGCGTAAATTTGCGCAAGAGGCAAGGCGGGAGCGTGTTTAACAGTTACATATTCTTGACCTAATCAATCCAAAATTTAATCAATCCAAAATTTGACTAGTTTACAAAAATACGAATTCATGCGTAACAAGGAATCTCAAATACTGCATTGTGACAAAGATAATTTTGAAAGTTTTGTTTTCAGTCCTTTTCTGCATGGCTTTTAGCAGCCGCAGTCAGCTAAGCCGATACTGATGTTTCGGAATTAGAAGAAACATTTGCCACCAGCCTGAGAAGGAACTACGATTTTTATTTGAAACTCGTAACCGCAAGGCGTAAGGACCTAAGCCAATAAAAAATCAGCTTGAAAAACGGAATATAACAACAATGAGTCAATGTGTTTGTACGGAAGCACTTGCTTCGCATTTTCTAAACTTTACTTTCTTGCAGACATTGATTATAATTACTTTTGCAAAACTTAACAGTAAAAGCTGACTTCTCTCATTTTGCTTCAAATCTTTTAGTTTTGATTTAGAAAACCTAAAAATTGGCTTGCTCTCATTACTGTCGTGAAGTTTGTTCAACAAGCAAAACAGGAAATGAAATTGCACTTACGTTGTACTAACATAATTCCAACATCAAGTTAACAGGTTTTCTCACCTCCATCGATTGTGTTTCCTGAACGAGCTTTTTGTTTTTCCTCTGGTTTTTCAGTACTTTCGGCCGTAACGAGATTGTCAACAACAGCGTTCAGACATGGAAGTGAATGCCGCACTAATGCCTGCATAGCATACATCCAACAATTAGTAACTTTACAAAACCAATACCGTCTGCGTCCATGCATGAACTCCGTACAACTAGCTTTCTATCCAGCAGAGAGGAAAGTTAAATCTTTAAGCTGGGTTTGCTAACTTGTGGGCTCAGTGGATTCCCAATTTCGTTTAAAATTATAGAATGATGGCACGATTCAGGTTCTTTAAAGAAAGCGAAAGATCATACGCCAATAGAACACCATGCCTACTGGTGAATCCGGTCCTACTCAGCCCATCACTGAGTAAGATGATGGACTTCTTTAAAGCCTGCAGGTATTCAGCAATACATTAGCTCTGCCAGTGGAGTATAGTTCGGTCTTTATTTTATGAACGGGAAAGGCGTTCCAGTTTCGTTTTTTGATGCACCATTAAATTATTTGCTCTGAAGATCTTATTTTGGCCAAAATCTTTTACTAAAAATAACTTTTAAGTGCATTTAATGTAACAAGGCCTTTGTTCGTGTAAGAAGATATTGTCAGAAATCTATGTTAATAATACTACCACACATCTGCGCGCAACTACAGTACTTGATCTATAAGTGCAGTTTACGTATAACCTATTTCCATTCTTTTTTTAATTCCCGGTCTGAATATGCGAGGTTTGATTGTTAGTTACCTTTGTAAGAAAGCGGTGTTCATTGTCAGAACAAGAAAAAATACTACGAACTAGTACGAAGTGTAGAAACGTTTGTCAGAATGAAATTTATCTCTCGAGAAAGTAGTTCCTGTGCATTTATTTCTGTTGGAAAATCCTCGAGAAACTTTAGCGTACGTCATCTAACTAAAGAAAACTGCCCGGGTTTATTTGTCTTAATTTGATCACTTTAAACATTCTTTGCTACACACTCATTTATCCAGTGGCGGATTAACATGTTCGAATTAACTGGGCCTTATGTGACTTTGCCTGTTCATAAACATGCTATTAAAGCTTAATTTTGATTTGAAAGAATGTAAAAAATTGGGCACAAAGCCTGTGTATGAACATGGTTAATCGTGTTCAATCTCGTTTTATTTCTTGATATTTCTGATGCATTTGATGGATTGAATGTATGATAATTTTTGTCGCGGGCAGCTGTCCGGTTGTAATAGCTCGAGTGAACATTTAAGAAACTAGACTTTTTCAATAAGCCCCATTATATATTAAGTAGATTTAACATGAGAGGTGCCAAAGCGGTTATTGTTACCGTATGCCTTTTTATACGTGAAGCAATTCCTTGTGGCAAATGTATCCAGGTCAAAGTTTTTGACTTTTCCTGAATATTAACAAATTTTGCTGAAACCTATGTTATTCTCAAAACGGTTGTTTGGAACCTTACACATCTGAAGCGCCACGACTGCAGTGGAGAGAGATCTTTTTCTGCTCCAATAAGAATCAAGAATTACATAAGGTTCACATGAAATACTTGTCACTGTTGGACATAAAATCATAACATTTGTGCAAATTTGACTGTCAGAATATTGTTCTAAATTTTCTGGCATAAATGCTGCAAATTAAAATTAAAAATTATTTTCCGAATGCTAACATGGATGTTTCGAGCACGTATTTATAGCGGAAGTGTCTTCTTGTTGACTTCATGTAGTTTCAGTTTTAATGCGATGAAAAGCTGTTTCTCAATTTTATGTGTCTTCTTTTGAAATAAATACTTGTGCTTAACAATTCATTTTTTTTGTATGCACATATTATTTGCGAGCCCCTGTAGAATCTAGGGCTTGGACGCATAAAACTCTTGAACATAGCATTTGATTTCAAGTTTTGTAGAAGTACTGAATCTGAAAATACACAAATATGTTTTGGATCCATGTCCCCCCACAAATTTGTTTTGGATCCATGTCCCCCCACAAATTTGTTTTGGATCCATACACAAATATGTTTTGGATCCATGTCCCCCCACAAAGGGGTCCATGTCCCCCCACAAATTTTTAGGATATCTAGTCATTTCGCGCTTTGAGAAACGGCGTCCCAAACTAAAATATTATTGCTCGCCTCGAATGAAACATTTTAGCCCCCACAAAAAAATTTTGGGCTCGCCACGCCACTGGGTCACATTGCCTATCCATTCACACGCAGAAGTCACAGTAGTCATCGCCAATCTTGGCGTAGCACGACGCCACCGTCAGTCAAACCACATGCGGGCGTTGTTTGCTGGGGACAGAAGCTCCGCCTGAAAACGTCACTAAGGTTCGTAACTGCTCGCTTTGCGAACCTTGGTGATCTTGAGATTTCGCAACCAGGTACCAGCGGCTGTCATTCTGACATTTTGTAAATCATAATTATGAGCATCCGCTGACATTTAACATGTCATTATTATTACGTAACATTCCGACCTCACTTTGGCGCCCACAAAATGCTGCGCCCGGGGCAGATGTCTCCCATGCCCCCTACTTACGCCACTGGCTACAAGTGCATTCCTTCCAGAATTGATTGCAATATAGATTTTGTAAGACACCATAAAGTTTAAGCATAATGTTCAACAAAAGATATCCTTGTTTGATTTATTATATCTTTGTTTATCAAGAAAACCAACAAAGCAAGGGAGCAAACAAACAACCCTTGCGGGCGTGATGACAAGTTGACAACACAGCAGCGACTGTTTTTTCACTTTAACATCTTTTTCAAAACCGAAAACCAAATAAGTTGTCGGTGGTCATGCGTTTTTTCATGAAAGGGAATCCTTAAATATAATCGATGATATACTGCTTCTGCTGAATCTGGAGAACTATTGCGAAAATGACTTTTACCTGTCACAAACAAAATGTCTCGTTAAAAATGGAAAGGAGAGTCAGGTTGCAACATTACTAAATATAACGAGCTTACCGTTTTGGTTCTGCGTTTTATCAACCGACACAAGCACTCAAACTCCATTTCTACCAGATATCTTGATTCACGATGGTTGTGCAAGTTTTTGGCAATCACCACCTCGCTTTCGGCCAACAAGTTTGGTAAATCATATTGTCGGGCGCAGTTGAAACAAGCAAAACAGTTCTCAGGCGAAACGTTGCGAACCAAGTAATCGACGCAGAGCACTCGTAGATCTGAAAGAGAATCTCAGTGGACAACGCTCGTTAAGGCTTAAGCTGGTGATGTACATGGAAAAACGTCATGTGGACCATCTTGGTTGGTACTGAGGACTTACTGGTTTAGCACAACCCATGTCGCAATTGAAAAACAACAAAACATTAAGATGCTGTTCTTTTTGTTACTCATGTTGTTTCGTATCTGGTAGTAAAACATTAAGAGTTGTGAAAGCTACTACAACACTGTCCCTCAAGCTATTTGCTTTAAAGAAAGTTCGTGGTGATATTTTTTTGCAGAAAGCATGACAATATTGTGTTGAATTCTGAAGAGTTTATTTAAAATGATTTGTTGTACATGGAATACTGCTTGAAAGATGCTATACTATAAAATGTGAACTGCATTAACATTTAAATTCGTTTTGTTTTATTTTTTAACGATTCGTGCACTCACCTGTCAAATCGGTTACTGCCTAGACCGCGATATCCCTTATTGGGCTTCGCGGACCACTGGTGGTCTGCCCATGTATACTGGCACAAACAATTGCAGCAGTGATTCGTAAAAGAAATGATATCGCAAGCTTTTGCAATCGTAAATCATGGTTGCTGTGCCATCTCAAAATTCGTCGTAAAAAGTTGCTTACAGTAGAAATAACCCAATCACTCCCAGCTATGTGGTTAGGTTTGTGCAACATGAGATTGTTCAGTGTCGTTTAATTTTTGTTTTGTATCATCCTTCCACGTTGGGGTTGGGTAGAAAAATTGATGCAACTTACGATCCGGATCCGAGAACAAACACATTCATATATGCGGGTCGGTGGCCCAAGAATTTTGGGAAACCGTGCCCTGGTGAAATAACATAAAATCTTTTACAAATTCCTCAGTCAAATGCATAGAGCAAGGACACTTTTATGTCAACGATCTATGCTTTTCTCTTTTAACCGGTTCGGTGCAGTACAAGATCTTAAAATCCAAAATTGATTTACTGTCAGTAAAATTCTAAGGAATTTATAAAACTCACATTACAATTTCCGTCGAAAAGCCGCATATGGAAAGTAAGCCGAGTAAAGCAACTAGTGTCTCAGTTTATAGCCATACCATTCATATCCAAGTAGTCAGAAGCAGCCATCATATCAAACACTGTTTCATCATTTATTTTCGCTGTACCACTGTAGACATAATCGACAATCAACTGGAATATATCGGAGCTTATTCCTTTTATTTCCACCACATTCTGATATTTTTCTTTCATCTGAACACAAACATGAACAATGTTGACCCACATGTTTCTTCGAATACGTGTTCCTTGTGAATCAACATATTTTTAGGCAGTTGTGTCGCAAACAATGATTGCAGCATCGGTGATCGTTGCGCCAAACAAAAGAACAGTATCATTTTAAGAAAACAGTTCTGCTTAATTAATGATGAAAATACACTTTTAATACCACCGGATCATAAAACATGATTTTCGCAGGTGTCCCGCAAACTTCCTGCATGGAGCAAATGGTCTTTTTTTAATCAGAAAAAGTTCTTCCGTAGCTGATTACAATTGTTCCAGATAAGCTTGTAATCTTAAAATATGCGCACTCGCAACACTCAAAAACTGTTAAGTCCAAAAACCTGTTGTCCTTCCAGCTACAATCCATTCACTGAAGACACCATACGGTACAGATACGTTTCTCTGTTACAAGTTTTTGCAACGCTTCTGGATTTGCGACAATTTGGAATTGCTCACCTCCGATGTGAAGAGTTTGTTAAAAAATTCCGATAATATCCCGAAGAGACATTTGTGTACCTGGAACTGCTTCTTGCCAATTTTCAGAGTGACATCGCGATATTTTTCATTTCTAAATGAAGTGGAGCAGGACGTGATATTTCTTGAAAATGGATCAGTAGGTTATGATGTTCAAATTTAACGTCAAAAAGTCGAAACCTTTTGAATCGAACTTAAGTGAATATATACAGCATGGTGCTTCCGACAAATTCTGTGAAGATTTGTGGATATTGCAAAGATGTAGATCTCGATACTAAAAGGGAATATCAATTCACAGTTGCTTGAACCACATAACCTACGCTATAATAATACATGATCGCATGAGGTAGGAGGCAGGACAATCGTCTCTTGTAAACCAGGATTTGTAAAATGCTTTAAAAACATAAAGTTACGCAAAAATTTCTACAATTGGTTTACTTGATTTTACGGAAAATATTTAAAAAACGTATTTTTAAAAAATTCAAGATTTATTCAAAGCGTAATGTTGCAATAAACTTAAAGGTTTTGATTAATATCAGTTTCTAATCGCTTGTTTGTCCGAATTGAAATTATACAAATGACTATTTTTCTCTTAATTCGAACTACACCTGGAAAGCCGTCGCAAAACTTCATCGGAATATCCTGGTTGCTTTGTGACGGCTCTTGTTCTGTCTGAAAAACATTTTTTCAGTTCTGTTAGTCATTGCACCCTGTAATAACGTTTCAAACGCTTTTTTCAACAAGTGATTTGAAAAAAATTTGTTTGCAGCATTGCATACCAAATAGCTTTTGTTTTCTGATTTTTACTTTGGTTTCTGACCTCATTACTGCAAATCGTACGTGGTTCTGCACAAACCAATTTTCAGTCCAAGGTAAGTTGATCAAATTTCTGTGAATTAGAATCATAGCAATCTGCTTGAAAAAAACATACACCGTCCATAGAAAAGGAACTTTTTGGATTGAAAGGTTTTACATAAACTTTAAAGCGCAAAACATTATGAAATGAATTTGCCTAAAAGAAAAACAACGCCATTGCTGGTTCGCTCTTAATTCCAAAAGTGCAATCATGCGTGAGCAGGGTCGGGGGTGTAGGAAGCGCGTTTGCAAGCGCACCCCTAAAAGTTTTCATTTGTTGAAAATCCGGGCAAAATTCCGAAAAATTTGTGCAAAATCCTTGAAAATCTGGGCAAAATCCCTAAACATCTAGGCAAAAGCCCTAAAAATCCAGGCAAAAATGGCACTCAACGTTGTTTGACTTCAAAAAATGGCGACCAACGATTTGCAGAAAAACACATGAAGACCTTTTTTTGGAGGTCACACCAAAAAAGGTCTTCATGATCTTTGTGGGAGAAAATTTGTAGGCAAAAGTTGCACAACAACTCTTCGAGCAAGTTGGGTAAATTCGGGCAAAAATCCTTCGCACCCCCAAAAATTTACTTGCCCCTAAACACATGAGCAGGGCAACAGTAACGACGTAGTGACTGATACTTTAGCTGCATCAGACGTTCTGGCCAATTACCTTTATCATCGGCTTGAACTCTTGCATCCATTTGTAACGTGAAGTTGGACGACTTTGCAAACTACTGTTTAAGTCCAAGCGTTTTTGCCTGATTTCAGTAATTTACACAGGAACGTTAATACATGTTAAAGAAGTTCGACTGCGGCGCTGCTACGTTTTCGTATCAGTTTACAAATAATTTTCGTGACTCTTCAGTATTCGTAACTCACAAACATAGCTATAATATGCAGTGGCGGATCCAGGGGGGCAGTTGGGGCAACTTCCCCCAAACGACTGTGGCCCCAGGTTGTAATGGCGTCCCTCTGATAAAAATGCTCCCTTTTTGGTGCTCATCGAAGTAGAAACAGAGGCAAGAAATACTCCAAACTGAACATTACTTTACACTTAGTTGAACTTCAGGATTTACGTGACGGACTTTGACCCAGCCTCTTTCCGGTAAGAATCAACATTGTCATTGTTTCGTAATAATACTGCTATTCCCTTATTTATTTTCCGCGCGCGATCTGCCCAGCAATCACAGACACAAACGGGATCGTTTTCGCTAGCACAGTTCTGAACAGTGGTGCCACTCCTAGTATTTTTCCACTAGATCTGGTGTTTTTTCACCAGATCTAGTGTTTTTTAAGGCTATCTAGTGTTTTTTTTATGAGTGAGTTGAATGTAATTAATCGCACACTTTTGTGTAATTGACTTTAACTGAGACCTTTTCATTTAGTGCAATTGTTATTTGAGAAAAATTCTACCTAATTACATCTTAAATTACCCAAGACAATATTATATGCTTTTGAGATAAGCCGCTGCGAAGACACTTGGTCATCTGTTGAAAGTTTCAATGACCTGTACAAACAAACACAAGCGTTGCTGCTATCTCCCATTTTCTTTTCTCTGGTCTACATGAGTTGCACAATGTCTATGGTTGGCATTGCAACGCATTTTGTGGGCCCTTTGACTGTGTGTAAGTTTGTTTTTGTAATCTAGTCTTTTTTTTTAATCTAGTGTCTTTATTATGAATGAAATCTAGTACTTTTCCGTAACAACAGAGTGGCAACACTGCTTCTGAACTTGGCGGTGGGCTGTGCAAAATTGGTCTGTTTTTGTTACAAGTTCATGTTTTAATGCCTGGTGGCAGCCTTGAAAGGAAAGGCAGTAGCGAAGATAGGAATGCAATAAATATGGAAAATTTTAACTGATGCAAGATTTCAGAAGCCTGCGAAGCGAAAAAGCAGTTTCCTATCTGCTACCCGTGCAGTCGGTATTTCGTCTGCATTTTAGTTTTGCAACACCAAGGTAAGCGGATGAGTTTTTTGTCAGAACTAATGAACCTGATTAAACCATATCGCAGCTTGTGAAAAGCTATAGCAAACGTTAGCAAACAACTTGTCGGTATCGGACAAAAATGCATTGAGCGTGCCTGTTTCATATTCGGTCATATACCGACTTTTTTTAAACGACCGCAAAAAGTGAAGTCTATTCGGTCATAATGTCCGAAAAGTTAGGCTAGTGAATATTGTTGCGACGAGTTTTAATACTATTACGGGACAAACGACCGAAATGTCTTAGCGAAAAAAACAGGCGCGTGCTTCAGCCAGTAGCTCATGGAATTATGACCTAACAATGCAATTCTGCAACACCTCACTTTGTCAACGAAGATAGCGTAGCATTAGCACGACGCGCCTCAACCAACCATGGTACTCAGCACTTTGGAAAAATACCAACTATCTACAGCTTGGTGGAATTCTTGTCCTGCATCTTGCCATTGACACAAGTCAATTGACACGTTTTGTTTTATTGCAAAACGAAGTCTTACACAAAATATTAGAGGTGTTATTGAAAGACTGCTGAGGACCGCACAAAACAGCTCTCAGAACAGTGGTTGAGAACCACTGGGTTGGATCATTCTGCGTTTATCACACAAATCTGAGCAGAGAAACATTGCACATTTTAACTTTTTCACTGGTACCTGTGGTGCTGGCTGAGATTCAGGGTTTTAATTTGATTATAGGCTGATTCTCACCTGTGTTTGCTGGCATTGGTAGAAACAGATCCATCGCCAGAACAACAGCATTGGGGGGGGCTTTAAGCTTGTTTGACGTTTAACAGCGACAAAAAATTGGATATTGACTTCATCAAGGAGACCAGAGCTTGAGTTTAGATGAGCGTTTCTCAAACTTTTTCATCTCGCGGACCCCCTCTAAGTCATTTAATTATTGTTTGCGGACCCCTGAATACTGTAAACAACGAACAAACAATAGAGGGACTCCACACGAACAAAATACACAAGTCTGTTGTTTACACAGTTGTCTCCTAAGCAGACTCATCTGAGGTTCAGTGAGATTTGTGCTCCTGACAACATTATCCTGTAAACTTATGATATTCTCGGCTTAATTTTGGACAAAGCTAGTCGAATGTCTTGCTTCAAATCCATTCTGTTTCGATATTAATTTGATTTAATTTTCACCAAACTTGAAAAATCAGTTCCACACTGATACGTAGTAGTAGGCCTGTAACTAAGGGGGGCGAGGCCTCCCTGGAAAATTTTCGCGCCCCTGGAAATATATGTTGCACATAGTTTAAAACTATTGGACAGAGTTAAAAAAATTTGGGCCCCTCTCGGACGACTCCTGACCCCGCCTAGTGTCCCAAGCTGGTTACGGGCCTGCGCAGTTGTGAAAGGAAGGACTTTTTTCCATGCCGTCATATAGCCACAGTACTGTAATTTTGGAGCTTAGAAGTCCATAAATAAGGCAGCGAAAGTGAAGAGAATTTTATGTTGGCCTCATTATTAGCATGCAAATCTATGAGTTTTCCAAATCTTATTCCTTATCAACTTCGTTTATGTCAGCTAAGATGGATCTCTCATCCATACAGATCTTTTTGTTTTCAGCTCTACAATTGGATCACTAATCGATACAGCTCTTTATGCTCACACTACCTGTTCTTTCCTTTTAAGGTTCTGAAAACATGTGCTTATATTAAGAGGTGGCTAACGTATTTTTCTTGTGACTTTTGAAGTTGTGAAGTAACGATGACGGTTGACAACCAACTTCAGTGATGTAACAATGATTTTTGATAATAGCGTGACGCTTATATTCAAAACGTCTGAATAAGTCGGTCTACTCAAGAAAATAAAACAGCAAATAGAAAAGGAGGGGATTATTGTTATTGCTTTACTGGGAACGTATTTTCAAGCTGTTCATCACCCTTAATTTCTTGAAGTTTTTATCATTTGGCGGAGACCCAAATACCAATTTTTCAGCCCCTGGGGGTCCGCGGACCCCACTTTGAGAACCTATGGTTTAGATCGAGCTTGTGTTTCATCAAAGTACAGTAAATATATTAGCGCCATCAAGCGTATGCTCTCTACTACCGCCATATATATATATATATCCTCGTCTTCATTCATGTATTTGTGTATTTCTTGTTACTGTGATGCATTAAAGTCTAGCGCCTTGCGTGTGGGTGTGAAGACGTTACACAAAACAATAGCGAGATATTCACTGTGAATTTGATGGTCTCAGCCCGAATGCCTCGACTTCTTTTGAACAGTGTCAAACCTTTTCTTCTTAATCCGGCCTAGTGATTTATGTTTTTCCTGACATCAGCAGTCCGATGACGAAATATGTGAAACAGTATTAGACACTTGATTGAAATTGTGCGTATATAAGTGGCGTTAAATGCATTTAACGGCAATACGCTTTCAGACCCAGTGTGAACATATTCGATTATGAGATCGCTTTTCACGATAGCCAGCAGAGCTACTTAAAATGGGAGTAATGTCATAGGAAATGCCTTTCAGTTTTTTTTGTTTTTGAATTGTCGCTTCAGCAATAAATATGCTTTCCATAAGGATGTAACTGCACAAGCTTCATCTGGAAACGTGATCCCCATTTCGCTATTTATTAGGCTCCTAGCTTGGAAATTGAGTTGTCACTTCCTCGTGTAAGAAGAACCATTCTACTTCTAAGCTGTTCGGAATACGTTTGAGGCATTTTTTTTCTGATATGCGTATATCCAAATCAGTTTCAAACACTAACGCGCAACATGCCTTAGGGCAGTGGTCCTCAGCCCCTGGGCCACGAACCAGTACCGGGCCGAAAAATGTATACTGGTGGTATTACAAAATGTATACTGGTGGTGACACCACTCGTTTTCTGGGCATGTGATTGGTTGATCCTTCCCATTGAAACACTGTTGCGAGAGTACTCCCTGGCCGCGGTAAAATTGTCAAAATTTTACTGGTCCGCGATTACAAAAGGGTTGGGTACCACTACGTCAGTGTATATCTTTCAAACACTTATTCAGAACTGTCGCTAGAAAGTCGTCAATAGGGGAGTTTTACGTTTGAGCGGGGGGGCTTGACATTCAAATTTAACACAAATTCCACTGCATTATAATGTTTCATATGCCAATTTGGGGGGTGGCTTGAAGCTTTGTTTGGGGGGGCTAATCCCACCAAAGCCCCCCGTAGCGACGGGACTGCACTTATTGCAAATATAAAAGATTGTTTGGGACACCACCAGTGTAGCTTGTGAAAAATGGAACCCGTTTGGACCAGTTTCAAACTTTTGTGAATTAATGATATAAGGCGATTTTAAACTGTGATGAGTCCTTGAAAGATCGCATAGTTCCACCAACAAAAATAGCCATTTTCTTGGCCTAGAAAAGGTAACCATTTGTGTGATACCCACCGATTGTCACAGAGAAACTGCGGTGTTCAAACAAGTGAAGACTTTTTGGCGCATTTGTCTTTGACTGCCCCGCAAAACGCCTTGTCTGGATCCGCCACTGATAACATGTAATGGTCCATCGTATTACGCCGCTGGTCACAGCTTGAAACATTTGGCCGTCACTTCCACGCGAATCGGTCATTGCTTGAAAAGCAATCCTGTCTTTTTATAAATATTTTTGATGTAATTTGTACTACCTGTTAACTCCTTTTCAATTCACTCGCTGTGGCAATTAAAACCTCTAGGTTTGCTGCAAGCTTTCAGGAAATCAGCCGACTGAGTTCTGCTCTCACGACTTTACGATGGTACGGACTTGCTTTGCACATGTCTGTTTTCAAACTAGTCTCCGCAAAGGCGACGTAGTAGTCGAATCGATCAGGAAATCATTTTAATAGAAAATCTTATTCAAAAAGAACTCTAAGATTTTGGGACTGAGGATGCGCAGAGTTACGTGAAATCGATTTCCTATTAAAAGTTTGCTGATTGATTCGACTCCTTCATCTTAGAGATAAAACGAAACTTTGCTGGCACACGTTAGCCACCTCGTCCAATGCGACTCACCTCACCGCAGCTGCAGCATAATGGTTCGCAACGCGTGACTGAACGCTGGATTTTGCTTTTCAACTTTTGGTCGGCAGCATGACTACGCTTTCACTCAAAGCCTCCAAGAGGGAGACTTCTTCTAGAGAGAAAAAAGGCCTCTCTTTCTAGGAGGCCTTGTTTCACTTCAGCACTTTTTTTCTGTCTCAATGTTTAAAGGGGAAACTGGGAGCAAGAGCTATTTAACACGGTAGGGAGGTGCGTATCCTAAACCAGTGGACTGTAAATGTATGGTGTTTTGGCCAATGGCGGCAAGCAAATAAGTCACAGTTTATTGACGGGGAAACTAGTTTCGCGTTTTCCAGATTCTGTTTGAATAAAGGCTGGTTTACACTGGTGCACAGTGAGGCACGCACAAACACACACGTGCACGAAAGCTGTTTACACTGGCGCACACAAGCCGAGACTGCGTGTCTGCAAAGCGCGGACGTAGTCTTGTGGCAAATCAGTTTTTTAAGCGTGTCGAGGTTGCTGCCTTGTTTATTGTTCGTACGGTTTGCACACCAGTTATCTTTTGGTGATGGCTAGAAAACGGAATAGACTTCTTTTACGGGTATGCCTAATTCTGTTGTACCAGCACTTGAAACAGAAGAGGAAGCGTAGATATTGGGTGCATCCCTTCCTGCAAAGAAGAATTTCGCACAGAACAGGTATGGAATTTTCAATTACTCATCGTCGATGTAGGCCTACTGCATATATCTAGGCCTATCTGAGGCAATCCCGTGGATCGCGTCATCATTTCATGGCCCCCGTGCCCACATGTAAATTTATAAAATTGACATATATTTAAAATTGACACAGGTAAAAATTGACATGTAAGACTTGTCATTTTCACATTGCAATCACTTTGTATTTGAATTTCCTGCAATCTCGTTACAAATTTCAATAACTGTACAACCTACTTCACGGTTAAGTGTAGGTCCGCAGGCCATCAACGTAATTTCTCTAGGATCTTTTCAAAATTAATCTCCTGCCGAAGCTACGCAAAATCTATTATGGACCTTGATGCTGGCAATCTTTGAACGCCCTGTTATACGCCTTGTACTTTCGTCACATCTGTATAGTTTACCAGTGTAGTTGTAAACTAGGTCTAGTTAGTTTTTTTTTACCAACCATGGCAATATGTTTTCAGGGGATTATTTTAACCTGAT
>Ga0210059_1008383_pt1 | contig 16328 bp, 12 predicted proteins | sample Ectturendosymbi2_FD_188042 | JGI IMG/M metagenome (GOLD analysis project Ga0210059, IMG submission 188042) | Ecteinascidia turbinata endosymbiont from Florida, USA - Sample 2 (SPAdes) (version 2) | ecosystem: Host-associated > Tunicates > Ascidians > Unclassified | place: Key West, Florida...
CCTCCCAGTGTTGGTCATGTGCTAACACCGTTTCTGTAATGTGCGCTGATGTATAGCTAACCACTTTTTGTGCTCTTGTGTCTGTGATATGGACCATGAGTCCGCAATAAAATATCATTATTATTTGTGTGGGAACGGCGTTGCCACACCTCTTTTTTAGCACTACACTCTTGCACATGACCACTTCAACCAATTGTGTTCAAATGAAGGCAAAATAGTCCCAGCACAGTTTTGCCTAATGAAGCAGAATAGACACTACCTGAATACGTTGTGCCAGTTTGGGCCCTGTCATGCTCATAAACAGAAATTTTGACAAATCTCGCAAGCATGACATATCACGTACCTTAAGTGCTTTTGCGAATCAATTGCATTAAAAAGCAAAACGAGGCTTTGCCACACAGTCCCGTAGCCACGGGGGGGTCTTTGATGGGCTTAGCCCCTCCGAAACAAAGCTCCAATCCCCTCGAATTAAAATATGATGCACTATAAAACAGTGATGTTTGTTCAAATTTCAGAATTTCAAGCCCCACTGCTCAAATGTAGCCTATAAAAGACTTTTCTGGTGACGGTTCTGTTGTCACACCAAGCGTTTCATTAGCCATTTCTTTGGTAACAATTGTTAGATTTTAATACCATCATTGAGTTCAAATTCATAATTTCATTTATTAATCCTACCCATTATTGCACTAACCAAACCTAACTACATACCAATCCTAATCTACAAACCAAAACAAAACAGCATTCGAAACAACACACTGGCTTGAAATATGTCATTTATCTTGAAATGACTGACAAAAAAGTCAGTCTAACAAGTCAGTGTCACAAAACAACGATTTTGCATATCATGTTTAAGAACGAAAAGAGCTATCTGGCCTGGTATCATTCAACAACCAGTCAATGCACTTGCAGGCTCACGTAGAATGCGGTGTGAAGACTGCGAGGCCTGGTGTAGACTACAGTTCACATTAAAAGAGCTAGAGTGCTCTAGCTAGTCTAGACTACACATCATAGTAGGCCTACACTAGCTACCGTTAGTCCAGGTATAGGTACGCAGCAAACAACGTCCTGAATATGTAGGCTACTGAAAGAGTCCTAACCTGCCACGTCAAGAACAGACTCATGCTGACAAGCTTGGCCTGTCAGTGTCCAATTAGCAGATTAAGAGAGGGAATGGAATTACATTACGGTGCAGAGATTACACCATAGATAGACAGACTCGGAGTCATGGCACAGAAGGCTGAAAAGATGCTTCTGAAGATAATGAATGTATGATTGTGCAATGTGCAACTTTTTCCAAAAGTCTGAATCCTTGAAACATCGATAAAACCGTTTCGGATATAGGGATCCGTATCCGGTTACCGTTTGAAAGCAGTTTTTCCGTATCCGGTTACCGTTTGAATTTTTCCGTATCCGGTTACCGTTCGGATATCCGGATCTGTATCCGGTTACCGTTTGAGAGCAGATATCCGTATCCGGTTGCAAACTCACTATCCTGCCGGATATCCACCCGGCAAACCGGATAGTGATCATCTCTGTAGCACGGGAATAAGTTTAACCATTGAAAATGTTTGGACTTAGTCCTTGACCTGAATTATTTTTCTTTTTCTCACCCTTACCCAAACACTGTCCCGACATACTTACCTAAGCACGTGTTCCTAAGCCCTGATAATCAATTTTGTCTGCGTATTTGGTATGTAGAATATTACTCTATGCATGCGTACATGGTGTGGAGTCAGAAATTTCGCAAGTCAGAAATTTCGCTTGACACCGGAGTCAAAAATTTGTGGAAAACTGGACCCGGATTCACTTTTCGATTTCGGCAGTTGCTGGAGTCTGCGAGGTCATTTCTTGAAAAACATGCGTAAATTTCGGTTAGATCGATGGTAATCGGATTGTGAACAGGAGTCGGCTTCTCAATTTTGAAAATTGTCGGACCCGGATTCAAAAATTTTGGAACAGGAGCGGAACCGGAGTCTGCAAAAGTGGCCACCTCTCCATTCTCTCTCTGGTGAGAGCTGACCCACAGTTTGACATTCTTAATGTTATGATTTGTTGTTTGTCAGCAGTGCTCTCACTTTTAGGGATTTTGTCCCTAGATTGGAACTTTTGACCTTTTTTAGGGATTTTCGGAAAAGTATGAAAATGTATGAAATAATCTATTTCAGTTTATTTTGCAAATCATATTTGTTCTATTTTTAACATTTATCATTTTATGCTGGACCACCACAGATTTGGGAATTTTGTAGTACTGTTCAGTTCTAGGAATTTTTGGAGTTGCATTTGAGAGCCCTGTTTGTCAGTGAAAACTAAGTTGATTATTCATATGTTTGTGGTTCAGGTTGGTTGAATAGGTCTGGGTGTGAAATGGTTTCAACCAAAACAACTCATTCATTTGTTGACTGCACTGAATATAGTTGGAACAAAGATTTGTCTAGGGATGAAAGTACACCGAGACCGAAAGTCCAAGAACCTCGAGATGAAAAGGTTAGCTCATGCATATGTTTTACATGTTGAAGGGCTTGTTTGATGAAATTTTATGATTTGATGTGGTACTCACTCTCCACTGAAGGATCCTATTTTGAATTAGGCTATGTATGCAAATTTCGCATTTCTGGTAGGGTAAGCTTATAAATCAGGGTTGCCAAATTGGCTTTTTTGACGCCAAATTTCACAAATTTGGATTTTTTTACAGGTCGTTGGCATCAAAAAATTGTTTGGCTTTTTGGCTTTTTTTTCTTCAATATTTGGCTTTTTATTAGAGGCAGGTCACTCATGCTCTCAGACTGGTGTTTTGGCTTTTTAAAGATCTTGCTGAAAAGGGGTAGTTAAGACTTAAGTCAGCAAAAGTGATGCACTATAAGTGGCTGAATTTCAGATTGCAATGAGCATAATCTGTCACAGTGCTGTTCGCTCCGTTGACCACATTGGAGAAATTATGGTAGCACATTGAAATGGCAGCAATTTTATGGTTTTTAACAATTTGGCTTTTTTTGGATATGGTTTGTTTTTTTTCTCAAAATATGTCTGGCAACCTTGTTATAAATACAAATAGCAAGTATCATACAAACATGAGATTTTTACTGAGCAACCATGCAATTTTATCAAAATTGTTTGGTTTAAACCAGCAAAAAAGTTTGGTTTAGGCTGTAGAATGATTTGATGATTTGATTACATTTAATTCACTGAATTTGAATAATTGAAATACACTATAGTATACCTAGTATAATAAGACAATGGACAAATGCAATATAAAAACAAGAAACACAATGGGTGCTCTGTAGCAAAACGGGTATCCATCAGTAGTGGATTTTGGTTGCAGTTATAAAGTGATGTGGACAGACTACGGAGCTATGAAAATGGATACTTTATGGTGAGTAATGACACCACAACTGTAGTAAAATAAAAACATTGCTTGTTGCTATCCTAGAATTTGTTTCAACCACCATGATCAACCCTCTCAGACCAATATTATTCCATTGGATAATTTGGAAACAAGATCCCGTGGGACCCAAATTTGGGTTTCAACACACTTGTGAAAGAAAATTGAAACATCACAACTTTTTATCATTTTGTGTTCAGGGCAAAATTATGTGAAATTGCAATGAATGACAAATATTTTTTCTATTATATCTTTACCTTTATTTATTGTGTAACCAGGTATTTTTCTATTCTGGTTATGTCATCACATATCCGTTAGTGATATCCACACTGATGGACGTCTGTTCTTTACATTATGCCACAGATTTGTAGATCAGTTGTACTGTACATAAAAAAGATGAAGAAAAAGAGCTATATGAAGAAGAGGGTCATGCACATAGGTGAGAGAAACGAGTGTCAGTGAAGGTTAGGAAGCAGAAAGTCATACAGAATGCATATATAATATATTCCAATAAGGTTTAAACCAGTGGTTCTTAACCTTTTCTCTGCCACGCCCCCCTAAAGTAATTTTCCTATGGCTCACGCCCCTCTTACTTCAAATAAGTTGTAAAAACCAATGAATTTCTCGGTGAATTTGTTTAATTTTTTTAATTTTAAGGTTTTGTAACAGACACTAAGTCCATAGAGTACAAACACACACTGTCTGCACAATGCAGATTGATAAAAACAGACACACCATAACAATTCATGGCGAGTTTGGAGGTAGAACAACAGGGTTACAGACACTTTCCTAACACTATTGTTCACTAACCCGTAACACTTAGTACAACACTGCATCCAGAGTAAACAACTGCATCCAGAGTAAACACAAGGTCCAACCCTGGTCAAGGGCCAGATGAAATACGGAAGTATTGTGGCATGCACATGCCCTCAGACAAACACGCAATGTCCGAGCACTCACTCACAAAGTAAAATGCCGTTGTGTTGTCCAAAGAATAAGGACGAATACAAACAATCTGACTGCATCATAGCATGCAACCGTACATTGTTAGACTTTCTGCATCGTTCAAGAAAGTGGTGCACATTTTTTCACAATAAGGAAATGTTGCATTGAACCTGATGACTACTAACACTCACTCGCCACGAAAGGTTTCATAATGCCCTGCACCCAAAATTATAGGCCACTGATTTTTTGACAATTTTGGCCAATTTATGGTGCAACATTATTTTGCAGCATTAGATGAAAAATGCTTTCTTTGAAGCGACATTGTACAAGATTTACCCACACTCACTACTCACAGATATGCATGTTCCCACACTAGCCCGCATGACTAATGTGTTGCGGTTGCTTGTTCTAGACTTGTGCGAACCTTTGCCAATTCTGTTTGTTTTATTCACTCTGCATTGCTTTGCAACTGCACACTACTTCGCAGAGCAAATACAGGTTGCTCCAACTAATTTCATATCGGTTAAACCAATGGTTCCCAAACACATTCGAGACGTTACCCTAATGAAGATAGTGATTATGTCTTATTATCCTTAATGTTTCGCGGTGATCGCTCATAATACAAAACCACATTGTGGTTTTGGTTCCGCGCTAACCCCCAAAAATCACATATTACCCCCAGGGTAATTTACACCACTTTGGCAACCACTGGGTTAAATGCTATAACCGTGTTTTCATATAAGATTCCAGAATCTCAAAACATTCAAATGTGACAAAAAATAGTATGGTAAATCGCATAAACTAGATATTTCAATAGAAATGTTATTTTAATTTTTAGATGTAAACATTTACTCCGCGCCGCTTAATGTGAGTGAATGACATGGTTCCGAGATTAAGCAGCTGAGTGTCGCCATTGAGATGGCCAGAAAGCAAGGTTAAAATTTGTCTTTGACCAAGAAGTCGACATCGCATGGTGTCCTGTAGCTTCCAAGCCACATTTAAAAACTTATTTTCACATTCAACGACAGTCTGGCTCAAGTGCAGTTGAATCTTCATAAATATACATTGTCACATCACAGAAGAACACGGTGGGAGTTCTGTAAAAAATTAGTACCATGTGGGTGTACAGCTGCATTGCAGAAAGCTCGTCGAATTACAGAAAGCCAAAGCGGCATCGCACGCTGCGCGGAGATGTGTCAAACACGACAAGGGCACTTATGTTATTGTTAAAGGGGCTTGGCATACCGACTCAACAGCCCCTAGTTGTGTCTCTGAATGTTTGCCTGCTGGCTCGAATTCGGCCTGCAAAATTTCAAGAAACTTAAACCCCGATTTCCTTCTCTGCTGGAACGAAACCAAATAACATGTAGAGGCACAAAATTACTGTAGCACTGGCATAACATTCAGAAGGGACACATTCCTGTTCAAAAACTTTCTATGCTGTAGAGCATGTAAGGGTTCTCGCCCCCTTAGAAATTTCTTGACGCTCCCCAGGTTAAGAACGACTGATTTAAACGATTCACGAAAAACATATTAGTTAATCAAGTTTATCACATACATAGGCCTGAAAATGAAAGCAAATCATATTGCCATGACATAAATTCATTTATCACACATCAATATAATATATATATATATACAAGATATGACATTTAGTTCAAATATGAGTCTTGAAAATGTCTATATCCTAGTTGAAATCCAATTGCTCTGTAACTTCCACAGTGACTGAGTGGCTTTATTAATTTATATAAATTCTATGTGCAGATAGTTTATTCTCGAAAGGAACTTCTTAAACTTGTTCAAGATCATGAAATGTCAACTATCACCAAGTTTATTCCCCAAGCTAATGCAAAATATGGTAAAGTACTTGATTTTATTTTCTTAAGCAGCTTGGAGTGAAATAAATTTTGGGATGTTATTGTTCAAACAATGGCTTAAACATGGTTGTACAACATATGTGTAGATCGATCTTCTTCTGCTTACTCTTAAATTAAAAGTTTGGACAAATGTGGTCTTTTGAGTTACTTCCCTGTAAAAATCTGAAATATGAGAGAATATTTGTAAAATTTCATGTTAAATTGCTTGAGGTAGTTTTTGTAGCTAAATGTGTTTTTTCTTTAGATATTGGAAAAGGGAAATGCAAAGGCAAAGTTCATTGGAATGCTGACACTCATCTTCCATACATCGTCACTGGATACTTACGATGGTATTGCCAGCATAGCAAAGATAGACATCGGGAAAAGAAGTTGTGTAGTGAGGTGTTTGAAAATTTGTTTTATAGTATTCTTTTGCAATGATTAAACATATATAGTATTTTGTTTGGTTTTAAGTCTATGTCTTCTTCTAATTGAGTACTTAAGACTAACTGCTTGCTTCTGCATTTACCTTGAAAGCTGATAGTGCACTAATTTGCTTTTTTCTTGCTGCAATGCTAATTATCGCCAAATAAAATCAACTCAACTCACATAATACTTTTGTTCCATTGTGATTAAGATGACTGACTTGTTGCAAAAAACTCTCGTTGCAAAACTACTGACTTTTTATTGTCAAACATCAACTAAAATTTAGAACAAAAGGCTAAGTCTTTCCAAGTCATATTAGAAACAATAATACAACAACTAACCATTTGCATCTAATTGTTATTGTATTTCCTATACAAGATAAAATAGCATTGAATTTCAAATATTACAAGCTCAGGGTTCGTACGGAGTGTGGAAAAGTATGTAAACATTTTAGTCATTTTCCAGCCTGGATAAGTCTAGAAAAAACTTTTTTTGGTCTGTTAGTTTGGAAAAAGAAAATAATTTTCCAGACTTGATCTTTTGACATGCATAATTAATAATATTTTATTCAAAAATGATAATTTTACTTTCATTGTGTTAACTATTATTGTGCCTGTAGTTGACCTGGGTATGTCATTTGGAAAAGTTTAAGTCTGGAAAAAGTCTGGAAATTTACTTTAAAAATGGCCTAGGAACCTTGGAAGCTAATCTACTATTCTTTCTTGACTTCAAACTGAGTCTTCTGCCAAACATCCAAGTTTGCGTTTGGTTTGGACTAGACATTGGTTAGCCAGGATCCATTCATATGTCCGTGGCTTCCTGTGAGGCAACTGTTTACATAGGATTAATCAGGTTTTTTAAAGGAAAATGTTAGGTACCTGGTATGGACCTGTAGGGACCCGATTTCTCTGATTCTAAGGACCTAATGATAATTTTCTCAGATTCTAGGGACCCAAATCGGGTCCCTAAAACAGCTTAAAAAACCTGGATTAATTGATGTTGTTTGGCTATGCAAATATTAAGCATGATATCACTGGTCAATTTCACATCAATTAGTTTATAGAAATGTCAACTAAATAGCTCTAATGAAATGTTGACTTAGAAATAAAACAAATTTTGCATTAACACAAAGTGGTTATGCAGCAATCACTATTAAATGATGAAGCCAAAATTCGAGCTGAGACATGGTTTGTAAATCCAGATGATCTTTAGTAACCTGGTTTGTGACTTGTAGTAGGCATACTTCAGCCAATTTTTTAAGGCAAATGGTTGTGTAGCTTCCTCAGTTAACTGAAAAATTTGAATGCAAATACTTTCCATCCATTCAATAAGGAATGAGTTTCTGGCCCCACATAACTCAAACCAGCGTTGTTAAAAACTATCTTAGTCCAAATGTCATTGACCTGGCCATGGAGATACAAACTTTTACTGATAATAATTTACTACCATGGTTTTCACATATCCATTGCCCTCGCCTGATCCTCCCCATAGGTTTGTCAATGACATGCAACGTTTCTTCATTCAAGCAGGGTTTTCCACCTGGCATTTGAAATCTTATACTGGTATTTGAACAAGCATCTGAGAAGTTAAAAAAACTCATGGCTAAGTGCTATACGTGGCTAAGTTTAAGAAAAAGTATAAAGTGCGTTAAAAGTGAATGGCTGATGTGTTTATAGAATTAATATGGATAACGTTGAAATTTCGTCGCAGTCTGATGAATGCAGCGACCGAAGTGACGGAAATCAGAAGTTTAAGCACTCCAGGCATTCGTCGAAAAGAGATTGCAAAGCTTACATTGTTGCTTCAGAAATCATGCAATTTCCTGATTACAAGGTAATTTTTGTCTGCATCGGTTTAGAAGCAAATCAGTGAGCTTTTGTGGTTTGTTAAGCGAGTGCGACAATTTAGTGACAGTACTGCGTAGCGCAGAAGCGGCAAAACTTCGTTCCGCGGGCCTGAAACGTCCTTCAGGACCAGTGCTTGTCAATCAGTGATCCTCTAAGCGTTTTCTAGAGGCTCACGGAAACGTTAAATTTGAAGTTTAATGTTGCATCGTATATGATTTTGCTGTGCCGTATATCATATTCAACATTTACTGGCCAGACATTGTGTCGGAGACGGTGGTTTGGCGAGAACTCGGGGCGGCGGAACTAATTTTAGAGTAGGTGGAACAGGTACGATCTAGTTGTATTTCCTATTGGTTTGATTGATTGTGGCGTCAGCGGTGATCGTTCAACCTAGGAATGTCCTTTTCGCACAATTTGATGCGAAAGCATCATATTTTTTAAGAAGCACCAGGCCCCTAGCCAGGTTTCAAGGTTTGGGGGGAAATACATTTTTAGGAGGACAAGATTTTTTTATGTTTAAATCAAATTTTTCTGGGCACAAGAAAATTTGGGGGACACTGCCCCCGAATGCTCTCCCGTGGCTACGGGCTTGAGTACCACCAGCAAACCTGCGGTCAAAAATTAAGCAAACCTGCAGTAACAAATCTCAGATTGCCTAAACAAAGTCAGTTTTTCGAATATTGCTCGTAAGTTATACAGGGTTCCTACACAGTCTTGAAAAGTACGGAAAAAATTTTGCCATTTTCCAGTCTGGGAAAAGAATTTTTTTGGTCTGTGAGCATGGAATCATTTTCCAGACTTGATCTTTTGATATACATTTTCATAATATTCTATTCAAAATTGATACAATTTTACTTATATCGTGTTAAAGCTGTATTGACCTGGGTAGGTCATTCGGAAAAGTTAAGTCTAGAAAAAGTGGAAAATGTCTTTAAAAAGTTGGGAAATAATATTCAAAATTGCGTAGAAACCCTAAAATGTGAAATGCATGTAAAAACAACTAGCAGTAGATGCGCAATGGGCTAGAAATGCTAAACTCATGAGCAGGGCCTCCTGCAAATATCGCAAGGCACGAAGCGTCTAAATTAAGACCGGCAACACGAGGTGGTAGCAAGGGACAAAGAAAATGCAGAACACATAATACTGTTTCAGAGTGCTACAAAAAATAGTCAGGATTAACCACAAAGGTACAAGCAACAAACAATAGAAACAAGAATCAACCAAATATCAAGAGTAGAAATAAAAGATCAACCAGTGACTAACCGTTCAATTGAAGCAAACCCTCTGTAATCAAACAGAGTAAATAAGAGAAAGAAAAAGAGGACTTAAAATAAATCAGATAAAGTCTTTAAGTATTCTGATGAATTTAGAAACAACAATGGTTTCTAATACGGTTTTGCAAGACTTCTTCCAAGGTCTTTGCTAATGAACTCTTCGGCAGGAACGGCATCAGTGCTATAGAGTTAATAAAACAAAAACCAATTGAGGCTGCTTGTTTTCACATTTGTCAACCAGGTGTCTGATGTTTAGAGCGTGTGTGTAGCAGGATTTCCACGAGACAGAATGATCAATTTCAAAGCGAACCCGAGCAATGAACAAGGTCACCGGGTTGTCCAGTCGTCAGCAGATTGCACTTCGCATCTCACAGCGAGCCCTGACGGAAAGCGTGGAAAATATATTGAGGCCAGGTTCAGCTGCAGTGGCTGCCTGGCAGAAAAACATTAGTCACCTGCCTAGCGGTTTGCCATGCCTAGACTGATTTGGCTGGCATCGCTGAAAAGCTCACTCTGCCTTTGGCAAAAACTACGTTATCCATACAAGGAACCCTGTCGGGCACCACCGGTTCGGGCCAGAGTATACGTCTTGGAAGAATGGCGGTTAAATTCCAGTAACCCGTAAACTCCCAAACTGCAGCCCCGTCAGCGGTTGCAGTTCGGCGTCATGGTCAGGGCTGCATAACCTGGTGACTGAATAGTAACATTTTCAAGCTACGCTGTTAGTCGCTAATCGCTATCCATTCATAAGCTCAGTGTTTCTATTTACCATGGTACGAATTCAACCTTAAAATTGCGCCACAACACTGAATAATTTGCGCATTAAGAGCATCGCTTTTCTGAAAATGTAATTTGTATGTAGGAAGGTTTCTCGTTTGTTGACGTTGTTCATGTTACACCGCAGAGTACTACTCCGGTTTGCAGATGGGTCGTTGTGAACCAGGATTTCATAGATCGGTTATCCGGTGTAAAAAAAAAGTTCAGCGAAGACTTTCCACGTTCTTGTGGTTGTAGGACGTGGATTGCTGCTGTTTGTGAATTCCACTTTTGAAGTTTCATTGATTTTAAGCAGGTTGTTTACCTGACGTGTTTAGCTGATACGTTTAAGGTTACATGGGTTTTATCAAGCAAACGCTGCCATGAACGCCTCAATCATTCAGTCACTGCTGAGCTAAGAGGTTACGCTAATTTAAAGACCACTTTTCTTGCAGGGTTGTCGTTTTTATATCCATCACTGATGTGAGTGCAATACATTTACAGGTCCCCTCTCAATACTTTTTTTGCATTGATCAGAGTTTCTTCACCAGCTCACGACGAGCTCGTAAGCAATTGAGCGACAGGCTGCTGGTCATGGCGAAGGAAAACGACACAAATCTGGTGAAAGAAACAGTTTTCCGAGTCTCGCTTCCCCCGTTAAGTTCGCACACTGGCCACGAAGTTGGTGAGGTGAGTTGAGGCAAACGAACTCCGCCTTTAACGGGCGACAGGTTCATGTTTCCTGAATCCGGAATGTTTTGCGCGAAGCACCAATCTTTTTTCGTCGTTGCGTCGAAACGAAGAGGCATTTCATTTTGCGCGCAAAATTTGAACAAACAGCCAAACAAAAACAAGCTCTCCTCAACGTTGAGTGCAGCGTGAGACTAGGGCACTTCCATCTTGACCAGGAGCGGTTAGATGGCGCCCGAGGCAAGAAACAAGTTTGGCGCCCCCGTGTTCGAATCTGAGGTCTTCTGGGAGCAAATGTGCTGTATTGAAAAAAGTACTTGCGAAAACTTTTTTTTTTCGCTGAGACATTTTCGGTCAATCTTTTCTGAGGCATTTTGGGCTCTGAGCCATTTCGGTTATTTGTCTCGCAGTTGTATCAAAACTCGCCATAACAGTGTTCATTAGTCTATATTCTGACCGAAATGACTCAATTTGTTTAGGTATTTCACAAACATTTCGGTCTTTGACCAAAAAAAACAGGCTTGCGATATTGTTGGAACTTTTCGGCGGCCGGGGCATTGTTCCCCCATACCCCCCTCGTTATGCCCCTGACCTTGGCTGCTTGTCCGTTGCTTAGAACATACACACTTCTATTTGCGTGAAGGACTCACGTACTGTATATACAGGTTTTTTTAAGGTGTTTTAGGGACCCGATTCGGGTCCCTAGAATCAGAGAAATCGGGCCCCTTCAGATCCATACCGGGTGCCTAACATTTTCCTTGAAAAAAAAAACCCTGGTATATATATCATTTTTGAGCTTTGTTCCCGCCACACAACAGCTCATCAGTTCACCTGATTACAAAAGCAGAAGTTCGGCGCTCTGGGCGGGTCACCGAGAGAATGCGGAGTGGTTGGACAACAACATTACGAAACTCCGCACTTACATCCCCGACACCTACCCTCCTGGAAAGGCCCTAACAGCGTGGGTCCGGCTTAACCACTTCCGCGCCGGGGTCGGACGTTTCCGCTGCTGCCCGCACAAATGGGGTATGGCCTCCTCTGCGGTCTGTGCGTGTGGCGCAGAAGATCAAACAGTCGACCATGTTGTCCTCCCATGTCCAATCCATCGACCTCCCCATGGACTGCACGGCCGACGGTTCTAGATGATGAGACAACTGAATGGCTGCTCAACACCTGCACCGAGATATAGTGCGGCCATGCTTGAAAAAAACATGTTCAAACGACGACGATTTTTGAGCACTCGACTCTTGTTTCCAGTGCAGAACAAATGCACCTGTCAACTTGAGACTTCAGTGAAAACATCTAAACCGTGTTGTCGCATGTTGGGCAAAACGGTTTAGATGAGCTCGGCTCGTGATGTGCCCGTTTTTACGTTTTGATAAACGGCCAACTGACGAAAGTATCAGGATAAGGTTTGGGCGAAGTGACCCTTCAGCGTAATTGCAGAATCGGCACACAAGAAAAATGGCATGAATAAGTGGTGACTACGTACTCTACGTCACAGTTTTGATGTTGGTAAAGCTGTTTTGTAGCACAAAAGAATCCTGCAGGTTTAAGACATTTGGCAACGCCTCCTTTACGCACTGAACAAGCGCGAAGCTCAGAACATAAAAATGATCATTGACGTGCCAAGTCTTGCAGTTTTGCGGCTTAAAGTTTTGCAGACAATTGCAGTTTTGCCCTGCTTGTTCCAAGCGTGTTGTGTCGCTGATGCAGCTCAAGGTTGAATGATCTTTGCGCAGAGGTGTCGAGAGAAAATAACCGATTTGGAAATCGCTTCTTGGCGTCGGCCGTCAACAGGGCTTGAATCGCTGCATGTGCACTTTAGGCCAAGTTGTGTTTATAAGGCAGTTCGATCGAAGACGCCGCAATTTTCACGTGCGCTTTGTGTGTTGTTTTTCGTGTGTATAGGCGGCCGGTGAACTTCAGCGTCTCGACAGAAAGCTCATTGATAAAATCCACGAGTATGTCGAGTTGGGCATATCGTCGACGAGCACAGTACAGAGACTCCTTCGAGGTTACGTCGTGAAAGAGCTCTTCAGAGACCAGTCTCCACCGTCGCCGTCGAACCGACGATTTTTCCCGACCGTCGCCGGCATCCGTAACCACATTTACAAGTACGTTGTGTCTCGAGCGCCTTCCCACATAAATCCATGTTGCAGGAATAAACACCGCTGGTTGTATGAGCCTCTAAGTCACCTGTGTGTTGGCAATTTAAAAGCAGCGGTTCTATGAGTCGTTGAGCAAAGGAAGTCGTCCGTTTTGCCCACGCTGGGTGAGCAGGCCCGTAGCCAGGTTTTAAGGTTTGGGGGGGTAAATGCATTTTTAGGGGGAAAGATTTTTGTTTTTATTGTGTGTTTGAAACAAATTTTTCTGGGCACAACAAAATTTGGGGGGTACGCCCTCATGGCTACAGGTCTGTGGGTGAGTAGTATCGGTATTCATTGTCGTATCAGCAACAATTAATGGAAAAAGCAGGTCACTCTCTTATGCTTCGGGATTAGTAACCCTCATAAGCAGTTGCGCACTGAAAGCAGCCAGTAATCGTTTTTTTTTCAGTTTGGCGTTTGTTTTTTATGCCTGGTTTTCCAACTTGTTTCCTGCAAGGAAGGTGCATAGATCGCTTCCACCACCATTAATTTCCCGAACAAATAGTGCGCCTACTCGGCATGGTGCTTGCAGTATTCACGAGGACAGTAATTTCAAAATTGAGACTACCGCAATTGGACCTGGAAAGTTAGATTTACCTCCCTGAACATATCACTGGTTTGAAGTATTTTATAACTCTAGCCCGCGCTGTGTTTCAACGTCTTGTCGACACTCAAACTTTTATTGTATAGCGCTCGTTTAAAGCTGCAAGAAGCCGACAAGCCTGCCGTTGTCGCCGACCTGTCAGGCACCGCGGTCCTTGAGGAAGAAGATGAGCTGCACCACACCGACGCCCTCCCGAATCGTGGCGCTGGCAGCTTACCTCCAGTGTCCAGTACTCCAACTCCTCGTCGCGAAGCTCCGTGCCGTTATCCACCAGTCCCGAACAGACCGTCAGCGACGCGGAAGCGAAAGAACCCGAAGCCGCAGAGACGTTCGGCGGCGTTCGACTCCTACCTCCTCCCCGACGAGCTCCTGTCCACCCCGGCGGACCAAATCGGCCTTTTGGGCCCGTACGAGGTGATTATCGAATCGGACGAGCTCGTCGGCGTCGACGACCTCTACTCGGGAGGGCCCTTCGATGACGTCACCGGCGGTGACGTCGCGCGGCAGCCGGAAACGACGCAGCGGCGCACCCTGTCGAATATCAAGGACACTCTGATACAGATACGGCAGATGTGCGACAACGAAGCGCCGCTCGACGTCCTGCAAGAGTCCGAGATAGAGTTGCAGGCGGTGCTGAATCGCATGTTGCAAGCTCGCACTTCGTCACGTGGCAACGGCGAAAGAATGCCTGGCGAGGAATCGCGCGCGCCGCGTCTCAAGCGTCCCGCTCTGCTGGGGGACCTGAATTATTTCCCAATTAATAAGCGATCGAAAAAGACGTAGCGCACGAATCCGAACCGTGAGAAAACACGTATCTCACACTCGGAAGGTATTTATACAGGGGTGAACAAATAATTTGGCGCGGGGGCCACTTTGAGAAGACAGCGTTTAGCGGAGGGCCGTATACCTTCTCATTTCATCGTAAAATAAATAAAACAAAAACAATGATGGTACGCAGAAAAGGTTTTCATTATTACCTAATTGTTCTTGTGCAAATACACTTTATCCAGCGCAAGCAATTCCATGTGACAAATGTAACCTTGCACAAAAGAATTCTCCTGAATGCTTCCGCGAGCAACTGAAAACGCTTTGGTGGGCCACATGTGGCCCGTGGGTCGCTAATTGCCCAGCATTGTATTATGAAAAAGTTTTCGCCGACTGTCTGCTCTTATTCTCGTAGCCATTTGTGCACGAGAGACTAAAATGTCACGGTTATGTTAACGATAAACTTGACGTCACAATTACGTTAAAGAAAAACGTGATGTCACAATTATAAGTTGAACTGCTTTGCAACAAGATTTCTTCTGAACTGAAAGTTTTGGGATGGCGAGACTAACTTTATGTCGTCATCTTTCCATATTGTTCAAAGAGCTGGCGAGTCGCGATTAAACTTCAACACGAATTTCTAGCTTTTCCAGTTACGTTTCGGGTTTTTGGTCATATTTGGCGTTAAAAAACGAAACTTCAGGGTTGGTGGATACCACTCGCGACTCGCTGTAAAAACTAATGCACGTCCCAAACGAAGTTCAACAGAAGCCCTTGAATTCCCAGTTATACTACGTTATTTCAAAATGACACGGATTGTTGCTTCGGTTACTCGGCGCGCACTTGGCCACCGAATGTTTGGCGAGCGCAGAACCGTCGCCAGAAAGTCTTCAACAGGGGGGCTTGACATTACAAAATTGACAAATCTCCATTAATTCATAGCGTTTCATATTTCAATTTTGGGGGTGTTTGGGTGGCTCTGACTGGGCGAGCGGCAGAGCTGTACTACGTTGTTGCCGTGAACGTTCTCGAAGTGATTTGATCTTTCGTTGTCCCGCATTTTGCGCTTGGTGGAATTGTAGGACCACATTCGAAGATAAGCATCTACTCGTTTCGAATCTATTTGCAATCGTGCTCTCCGTCATGATGTAGAATCACAGGATTTTGTGCAGAATCAGTCATTGCCCATCTGCCTATACTTAACGAATATAATCTTTTTACAGCGTAAATCCGCGGCTTTGTTTTGCAGTCATTGCTGCTGCGTATTCACAATATCTTCGATTAGTTTCCTGTTGAAATAGATTATCTTTTCATCGTCGAAACGCACGCAGAGGCGGGTTTGCATTTTTGAGAAATTATGCCCAAACCGGCATTGAAATCTTGCCCCAAAGCATACCGTAGTGTTGTTTTTGCATCGTAACAAAAGATTAAAATTTCATCACGTGTTGGTGGGCATCCCAATTGACAGGATATTAGTCGGTAAACAACTGCAGCTATTCTTTCGTTTATTTTAAAAGCATCCAAGCCTGTTTCGAAGTTTTCATTGTCGGATGACCAATGTGCGCGCCGAGCAGCCAGGTATGCCATCCAAACCGTTGTTGTGAGAACTTTTACGGAGGGCAAGGAGTGGCAGAGG
>Ga0210059_1008384_pt1 | contig 16327 bp, 15 predicted proteins | sample Ectturendosymbi2_FD_188042 | JGI IMG/M metagenome (GOLD analysis project Ga0210059, IMG submission 188042) | Ecteinascidia turbinata endosymbiont from Florida, USA - Sample 2 (SPAdes) (version 2) | ecosystem: Host-associated > Tunicates > Ascidians > Unclassified | place: Key West, Florida...
CTCTGTTCCCCCAGTCTGTCCCTGTTCCCCTCTGTTCCCCCAGTCTGTCCCTGTTCCCCCGTGCCTCAGTATGTTCCCCTTGTCCCTTGTCAGCAGAGGCACGAGGCACCTCTGTCTGTGTCAACGCTTGCAGCTCAGGTTTTGCCCGAAAGCCGTAAGCATTTGTTTGTATTTTGTCGGGCAGGATGATTTGTTTGTCATCATTTGCGGAGAGGGCAATTTTGTTGATTGTCTCTGTATAGATTTCATGCTTATGACTCCGAATGACATTCATTGTTCTTAGCTGTTGTGTTCCGGAGAATAAACTTTCTTTGTAATCTTCGAAACTGATGCTTTTTTGGACGACGCTCCTCTTAACGCCCTTGCATCGCTTTTCCTCCTCCCCTTTGAGCGTCTTGAAAGCATACAGTTTCGCTCACAAGCCGACAAACTCTTAAGTAATTTCACCACCAGCCTCATCCTTGAAAATTCCTGGAACTTTCTTGTGGATTCCTGTTGGAATTCCTGAAGGATGATCTTTCGGAAAATTTGAAGTGTCGAATTTCTAACGTACGTCATCCGAAATGTCTTTGTGGAAATCTTCTGTTTCGATTTCATAGCAACGACTGTCAGTGTCGGTGAACAACAGATTTGCCTTCGACCCGAATTTTTTCTTGATGTAATTATAATAAAAATCATACATCAAGGTCTTTGACAAATCCAGAATACTCATTCCGAGATAAACTGGCTTATCGAATACTCATTCGTTTTTTTTCATGTGAACGGCGACAAGATTGTCATCAAATTTTATGCAGTGTTTGAAATTTGGTTTTGCCGCATATTTTTTCAATGATCTCTTGTTGTTGACCAGTCGAATATTCACCCGGTTTCGAATATTTTCCATCGTCTTGCCAAAGACGCTGATGTTCATGAGTTTGCAAAATCTTTCTCAAACTCGTTTTGCGCTCTGGAACGAAGGTTCGTATTCAACGCAATGTATGGTCTGAGCCATGCTTTTTCATCAAAGGAGATTCCACGGTGAACCTTTTTTAGTTTCAAACCGAGATCCAAATATTGTTTCAAATTTTTATAATGAAGAACATATTTCTTCTTATCCCACAAATTTGGAATTAGTTTCTCGACCTTGTTGACAATCAGTCTCTCTGGAGCGAGGGGATGTTCATTGTGCAAATCATGAAGTTTTCTTGGGTATTCCAGGTCAATTTCAAGAATACACCCCCTACCTTCTTGATCTGAAAATTCTCTCCAATTTTCCAAATCTTTTTCATCCATCCACTTGAAACCGCCAACAGGCAGTGGAAGAGACATTGCCCAACCATAGAGTTTGTTGGCGTCAAGATACTGGATGAATTTTGATTTTTCATTCAGATCGAATTTCTCACCCATGTATTTATTGTTCGCCTTGGCGTATCGTTTCGAAATCATTGAGACCCCGGCACGAATGCCTTGCCCGAACATCAGAAGCATATCTGGATCTGAAAGAAGTTCAACTTAAACTCCTGTGTTTTTCAGACATGCATCCCAAGCAAATCCTGGTGCTGTGTTATGCCATGCTGGGTCAAGTTCGAAATTCTTCATGCAAATATCTCTGAAATTTTCAAAAACATCTACGAGCAGAAGAACATCTGTCTTGAGATACAGATCATGGTATTCTCGGAAAGTTGTCATCTTGAAATGTTTCCACACTTTTTGAGCATGTTCAAAGTCTTCGTCTGTGATATCACAGTCATTCAACTTTGAATAAAATGCCTCTTTTGTTGGAAGATTTCTTTCGGACAATTTTTCCGGAGAGTCAAACCAATCATATGGAAAGACTCCCTTTCGCACCAACAATTCAGTGTCATTGAATTCAAACAATTCAATGTCATTGAATTGTTCCTTCAAGTTTCTAAACTGATCAGGTTTGAGATTGTTTACAAGTTTGTCAAGACTGGCTGACATAAATTTAAAAGAATCAATAAAGCGAATTTTGTATTTTAGTTTCCCATCGTGCATAACACTTTTCGAGAAACTGATATATTTTTCTTCATTTTTTGGAATGCAATCAATATTTCCTTGTGTTTTCCCGATACTCTTGATGAAGAGATGTGAGTCATAACCAGAAAGGTTATGAAGAATCACCGGAACATGTTTCGGTTTTCGGAAAAGCAAGTTACATTTATTATGAGCTGCTCCTCTGAATTTACAGAATAGTGACAGTGATCTCGTACTTTCTTGTCGCTATCAACAAATGATTTCTTGCATAACCAGCATTCTGTTGCTGCCTCAAAATTTGTCTTGTCTTCTTTCGTCAAGATCATCTCTCTCTCTTCTGATGATCAAACTCGATCTATTTCCTTTTCGAGCATCTTCACAAAAATGTCGGCCACACTTTCACCTTCTGCCTGTTTTGTATACAAGACAGGCTCCTGCCTTTCTCCATCACAAACAATATAAAAGCAGAATCCAGACGGTTCATGCTTTTGATATTTTTTTGTCAAACTTTTTTCTGGGTCTGGCTGACAGGTGTCAATCGGTTTTGTGAAAGACTCGAAATCTGCATAAACCACAATTGGCACTCTCATCGAATGCTTGTGATTTTTAAACTTCAAAATAGTGCCTTTTTCTGGAAGAATAATCCAGGTAGCTTCATGGTTTTCACAATTTTCTTCACGCTTTTCCAAGGCTTTCTTGTTTGGGAAATGATTAAGACATTTATCACAAATCTCAATTACACCATGATGTTTTGAAGTTTGCATCGACACAAGTCTTGAAAAATTCTTGACAAGACAATAGTGCTTGTTCTTAAGAAGAAGGAGACGCACTTTTTTTCTCTTTTGAGCTTGGATATTCTCAGAGGGTAAGCACAATTTGCTTTATATCCGAATAGATTCACAGAAATCTCTGGATTGAGTCTCCCAAACTTGTCAATATCCTTCACGCTCATCGGAAACTTAATTCCATCAAAATTCAATCTTTCTGCTTGCTTCCTCAAAATTTTCGTGATGCGATCTTTTTTTTTTCAATTTCCCTTTTTGCTGGATTCAAAGCTCTTGCGATGCACCATTTGAAGCATTGGTTATCAATGTTCTTCATCTTGATGAGTGCCTTCTTGCTTGCCAGAAACTTTGGAAGAGGAACATAAGAACTTCCATTCAATGGCTTATATCCAACAGTGTGAATATCAAGTGCCACAATTGAATGAAATGTCCAACCACTCCCATTCATCAGAAATTTTGCAAGGTCTTCAAGCACTTGTTCTGCCAAGAGACTCCACAGTTCGTTCTTGTTTGTTGATTCAAGAACAATTTCATTTTTTGATCTGAATTGATGTTCTTCCACAAGACTTTGACCAGTCTTGAGATCTGTCTTTTCCATATTTGCTCTCAAAAATATTTTCACTTTGGTTTGCGTTAGGATTTTTGTGAGTGCCTTTCGTTTCATAGCAGTCAAAAACGATTCTGGGCCATATGTCATATCACCACTTGGTTCTAATGTAAATTGATTCGCGAAACCTCTGAAGAAAGACTCTTTTTGCTCCGTCAATTTCAACACCTTGTCATCAATTGCGTCTATCAGTTGCGTCTTTTTGAGCTTTGCAGCATTTTTGATTCCAAGTTTCTTTGCTTTCACCATGAGGTTTCTCTTTCTCAGTTGATCCACGTCTTGTGGTTTTGAAAGCAAATTTTTCAATTGTGCTTTCTTGAGTTTTGAAATGTCATTGAAGCCTCGAAGTCTTGCTTCGGCTCTCAATTGTTTGAGAGTTTTCTCTTTCCCGAGAAATTCTCTTATAAAACCTTTACCGATTAGTCTTATCAACTTTTGCAAAAATATATCTTTCATTTATTATATGGAAAAAATTTCCTTTAACTCAAAAAATTTTATCAACATCAACAAAAACATTTGCTATTTCTTTTGAAACAATAGCAAATTTAATGATCAATTAAAGTAATTTTTTTATTCTCCCAAACTCTTCCATTGTTGTATATGCAATAATTTTTACTTTTTCCATAGTACTTGGAAACCTCTAATAAACTTGGGAAATATTTTAGTTCATTTGTTTCAAGGTCAACAACCTCAAGTGATTTTCTTGGAGGCATTCCAGAACCAACTTTCCGTTTCACACCTTTCTCAATTTCAAGAGCTTGATCAACCAAACCCTTTTCTTCTATGATTTTCCACATTTGTTTCCGATTCATATGAGTTATTCCTCTGGTATTTTCTTTCAATACTGAAATCATCATTGGTCTCGAGATTTTCATTTATGTTATGATAAAATTTTTTAAACTTAATATTTAACACGCATTTTCTGCCCATCGCTCTGGAAAATGAGACTTTTATCACTGATGACAACTGCGAATACCTCCGTGTTTGGCGCTACGTTTGCTGAAAATTGTGCTTTTATCTGAATGTCAGTCACCGGGTTTTTCAATTCTTCACTCTGTCTCGAGACGTCAAAGACAAACCTTGGGAAAATTCCTTGTAATCTGCCGGGGTTGTAGTAGGACTTGAAATCAGCTCTTCGACATTGTAAAACTTTGTTCGAAACGCTGCGGCATCACCATAAACCCTCGAAAATTTTTGTTGAGTAAAGTTCGTGTCGTCGTAATCAATCTCGGGATAGCTTAGATTGTTCAACATCACAAACATGTTAGTGAGATTGCAGTGGTCAAAAATGGACGGATTGTGTTCCTGGTTTCCAGATTTATCCGTCTGAAACGCCACGATTATCCAGCGAGATTTCTCCGGGTCTGATTTCACCGACAATCGCCAGGTAAAATTTCTTGTTTGTGGGACTGGGATCGAGTCGCATTGAATCATTCGGTAGCCGACTGGGAGACTTGATTTTGATTCAATTGTTTCGTAGAGTGCAAGTTTTTCTTGCAAATTTGGAGTCACATGAGGCATATACCAAGAACGTTTTGTAAAAACAATCTTTCCAGCATCAGCCGTATTGTTTCTGAAAATTGCGTCATTACCACCCTTTCTTACGAGAGTGAGTTGATGTTTAAAACCGTAAACAACTTTGTCATAGTCGTCACAGAACCCAAAGATGTGTTTCAGCGGAACTCTGAATGAAAATGTGCCTTTCGTGTTTGGCTTTTGAATGATATATTGTTGGCGGGCTAGAAAACCATTATTTTGATTTGCTCCGACAATCGAGGCGTCTGTGCCAGAATCTTTATACCATAATTGGTTCAAAGCTTTTGATTTTTGAAAATCATCTGGAAATTTCAACAGCCCAAGCATCGTTGTTGCTTGACCAGGGTGAAACAGGCTTTCGATTTCTTGTCCTGAAAGTTGGTATTTTATGTTGCTGAAAAGATGCATCATAGCATTGTTTGTTAGCGTGATAACGTCAGCATCAGCGTAAACAGCGTCGTCGTCAGTGTATTTCACCAACTCGTCATCGAAAACCAGATAACTTTCACATGGATGTGTGAACAGGTCTTGAGTCTCAATGTTGATCCGAATTTCACCGGGGGTGTTGAGATTTGTGCCAGTGATTGGCTCGTAACTGTGGTATTCATATTGTTCGATCGATTCATCAATTTCAGGTTTTTCAATAATGTTAAGAATGTCCTTTTATTATAGGTAAGTTTTTATGTTTCACTTATTCTATTATTTCTTCCATTAGTTCACAGATTCCTTCTAACAGTTCACCGAGTATTCTCTTCAATATCATGTTATATCTTTTGAGTCTTTCTGTTTCTTCTTTTTATTCACCGATTTTGATTTTGAGGAAATGAATCTCATTTTCTATTTGTTCAGACTTATCCATTTATTTTTAGCAATTTTTTTATTGTCTCTGATTCAATCGTTTGACGAGTTCTTGTGTTTTGATCGCACGCTGCCCCGGCCCCGCTATCAAGTTGTTCACATTTGGTGTTGTCCCTTGTTGAGGTCCCTGCGGTTTTGACCCTTGAGGCGCAAGCGGGGGTGCTGAAGATACATATTTTGACAAACTTTGTTGAGATTTAGGGGTTAATTTCGAACTCGCAAAATCAATAGCTTTTTGCCCTGCGTTTTGCCTGGTACCTCGAGCAATGTTCAAAGCGGTGTCAACAACTTGCTTTTTGCTGATAAACCTTGACAAAAAGTCTTTGAGCTTTGAAAAAATTCCAGAGCCACCGACTTGGTGTTTTCTCCTGTATCCACGTCTTACAATTATCATTTATTTAATGTTTGCATTAAGTGTTTATGAGCATTACGAGAGACGACTTTTGTCTCAAACGTTCATCGCAAATGCTGACAATTTCGTTTCGAAGACCTATGTTTCCTGCTTGTTTCGAAGCCATCAACAATTCCAACCGTTCACACAAAGCATTTGGGTCACTTGGGAGAAAGACTCCTTGTCCTTTTGTTATTTTCTGTTTACCTTTCGCTTTTTGTTTTGGTTTTTGCACATATTCCATCCAAATTGGTCTTATAAAATCTTCCCACTTATGTCCATTATTTGTTACTGGTTTTTGTGAATTTTTGGATTTCTCATAGCGTTCGAACTTATCATAATTTCTTTATGATTTTTAAGTCTTCACCATCGTAAACGCCCGTTCTTGGCTTTTTCATCGTCACAAGCTCCCAAAGACCTTCTGTTCCTTTATATCTTTTTCCATTAATTGTCATATCATTTCCATCAGTTTTGAATTCCGCGTCACCCAGTCTCAAATTTCCTCTTTCTCCACCTAGCCCAGATGTTCTGTCCGCCACATCAGTTTTTTTGCTTGTCAATTTTGCCAGATAATTTCCTGCTATTTCTCCAACATTCATAGGCCCGTCATCAGGTGCTGGCAACGCTTCAGGTTGTTTTTCGACGTGACCCCAAGGTAATGCTGGGGTTATATTTTCAATCGCTTTTTGAAGTAGAGCAAACGTTGAAACAATTTCTTCAGAAGACTTTTGTTGTTGTTCAGTTATTGGTTTGCATATTTTTCCAAACTCTTCATACACTGATTGTTCACCGAATCGTTCTGAGCGAAAATCATTCTGAATTTTGTTCTTGGTTTTGAGATATTCAGCGACAAGTTTGTCACGTTTTGATGGGTCCTTTATTTTTAGAAAACTCATTTTATTATATGTTAAAATTTTGAATAGGGTCTAAAATTGCATTTGGACCGAGTCCAAAATTGACCACGATAGATGAAAACCTTTCTATACAGCTTTGGATCAAGGTTCATAATTTTTTGCAATTCTTTAATTTGCGCCGGTGTGAGCTTGTCATTCAGAAACGCAGTGACAGTTGAGCTTTTTATTCCGAGACGTTTATCCATGTATATCAAAGTTTAATAAGTTCTTTGTTGTCAACGCAAGAGTTGAAACTTTCTGGATAGCCCTTCCATTTAGCCAACGACTTTGTTTTGCCTTTCTTCACAACCTTCTCAATTCTGAAAACTTCTTGAGATGTCTTTTGAAGCTCTTGTGTATAGAACGTGCCCTGTGTGTCTTCATCGTTGTAGTCTGTTATTTTATAAGTAATTGGATCGGTTCTTTGAACGTTTGAAATGTTGAACACTTATTCTGTCCAGTTTGGGGTGAAGCCCTTTTCAAAACGCTTCTTTTTCTTATGAAGTCGGACTTTATCTCCAATTTTAAGCTTTGCTCTCATGGGTCGTCTTTTTAAGTCTGGATAGAGATTTCTGTAAACTGTTAAAGCATTCGTCTTTTTGATCGCTTCGACAGGTGTCATTTTGATTGACGAATATCTCCTGTTGTTGTATCTCTCAACAAAATCGTCAAGAACGTCAATATATTTTTTGGTGTTGTTTGCTGTAAAATACTTCAACATTTTTTCTTTCATCGTCCTGTTCCAACGTTCAACCACCGAACTTTTTTCTTGGTTTTCAGTTGAGTAAATTTCAACACCAAAGTCTTTGACGTGTTTATTATAAAATTCTTTCCCTTTATCTGTCCAAAGCTTTTTTGGCTTTCTCTGTTTGAAAATCTCTTTCAATACGTTCACGACAGATACCTCAGTTTTGTCTTTCAATGGAAGCATCCAACCATATTTTGAAAATACGTCAATCACAGTCAGAAGATACTAGACGCCGCGGTTGTATTTTGAAAATGATAGCATGTCCTGAAGGTCAGCGGCCCAGATTTTATCGATTCCGTTCACATACACTTTTCGTGTTCGGAAATTCTTTACAACTGGTTTATGAAGCTCGTCGGCTAATTGGTCAGTCCAAATCCGGTCGTTTTTTTAATCCCATTCCGAAACGCTTCTTTGTCCCGATAATTTTGGAAACAACTCCTCGTCCCATTCTTTCTCGAAGCGTTGGGTTGTAGATTCCATCACGCTCTTGGAGCATTTCGGCGTCACACTTCTCATTTCGAGTTTTTGTGTCTTTGTTTTTCACGTAACAAATGTCATGGTGATAAGCAGCTTTATCAACTCTGTTGATTGATTTTGACCGCGCTTTTGGAGTCATATCAGGATTCAAACATTTATTCAATTTCGTGCCAGGCCCTGTGAAATTGGGGCCTGGAAGGTGCATCTCAAATGGGAGGCTGTTGATTGTGTCGTTCAAAAAACTACCACCACTCGCTTTGTCTCTGCTGCTAATGAACTTTGACTTTTTCGTTCCACAAACAACACAGATGCCTTGAAGCATTTGACGATTGTTCTTGGTCGTTTTTTAACCCTTCAAGGCCCGCATTTGACCAATTCGGGCAAGTACTATGTTTGGCCATATCTCTCCAGCCGCCAGCGGATTGAGCTAGAGAGATGTTCAAACCCTCAAAAGATGCGGAGAGTCTTGTAGTTTCGATTGAAAAAAGTTGGGAAGTGTTGGATTTCGTTTTTTTGTGGGTGACGTCATAGCTGGGGTAAGTTTAGGGGTTTTAGAATGACGCTTTGCGATGATCAAGTCTAGTCAAGGGCGTTCAGAGAGGAGCGGCAAACGGGAAGACGGCCCCGGGCATCCAAAGCAGGAGGACATCCAAAGAGGGAAATTACAAAATTTACATTTTCTTAAAATGCTGCAACAAGATAATTCTTCATATTGTAAGGCTACTACTGTAACACATGCTGCATGGATCTGATGGAAATTTTCTTGAATTCGATATGTGGGCGTACAATCAAGCAGTCATCCCGGGTATAACCAGATGTCTGCATGCCCCTGATTCTAGTTTTTTGTAAATGATTTTGGTGACGGCAATTAGCGGAAGGCCGAAACCTGAATTGTGCTTCTTGGCGGGGTGGTTGAGGTGAACGCTCTTGCCCAAAAAGCGATACGGCAATTCACGCAGTGGCCGTGGATCGAACACCCAACCTTCGCGGACACTTTACCACTGAGCTATTGCTGATTCTAGTTTATCTTGAAGATCTTCGTAATTACACAGGATTTCGATGTCTATACACAGCACCAATAACAAATACGTTGGAGACGTTTGTGTCAAATTGTAACCAAAGGATTTTCACAGCGAGGAGTGTCTACCATAAACTTATTTTCAATGCGATATGCCAGACTATCTTTCACGAAACGTGCCCCATCTCCAACTTTAGTTGAGGATTCATGATACAATATTCAAGAAAATATCCTTCTAAACGGAAACTAGAATTCATGGTGTTCTTTATCATAGTTTCTCTTATTGCAATTACGAGTATGTCAGGTAACATTCCAATGCTTGTAAGAATTCCCTTAAGTTTTTCCAAATTTTCTGTTTGGTTTCTAATCGTCTAATGTTAACATAAATCGAAGAAAAATTATTTTTTCTTTTGATTTTCATTGGAATTGTTTCTAATGTACAGCAGAATATTCCGAGTTCACGTAATCATACAAGTTTTCTGAATATTACGTAAAGTAATAGACCAAAAATAAAAACATCAAAAATTTGTGAGGCAACAATTCCATAAGTACCTGTTTCGGTCAGCAAATAATCATTATCAGCCAATAAGCAATATTCCGTGTCGATTACTTTCCAACGTATTTTCTTCTTGGCTTTGTACGACGTCTTTGATTTTCCAAGAAGTGCTTAACGTTGCCGCTGAAATGCAAGAAGTATGTGACGTGTGATTGCTGCGTTTAACTGCCTAGCAGATGTGGCACTGGCAAGTCGTAGACCAGCGTTTTTAACTTTTTTCTACCTCAGCACCCCTTTTGGCCACGCCTCATAAGCAGTCCAGCACCCCTTACCGTTTGTCCAAACATATTCCTTTTACCTTTGACTGCCACATATGTGGCCTTTCCCAGCACCCCCTGAAATTGATTTCAGCAACCCAGGAAACCTGTCGTAGAGAGTGGCGTGCAGAGGTCTGGTGATGTTCGGGGCGACTGCTTGATTGTATGCCCCCCTACCAAATTCTAGTATTGAGCAGTGGCGTGGCGTGGTCATTGTTACGGGATATACGCTATTTTTGACGTCACAATATGACGTCATATTCACACGTTTGTAAACCAAGTTTTTGGCAAAGTTTGTAGACACAACATTCATATTATTAGGCATGCACTCTCCTTGTTCGTTGTTATACAATGTGTTACTGTAATGAACATAAATCAGCGCTCTAAGTTAGAAGACGGGAGCACAATACAGCACTCAACGCTAAGACAGAGCAGTTCATAACTGCAGAAATATCCTGGAACGCGTTAAAACAGCTGGATAGTAGAACACCGTCAGTGCTGTATCAGCACAATTCACAACTACAAAAATATAAGGCTGCCAATTAAAACAGTGAAGTAAAACACACGCAACGCTACGGCAGGTCAGTTCACAACTGCAAAAACACCAAGCTGCGAGAATGTTTCGTCGAAAAGAAATCGAGCAGAGAAGGTACACGGCTGGAATGGCGGACATTCAGGATTCACAGTTTGAAACTTGCTAAATTACACAAGAATTGAGAATGCGCATAAAGTACGCAAGAAAACTTTCGTTTTTCATCACATGGCTGTTATGTGTTCAAGTACTGGGGGAGCACAGAAAAGATGCGGGCTTGTGACAGCCATTACAATCAATCCGCCTGAACATCCAATTAATGACGAAGCTCGAAATGATGCACATATTGTAAGCACACGTGTGCGACTGTGTTAGCGCACACCCAGGGCATATGCGTAGCCAAGGGGCTGTCCCCACACAAATTTCTAGAATATCTTGTCGTTTTGTGCTTCAAGAGGCGGTGTCCGTAGCAAAATACTGTTGCTCACTTAAAGTCAAAATATTTACCCCCCAAATTTTGTGCTGGCTACACCACTGACCCAGGGTTTCCACACCATGAAAGCGAAACGGGAAACTAGTGATGCATCAAAAAGTCAGCTAAATAAAGCAAGTTGAAATAATGCAGTTTTGAAATTTGGCTTAGAAAATCAATTCAATGTCCATAATTGTCATTCAATTCTTTTTTGCGATTTTCTCCTAATCGCACGTTCTGGAAAATGCCACGTCACTACCAGTCATGGGCGTGGGAACGGGGAGTGCTTTAAGGATTTTGGAAATTTCAGCAAAAAAGGTTGTTTTCTTAATTTCGAGTAGGAAAAACTACATTTCACTCAACACTTTTGACCCCCTCCTAGAAACATTTTTGTAAACATCCACTCGTAGCACCTGCCTGGAAAAAATCTTTCCGACGCCAATACTACTAGTTCGATTGGGTATGCGCCGCTCACCTGGAGTATAGGTCCCTGGTATTGAAGAGTGTGAGAGTTGAGAGCTAACCTACTGGCATTTGAATATGTAAAATCGATTGTTAACAAAAAACAAGTTTCGAAAAATTAAATCCATGCAACATGTGTTAGTAGCCTTTCAATATGAAAAATCATCTAGTTACAGCATTTTAATTTTTGTGATTTCACTCTTTGGATGCTCCCCTGCCCTGAATGCCCTAGGCCGTCGCCCCATTTGCCCCCTTTCTCTGCACGCCACTGGCCGTAGAATACTGCATTTGTCCTTTGTCTGCACAAATTTTATAAAAATAGGTGTTGGAAGTCCAGCATGATCATCTTCCTGTGACTCAACTGCAGACTCTCTCTTCGCCAAGCGATGCACATTCGAAAATTGCATTTTCTCCATTTCAACTGGTGGAAATCGCAGAGTATTTGTCATAAATGAACGGACTAGGTGTTCGGTATGTTCTTGCACTTCTTTTATCTCAGTTTGAGGAATGCCGTAAAAAAGAACATTATATAAGTACTCCTTCAACCGCAGTTACTGTTCAATCTTCTTGGTTTTTGCTTGACTTTGCCAGATTTTGGACCAGGTCTTGCAATATTTTAAGCGCTTTCCCGATGTGCAGTTGTTTCATCTGTCCTCGACTTTTTTTGAGGTAGAGTTTGATGGCGCGTAAGGACAACAGCGTTCCTGTAGCACCACGACTGTGTTTAATGATTTGTGGGTGTCGTCTGATTAAATTTGTGTCCAGATGTCTGCAATGAATTTTTCGATTAAGTGTGTGGTAGCTTTGCTTTCTAACAAAAAGGAAGAATCCAGCGTGTATTGGGCTACTAGGAAATCGATTTCGTGTCAATTACGCTTCTTCAGTCCTGTAATTGTAAGAAAAACTTTATGGGTGATATGATTAAAAAATTGAAGAAAGACGAACAAAGTATGCGAACTGTAGTTTGAAACACAAGCCATACTTATAATGCTGCCATAAAGCAGAGCAAAACGCCAACAAAGGCCAATTATAGAGCAGCTACCTTCGAGCAACTGCTGTGAATGAAACACTCTTCGGGCATATTCAACTGCATCCCCTTACGATGTCTTGTTGGTGAAATGTGGATATGCGCAGTCAGTATTATCGCAAAGTTCTAAAGGCAGAGCGTGGCAGGCTAATGTCTCGAAAGTGGAGAAGCAAACCGCGCCAGCTTTTAATTCTCAACGACATAGAGAGAGAGAGAGAGAGACAGAGAGAGTTTATTGGCGCAAACATTAAACAATTTCATGCAAAATTAAAGCTAAGGCGCTGGGACACCGAAAAAAACCCTGCAAAACAGGTTGTCCCCTCCGGCGCTCTCGAAAGTTTCATAAATTTCTATCGTGGTTTAAAGTTGATGGCCGACTTAGTGCGAATTTAATAAGGTTATTGTTTTGAAGAGGTTGCAGTCTGCTGGATGATCAACACAGTTGCGCGGGAATGCTTGGTCGCAACCGGTGTCTATCTTTGTTTGCTCAGTTCCGCAAGGAGCTGAGCTTGGCAGAGAATGTTTAAACCCAGCTAAAATGAAACTCTGCCCGGGTTTCCATAACCCTTTCGCATCCAAGCAGATGACTGTTACTCTGTGGCAGTTCATATTTTTGTGCCAAGAGGAAATCAATTCTCCAACTTCTGCAAAAGCCAGTCGCTTGAGGAGCCATGCGCACAGTGGTGTACAAAGCTTCACAAGTTGTGCAGAAGCATTTCATGATGGTGAAGAAACTCCAAGGCGCCGGCCTGCTGCATGGATGTAGAAGAACCTTCTTGGCGCATTTTCCCTGCAAAAGAAAGAGACCGCGGCAGCAAAAAAAGAGAACACAATAACAAACACAACGGAAAATGAAACAGCAATAAACAGTCAATTGATACATGCAATAACACATTAGAATCTGATACTAAGGTTGCACTCACAGTATACACCTGTTTAGCTGATATCAATGGTACGTTACAAACAGGCAGAGATCGGTAAAACCCTGCTAACCCAGCTTTCAAGAAATGTTGGAATTACGCTGAGCCAGAAAATACTTAAGGATTGGTCGATCAAAAGACATGCTTGAAAGATAAAACAGACTTCGTGACTTATTGTCCAAGAGCGTTGGCCAGCAATTTATCACTGCACAAGCCACATGCGCCAAACAATGCTTTTATGACTTATTATAGCTCGAAGTAAGCCGCTCTACAATTGGCGTAAGTTGGGTTTTGGCCCTGGTCATAGCAGCATTATTGGTATAGCTTGTATTTGAAACTACAGTACGTGTACTTTCTCTAAGTCTTGTGTAGTCTTTCATCATTTCACCGGTATGCTTTTTCTTGCAATTTACAAGACTGAAGATGCGTCATTGACGCGAAATCGAATTCCTGGTAAAACACTTTGAGAGTAGATTTAGCTGTGTCACCATTGTGGTGTCGTGTTGCTGCAGTGTCACAATCAAGTAATGTTTCTAGTCTCACAGGTATGGCAAACTTTGCATAGCGTGGTTTCGAAAACAAATCTTTCACTGCTCACGTAATAACCGTATTTTCTGACGTCCGGTATATCTGATGACGAAATTAATGTCTTTCGTAGGATTTGGAGCGCACTGGCCCCGAATGCCCCTTCCTGGCTAAGGGCCCGTACGACGACTTATTTGGTTTTGGAAAGGGACAAAATAATACAACCAGCTACGCCAAACTTCCATATTTAATTGTAAAACTAAACTTCAATCAACATACAGTATTCTCATTTTCGAATACATTTCTTTCGTTTTTTCTCCTTTGTTGTGTTATGATAATTCTATGCCGATGTTGTAGATTTCTTGTTTTATCAGCATTTTTCAAGTTTGGTAAATCGAGATCATTTGCTAAAGGAAAAGTTAGGCAGCGTTATTGCTAATTTCCTGCTGCGTGAACTTAAAAGACAGTTTTGAAAATATTATATATGGTTTATGATGACAAAATACCAATTTACTTTGTTGCGCAATTACAAACGTCAATCTTCGATTTGCTGTCAGTTATTTGTTATTATACATTGTTCGTTTGGTTATGAGTTGTGCCCACGATTCTTTTTCTGTGTAAACAGGATTTTATTAAGTTTTTGTAAAGCTTACTTTAATAAAATTCAAAATTTTTGTAGAGTTTTTTTTCTGAATCTGAATTAAAACGATCACAAGCATTGAAGGGGGGCATGAGTGACTTACCGCCCTAGATTTTGAAATTTGATATTTTCCTGTTGAATTTTAGTACAAAAATGTTTTTTTCTTTGTTTCGGGTTGCTGATATAAAAAGTCAACACAGTTGCCCCACTGGAAAAATTTCTTCCGGGGTTCCATAGTAGTTCCAGAGTGAAATTTTCGGTGCTATAGCGGGAGACGCATGGGATTTGGATTTTGTGTTTGCTGAAGAAATGTTCATGGTTTGTTTCATGTTTCGAAAAGTAGTATTTACGTGTAACGAACGTTGAAACGCAAAACGTATGTGAAATTCAGGAAGACATGGCAAAAAACATTGTTTTGCATTTTTTAAAACCTGGCTACTTTGAGCTTAAACTCTTAGAACGTATTTCCCTGTGAAAGATTTTTTCTGTTTTCCTACGGAACCTGTGCCCCTTGATCACGGTTTAATCGGCTTTTTCTATATGAATGAGACTTTATATACAAAGATGCAGATAATAAGTTCGGCCAGTCTTCGCGAGCTGTGCCACACAGTTGCAATGCATGAGTGTTTTTCGTATGGGTTATTTTCGTGGTTGCCTGACACTGCAATGACAGATTAACACATGCTGTTTTCGCAAACTGCTCTATTCAATTCAGATTGGCAGTTGCGTGTATATATGTTTTCTCCAATATGTTCAGGCAGTGTAACCTCCATCTGTGCGACAACCCGGAGCTCAAGGCAAAGGGTAATTGTGGCTGAACCACAAACAAGGATAGTCGGGCTTGTCAAGGGACCCAACGTTTCCTCAACAGTATTGCGCGAATGCGAAGTGCACAGGCTACTTCAGCTGAGCAACACCTTCAAGTTCATAAAAGGTTTATTGGGATCCCACACAATGGGTTCAGGGTTCGATTGACGAATTGCGTCGTTTGTCAGAGGAAACACTTGTTGCCACAAATTAAGCAGCGAGCTTCAATAGCGGTCGGTCGTCGAATACGGTTTCAAAACTATGTGGATTCACAACTCAGATGTTTGTTCTTTGGCTTTAAACTTTAGAGACGGAAACGTAACTAAACCCTCAGTAGATACACGAGGAGGAGAAACGGAAAACAAGTCGCACGGATGATGTAGTTTGTAGTCATCACTGTTGCAACTTTGTCACTGTCTCCATTTTTATTGCATGCATTTGTACAGTTTAACGATTCCGCTTTTGTAATCCACCTGCTAAGCATGAACCAATTGTGTTAATCGCGTAATCTGAATGTAGCAAGCAAGACATGAATAGAAATTACACTGAAAAATGCATTTCACGTCATAAACATGAACCAATGATGTAAGAATGGAATCCTTCGAGAGGCACAGGGTCAAACCTTATACACAATGCAATATATCTACACCAGACGAGAAAAATGTACAGCTGTAAATACAAAATTCCTATGCGTTAGATAAAAAAATGTGCAGTTGCAAACGCAAGAAGCTTAAAAAAAATCTCAAACTTTGTGCGAATTACTTGCAAATGTTAGTGGAAGCCAGTGCCGGATTAAGGAGGGTGCTGACTGGGCTACAGCCAGGGGCCCCCAATCTCTGAGT
>Ga0210059_1008385_pt1 | contig 16324 bp, 11 predicted proteins | sample Ectturendosymbi2_FD_188042 | JGI IMG/M metagenome (GOLD analysis project Ga0210059, IMG submission 188042) | Ecteinascidia turbinata endosymbiont from Florida, USA - Sample 2 (SPAdes) (version 2) | ecosystem: Host-associated > Tunicates > Ascidians > Unclassified | place: Key West, Florida...
ACAGACCAATATCTTTGCTTCCTCCAATTAATAAAGTGTTTGAAAAACTTCTTTATGATAGATTATACAGTTACCTAGAAGACAATAAACTTTTGACAGATTGTCAATATGGTTTCAGGAGAGGGTTGTCAACAGAACTCACTGGCCATGAATGATTTTCAAAATTTTCTTACGCAAAATATAGACAAAGGATTAGTAACTTGTTCTATATTTTTGGACCTTGCCAAAGCTTTTGATACAGTCAATCATGATCTTCATAAACTAGATATTCAATATGGGATAAAGGGTTTACCTCTATCATTACTAAAAAAACTATTTTAAAAAATGTTCACACTATGTAGTAACGAATGATAGTAGATCTGAAATGGCTAAATTTACTTGTGGCGTGCCACAGGGCTCTACATTAGAGCCTCTCCTGTTCCTGTTGTATGTAAATGATTTACCAATATGCACTAGTATCAAATTTTAAAACCATTCTTTTTGCAGATGATACGGTTCTTTCGCTATCGGCAAACTGAATGCATGAGAACTTGAAAGTGTGGACAACTGGCTGAAGTACAATAAATTATCTTTAAATTACAGTAAAACCCAGTACATGCTGTTTACAAAACAAAACAAATATATAGACACAAATTTCAATGTTCAAATCAACAACCACCTGCTTTCAAGAATTGAATGTGTCAAGTACCTTGGAGTTATAATTGATGATAAATTATTTTGGAAACCTCATATAACTCTGGTTAAACAACAAGTTTCTGAAGAGTCAGGTATAATTTGCAAACTCAGGCACTATATTCCATTCAGATCCATAAAAACAGTGTATTATAACATAGTTTATTTACATCTTCGATATGCTATCACCAGTTGGTGTTCGTCATCTTTTTCTACACACAATACCTTGAATAATCAATTACTAAGAATTATGACATTTAGTAAATTCAACTCTAACATATGTAAATTGTACAAAGATACCCAAATACTTACTATAGACCGAATTTTCAAACTAGAAATCAGTAAATTAATGTATAAAATTAAATTTAGATTAGTTCCCAAACAATGTACAGAACTTTTTACAAAAATTGAAGATATCCATTCGTATCATACAAGAAGACAACAATCAAGTATTGAATGTGTCATTCCTCAGACTAGATTAAAAATAGCTCAAAAGTCATTTACATATACAAGAATAGAATAGGAATATGGTCTTCCATAGATCCAACAATTCATTCAATACCAAATTATCACCTATTTGTTACTAAATTAAAACATGAACACCAAGAAGAGCAATCATATCAACATTGAAAATCTGAAAAACAAATTTAAGATTACTTCCAAAACACTACCAAAAAATCAATTATTTTGTATTATGAAAGGGCAGATGTTGTTTTCCAGACATGCTCTGGCAATGCATGACATGCTACACTTAATAATTAAATAACATTATCTAGCTTCCGGGATGTCCTTATTGAAATGCACCTAGTAGTATTATGTCTAGACTTGCTTCCTTTTTTTTCTTTTTGTCCCTGTTTGTTATTTATCAGGGCGTCTGACTAGAAAACCGTATGGTTGTTTCAGATGTCCTGGGATCAAAATAAACGCTGTTCTATTGTGGTTTGTTTTCTATTTGAATAAGTTTCAAAGATATCTTAGGCTTCCTAGTTGAATAAGATTATCTAAGTGCTGAAATGCATGGTGTGTAGTATTAACAGCCATTTGTTTAAACTCCGGTGTCACCATTATGGATGCAACGACACTAGTATTGGACCCTACTGACCTTGTGAAATTATGAATTATCTACTTCATGCTTCACAATGCTTGGACGAACAGGCAAATGCAGCTCATGTGGAAAACCCAAAGAAACATTAGTAATTAAATGCAGTTCCTGTGAACAATGGCTCCCAGTCCGATACTGCTGTCCCGGTGTGTCTGCTGGTGATGATGTGGTTGAGTTTGAATCTGTACTCTTTTACTGTAGCCATTGCCAATGCTTGTCAACAGACTTGTAGCTCTCAAGACCCAACCTAATGTTACCATTGTCATAGCCAAACAGGCTCAAGGAAGAAAAAGACAATTCAGTGTTCACAGTGTGATCGGTCCTTTCACCTCTTTTGTGTGAAAATTTCAAGAAGTCATGCCAACAAACTTCCCGGTTGGTACTGCAACATCTGTGACCCCATTCTCAATCCACCACATCCCCCAAAAAAACAACTAGGAGCACCCCACTGACTGACCCCGCTTCCTTTGGCACTCATATTCAATCCCACCCTTGACCCTATCCACTCCAGTGATACCTGCTCTAGCCTAATAACTAGGGCAAGTTTTTGCAACTTTTTTTACAGCTTCCAACAGCTTCCTAAATACTCAAAATACATGCAGTTCAACAATGTTTTGAGCTGTTTCCAGGGTTGTTATATTGCAACTTTTTGCAACATTTTCGATTTTTGCGTCCAACTTTTTACTGCAATTTTTTTCAAGTGTTGCACAAAATGTAAAAGTGTAATTAAAAAAAAATACAAAACTATTTCAGTTTAGTTCTATTCCCTTTGATTGCATGAAAAAGGGCTATATGACGGATTAGCTGCGTCTCATTGGTTTGCAAGCTAGAAGTTTTACAACCCCAGCCAAGTACGACAGTGCCCGAACTCATTAGAGGTGGAAGAGCGGAAAATCTTGGCTTTTGGCCAAGTCCATGCAAACAAAAATAGGTTGTGTCAAGTCTTTCGCAGTCAAATGTGCACATAAATGCAACTTCCTGCGCATAAATGCAACTTTCGTTGAAAATAAATGCAACTTTCTCACTTTTTTACTGCAACAAAACTTGCCCTACTAATAACTAAGCAGATGGGTCTTTCATCATCCGATGAGAACTTTTTGCAATAAAAATACTAATAGCAGGGGTCTAGTGACAGTTGTACATTTCGCCCACAAAAACTGAAGAAGACCAATAATCTGCAAATAACAACACACAATACTGTATACACAGTAGATCCTTTCTTAAAAGAACCTCAAATGCTGTACAGCACAACAGCTAACCTGATTTGCATAGACTTTTATGTTTATTTTCCGAAAACAGCACAATCCACTGCACTAGTGCACTTGCAGCTTGTACAACAGTGTCGCCAGATTTTTTTCCCACTGTCGTTGTGGCACAATCGTTGACAACAAACAACTCCGTTTCAACGAAAAGATGTTGCGCGTTCGATACATGTGGCAAAACACTTCGCGAATAGGTTTGCAAACAAATGAAGCTCACATTTTGCTTTCCTTAAAGTTAACATTACAAATATACTGATCAAAATAGCACACCAACACAGCACAACAAGTCAAAAACTTCAATCAACCGTTCTCATGCATCTCGAGGTCTTATGCAAAAATCGCTATTTTGGAAATTTTCAAATAACAGTTAAAGCACTTTCCGACGATAGGGGCAAAAGATTTAGGGGTTCATCTTGATTGCCATAAAGCCACATTAAAAATACACTAATCGAAATAGCGCCCCAACACTGACTAATCCAGCACAACAACTTCAACCGACCGACCTCACGCAACTGGAGGTCTTATGCGAAAATCGCATTTTTTATGTATTTTTCAAAGAACAGTTGAAGCACATCCCGACATTAGTGGCAACAGATTTAAGGGTCGATGTTGATTGCCATAAAGCACACATGAAAAATACGCACAACAAAACAGAGCACCGTTACTGATTAGACCTGTCCAACTCGTTCAATTCACCGTTATCATGCAAGTGGAAGTCTTTTGCGAAAATCGCTTTACCACTCTCACGCAAGTGGACGTGGCATGCGTAAAGAGTTATGTTCAGTGTGAATCTGATCGCAGTTTGGTGGTTTTTCTGTCCCTGTTCGAAGCCTGTTCTATGTGGTCCGATTTCCTGTGAACACTCCATTTTTTTCAATAGCGAAAGGTATGCATGCATTTTACGAATATTCTCCAATTTTCTAGCGTGTGTGATGCGCAAATCGGATCGTAACAGGCGTTTGACCACAACATGTAATGCTGCCATAAAGCCGACGTGGCAAACACATGGAAATGTTTGCCTATTGCTGGTACTGTAACGTGCTTTTTTATCAGCTTTATAGTTTTCAATAATGCAAAATGCTTGTTGGTGTCTGTGTTTAACGTGGCAACAATCCATCGTCTCACACTCAAGGTTCCGTTCATTCTTCACACAATATTATTTGAACGGAAATTTCAGAAGTTTTATATGTAGCGTCTTCAATTGCGTGCTTTTCAACGATGAGATAGGGTCACTGAAACGTGTACTTGAACAGCAATTATGAATCTGAAAAGAAGAAAGCAAATGGACGATACAGTGTTTTTATAATAGTTTTTTTTTCAGCGTACCGCTCAATGGTCACTCTTACCTTTATCAAATGAAGTCCACATACCGCCGCCTTTAACTGATAGAATACAAAGTAACTTTGGGCTAAACGTAGGAAATTAAACGGAACGAAAATCAAGCTAAAACTGGTTTCAATTGACAAACACATCACTTTTCAAGGGACAGAGCAGTACAGCACTGCTAGAAAAAAGCGATTCAGTCACGGCGTTTTCATACTGCCAGATCCTTGCACTTTTTCATCTTGGAGAAGCTTTGCGCTTTTCATAGCTCCTGGTGGCATTACAGGTTTCGGCATCGCGCTAGCTAAACACCGCAATCTCGTATTCTGTTTTTTCGTTCTGCGAATCGACTGATTAAAACCTTTTCTGACGGACCAGGCAATAACATGCGGGGTAAAATGGATTGAATAGTTGCATATGTTTATCATTGTTGCCACTCTGTTGTTACGGAAAAGTACTAGATTTCATGATAAAAAACACTAGATTCACAAAAAAACACTAGATTACAAATATGTGACAGGTTTGTCAGATTACAAGAAAATCGGTGTTGTACTTAAGAACAAGCGGGTGTTTGACGAACATTTTATTTCTTTATCTCAAACCAGATGGTCCATAGAACACACACACGCGAACAATTATTCTTTTACGCCTTAAAATCTTTCAATATGACTTGAATAAGTGCTTTCAATAAGTGCAACACCCTTACACATGGTAAATTACTACATAGGGGAAAAAGACGTTGCAATGCAAACAAGAAGATATTGCCCAGCTCATTGTAAACCAGAGACAAAGAAAACGGGAGATAGCGGCAACGCTTGTGTTTGTTTTTACATGTCACTGAAACTTTCAACAGATGACAACAGTGACTTCGTAGCGGTTAAACTCAAAACAGATTATATGCTCCTGAGTAATTTAAGATTTAATTAGGTAGAATATTTAGCACAGAACCGTCACCAGAAAGTGTTCCACAGGGGGGCTTTACAGTTCTGCGAGGGGCTCTGCGTTTGTTTGGGGGGACTTGAGATTATAAAATTAGCCAAAACTTCACTTATAGTGTTTCACGTTTCAGTTTGGGGGGCTTGGAGCTTTGTTTGGGGGGCTAAGCCCACCAAAGCCCCCCCGTGGCGAAAGGGACTGATTTAGCATATTACAATTGCACAAAATAAAAATGTCTCAATAACAATTACAATTACACAAAATTAATCACATTCAGCTCACTCATAAAAAACACTAGATAGCTATGAAAAACCACTAGAACACTAGATGAAATACAAAAACACTAGATCTAGTGGAAAAACACTAGGAGTGGCACCACTGATGTTTATGATGTAACACAATCATAGTAATCATCGGAAGAAAAGTGCGTTTCCACCACAAGTTACCCTTTATGACGAAACAAAGGTGCAGTTCGGCTGCGGCGACCTCGAGACTGCACCAGACGTTCGGGATCATTGAAACTGGTGTTGCCACTTCTGATATGTTAACATGACATCACATGTGATGTTCTCATATGCATTTCTAATGTCTGATGGTTTGGCGACAAACCTGATGTTGACTGGGTTGTTTTTTTTCACATTTTATCCCATTTTAAGACGAAAATAAGTCAGATTCATTATTTCTAAGTTCCTTTCATCAATCTCTCACCCCAATGTGTTTTTGGTTATCGTTTCAAACTAAAGAAGCTCTCTTTTCTGCGTTGAGACTAACATTTTACGTAAATTATAAACGACTTCTCCATGGCGATATTTCGCTATGTTTCGGATTCAACGAGGGTACTCGCGCTTTGTTAGGTTAGTTAATAGAAGCATTTAGTTTATATGGAACCGTAGCGTAAAAATTAGGTGTTCTCTCATGTTGAAGAAAGCAATAATCTGATGTTAATGAGACTGAACCCAGTGGTAACATTGATTGATACTAAACAGCAGTCAGCAACTGCCAACTTTAGCACGCAAATAGTAAGGTTTTTGTTACATTTGTGCAATAGGCGTGATGCACGAGTAGAGGGTCATACCAATGCCATAAGAACGATTACTAGGAAAAAGTTACCAGCGAGATCAAATATATTTGCATTGAACAAAACCTAAAATACTTATAGGTTATTCAGTAGCGATTGCTAAAACTGGCAGACAGTCAAACTTGTAGAGAATTCATTTGCTGTTGGGGATCCTTGATACTTAAGGCAACATAGGAATATAATATTGAGTTGTATTCTTGTATCCCTTCTGAATCACGAAAATTTTTCAAAGAAGTATTTTATTTGAAACAAGTAAATTTCATCACGGGGGCCCCTTGCAGCGGGGGCCCGGGGCAATTGCCCCCGTTGTCCCCCCCTTAATCCGGCCCTGACAGCAGCAATAGGTAAAATATATTTTCCTGTTAAAAATCAGGATGAATTTTACCTGAGGACAACACGACGTTTCATTTCATATGATTCCTTTTTCCACTGTTACTCAAGGGCACCTATCCTTTCAAAACGTTATCAGACAAGAAATAACTAGTGCTGCATGAATATCACCAAACATATTTCGTATACACAGTAACGCACCTTTGGTTTATTTCAGCAAAAATAAACGTTGTGGAACGTTTTTCCAGAAGCAAATCAACGAAGACTACAAAATGAAAGTTGAAAGCAAATAACTTACATGTAATAGTGAGAGATTTTCACAAAAAGCATGGAGTTTAATACTTGCTTCTCGCAATGAAATACACTTAACATGGCTTCTACAAACAAACGCTTTGAAGACATTCTCATGCTGAAGATGCAACTTTATAATGCCTAATATTCCGATTTTAGTGATACGTCGTGTGAGATTTGACCAAGAACTTACTCTCTACAAGCATTGATTGGCAATTTTATAATAGGAATTCGATTTCACGTAAAATCACGTACCCTCAGTCGTGAAACCTCGATTCAACGCGTTGGGCTGGATTAATCAGTGTCGGGGCGCTATTTTGCTTCGTGTATTCTTAATGTGGGCTTTATGGCAATCAAAATCAACCCTTAAATCTTTTGCCCCTATCGTCGGAAAGTGTTTTAATTGTCCTTTGAACAATACCTAAAAATAGCGATTTTCGCATAAGACCTCCAGTTGCGTGCGAACGGTTGATTCAACGTGTTGGGCTGGTTTAATCAGTGTCGGGGCGTTGTTTTGATTAGTGTATTCTTAATATGGGCTTTATGGCAATCAAAATCAACCCCTAAATCTTTTGCCCCTATCGTCGGAAAGTGCTTTGATTGTTTTGTGAAGCATTCCTGAAAATTGCGATTTTTGCATAAGACGTCTAATTACGTGAGAACGCTTGGTTCAACTTTTTAACTTGTTGTGCTGGCTTGGTGCGATATTTTGATCAGCATACTTATAATGTGAACTTTAAGGAAAGCAAAATGTAAGCTTCGTTTCTTTGCAAACCTTTTCGTGAAGTGTTTTACCGCATGTATCGAACGCGCAACACTTTTTCGTTTAAATGGAGTTGTTTGTTGTCAACGATTGTGCCACAATGACAGTGGTAATTTTTTGACCAGAAGTAGCCAAATACTACTCCGAAAGGAGCCAAAATGACAGATAAGTAGTCAAACACTCTGTTTGCATTTTGATGATGACGTCACCATGTTCACTCAACCGTAGTATGACCTTTTGCAAAGTTGGCAAAATGGTTGGTGGCAGAGATGAGCGGACTGCCAAATTTTTCAGTCCGAGTCCAGTCCTGATCCAAGAAAATGGAATCTGATCCAGTCCTGATCCGCAAAATTTTTTCAAATCACCAGTCCGATCCAGTCTTGATTTGCCAATGTAAAATCATGTATTTATATTTTGCCTTTGTGAGGCAAAAAACTACTGGATCTATTTTGCCTTCAGCTAAATACGATTGATTGAAGGCAAAATTGTTCCAGCAGTGCTTTTGCATCATGGGGCAAAGTAGACACAGCCTTTTGGCATTTCCTAAATTTGACAAAGAAGTGTCTATTAGGCTTCAGAGGGAAGAGCACTGCTGGAGTTATTTTGCCATTAGGAGAATCTGATTGCTTGGATTGGTCAAGTGACAAGGACGATGCACTTGGATTAGCAAAAGGTCTTTGTTACATGACCCTAAACCCAAAACCTAAACCCAAAATCTTAACCCAAAACCTAAATCCAAAACCTAAATCCAAAACCTGAATCCAAAACCTAAATCCAAAACCTAAACCAAAAACCTAAACCAAAATCTTAAAACCTAAACCCAAAATTCAAACATCAACCCAAATATGTAAACCTAAATGTTGAACCTAAACCCGAAGCGTAATCTGTAAACCTTAAACCGAAACTTAAACATGAACCCTAAACTTTTTGAAAAAGTACATTGAAAGCATTCCTATCAGTGGTGTAACCTCTACAAGCTAAGCCAAAGGAAATGATGAGAGCAGATCCAAGGAACAATCGCACAGCAGGCATTGACACTTACCACTCAACTATGTTCACGTTGCTACTAGGCCTAAACGTTATGAGTGAACAAAGGTTGATACAGTTCGAATTGCAAAATAGTCCAAGTAGAGATTTTGCCTTTGATGGCAAAATATACACTACCATTTAGCAAACCTGTGAAATTGGATCAAAACTAAAATTTTTGATATTTTCAGAATAATCACATTAAAACAACAAAAATTTTCTGAGTCCGATCCAGTCCTGATCCGCCAATTTTCAAAAAAATTGCAGTCCGATCCTGTCCTGATCCGGTCAAAATTGGCTTCATCCTGATCCAGTCCGATCCAGTCCTGATCCGTGCTCGTCTCTGGTTGGCGTCAAAGTATGAAACTGAGGTATGATGGTGACGATCGCCCAAGTTCCCCCAATTACAAAATTTAGTATTACTGTTAGGAATTGAACATTCCTTTGACAAAGTAGAAAAAAAGCACACCACATAATTCACTTTACACTAAATCTGTAGGCCTACACAGTGGGTACAGGCAGAGGTGGGCAACCGCTACTTTGAAATAAGCGTCGCTACCGCTATCGCTGTTCGCTGAAAATAATAGCGGCGCTCCCTCTCTCGTTACTGAATAAAAATAGTAGCGAGCTATCGCTACCGCTATTCGCTACCGCTATTCGCTACCGCTACTTTGGTGAACTTTTAAAATTTGTGCTGTTTTGTAGAAGCAAGGATTATTTTACAGTCTCACCTTGGAATGATTTTTTAAGCTGTCAGTTTTGTTGGGTGGCCCTTTTTTGAACAATCATGATCTGAAAATGGTGGTCATTGAGCAGTTATGATTAGGAATTGTTCATTTTACAGCAAATGCACATATAAATGAAACATGGACTTTGACTGCATTTACTTTTTGTAAGTGGATTGCTGTAGGTTTATCAATCGCCTTTATTGCTGCTTTCTCGCTGGAGTCGAATACAGAACTCAAGATAATAATCAAGCAATAAAAAGGTTGAAAATCCTTTTTAACAAGGTTTTACACGCATGTAAGTTGAATCAGGCCCACAACCAGGGTGGAGGAAAACCAGAACATTTGCATCCACTCCGAAGTTTTCAGGCATCGTTTTAGATTGTATAAAAAAGGTGATATTGATCTTTGGTTTTAGTGAAAACCCCTGAACAAACTATTGACTACATGCATTGCAAACTGAGCTCCTTGTTTTTCCATGTTTCGACTCATTCAGAACAACAGGTTTGAATTGGATGAAGTTTATATAGCCTACGTGTAAAGATAGCCCAGTTAGATATCGAGAGCAAATTGGCCAACCACCGTTTTGTTAACATTCTATCTTTTGAAAGTGCAATCCAAGTGTTGAATGGATTAGCTGCAAACGTGCGTAATCGCGCACCAGCTGTAAAAATAATCCGCGTACGATGTGTCACACAAGAAACTAGTTTCCTTAACGCAATAAATTGCGATTGATTCGCTTGGTGTGGGTCACTGTTGTGACTTAACTGTTATTGCTGAATGATGAGTGCAAGCTTGAATCATTGCAAAAACATGGGAGCAGAACCAGGCAGGAGATTCCTCAAAAAGCCTGCTGCAAAGAGTACCTGTAATTGTTGTATGTGTTTATTGGTAAACATCATTTTATTATCTTCCTCAGCCTTTTTGTCATAAGGAATTTTAGATCAGTGGTTCTCAAAGTGGGTGGAAACACCCCCTTGGCGGCGATTTTGAGGGGCAAGGCGGCGATAAAACCAAAGGGCGAGATAGGGGAGGAAACAACACAAAGGGGGCAAAAACGCTCAACCACTAATCAATCGTTAAGTTAACTTCAATAGCCTACTGTTATGACATGTTAGTTTCTTGCAAATTTTCATTTACTGTACTATGATATTCGTTGGAGCTTGTTGTTAAAGCAATTTATCCGTTAAACTTTTACTCTGGATCGTCTGTGTGTCCAGCTACAGTGTGGATTATTTTCACAAGAATCCTGAACGTAATATTAGCATCGTAATACAATTGATTCGGTAAGCTATTTAATAGCTTGGTTCAGCTATTTAATACTTCCATTAAATAAAATTCTTTAAATTTACTACCTTGTCTGTGCTTTATAAGGCTTGGGGAGCGCAAACGACGTGTCGAGAGTGTAAGGGTGGCGATGGCACAAAAAGTTTGAGAAACACTGTTTTAGAGGTACACGCTCATTTATCGAAATGCTGAAGGTGTACATGGCCAGAGAAATTTTGGGAACCCCTAGCTTAGTCAAACTTACGTTTTTTATTCAACGTTGCTGTGAGCCTGTGCACATCAATGTTTGTTCAGCGAAAAACTCAATTTTTCACTGGTGTAAAGTTTTTGTTGCATGGGCTTGTGACCGTGCAAGTACCTACGAAAAATACCAATGGTAATCAAAACAAACAACGCTATTGTTAACTGGATTAATAATATTTTTTTTGATGGTTCTCAAACACGATATTTTTTTCATAAGACTAAATTGGTTCGATTGCAAAAAGCGAATTATGCAGTTGTTTTCAGTTTAGTTAGTGCAATCCGTGCCACGGAGCTCAAACTAAAACTTACGGCGACCACTTTTACAAAGATAGCGTCTCCCCAAATTAATTGCAATATGAAAGAAACGTCATTACGCCTATACCAAAAAGAACGCGTGATGTTGCAAAAAAGCGACATTTCATTACCAAGGTAAGTTGCAAGAACGTTTCCGTTCTGGTTTGAAAAATGGGAGGAATTTGGTGGGGGACACGGGGGACGTGTCCCCCCAACTTTTTCAGACGGGGGGGACATAATATGCCATGTCCCTCCACTTTTTCTCTTTAGGCTTTGTATTTTGAGAGGCTTCAAAAATAAAAGTGATGTGTGTCACGTTTTGTGTGAAGAGCATTTCATGTTAGATGGTAGGCCACACGTAGCCAAGTTGCTGTTGAAACAGGTTTGGTGTGGTATGCCTGATTCTGTTAGTTTACAAATTTTACCTTCGATAAAATAATTTTTAGCATTTTTCATGTTTTCAGATCCGTAAAAGATGTTTAACTGCTTCTTTCCAGCATTTTACCCTGTGTGGTATACTGTTAGAAACGTTATTTTCTTGTAACATTGAGAGTATTACAGTTGCACATGTGAGAGACCACAGCACAGCCATGATTTGCTCCATGCAGAAATGTGACTGACTTTGCAGTAACGTTGGTTGTTACGCAATCAGAAACAGACAGCATATAATTCAATAATGCTAGTGTATATAATGTTAGAAAGTTAGATTTTCAAGCAAATCTCTGCGAAGCTTTTGCCGAAAACAAAGACCAGCACTCTTGTGGAGACTTAGTTTTGGGATGCAGAGTTTAGCAAAAGACTGTTTTCAACCATTAGTGAACAGGATTTCAACCAAAACGTTAGAAAAGTTGCCAGAGTGTTTACCTAGCTGTATATTGACCCAGGGTTGCCAGACTGGCCTTTTTCAAGCCAAATTTCTGAAATTTGGCCTCGTTTCAAGTTGTTTGGCTTAAAAAAATTTAATTGGCTCTTTGGCTTTTTTTGGCCTCATCTCAAGTTAGCTGGCCTCAAAAATTTTGTTTGGCCTTTTGGCTCTTTTTTGGCCTCTTTTAAGCTGAAATAGGTGCTTATGAAGAAAATATTGCTATTTCATTTTTGTCTGCAACACATTTGCAAATTTTTGTAATAAATGCTATATCAGACGCCCGCATTCTGATATTAGTAATATTTGAGGATTATTGGATTCGAAATTCAGTTTTTGAGTAATGACTGGAAATGTGTGCACTCACTGCATCGTGTAGTGTCTATTGTGTTGTAAGCATTAAACCAGCGGTTCTTAACCTTTTCAGTCTAGTTTCCCACTTATGCCAATCACCAAGTTCGAATTTCCTTCCTGATATTTGTAGTGACAATGTTTTACGGAACGCTATTTAGCCGATATTCATAGTAGCTATTATCTTGGTGGTATATAGGTTTCCGGACGTGTGGCCTAGTGGTTAGAGCGCTCGCTTCATGTCTGGTAGGTCGTTGTTCGTGTGGTTCGAATCTCGGCCGGGTCGTGCCAAGACCTTAAAAATTAGAACTTGACATTCTTTTCGTGTTAAAGGTGAACTTGGTACTTTTTTATCAATTTACCGTTGTGCATTTGGATTTAATCTCAAATATATTTTTGCGTCGTTTTATGCAAGTAGAATGAAACTCTTGATATGGTGCAGATTTATAAGTCTGGCCGGGCTTTTCGGGTCGGCTCGAGCTTAAAGTTTGTCAAAATATTTCGGGCCTGCATACAAAACCTTTTTATAACATTAAGAGTAACGAATTTTTTCTTTCGTGACGTAGATTTGTTGTGCTCAACGCGGCAACTTCTGTTGGTGAGTTGATTGTGATTTTTGATCAGGTAATTCTGTTTGCAAACACAGCTGCTTTCTTTTATTCTCTGCTGGAATTAGTCTCACTCTGTTTTTGAGAAGGCAAGAGCGGTGAGGAAATTAACACGCGATGGCGTTGCGTCGAAAAGATCAATCAATCACGCGATTCTTGGCTTGTTTTAAGAAGCCTACGAGTCGGCTTTTCATATCCATAGAGCTATCCTTGAAAGTTTCTTTTATGCCTATAGCGCCATCGTAGATAGTTTCGTGATAAACTATGTATTCTGCAGTATTATCTTTGACTAACATGCTACGTTTGTGCCAGATTATACCAATGTGTTGGTCAACGTGGTTGCTATTTTCGGTGTGATAAACCGTGTAGCCTACCTGCAACTACACCTGCACACAACGTTTTTTATTACTCTGCAATTGCGCATATCTTAATTCCCCCACTAAATTTGACTTTCAGGCCTACATCGGGCTTCAAAAATACATGTCGGGCTCGAGCCGGGCTCGGGCCGGGTTCAGGCTTCAAAATGAGGCCCTTTTACAACTCTGTGTGGGTATGCATGCATGAGCCAACAAGGGGAGATTGAAAGGATACATCCTGCACTCACCAACAGTAGAAATAGATTAAAATCATTTGCCAAATGTTTTTTTCTGCTGGTAAGAGGATATCAGCGGAGATTTCGTTAGGGGTGGGGCTGCATGCATGATACCCAGTATCATTAAAAATATTTGTAGCTTATTCAAAAAACGGAAATGTGCAAGAAAAATATTTATCGTCTTTGTAACGTTAAGCGAGACGCCAAATCGCGCTGTAGCCCACACTTATAAAATGCATGAAAATTGAAATGTTCTACTGTAAGAGTGGCATGCACATGTGACCACTAACCAATGCGATTCAGCATTTTGTGCACTCCAACTTACAGCCCAATTGATTTGTTCTACTATACTGCTGTGCTTGTTTACATCCAAATACGATATTAATTGAAGCAGGTTGAACTACAGCATCGTGTCCAGCAAAAAATTTAAGTATATTACTGTGTAAATCAACTGCAAGGACAAAGCAAAACGTGAATAGTGTTGGTCTCAAACACCTCTAGAAATAAGATTGGGATCTGTATATGTAAAACGCCATTTCTGATCGACCCGATGATTATATTGGTTTCACACCAAGCTGTCCTCCCCACATTTTACAAAAAATTGCGCCCATGGTTTGAACGAAATGAAATAGGCTACGACTACGCAGATTTCAAACAGCAGTCTTTTGTTTAAACGTGTTGCAGCGACAGAAATGACACCACTTTGCAAAAATCGAACCGCTCTTGAGGGCAGAATCGCTTCTGATACAAACTATTTTCACAGAATACAGACAACAAGAAAATTTGCTAATGCGAGTTATAAGCCGCATTATGCCGTTGCTGAGAGACATCTGATTTTTCTGCACACTTGCAAGATGGTTCTGCAAAACAATTGGTGATCTTGTGCTTTTGTATGTCTTGTAAGAGATATTAATTGAAACAACGTTGAAACGACCGCAAATGTTGTCTCCTAAGTGAAGTGACTTGTGAAAGATGATTATCAGGCATAAAAATGCTTGAGAAATGCAAAGTATTTTTGAAATCAGTGTAAAATTCTTTCGGTTATAGAACGAATTCACCGTCTAACAACAAAAATACCAACCGATTTAGTCGAAACGCTATGTCAGATCATTCGACAGATGCTTTTCGCCATGCGACAGAATTGGTGGGTACAGAGATATGGAATTTTTGTCAGCATGCCCAATTTTACTTTTGCTGAAAGGAGAGGGTTGTCTTGATTCAGTTGTTGAAAAGGCCATCATGAAAATGCTGACGAAAACTCAACGGCATAAGAGAGGCTTAGCCGCGCAGTTTATCGATTTTCTGCACGCCTTAGAATATCAACATATCAACTACACGCTGGAATGATATTTGCTACGTTGTTTCTACCGTAGGATAAGAAATTTTCGCAAAAAGTTTTGAAAGCGCCGTGAGAGATTATTTCTAAAAAATGTTTGCCCTGATACGAAAACAGCACATTATTTTTCGAAAACTCGTCAGATTTGTTTTTTGTAAAATTACCTTGGCAAACGCGACATTGTAGCAGAACAATCACATTGTTCTCTACATGTAAAAGAACTTAAAGTCACAACAACTTGAAGGACAAGCTGGAAACTAAAGTATAAAACTACTGAACAACTGCTAGATTGTGCAGTTACTGGAAGACTGAGGTACAGCTACTGAAAGGCTGAAAGTACAGTGATTTCAACCAAAGAAATTCGAAAATAATGAAACATGAAGAATGTCAACAATAAGTCAAGATTCACAATGAAAGAAAAGTTAAATATACTGTAAAATTAATTAAGGAAATCCGGAAACCAAGAACTGCGAAGAACGCCAGAAACAAATGCGACCTGCTGAATTGACTGACAAACGAGACTGATAACCATGTATGACAAGGCAGACAAGACCGGAAACCGCCCACGCAAAGCTTGTACCAATCAGGTTTTGAGTTGTATCCGTTGTCTAGACAACGGATGTGCGTCAATCATGTACGCCAATCCCAATTTAACAAGCTATCATGTCCTGATCACGCGTATCAACTGGATAACGGTTGTTAGATTATGTTAAGACAAGACATGTGCTCAAGGCGTGACTTTTTCCTATAAAAAGGGGCTTATCTGCACGTCCAAGTCAGAGTGCTGCTAGCATCAACTAGTTTCACTCTCTCTCTGGTAGTCTGCCCTGCCTTGGTCAGCTATCGGAGAATAAACTAAAAGGCTCTGCCTCACCCTTTCGCTTGGTTTCATAGATTGGAGTGAGTGCTGTTCATGGTATTGATTCGCTCTGCCGTGTTTCAGCTTGAGCCCGCTAAAAGGTGACTTGTCCAGGGGAGATACTATTTGGTTTGTCCAAATGAGTCGCCCTCTGCAAGAACTGATATCGTCAAAAGACCGATGTCTTGCTCAGTTCTTGCAGAAGCTCCACTGGAAGTCTGGGGTCGCTGGGCAAAACATTGCCGGGCTTGATCCTTTGACGAGCGTTCCAAGTCACCTTTAGCAAATCGCCGTGACAGATGACTCGATGCGGAGTCCTGTTACACTGGGCCGTGACAGATGACTCGATGCGGAGTCCTGTCACACTGGGCCGTGACGGAAGTT
>Ga0210059_1008386_pt1 | contig 16323 bp, 6 predicted proteins | sample Ectturendosymbi2_FD_188042 | JGI IMG/M metagenome (GOLD analysis project Ga0210059, IMG submission 188042) | Ecteinascidia turbinata endosymbiont from Florida, USA - Sample 2 (SPAdes) (version 2) | ecosystem: Host-associated > Tunicates > Ascidians > Unclassified | place: Key West, Florida...
CTACACAAACGAATATCATAATCAAAACAGTATAATTTAGACCTGAAACCACCTGGCTTTATATTCATGCCTTGCAGCAGCCTAGATTTTGTCTGGATTACTGAAACAGAACACCAAGTTTTTCTTCAGACAGGATACCATGCTTTCCTCCATCACGCTTCAGCGCTATATATGCATGCAGAGATAGCTATCTCTGCACAGAGATAATTAAATCTGCGCAGAGATAGCTAAATCTGCGCAGAGATAGCTAAATCTGCGCAGAGATAGCTAGATCTGCGCAGAGATAGCTAAATCTGCACAGAGATAGCTATATATAGCTAAATCTGCGCAGAGATAGCAGATTTAGCTATCTTTGCGCAGAGATAATTAAATCTGGCCAGAGATAGCTAAATCTGCACAGAGATAGCTATATATGCGCAGAGATAGCTATATATGCGCAGAGATAGCAGTTTTTGTGCTAAATCTGTCAGATATAATGTTTTTACGAACGGTGCCCCATACAGCTTTACAGTTTATGAATGCATGGGGCGCAAAATAGAGGTTCATGAAACTGCAGATAAAGATTTTAATTTTGCCAAGCAATTTTTGTGCCCACTGTCAAAGTGGCGCCCATGGCATGTGCCATACCCTAGATATGCCACTGAGATCAACATTACCCAATCTTTCACTGGTCATGGAATTTCTGGGAAATTTTTTCAGTAATTTCATTTTTGAAATCGCATGAAGCGCTGTTTGCGGGAAGAGTTACAGCTACTAGTAACAAACAAACGCAGCTTTTTAAGTAGATAAAAATTGTTCAAGAGATGTAAGCAGCTTCAACGCCTTTCGAAGCAAATTCTTTGCCAATGTTATTTCACGTTTAAAATCATTTTCACTAAATGAATATGATTTGCGAATGTTTTCAAGCGTTTTTCTGATAGAAATATTTGACCTCTAGGGAAAAGAGCTGAAATACGCGAAAAATTGCTTCTGAATCATTACAGAAAATCCGCACAAAATTCTGAGGTTGCAGGACATGCGTGGGTAGAGTTAAAACTGTAGTTACGAACCAATTACGTAAAATGTTTCGAAGTCGTATACACAAGGCAGCAGAACGCAATATTGCAGCCAGGATAAATTCTGATAAATTAACTGAAACCAACTCTTTATGCTTTCACAAACATTTACTGCTGGGACAAGCAACAATCTGCTAACAGTTACATAATCCAGTTCCATCTCACACTGAAATGCAGGAAAGATCAGTCTTCCCATTTCTACGCCTGTTGCTTAGTTTCGAAATAAATTTTTCCACACCACGATTGCGGTCTGACTAAATTTCACGCAGGATGCGAGCATCTTCCACAGTACTAGTGTGTGTCGTCACAAACAACTCTAGCTATACTGACCGTCAAAAACAACAAAACAGCTTGTCATGCATTTGGTAAATACTGAATGCAGGCTAGAGGGTTTCTAAATTGTCGTTTAAAATATTGCTGACCGAAAGTTATCTGCTGCATATGTCTAGGGTTGTCAGATGGCTGGTATTTCACCAGCCTTGCCGGTATTTTACTGCTAATTTAGCAAAGGCTGGTAAAAGGCCGGTACTTTGAAAATCAGTGTCTGAAGCCGGCATTGTGAAAATAATTTGCCGTAACTTCAAAAATAACTAACGCAGAAATTTCTCAAATCATAATGCCTCTTGTAGTGAATCTTGTCAGGACAGTTTCTTCAGCGAAGTTTATTTGCTGCTGTTGACGCAGTCCTTGGTGCGATTGTCACGTCAAACACACACGCACCGAATCAGCCAAAATAGGGCAAGTTATTAATTGTGGCTTAACTGATTTGATTGTCTCTGTTTTCCCTGTGCTGCTTACGAATTTCGACACAGCTCACATCTGGCGCTGTTGACAAAATGGCCGGTATTTTTACAAAATGCATTGGCAATCCTGCATATGTCGACCAAACGAACTTAAACGGGAAGTTAAGAAAAAACTGGGGGAGCCAAGCAAAAATCTGAGGGGGCCATGGTGTTACAGGCAAGTTTTACCTGTAACAAGTATTGCTGTACAGAAGCCAAACCTGGAAATACGCCCTCACCTCGAATCCAGTCAAACGAGATTCAAAACGATTTTAACCCCGATCAGAACGCCCCATGCGATCAACGGATCCTGAAGCCAGTCACGAAAATCGTGACGCAAAGACGTAATAAGTCTCGATAAAACCGTTAATGATGCTAGGCAACCGAAGGCGGTTTAGTCTCATTCAAATATCCGGTTTAACCAATCATAAAGTAATTACTTAATGAGATATAATTAAGAACCAATCAAGACGCTCAAATGAAAGGGGAATGCCCAGGAATTCGGGTATAAAAAGCCTCGAATTCGCACCTAAAAATCAGTTGAAATTGATTTCACTGGAAAGCAGTTTCTCTCCTTCTGTCTCTCAAGCCTTTAAGGTTTGGCTTCAGAAGTAAAACAACTACTTCGGCCTGTGTTACCACCCCCGCAGGTTTAAAAACGGTTCGGTTAGGGAATTGTATGCGTTCCTTCCTGTTGACACCGAATAAAGAAGTAGAAAATGCTTACCTTCGGCCTGTGTTACCGCCCCCACAGGTTAAATACGGTTCGGTTAGGGAATTGTAGGCGTTCCTTCCTGATGACACCGAATTAAGAAGGTTGACTAGTGATTCAAGGCGTAACCACACACTATGTCATTTAAGAGTTTCAGGACTGGTTAAGTCCTAGCAGGATTTCGTCAGACTTAAAATGGCTTGTCCTGGATAACCCCTGCCAGAATGGACGGCAAGAATTGGCTTGCCTGGGTTAATCCCTGCCATTTTAAATGACAAAATATACCTTTTCTGAGTGACACTCTGTCAGGCCAAAATGTTGGATACTTACAATAAGTCCTGAAGTTACGAGAAAGCTCAAAGTTAAAATTATAGTCATTCCAACATGTATTTTGTGACCCATATTGAATAGTTGAAAACCTTCAGTCATGAAAGAAAGTGCGACTCGCTTTGACTAATGATAAACTTCCGTTGAGAAGTTTCTAGCAACACTCTGAGCGACCAGAGTTTAATACTGAGAGTCGAAGCGTGATAGCAGAAAGAATCCTGGGCAATTCATTGTGAGTTAGGATACAGTTAAGATATAACTTAGAATTAATTTGTTTTATTAAGAACATCAAATTTAATAGAAGAATGTTGCATGAGGGTTCTTGTTCGAGAAGTGTACAAGATCAAAGTTTTATTTTTGGTGAATACCATTGTCTGTTTATTATTATGGCTCTTTTATGAAACAATAAAACTTATAAAATAAAGATTGCCTACGAGTGTTGTCTGTAGAATGAGTAGAGAAGTATCAGAGACAAGGTCTTTTAAGCAGACTTGCTTCTGTGATAAAGGGCCTGGGTACAGTAATGAAGCGAACCCACTGTAGATTACTACTGTATCCGAAGAGGTTACTTATCCTCTCATATGAGAGCAAAGAACCTTAACAATAGCCCACCCAGGCCCCCCTTAGAATCGCCATTGGTCACTTGTTAGTAGAAGCAGTGGCGTAGCCAGCCCAAAATTTGGGGAGACAAAATGTTTGACTTCAGGCGAGCAACAGTATTTTGTTTGCGACACCGCTTCTCAAAGCACAAAATGACTAGATATGCTAAAAATTTGGGCCAAATGGCCCTCCTGGCTACGCCAATGAGTGTAAGAAGAACCGTTCAACTTCTAACCAGGTCAGTAGGCTACATTTTAGACATTCTTTTTTCTGATCTCGCTATGGATAACCAAAACACTGTCGAACACTAGCGCGTAACATACTATAGGATCTTTTAAATAGGCTACATTTTGTAGATGTAAAAAATTGTTTAGGTCACCAACAGTGTTCTTATTTACGGGGCCTATCTGTTTTGACCCACTTCAAAAGTTTTATGAATTAATGATACGAGGCGCGTAACTGTGGTGATTTACTGAAATATTTGAGTAGATCAACCAACAAAAATACAGACAATATCTTGGCCTGCAAAAGGTAACCACTTTTGTGTGATACCCGACAACTATCATAGCGAATCTGCGGTATTTATTGGCACTCCCTATACGTAGGGACGCCGAGAGCGGGTGCATTGGCCCCTCTGCCCTTTCACAAAGGGGGCAACAGGGCGAAGGTGCCTTTTTATAAAAGAATCATAGGTTTATCAAGACCGAATTGAAACAGATTTTTTGCAGCTATTCGTGCAACCAGAAACTTCAGAATGGTTTTCTGTTCATTTAGAGGTCAACATATTGCTGAACAGAATTAAGCATATGTTTTTTTTTATTTTTGTAAGTTTGCCTTACCTTTAACTCTTGTACTGCCCCTCTGCCCTACCACTGTTCCGTCATCCTTGCCTATATGACTGCCCCCCGAACGCCTGGTCTTGATCCACCACGAAACATCATGCATGCTTGTAGTTGTCCAATTCTGCAGTTCTTGGCTTGCATCAGAATGATAGTTGGTTTCCATTCATGAGCGTAATGCTTTTACTTTGGTTGATGTATTGGCTTGCCTTCGCAAAGCAAGTGGCTGAAAACTGCAAATCTATCAGGAGACCAATCCCAACAACAAAGAAGAACCCTTGTAGGGATGAAGGACACACGGAGAAAAGTTGGTATTGACATTTGTGAATGAAATTGGAAATCCTATCTTACCAGTGATGATTATTTTTCAAATCGCATTGAGGTTAACATGCGCACAAACTTGTGTTCAAAACAAGTGATACGCTGTTTGAAGCGTCATTTCGCCTGAAACGGTACTTCTCGTTATTGACATTCAGATGGTTGCAGGGGCGTAACGAGGGGGGAAAGGGGACAAAATTCTCCGGGCGCCAAGTCCCAACAATGTCACATATACATTCTTCAACACGGTACTTCTGCTTCCGAAAGACCTCAGGTTCGAACATGGGGGCGCCAAACTTGCTTCTTGCCCCTGGCGCCATCTATCTCGTTACGCCACTGGATGGTTGTAAACAATTTGAGACGAATTTTGCAAAATTTACTCGATCTTTGGAGTACTGTGCATACTTGTCGCCATGTCATCAATTAGCAAATGGAAAAGCTGAATCTGCTGTGAAAGTGTCAGAAATATGTTAAAACGTAGCCTAATTCCCTTGACCACTCTAACCGATGTGAATCGCAAGACTGCGAAAATTGTTGTAGGTCGAATTGTTCGCTGTCTTCCCTGTGATTTTGAAACCGTGTACTGAACGCGATTTTCGTGTCGCAAGGGGCAACGCTCAAGTAAATAGTGCTATGATGAAAACAAGCCACTGAAGTAAAGTACATGTATCGTACGTGAGCACATTTATTTATTTTTCGAGATTCAAAAGAGAAAGGATGTACTATAGAAACTGTTGTGAAGTGTGCTGACCCTCATACGTACATTGCTTAAACTCAATGTTTGCTCGCAGTTCAAACGAAATCGTGTGCATATTCCTTCTGCCAGTATAACTGAACATCATGACGCAAACCGTTTTTGCATACTCTTCCGTTCTGATAGTGCTTGTGATATCTTCCCAGTGCGTAACCGCGTTCGCGGTTTCAAGTGCTACAACTTCAAGCAACAAATCCTCCCGAGCCAAGCATTACAGACGGTCCCCGGTATGAATGCGTGACTACCGTGTTTAACAGACTGAGTATGGTCAAAATACTTCATATTGCCAAGTTTTTGTTGCGTAGTGCGCTACTTTGTGTTAAAACTAGCACGCAAACGAACAGTGCTAGCCTCTGATCGTGACTAGTTTTTGAAAGATAAACGGATGTTGAGGATTGGGTGCACACACACATGACGTCATGGAAAGTTGCCTGTCTCGTCGCTAGCATTGATACCCCGCTTTTCCTTGGCGCGAACACGCAACGAACCGAATGACGAAATTAACAAAACCCAAACTCCAGGCAGTTTTAGAGTACAAGTACATAAGTTTTCTCGAAATCTCAAAGATACTAAGAGAAAATTGTTAATTTTCGCAAACGTGAATGACACCTTATTCGTGTGACTTTTCGACGTTTGCCGAATCCCCACCTGTTTGCAAAAGCTTGCGCAGCTTCAATAATAATTCGGTGTTAGTGTTTCGAACGCGATGATTTTCTGGCGCCACAGCCATACAAGACAGGGTCGCCCGTCCACATCACTGCAAAATTTGTGAAATTCAAGTTAGGATTTTCACGTCAAAGCACATAGAATCAGGGCTGAAAGCGAGAGTTGTGGAATTGATTGATTTCAATAACTTCAGACAGGGTGGAGATGGTATCGTAGAAAATAGGTAGGAATAATGTTCTCGCGTGATACTGTTTCGAAAAATGAGGATAACTTTTCTTGCTCTTTAATTTATTTTTTGGTAAAAATTTCGGAAAATCTGGCAATTACGAGACATTTCAGAGAAATTTACCTTGAAGTATGCACGAAAATCCTTAGTCACAGCAGCCTGTATACGATATTGGGGCAGTTACAAAAATTCAAAACAAAACGACAAATACCACAACCCTGGAAAAAGCGCCTATGCCTGGTCCTAACCCTCAATGATCAGCATTGATTACATCATCACAATTATTTACTTAAACGAAGGAGAGAAAAGAGAGAAAACATAAACTAAAAGTACAGCATCCATTTTGTGGCACTTGCTGCGAACGCTGATCAGTCGTCGATAACTTGCGCGGAGTTGAAGTAACGATCAAAACTGCCTGATGGAGCACCTCGTATAAGTGCACGAAGGGAATTGGAATTGCGCAAGATTCTGAAAGCTTTTCTGAAATGCAAAATAAGAATTAATTAAATGCACCAAGTAACTAGTCTCCACAGAAGTGAAGAGTTTGGATCAATCAGAAAAGTTTTAATAGTAATTCTTTTTCACGTAAAACTACGCATCGTCAGTCCTACAATCTTAAATTGAGGCAAACCTCACTATGGTAATCATTTTAGTCACCACACATTTTTACGAAATGCTTGTCGTTGACTAATTGTGGTAAAAAATGCCGACGATTGCGGAAAAACCTGCAGATTTTTCGTAAAAGATTATCGGTAATGCTCTGAAAGGCCATAGCAAAAAATTCGCATGGACATAACAATGATGCGTACCTGAAAAAGGGCAAACAGTTGTAATTCATAAATTATATCGTTTCAGCACAACTTGCTGAAAACAAAACAGCAGTCACAACGCATAATCGTCACCAAGTAGTGCGTGATGGAAAAACGAATGTCAGTAGGTTCAGCAACAAAACTGACAGTTTATAGCAACGAGACGAAGTGCGCATTCACTGTCCTCGGGTGTGAGATTTGAGGTCTGGAGTTGAAATTTTCACTCAGTTGATTTGTATTTTCTCCCCTTTTGTTGCGTAAGACAAAATTATATCTTTGTTACTCGAATTAACTGAAAAGCAGTAAGTGTTGGCTCGCACCAGGCTCCTGGAAACAGGCGATAAAAAGCATTAATGCCAAAATCACTATTGTACCGCACTTCACCGAACTGTGAACACATGAGCCCCATATTTATTTTTCAACCACAGATTTCTGATCTACCACATCAGGCCGAGATACGGGTTCGTGTCCACAAACAGCTATGTGGAGTAGGATTCAACGTCACTGGCTGAACCGAATTGAAGTTATTTAAAACCAGCAGGAATGGGTCTTGCAGGAAAGTTGGGGGAACCGGACACGGCCTCTTTTATCTGAAGCAGTAGGTCCGTAGCCAGGCTTCAAGTTTTTTTTGGGGGGAAATATGATTTTACGGGGGCAAGGTTTTTGTTTTTATTTTTGTTGAAAACAAATTTTTCTGGGCATAAGAAAATTTGTGGTTACTTGTCCCGACTGCCCCCCGTGGCTACGGGCCTTTAAAGTAGTAAGTCAACACAGCCGGTATGGGTAGTTCAGTAGAAGGCAATCCAAGTGTCAGCCTCATAAGCACCGAACTAAGTAGAACTTATCTTCAAAAAGTTAAGAGATTCAGAAAGGTTGGTGCTGGAAGTTTTTAGCTTTTGTTTAGTTGGGAGTGGTGACGGTAACCGGCGGCGAACCAAGCCAGAATTTAGAGATTCGAGATCAAAACGAGTCTAGAGTCGGTTTTTCCTGCATTCATTCGTTCAACTTGGCACGCCCTTGACGAACTGACTGCTTGCAATCCAGCTTTAATTCGACAAACCGATATGTGAATAGTTTGTCTATAAGTAGGTGCGAGATCTTTTAAACCATTGTTTCTCAATCTTTTTGTTCCATCGCCCCTTTTCACTCTGGACATATCGCTGTCACCTCCCAAGCCTGATGAAGCAAACACAAGGTAGTATTTTTGGACGGAAGCGGTACATTACAGCGCTACAATCCAATCTGTTACGTTATAATATTTCAGTTCAGTTTATTTCTGCATCCCGACCAAGCACAGAATACTTTATCAGGAATACAGGGACAGGAAGCGACGACCGTAGCTGTCATTTAAGTCACTGCCCCACGTTATAATAGCTGGAACCACGCAATGATATTACGACGCTAATAATGCGAGTTCTTGTGTAACCCACACTGTAGTCGGGCAAATTTAACGTATAAATAACTTTAGCACCAACCTCCAACAATTTTAACTACCATAATAAGGTGAAATTTGCATGAAACTAATAAGTCATAATAGTTGGCTACTTAAGTTAACTCAATGATCGATTAGTGGCAGTGGTTGAGCATTTTCGCTCCCTTTGTGTTGTTTTTCTTCCTGTCGCCCCCTTGCCTCACAAAATTGCCCCAAGGGGGCGAATTCCGACCACTTTGAGAACCACTGTTTTAAACCAACGGTTGCGTTTAAAAAGAAACAACTCTTCAAGCTCGAATCGTACTTCTTGTTCTTACATCCAATAAACTTAGTATCAACTGTTTACTACTTGAAACAGTTTTGTGAAAACACATATACGCAAATTTTAGAATAGTGTTTGTTACATTTCAAAACCATTATGTACACGAAAATCCAACAAAGCTTTCAGATAAGCACATCACAGAAGACACAGCCGACAAACTTACCGAAATTCCTCTTTTATTAAATAAGCTTTATGGTCTTGGCAGGCGCGAGCAACATTGGTCAAATCAAAGGGCTCTTCAATCTTGATAACCCTCTGCCACGAGCGCTTGTCGGCAAAAGAACTTAGCGACAGTTTCTGTTAAAAAGATTAAGAAAAGATACAAACCAGCTTTCTAAAATCATTGTTTCATTGAATTAGAAAATCAGTCCCTTTAATGAAGCACACACCTCAATTGTGTTTAGCAAAATGCGGTCAAAGATCCAATGTTTTTTGCTCTGTAAATTCCAATGAAGCTGCCACCGCGAATGTAGCGAAGGAGAGTGGTTGTGCACGTGAAATTATATAAAAGTTCTACTCCGCAAACTAGGGTCTACCGATCTATTGCAAGATGTTCTTTGAGAAACTTATTAAACAACAAAAGCAACCTAAAAAATCAATCATTCTTTAATAAACAATAGAACCTCAGATCAATGTTTTGAATTATCACTTTCTCTGGAGCCGTACTGTGGACCAAACCCAAAACACGTGATGGACAGTGCCAGACAATGTGCAAGGTACGTGTGCGGGAGGAGTCCAGCTGAATATTCCCGCGCAGACGTTACGACGCAGTAGGTTGACTGTTGGTTTGTTCGCGATCAGAGGCAAGATACTTTCAAAAATCTTTTTCGCGAGCAGGAAGTTCGTGAATCGAGGTTCTACTGTTTTTGAGTGTTTTCGGTCCGTTTTTCTGTGTGAGTTCGGATGTTTAAGCAAAAAATATTCGCCAATACAACAAAAAATATTCGCCAGTACAACAGCAAATAAGGTCCACGGCAGACAACGGTACCTTGAAAACATTGTTACAGCCTGTAAAACTTCTAATAAATCGATGAAACTGCGATTAACAACGCACTTTTTAACTATAATGGGCAAGGGATTCATTGAAATTTCTGTGAAATGTCAGATTTACGCTACATTCTGCATATGATCAATGCCGACTGCGGTTATTCATTTACCGATACACAATAAAGGTTAGGCATTGCGCATGCAAAAGTCTTGTCAAGGTATCTCGGTAGGCCGAGGTTAAAATTGATTAAAAACGCTATCCGGTTTATTTGAACTGAAGTCAAACGCGTGAACGTGCCTCACATCCACAAAAGAAATAAATACAGTTGCTTGCACAACCCAGCAAGTCGCAACGATGAACCGCCCCATACTGGGCACCGGTTTTGTTGTGGGTGCTCACGGGAGGTTCAAACACGCAACGGAAAGACACCAAGTCTGCAAGTGCAACGGGCAAGCAACAATATTCCCAGCTCGACCAGGTCCACACTATTGTTGCTTGTGCACCGCCGCATTCTTGCATTACTTCGCGATTGCGCGCTCTGGGCATGCGCCGTCACACAATGCGATGCAATGCGCATGCGATGCAATGCGCCGTCACACAACAGGCTTTGCAGACCCAGGATTCTGGAAATAATCATCAGCAAAAACCTGAAAATCCACTTCAGCAACATTGGTCAGCATTGAACAAAAACACACCGGATCCGCAGAACTAACAAGAAAGCCGGAAGAAAAAAAACTGAATAAGATAAATAGAATACAACTCACCGAAGCGGCGCGCACGGACATGATTTCTTTATCGAATTGGAAATTAAAGGCGAAGTGTTCAAAGAAGCCACACAATAGTTCGGATAGAGTTTGGCGATTTTCGGATCGTTTAACACAGACGCGTTTGACATGTTCTTTCAACGCAGCTATTGATAGATTTTTTGTGAAAAGATCTGGGTGAAGTAGTTGCAGACTTGGCAACACGCGAGGTTTCGTTCCGCACTGCAAACAATCAAACGCGTTATGTTCTTTTCCTCCAGTTAGTTAATGAAAAGATACGCCATAGAGGACAAACAATGTCTTGAAAGCAAAGATGCGGTTTAAAGGGGTTAACAACAGTTGGTAAACAAAACTCAAAAGGAAGTTATACCGCACTGTAGCTTGGAACTCCTAGAAAGAATTGATACAAGTTTGGTACAGCGCTAATACTTAAAAATCTACTTCTCTTTTGTAACTTTCAGGCTCGTCTTTATATATCATTCTTTTTTGAGACAGGATGAACTCGGCGAATAGGAGATAAATGTTTGGCACCAACTATTAAAATACTGTCTGTGACGCGAGTAAAACTGCTGCAAGAGTTAACTCGCTGAAACACTTTAACAGAAATTCCATTTGCAACGAAGAGCCGTGGAAAGTTTGGAAACAGTCTAATGTATTGTTTACAGATTGAGAGATGGCGTTTTGACGAGCAGTTTGGTTAACAGTTAATTTTGTTCTGCGAAGGCGACCCATAATGATTCATTTCGACTCTTTCAAATGTTCGGTGTTCTACAACAGGGGTCGGCAAACACTGGGCCGCGTCTAAATTGTTACTAGGCTGTGCGGAACCAAGGCCATGTTGGTCCAAAAGTTACTTGGCGAGACTGGCGTAAGGAACACACTGCTGGTGCCATTGACCACCACAATCCCATACAGGTCGCAGCATCTTATTGTGGCAAAGCAAGCCCAGATCTCTCACTGAATCAGTGCCATGATGGCTTACGAGCTGGAACAAACTTGCATGTGCCAAACATTGTTTTATGGAGGGCCGGTACGAAAAATAATGCCAGGCTGAAACCAGTCCACAGTGCGAAAAAGGTTGCCGACCACTGTTCTCTAACATCATTGAACACCTATGAACATTCATTAGCATTTGTTTACACTTGGTAATCAAAAGCGTTTTATTTCACCGACTATGGCAAGATTTCTTTGTTAATCCCTGGTTAATTTTTAATGGAGAGCCGTTAACAAGAACGATCATGAAGAAAAATGAATATATATATTTTATGTGAAAATTTCGTGTAAGGTGAAAACTGTCGTGGATCCGTTTGCCGAGATTGCACGTACAATCCATTTCTAAACACATAGCTTGTTCGGCAGTTTGGCTTATTCAATGCATCTCAGCACAAAAATTTACATCAATACCGTCAATTTGGTAACATCATGCAAAAAAGGGCAACCTGAAACGCATGATGAAGGTAAAATTGCTTAGTCAGTCTATTAAACAACCTGTCTTTGTTGCTGGGCTTGCCATGAATGTTTTACCGAAGAAATGCCAGCGTTCCCGACAAAATTAGGCACTAGGGATCACATAAGGAGTGTCATGTTTCTCATTTACCAGTTAGCCACTTAGACTTACAGATCATACTTCAACAAAATGGTTTGAATCATTATCTGATGAAAAATTGGTTTTCTTTCTTTGTACTAATCAGGGCTTAGATGTGACTTTCATTGCAATCATCCTGAAAAGTCTCATTTAAGACGGTACTCGTGGGTCACCATGGAAAAGGATAGTTGGAAATTTTGCCAAAACAAAATGTCAAAACCTCAAAACCGATACAAATTCTGGCTTGTAATATTTGTCATTTGATAACTATAGCCAAAGAGGGAAAGTAACAAAATTCCACACACATCTAAGCTCCAAGTGCCATGAGAGCAGAACCACATGAAGATTTTAAAAATGCATGAGAGGAAGTATGGAAGCAACGTTTCATAATCACCAGGTCTTTTGGTAACAGCAATGAAAAAGCCAGTAATTTGACTGAAATTCTGTTGAGCGTTTCAAAAAGTCGGACTGCTTTCGCCAACTGGGAACACGGATAGCAAAATTCTCTAATGCTTCCCACGGCAAATAAAATCCATGCGTTTTCATCTCATTTTGCGGTAAGATCTGTCTTCCGCAAGCCATCGAAAATTCTGCACAGTACTTTTCTTCAAAAGTCAGTTGTGACGAAGCCACCAGAAGACGATAAACGTTTGACAACATTTGCTTTCACTTTGTTAACCAAAAATGTTATTCAGGCAAAATCTTTTATTTGCACTCACAAGGTAGGAGGCATCCTGCGCTTTCTCACCTGCAGGTAATACAACACCATAAGAACCAAAGCGTAGCTGCTGAGCGTTCCGCAACTGGCGTCGTTCAAATCGCGCTGATGAGCCCATTCTTTCACGCAAAGAACAAGAGGTCGAACTCTGAAACAGAAAGGTATGTGATAAACGCGCAGTCCACCACTTTCCACGTAAGAGACATTTGTAATGCAGACACTAAAAACTAAACCTCACCCTTTGATTAGACCAGTGTTCCTCAAAGTGGGCGGAATCGTCCCCTTGGGGGGGATTTTGATGGACAAGGGGGCGAAAATGCTCAACCACTAATCGATCATTGAGTTAACTTCAATATCCTACTATTATGACTTGTTACTTCCTTGCAAATTTTAATTTACTATAATAATCGTTGGAGGTTGTTGCTTAGGCAATTTATCTGTTGAATTTTTAGTCTGGATCGTCTATGTGGCCGGCTACAGTGTGGATTATTTCAGGGCTGCGGAGCCGTCGCAAAAACGACACAGTTCCGACTCCGGAGCTCTTCTTTTCATGAACATGGCTCCGGCTCCTGAGCTCTTGGTTTTCATGAGTGTGGCTGCGGCTCCGGAGCTCTCTTGTTTCATGGCTCAGGCTCCAGCTCCAGCTTCTGTTCGTTTTTACACATTAATATTTTAATTGTCTTGGTATGCCTCAAGTTGAATGGAAAATGAAGTACACAAAACCAAGAGAATATACCAAACCTTTTTCAGTAATTTAATCTGGTAGTTTTTTACAAGCAGCGCTGTTAGCATGACGAAATCAGCGTAAAAACAACAATCACAGGTTCAGACGATTCAGAGAACAGAAACGCAACTCAAGATAACGGTAGCAGAAACGCAACTTTCCTCCTCGCAAAAATACAACTCAAGATAACGATAATATAAAACAATTTCTGGAAAGGCAGTCGCTGGTTTTGCCGTCAATGCCTGAGGACCTTTTGATATTTCTTACGACAGAATCAAGAAAACGGCTGTTTGGAAAACTACATTCGTGTCCGAGCATTTAAACATACATAGACCAGTTCCAATTGACTAAGTGTTTTGCACTTGTATGCTTTGACTGTTATAGTCTTGGCGATTCCAGCTAACAGCGCTGCCCGGGTAAACCACGCAAAGTGCGCAAAACACGTAGTCGACTCTCATGTGTTCTTTCAAACACGCACACATTTTCATTAACCCAAATGAGAAGATGTGTTTAAAAGCCCTTTGTTCAAAGAAATAGTATGACTTCTACCACGAAATTCACATTTGATTTTTACAGAAGACTTCTGATTTCTTATCTTTTGCACTCATAATAAGCAGTGATGAATCGCAAAGTAAAGCACAATTTAACTCAGTAAAGCACAAATTAAGCTCAGGAGAAAATAAGACTGATGTTTACCGTACGAGAACATAGATTTTTTTCCACAGATGAAAACTTCAAGAAAAGTGCACATTTGTTTACATTCATTTTTATACCCTCCTGATAATGTACTGCTTGGCAAAGCAACGTCAGTTCACTACCAATTATTCATAACTTTCATGTTATGCTGCTGCTTGTAAACGTAATGTTTCCTAGTGAACTTTGTCAGTAATCTGGCAGATTTTTTAAGGTGTTTCAGGGACCCCTTTCGGGTCCCTAGAATTGAAAATCGGGTACCTAGAATCAGAGAAAATTATCATCGGGTCTTTAGACTCAGAGAAAATCGGGTCCTTGCAGGTCAACACTGGGTGCATTTTCCTTAAAAAAAAAACTGAATCTAGTAAAACTTGATAGTAAGCCTTGGTTTCTAAAAAAACTCCTGCTTTACAATGGCGTGCCGTGCATTTCACGCGTAAATCTGCAATGGTATCATATATTTAATCATACTCCCCTGCTGTAGTGGCAAACAGCATGACTACACAGCTACAAAAGCTATGGATATTTTATTATATACCTACTCATTATAGCTCCGTTCTTTTTAGATTGCTACACTACTACAGACCCGGTTTGATCATTCTGACTAGAAAGTAAGATGTTGTGGTAGTTAACGTAACGTTTTTCTTACTTCTACAACAGTGGTTCTCAACCACTGCGCTGAAGGGAGCCAAATCCAGACATACAATTTTGTTCGAGAGTCGCATTAAAAAATTTTACGCAAGTCAATTGACACGTTTTGTTTTACTGCAATAGCGAAGTCTGTTACACCAAATTTGAGGTGCTACTCAAAGACACTACCCATCGAAAGGAATCCTTTCCCGCAGCAAAGATTCAGACACTAATCTCTTACAGAGTATAAATTTTGCCGACGAAGTAGACATCATAAGCTCTTATTCAAATTGAATCTGTTACAGAAGGAATGCTAAAAGCCGCAGAAAGGATGCTTGGGAGTTGCATGCGGCTCTTAGAACAGTGTTTGAGAACCATTTTTGAACAAGTAACACCCCGTCTACCCGCTAAGATGTCACAGCCTTAGCAATTATTAAACCGAAGAAATATCAAAGGCTTGCAGATCCACTGTTGCAGTCTGGTGTCGTAGCTCATAACAATCGCGTTTATTGTGGAATAAAGAGCACACGTAAGTCTATTTGGCAAAACCGTTAGTATCTAGGAAACTACCCGGGGTTACCTCTCAAATGACCATAACCCCGGCTCCGGTCCTAAATTGTCAACTGAACTCCGGATCCGGCACTTGAATTTTAATTTGAGCTTGGGGGGCGAAAATAACGTGTCGAGAGTGAGAAGGGTGCGATGGAATAAAAAAGTTTGAGAAACACTGGATTAGACTGTCACGTACCACGCATAATTTAACAATTAATAACTTTTGAGTTTGACAGTTGAGAATAATATCGGTTGTGCCACTCTCCAAGTTTGTTCCCTTCAGTCAGAATTACGAGGTAAAACCAATCTGCTTTAAGCTATTGAGAAATTTATGAACTCAATCCATCAATATCTTCACTGTAGTCTGTAGCAGTGCTGGGTTCAAGTAAGGTTTAAAAAATTACTTAAGTAACAAGTAATTTCGAAATATTACTTAAGTAATTCAAATAATTTTAAAAGTAGGCTGATTAGAGACAATATATTATATTTAAATCACTTTACTTACAGTATTACACATTCTCATTCACAAAGAAGATTTAATTATTTGCGCGCAAAGTAGCTACGCGCAAAGATCAAACAATCAATCGTTTCATCACTCAAAGATGATCTTAATTTTGAAATAAACAGTCCAGCAGCACTAAAACATCTTTCAGCTTCGACAGAAGAGGGTGAAAGTGAATTTAGACAAGACTTTATGATCGTCAAGATTTTGGGACATTCCCTTGTTGCTTCGTAAAATGTCATTTCTTTCTTGATGTGTGTCAATACGTTTTCTTGAATACGATCCAAATGTTGATATTCTGGCTGGCACAAAATGTCATTAAGTT
>Ga0210059_1008388_pt1 | contig 16320 bp, 15 predicted proteins | sample Ectturendosymbi2_FD_188042 | JGI IMG/M metagenome (GOLD analysis project Ga0210059, IMG submission 188042) | Ecteinascidia turbinata endosymbiont from Florida, USA - Sample 2 (SPAdes) (version 2) | ecosystem: Host-associated > Tunicates > Ascidians > Unclassified | place: Key West, Florida...
CCCAAGTTATTACGCAGAATGAAAAACCCACGTGACATTGCTGCGAATCTGCAATTTTGAGCAAATGCCCGACGCGTTGTGTTCTGCGCGAACGTTTCTACTGGTTTAGTTTACGGAAAATGCGCTTTGCATTCGGAATTTGCAATCCTACTTGAATTAATGCGACACACACCGCTGTACTGCATATACTGAACAGGTTTCAAAATAAATCATACGATAATCGATTTAACTACAGTACGGTGCAAAGGTTGAACAAAGCATTTAAGAATGAGCGTAATTCGATTTTCCCTGTCTGCGTACAAACCCTTTGCGCCAATTCGACATCACAGAAGGTGATGAACTTCGAGGCTCCGTACTTTCATCTCCAACATCGGTAACCGCCTTCCTGGAATGACCCGGCTTAACCGCCTCCCCACCTGGTGTCAGACGTTTTCGCTCGTGTTTAGACAGATCGGGTATGGCCCCTTCCAGGACCGTAGACACAGGGGGGCTTTCGGGGGAAGTGCCTTCCAAGTTGATCCCAGAAATATTTGTTTTAAGTACATAATGAAAACAAAAATCTTAGCCGCTAAAATGAATTTTTCTCCCACAAACCCTAAAACCTGGCTGCGGGCCTGGCCTTTTCTGCTACTTGTAAGTATGGCGCAGAGGAAAAGACCATTGACTATGTTGTTCTTCTGTCTAATCCATCGACCTTCCTATGGAGTGAATTGTTTGACGGTTCTGGGCGATGAGACAATCGAATGCCCAACACCTGCTTAAGATTTAGAGCGGCCTAACAGTGGCTTAGAAGAACCCGTTGAAATGATGAAAAAGAAGAACGCGACGAAATAAAATCAGATAACGACATACAACAAAATGCGCACAATTCCGGATGCAATACACAAAACAACGTCACAAACAATTCTGCCGTCCAGTTGCTGTCATTGATGGCTGCACAGTCCAATCTGCGGTAGTATGAATTATTCATGCTACCCTCCAACAATCAAGCGCTCACAAATTTTTAGCTCAAACTGCTAAAAAGGCTTATGCTAAATAGTTCGTTTACCTGTTCTTGTTGCGTACGTGTCGAGCATAACTTGAACCGTTGTCGTGCGGCAAACTTTTTTATAAACGTGCCCGCCGAACTTAGTTGCCAGGCAACTCATGTTCATAATATACAGTAGAACAAGAATTGAACAGACAGCCACAGCCGAGTAGAGGGTGTCACTGTTGGGAGCTGCAGGATCAACGATTTGATTTTTGCAGACGGTTTGGTACTGCTAGAATCTTTGAGCAGGGTCTCCAAAATCTACTTGGTCGTTTTTTTGCTGCGTGCTACCAAGCTGGAATGAAAATCAGCACCAAAAACACTGAGGTATTACGTCTCTCCAAAGACACAAGGCACTGCACTCTCTAAATGCAAGTAAGCGGCAATACACTAACACTGCAGCAGGTCGCGAAGTTCAATTGTTGTGTAATTGCAACCTAACACAACACAGCTATGTTGGGGTGGTACTCACGAGTGACGGAAGGCGCAACAAGGACATTCATTCACAGATTGGTAACGCAAACGCAGTTCTTCGTGCCGTTTATCGCTCTGTGGTGACAAAACGGTTGCTTTCAAACACCGCAAATCGGTCTTTGTTCCGATCCTCACACAAGGTAATGATTCTTGCGTAAATGCTACTAAAAGAATACTATCCCAAGTGCAATATCCAGAGATTAGATTTTCGCGAAGAGTTTACGCTGTACGGCGTCACGCTTCGCGACAAAGTGCGCTTAGTAGAACTTACCTACAAGGCTATGTCCTTCCCAGCAATTTCCGGCAGTGGCTTCAAGTGCACTGAGAATATCAGCCAAGTAGCAGCACCACGCACATTGGAAGTTGACACCCAGTATAGAGCACTACGAATTGAGTAAAATTCCGAGGTGAGGACTGATATAATTGGTTGTTTAGTTCGATTGTTCTTTTAAATCAATTTGCTGGGCGTAGATTCCGCTGCTTGTATTTTTCTTTTGATTTGGAGCCGTCAGTATACACAAGAACGAATATCCTGTAGTTTTCATGTTGATGCGAAAGAACATTGTTAATGATGTCCCAGTCTTTTCTATTGGAAAGATAATGTTAAAGAGAAGCCAATGTTGGGTTTGCGGATGATCCAAGGTGAAACGTTAGTGATAGATATCGTATTAACCTGGAGCTCCTTGGAATTTCAAGTCTAGAGAACATGTTGAAACTTTGCAAATTTGGAATATCTACTGCAGATAAAGCTCCTAAAATGAATCCGAAATTAGCGACAAGGTAGGATAAGTGGAAAAGGTGAAAAAGCTAGTTTTGTACAGTATTTGAAGCAGAGCAGCTTATGTTTGATGTGTCGTGGCATTTCTCTACACGAGTGTAGAAAGTAGATTCATGGGGCACTTCGCATTCCTCCCGTACATGAATGCAGGGCTTTGAACTGAACTATGTGGATTTTGTCTGAAGCAGAAACAGAAGAGAAGAAGTAAGCCTCCATTCCATATTCGATAACTGGACGAATGAGAGCTCGGTTTAGGTTCAGCAACGCATTTTCGCCACGTCCCAGTTTGTTCCCATGAACAGTCGCATAAGATTCAACCTGTTCAAACATTTGGCCTGAACATGTTGGATATGAGAATGGAACACACCATTACCATGGAAAATTACCCCCGACTACTTATACTCCTTTTTGATAGGAAAAATGTTGTCGCAAAGTCCTTCTTCACGTATTTTCGCTTGCTGGTAAATAGTACCGAAGCCAAATTTAACCGAAATTTTTTAAATTGCCAGTTGTGACACCAGGTTGTAACTCTCTTCAATGACTTTTGACACCTTTCGCCAACTTGCTGTACATATGAACCAGGTTCCCAAAAAGAGAAATATTCTGCATGTAAGGTGGTCGTATATTATCACGAAGATAATTAAATAATAAGGGAGAACAAAATTGGACTCAGTACACTCCACTGAAGAATGCCGTTGATGGCATTTCGGATCAAGGACAGAGGAGCCTACACATGCTTGGAAAGACCGATTTGAAAGAAAGGAGCGGGTTAAAGAATACCCATATTTACGTTCTACGGCAAACAAATAGAGAAGCTGACAAGTGAGCAATGGACGTGATTGGTCTCTGACATTCCAATAGCGTAAGCTAAAAATGCGAGTGCCAATCAATACGCGATCACTGCAGGAAATTGCACGGCATAATGTATACCACTTCACAAAAAAATATAAAAAATGTATTTGATCTGTATAATCATTTCCAAATATCAATTTTGAAACAAAAACACATCCAAAAGCCGTCTTTAACAATAGCCAACTGAACGCTTATCTGTAAATTCAGTTGCACGCGGTTCTACTTTAAAGTTCCCCAAGTGGAAGCCACTAAGGAAAAACTGAACACAAAAAGTAAGCAAAGGAGATGCTGCGTGATTTCACTCATTTTCTAAATTTTTCTGTTGATGTTGTTTCTTGGTGGTATTGAACTGAGTCTGAAATTGCTTTACACTTTTCTTCCAAAGCCTGATAAGGACACAACACTCGAAAATTGTTATCCGTTACTTGATAGGACTTTTATTTCGTGTTGCTTCAATTGGTTTTAGCAGTTGAGTGTCAGGAAATTTGGAGAAAGAAGACTGAAGCAAAGTCAATGCGCTATCAAGAACGTTTTCTCGTTTCTTTATCTGCTTCTTTTGTTAATTCAGTACCTTTGGTTTGAAGGACAAGCAAAAACCTAAATCTTATCGATTGAAAATCTCCTGACACATAAATGATAATTCGCAGCTGCTGTATTCATTTTCTATAAGGTAACGTGGTCCAAGCATGCTTTGAATTTAATGGTCTCTCTAGCGCAACCTCGTAGAACCGATCAAAATGCTTCAACAGTTTCTAACATTTTGAAGAACAACAGATTCTGCCCCCTCAAAAAATCGAAACATTTCATTGGCATTGCACATACGAGTATTTCCAAAGGAAAGTTTATTTGTCACTATGTTACTTGATTCAGATCATCATAACAGATTCAGCGTGATAAGAGAACAGATTTCTTCGTTGAGACAGTATTGATGATTCGCTACATCCATTACTTAAAAATCTTAAAAGGTTCTTCAACGTTACTGCTCAAAATGCAGTTTCCGGAAAACTGAAATACCCTTCAGCTATCATTACCCGCCGATCCACCCCTAGTCCGAAACAATGACACGTGAACGGGCTCCGGCTGCTAAGGATCAAACAGTCTAAGAGCAGTCTAGTGCAGTTGCGCGAAACCCCATCGTCTTGGCCACGCTTTTCATTGGGGCACACAGATTTTATAAAGTGTATTTAATTGATGATTGGGCAAGTCAGTCACCCTAAGTAACCGTGCCAGGAGTCGCTTTGGATTTTGTAAAACGACCATCCTCTTTCGTACAAGTTCTGCCACAGAAAAAAGACGGTATTTCACAAATGTCTTAAATTGCTGAAAAAGATCTCTTACTACAATGGTGAAAAACAACTTTAGCTTGTCTGAGCTAGTACTTAAAAAACAACCAGAGTGTCAAGCATAGGTTCACGAAACGATTTGGTCTGAAATGACATTTTTGCAATGGGCCTTTGCCCGCTGCCCACTTGCACAATGATGTTTTTGTAATTTTTCATGTTTACGCCCTACTACTGATGAAACACATTGAACATTACAGCGTGTTCATGTCTTATTGACAAAGTTTTTTTTCATCAAAGGCAAAAGTTTAATAACTTCACTATCAGGGGTGGATCCAGACAGTACGGTTAAGAGGGCAATTTCAGGAATCTTGGATAGTCAAGTCCCATACCAGCTTTGCTACTGTAATAGAGATGAAGTATACTTCACAACACTGCAGTGACAAAACAATGGACGACAAAATGGCATTTATGCGGGAATGTTGTTTTCTGAATTGTACAAAACTATGGCGAATAAAGTTATTTTCGTCGGTTTTAAGGGGGCCATCACCCCTCCTGGTTCTACCCCCGTTCATTATTGACTTCTTTGTTTTGCAGACATTATTTTTACCCCAGTGGTTTTCATTTATTTAATTTTTTACAAAGAATTACTTTCAGACAACACATCCATTTGTGCTTGCCTGACGCGGTAGTGCAGCACATGAAATAAAAAAGTACATTGCAGCTAATTATTCATTTTCATAGTAATGTGGGCCGAGAACGGGTTTGCTACTGCAAAAAAACGGTGCCCCACCTATGTAAATAAATACAAGAGTAACATCATAAAAATGTTTTGAACTCTTACGGCTGCTCGCTGGTTCCACAAAGGAAAACGTTCTTTAAACAAAAAAGCATAGAAGTTTTGATTTACGGAAAAAACTCGAATGTCGCATCTCATCACACCAATCAGAAATATCTTTTGGAACCAATAGAATGTGTCAGACTGTACATATTGATTGAAGCGCATTACAATTTGGTCACGTTCGCGAACGAAAACTTCCATTTTGTTGCATAAGTCATTCTTCTCATGTTGTCCACAAAAGACATGAAGCCTTTGAACGGTCCAGGGTTTCACTGTTTGTGATGTTTCGAAACTAGCTTTAAAAGAGATATGAGGTTTCAATGTTGCTTAATTTTCTTCCACCACAATATGTATAAATATCTGCTTTAAAATTGTCAATAATTAATGCATCTAATTTTATAGGCATGGGAACGCGTATTGCTGAGGCACACTCTCAGTACCACCGCGACAGACAACCTTAATATACGTTTTCTGACCACTTTTACGACGCACGAGCGCGTGCATCGGTTATTTCTTTTGTAGTGCCACGTATATGGGCGGTGGAAGGGGGGGCAGGGAGGGCCTTGGTCCCTCCCTGGATTTTGAAAGTTTCAGCAAAAACGTTGCTTGCTTAGGTTCGAGTGGGAAGAAACAAATTTCACCACTTTTGGCCTCCCCTAGAAAACTTTTGGAAATATCCCCTAGTGGCTCCCTTGGAAAAAATTCTTACGACGCCCATGGACACGTGCGGAACGTTTCCACCCTTGAAATTTATCGACCTTTCATCATGTGCGTGAAGGGAAGACTGAAAAAGGCTTCTGCTCAATCTTCCAGCTACTTTACGAGTGTTGCAAGGTTTGTGCTCGTTTTTTCTCGTTTGTTTTGTTCTGCAGCATGGTTACTGCAAGATAATCCACCATTGACTTTTTGCCAAAACTGTTTTTTTACACACGAGGCTCAAGAAAACTTAAAAAACTATCGCATTTGGTTTAGTTGGCCAGGGTCAGCCCATTACTATTTTGTCGCGATGCCTTGGCTGGAGATAACATTTTTTCGTTATGCTTGACATTAAGAACGTTAGAAATGAGAGCAATGATGATATACTTAACCACCTTTTCAACTGTTCCCCTCTGTCGAATTGTCCCATGCAGAGCACCAAACACTGCCTTTTGATCTTTTCTTCCTTCTTGATTTTGATATCATTTAAGCAGTTTGGTATCAAACAGCGATCTAACAAATAGAACGCTTATCGTTCATGTGCCATGTTTGAAAATACAACGCTTTTCACAAAACAATTAAAGACGCACATAAGAGCATATTTGATATTTATCGCTGCTTTCTTCTTGTCTTAATTAAGCCTGTATTTTGACCTCTTATCACCGCTTCTTTGAAACATTGATCTGAAGATACATTTCCGATCAAACCAAACGTGTTTATCGAGCCCTGCGGTGCGCTAGCGCTGGAGCCTGAATGTACTTGGACTGATTTTTCAGTCGGTTATTGGCCAGATTGTTTCCATTTTACCACAAGATTTTGTGCTTTCCTGCATCACTCGAATTTAAGTCAGTTAGTTAATAACTTGTTCAGTTAGTTAATAACTTGTTCAGTTAGTTAATAACTTGTTGAGCTTCGCGGACTTTTGGTTCAAATGAGAATAGAAAACAATTAAAAAAATCTCTGTGAGTCTGTGGCAATGACAAGTAATAGTTTGACCTGTGAGTGTCTGGCAGATTGACCTATAGTCCAGCGACTGCTTCTAGTCTGCTTTGCTTGGCAAAATTTGTCGGTCATTGCATCAGAAACGAAAGTGAAATCTTTTGTCTTTTGCTCACACAGAAAACGCAAAAAACTTTCCTTCTGATCTCCACATCCGTTATTTTACACCCTTGTGGATGTCACAGTCATTTTTGATGAACAAGGGTTTTTTCTCTTACGTCATTGCCGCTTAATTTTTTTTTTTGGATTGAAACACATTTCTTCTGTTGATTGGCCAAAACTCAGAACCTTTTTTCGTTTTCGTCAAAATTTTCCAAAATTTGTAGCAAAGAAAAAAGCTTTTCACCAAAATTTTTTCGTGATTGGTTCGCAAAGCTAGAGGCTTCCTTGGCTAAAGTTCCGAATTCTCATCCACGTGTACAACGAAACAAAGCCATGCTTCGCGATGCATCAAACAAACTTTGGCAGCTTATTGAAAAATTTTTTTATGTAGAAGCCAGCATCGGTGTTTTGAAGCAACGTAAACTGCAGTTGTCGACATGTTTCTTGTAGCTATGAGAACAACTTCTCTGGGTCAAAGAGATGCTTTAGCTGTAATTTAATGAGATTTCCTTTTCAAAAATTCGTTATTACAGGTAAATCACAGAAAATAACATTCTGACTATGGTATTTTCAGATACGTGTTTTGCGCTAATCATATATGAGGTTTTTCGTTTCGTTTTTATGGAAGAACTGCAAAACGTTATATGCCAAAAACCAAACTTAGGTGATATATTGTACTATGAGTTATTTTTTGAAGTTATAGTAGCTCAAATAAGACCCAGTTCACGATTTTAAAATAGAAACGTTCCCTCATTATCTTCGCATACCCTCTCCTTTGTTGCGTCCTATAAAACAGCAGCGCTCAACACTGGTCCGTTCATACTCGTATTAAAATTAAACCCACTACGAACTGCCTCGTGCGCTTGCGAGAGAAGCAAGGCCAGCTTAACAAATGTGCACACCATCCTCGAACCTGTTCGACCAGCTGTTCCGTATAAAGGTCAAACAGAACGAACAACACGCGAATCTCGAAACGAGGGGAACGCAATTGCAATATTCTCGCTGCGCTGTGTAATGCTGCGGCGGGGTTGTGTAAACATTTGAAAAACGATTCCACGGTGCACGGGGGTTACGGAAGGTGACATGGTGATTTAGAGTCGATCTGCAGTGGCTGAATGACGTCAGTGTTCTGTGACGTCAAGCCGCGATGATGTTTGACAACAACGGGTTTGACGTCCACAGGCTGGTGATAGCTTTGATGAGATGAGAACTGGAAATCAATTGGCCTCATACCGCCCACTGGCGGCTCATGCATTTCAGCGATTTTGCCCGCTGGGTGGCCGAAAAAACTAGCTTCGTCCCGAGGCGTTGCTGAATGAGGAGGACAATGCATTATTTGCGCGTGACTAGAACCAGGTGATGAAGAAAGCTCTTCTTCGTTATGATTGTCCTGATCGTCACGGCAGCCGCCTCCGGATTGCTCGTCAGGGTTCTTCTCCATGTTCTTCTTGCTCGCCTTCCTCTCCTTGGCGCGTCGGGTCTGGAACCAGATCTTGACCTGGCGCTCGCTGAGACAGAGCTGCGTCGCCAGCTCCGCTTTTCTCCTTATTGTGATGTAGCGGCTGAAGCGGAACTCCTTCTCCAGTTCGAGACGCTGGTGGTCGGTGTACACTACTCGGTACTTGTCTTTCGTGCGGGTTTTGCCTGAACAGCAACAGAACGAGAGTAAATGCTGCCATGCAGAACGGATGCGAGTACCGTTGCGACAGAGCGGATGCGAGCACCGTTGGAAACGAGTGCGATCGGATTGATGTCAAGCTGGGTCAACGGCAAGGGCGGTTAGACGAACTTGACAGAGGCAAGCATTCATGGCACTTGCTACTCAGAGCACATTAATGTCACAAACCCGTCCTGTTGGCCTCCTGCCATTGTGACGTCGTCGTAAATAAACAAGCGAAGCGCTGCGCATTCGCACCCACTCGCGCCATAGCAGAGCGGCGCTCGCTCGCTCGGGGGCAACTCGTAAAACACAATTTACGACACGCCGCGTCGGCCATGTGCACTCGCGCTAACGAGATAAGAGCATTTTACGACACGACCTTCGATCGTAACAAGTCGCTGCTTTTGGTCACGTGACCGCGCATCGGGAAGAAATGTTTTTCCAGACACCTGTGGCCTGCAAACTTTTGCAGATATTTCCAATGCAGATCGTGCTTTCCTAAATCATGGAGTAACCTTGGCGTAAATGATTAATCCGTTCTTAGGGTCAACTAAATAACTTCATCAAACAACAGACCAAACAGCAGCAGTGATCTTTCACGGCATAAAACAAACACCAAACAGAAATCAGGATATCGGTATATGGGTATATAAACTTTTGTCCATGAGAAATGTAGATCAACTAATTAGAGATAACAACAAACCTTGAAGAACCAACAGCAAAAGCCATGATTTCAAAAATTGTTTTGTCAGACATCGATTGAAAGTTACGTATGGCAAGTCAGAGAACTTTTCAAAAATCAAAATGGTTCACCAAAACTATAAAATCTGATAAAAAGTATAAGCAAGCTAACCGTTTAACGCTGACAATCGATACAGACGCTGTTCACAAGACTCTTGTCGAAAACGCTCGTAAACGTGACTTATCTAATTGGTAACTAGGACTGTCAAAAAAAGCTCCACGCAAGGCCAAAACAGTTTTCTTTAAACTTTTTCGCACCAAAGCGCTCCTTTTTGTCTGTCAAGCATTTGCAGCTTGTAATGCTGTTGGCAATTTTTATTGCATGCAGCATTCCCTAATATGCAGCTTGCAGTGCTTCCCAGCATGCCTTTGCCTTGTATACTTAAGTTAAAAAATGACTGCATTCCAACATTGAATAATAAAACAAACGGTATGGTTCAATTGTCTATTGCATCGGTGAAAATGGAACTACTGCGGCTATTATCAAAGTCAGTTCCAAATGAATATCACTAAAAATCACGAAAGAAAACCAACCAAGATATTAGGTCAGTTAACTCCGTAGTCTTACGATTAGGTGTGAATCCCTTGCGGCCTCTTATGTCTGTCTGTTTGACTCTAGATTGGATGGGTGAGTTATCTTGGCACTGTCAAGCTTGCTGAACCAGTCAGTGAAAGAGACACATCTCCATTGTTTCCGCTTGGTTCGTACGTTTTCGACATGGTATCATCAGTTTTCGCTCTTTCATTTCGCATTTCAACAGATGTTAGAAAGAAGATTCCAAAATCTGCAGCCAACTCTGCTATATCAAGTCTTTAAGCCCAAGACATCTTTGAACTGCATTCTTGCACCTGTAGCTTACTATATGCCGACCGTCAGGACGACGGTGTGAGTACAACATAGCTCTGTACACGCCCCATTTCTATCCAACCAATAGAAACACTTTGACGGCCATGAAAAGTTCATTTGATGTGCACTTGCCCAGCTCACCACCCAATACTGGCTAAGCTCACTACAGAGTGGTTATAGTCGTGAAAACACAAAAGAAAGAATCTTAATAGGCTATAATCGAATGTTCGCTTCGCAGCTCAATCGTTTGCTGCCAATTGTAGATCCTTTCCTGGGTTTCATTGATTTGTGTCTTTGTACCTGTAGCTACATTCCGTCCATGTTGCTTGCCACCAACCATTTCGTTTTCATGCTGCTGCTGCTGCTGTTTACTTTCGTTTCTAGTCTGTGACTACTGTCTGGATGCCTGTTGCAAGCCACACATTCTGTACTTTGGAACGTTGCAGCAAATCGCTCAGCACCAAATCTGACACAGTTGCAGCAATTTGACTGCGGTCTGCGAAACCACTTTGCTTCAACGTCTGTCGTCCTGCTTTCATCATTTCGCTCAAAAAATCAAGCAATTAAAAACTATTCTTCCCAACAAACGCTCGAGTTCCTGTGCAAATGATATTTTATCAATTTTAAGAATGCACTTTGTTCCAACGCCATTATCGTTTTGCCCAAAAACAATATTTGCAGCAAAAAGCGAAACTTCTTTTGTAACAGCTACTGTTTCACGACTTTATGCTGAAGGTTATTTAATCACGTGACCTTGCCGGGTGCAGAATCAACACAAACGCTCATCGTGTTTTAACCATACCCAACGCATAGCACATGTCTGATGCGTACAATAGCGCGAATATGCTCAGCACATTACAAAGATTCCAAAGCAGCAAATAAAGACTTTCAGTTGCAACGACGCAAATTGAAACCAGCGCACGTTCATTTAGTATCTTCTTAAAACATTCAAACTTTGTCACATTTATGTACTTTGAGATTCTTTCCTGGCTCCATCCACCAGGCTTGGAAAAGCAGTGCCCAAAGCCTAACAACCTATACAATGCTCACGCATAAGCTGCTAAAACAAATTCTTCATCCTTTCGTTGATTTTTGCAAGAAAAAGTCTTGTGCAGTTGTAAAGTCGATAAAAAACAGTATTGACTCGTAAATTCGCTTTTGACTTCGTATCTTCGTCCTTTCACGCCATTTCACTTGATGGTTTTGTGAGAAACGCGATCCTTTATATAGGACAAATGGCTGGCCAAAATAGCTGAGCAAACACGGCCAGAAAGAATTGCTGAATTGCGGTAACCTGTATGCTTTCCACTCCCACGCAACATGCTTGTTTAACACGTTTTTTATGCAATATTTTCTGTGGCACCGGTTGCCCCCACCCTCACACTGAAACCATCAGGTCTCGCACAGCGTTAAAAAAATATTTCCAACAAACGTTTTTGCCTCTCCTCTGTTTCTCCATTGCTACAGATTTGCAGTTGTTGCGAAGATGTTTGAGATTAAGCTTTCGGTCCTCAGCGCGTGTTAGCGCTTTTGCAATGGCGTCGATTGATTTTTCAACAGGGTACAAAAAGTTGCTGCGGTACTTCCACCAGGTGATTACCCTAGAGGGAAGGAATAAACTAAGACGTAACGAAAATGTAAAATAGCCTCTGTACATTACACGGCCATGGGTGGCCTGAAAACCTTTCTCTGTCTTAGAGAACCCCAAACCCAAAACGAAAAAAATGTTTTTTCTATCTGAACTAACACACTTGCCAAATCTGTAGAGGGTTTGAACACCTTTCTAGCTCAATTGTCTGGCTAGTTATGGCGTTGTAAAGCTTTACAAAAAAGTGACACACGCGTGACTTAGGAGTAACCTGCTGTAACACAGTCCACACTTGCCGATATGCAAAGAGGCATTGAGATTTTGGTAGCAGGGGCGTACAGAGGGGAGCGAATGTGGCGACGGCCCCGGGCATCCAAGGAAGGGGAACACCCAAAGAGTGAAATTGCAAAAAATACATTTTACTAAAGTACTGTAACTAGATGCTTCTTCGTATTATAAGGCTACTGAAACCTACTGCATGCATCTGATGAACTTGCCTGAGGAGGAATGCAAATGTATGTCAAGTGACCCGAAAGAGAGATAAAGTACTGCTCTCGTTATTGTAAGGCATTACACCCTATCTCTCTTGCCCGTTAACAGCCTGGCCATTCCTGCTAGCCTTATTGTCTGCGAGTTGTAGTCTTCAAAATACCTCTCGATTCTCGCTAGAGCCTGGGTTCTTAATCTGGGGCACATGAAATGTTCGCAAGTGGGGTGAGAGTAGCCTATGACAGAAATGTATCGTTGAAAACCATTAACTGCGTTGTTTTCATCATTCGTAAATTTATTATCATTTCACATAAACGCCATAATCAAAACAAAGCGGACAATACAGTGAACAAAAACCGAGACCTCTTAAACTTGCTTGTCCAAAGTGGGATTTATGAGTTGAGAACGCTTCCTGTTGCGATGGTGCCTTGTCTGCTTGGTTTTAATTTTATTGACCATGCGGATTTTGTTATATACGTGACGATTTGACCATAGATTCTTCACTTTCGCTTTCAGTTGTTGTAAAACACATCAAAATAATACAGTAAATTTTGTCAGAAAGAACGTCGTTTGAACCTGTTAAAACGCTTTCGGTGCCAAGTGCACTACGTTTCGAAACGTTTTTTTAGCAGAGCGTCAGCGAACGTTCTGAAACGTACTTCATTTTTCCTCGACCAACGTGCCATGCGAAACTCTTTTTGCAACGTCCAAGTACCTTGCTATTGTTGCGTAACGTAGTACGAGAGTCGGACAGCTTTTTCCATTTTTTTTATCACTTGAGGCGACGTTTTTGTGGCGTAACCCTTTTTCAGGTGGCAAGGGTCTGGTCAGGTACTTCTGCTGTTCCTGCTGTTCCTGTATTTCCTCAATACGAACCTAGATTTTGCTAGGGGAGCATAAAATCAAGCTGTTGCCCCGGGCCACAACCGTTGCCAGAAAATCTTCAAAAGGGGTGCTTAACATTCTGAAATTTGACAAAAACTAGTGTTTCATATTTCAATTTAAGGGACTTGAAGCTTTTTAGGGGGGATAAGCCCGCTGAAGCCCCCTCGTGGCGATGGGACTTCCCCGGGTTTAACCAAACCCCTGCACACCCCTGTGTGGTATAGAAACTCACCGAGAGAAGATAAACTATTTGAGAGATAAGGGAACCCCGGCAAGAGTTAGGGTCACGAAGTTGCCCAGTCATCAGCAGATCAAATATCATCCCCAAGAGCTGAGTCGGGCTGACGACGGTCCACCAAAAGTTTTTGTACCGTCCATCGAGAATACATACACACGCATTGTATGAAGACAGAAGAGCGGCAGCCCGAAGGGTTTGGCCAGCTTGATCTGGTGTTGGCAAGGTGAGCTAACATTACACCTGGCGAAACATGCACATTTGTGTTTGCCACAGCGCTGGTAGCGACGTTGATGCTTCTGTTGTCGTGTCATCAGTCTGTGCTGGCCACGCTCCGAAACGTTTGAAGCCATCAGATTAAAATGCATCAATACAGCTGCAATGAAAGGAAAGGCAAGATCCTTGCTTTCCACCAACAGGTTCACAGCCCCCTCCATTGAATTTTACTCTGTTAAAATGAATTCCTGGTTTTCCAGCAAGCGTTCTTCCACATCTGAAGTTGCTATTAAATTGTTGCCTTTGCAACATGACTTCTAAAATTGTTGCAGACAACATGTGTCTCCTCGAATGGATGCGATTAGAGCAGACTAGAAATAAATGAGGTTAGTATGCTGAAGTCTGGTAAAATACACGCCCCTTCAAGCAACCAACTACAGAAACCATAAATTACCTCATGGAAAATTACAGAATCTCTACCGAGTCCGCCTTGCGCCATTCATTTTCGCCTTTATTGCAGAGCTCGCTCAAAAAACAAAAACAATATCTTCCAGGTTGCACCACGTGGACACTTTGCTCGAAACGCAAACACGAAGCGCAAAGAGTTCGTTTAAATTTCCCGTTCAGTGCTTTACAAAACCCTTTTGCTACTGATCGCAGTGGATCTAACGCTGCCTTACCCGGGGACGTACTACCTTATATTTTATGCAACTGTTCACGCCAGCAATGCATCCACGCTGTCCAAGTTTTAATAGGCCCCTTTTGGCGGCATTGTCGTATAGAAATATGACTCTGCATCCACTGAGCAGGGGCTTACAACAAACGTTTTAATAATAATTCATTTTTCCTAGAGTTTTCATTGAAACAGTTTTCCGAAAATTGACTTAGCGTAAGTGGTATGCATGCTTCGCACGTCGCGCAGGCTCAATCAGTTATTTCGACCAAGTGACATGTCCGACATTTCTTGATCGCGACTTGATGTGGAGCTAACAGAACTAGAACTGTTGCTACCTCGACCCTCACAAGAATAAACACAAGTTGGTAAATCAGTGAGCGAATGTTTGGTTGATTCACTGAATCAATTAGTTTTCGTCACAGTCCTGTCTCAAGAATTATAGCTGGTCTAAATGTTCATCATAAAGCTTACTATACGGCGTTATCGGTTGCACTGAAGTGATTTTAAACAACCGGAAACTAGATGTCCCCTCTTTTAGACACCCGGCTGCCACGCCCCTTTTCGTCGGGCCCCGTCGCAACCGCCTCAGCTCTGGCAGTTGAGCATGGTTTGTTCGCAATCACGCCCGTTGAAGTAACCAATAGCAGATGCCCTGGCCTACGTCATGGAAAGTAACAGGCTCCGCTTCACATCTAAACGTTCATTGTGTGATGTGTTGTCTGCTTTACGGCGAAACAAAAAAGTGAACAAAGACATCCAGGTGCAGCAATTATTGCTTGTTCCTTGAGCCGAATGAAGGAAACGCTGTTTTTACTATCTCTTTCAATGTGTAACAAAACATTAGCGTTACCGGTAGAAGGGATTCTGCACCGCTACGCTGCCTGACAAAAGGCCGACAGAACGGTTTCCTTTAAATCTTTTCTTTGTCACGGTCACAGAATTCTTCTGGTTTGAACATGTCACCTGGGTGCTCATTTAAAATCAGGGGAGATAGTGAGCTACGGATGCACGGAATTGCATTGGACAGAACCGCCCCGTGGCTTCCAAACACATGCCTTCAGGCCCGCAGCCAGGTTTTAAGGTTTAGGTAGGCAAAAGGCATTTTTAGGGGGGCAATATTTTTGTTTTTATTATATGTTCATAATAAAGCACAAACAATTTTGGGGGACAAAAATATTTCGGGGGCACTCCACCCGAACGCCCCCCCGGGGCTACGGACCTGTCTGCCTTTCTAATTCGATAACGATAATCTTGGGCAACATACTTAGGAGGGAAGCAATTTTTGATACTACAAAGGAAGCAGCATGGTAAAAGCATGATATCATCGAAGTTGGTTGCAAGAGCAGGTTAACAGATTAAGTTTAAACGTGCGATTCTCGTACGTTACTGTAGCCCTGTGAAAATGGTTTTTCCTGCGCTTACATGGCTTGATTAATCCGTTTGAGTGGGATATCTGCGTTTGACTTCATGCCAATGTAGGCGGGTGATGCTCGCGCTGTGAAAAAATCTCTGGTCCTTTCCATAGTCGAATAAATACAAAAAACTTCATTGCAATGTCAGTTTAAAGAAATGCAGACCACCAGAAAGGATGAGAATATTTCACAAGAGTATCGCTCAAAAGAGTACAACGTTCTTTTTCATGGATTGCCACAGAAAGGCCGCATAGAAAACCATGACCAGACTGAAGCAGTAGTTAGAAAGTTTTTGATTGAAGAACTACGTGTTTCTCCTACGCAAGTGGATGCTATAAAATTCAGTAATGCTCATCGACTGCCACGTAGAATCTCTGCTGTCAACTCGGAAAATGCTAATAACTCTGAAAATGTAGAACGTTCCTCTGATAACCAAAAATACAGCCCTATTGTGGTTAAACTGGCAAGCATGAAAGACAAACACTCATTACTGAAACTAGCACCGGATGCCAGGAAAAT
>Ga0210059_1008389_pt1 | contig 16318 bp, 11 predicted proteins | sample Ectturendosymbi2_FD_188042 | JGI IMG/M metagenome (GOLD analysis project Ga0210059, IMG submission 188042) | Ecteinascidia turbinata endosymbiont from Florida, USA - Sample 2 (SPAdes) (version 2) | ecosystem: Host-associated > Tunicates > Ascidians > Unclassified | place: Key West, Florida...
TCGAAAGCCGTATTGCGAATTGCCCTGTAACATGTGTTCTCCTTATGATCACCGCCTGAAAGAGCGCCTTGCTGCCGTTATTAAGTGTTAATGTACTCGATGCGTACATTGCAGGGGAGTATGTAGCAGCAAGACTGTCTTGCGGCGATGCGTTGGTCAATTATTGTTTTTCTTGATTGTTGCGTGACCGCTTGGAGGCGCATACCATAGCGCGTAGTAGGCCCCCGGTGGCATTTCGTCTTTCATTTGCTTAGCGACTGCGTCAAGGACGACTGCGTCGTGTTGTGTACTGTTGAAGTGCGTATGAAACGTGTAACGAAGTGTAGTAGCATTAGCAAGTCGCTTAGTTTCTGCCAGTAAAGTAAACGTTTGGTAAGTTTTTGTTTCATTATTCATGCCTTGCATGTCATACGTTAATTCTATGTTCATTTGTTCAGAAAACCGCATTAGCACGAACGGACCTCGATCTTCCTTGAAATGCAACTGTTATCGTGAACGCAAACTGTTGACAGATCGAATAAACCGGGCAATGTGTTATTGCGCGTTTTGAGCCTATCAATGTGCAGTAGAGGGCAGAAACGAAGTTCTGCTGCAACAGTGGGTTTTATTGTTTTGTTTAAGTGGGCTTTAAAAACACTGGTGATGTTTTTGGTTGGGTCTAATTACATCAACACTGAACATAATTATGGACGTTTAATTGAATTTCTAAGCCAAATTTCAACATGCTTGATTTAGCTGATTTTATGATGCATTACTATTTTCCCGTTTCGTCGTACACCTGTGCTTGCGATATGTGCTTCGTTTTGACCTTCATCATTAAATGGCAGTTCAGGCGGATTGATCACAATGGCTCACACAAGCCCGCGTCTGTTCTTTCTCCTAGTAATTGTACATATAAGAGCCACGTAATAAAAACACGAAAATTCTCTTGCGTACTTTATGCGTATTCTCAATTCTTGTGCAGTTTACAAGTTTCAAATTGGTAACCCTGAGTGTCCGCCATCCTATCGGCATACCTACTGATCGACTGCTGTTCGACGAGACATTCGAGCAGCCTTGTATTTTTGCAGTTGTGAACTGCGCCGACGTAGCACTGAGTGCGTTCTACTCCTCTGTTTCAACGCTTTGCCGGATATTTTTGCAGTTATGAATTGCTCTGTCTTTGATACTCTGATAATTTATGTTCATTACAGGGGCAAGTTGTAGCCTACAGCAACAAGTGAAGAGAGCGCCTGTAGAATAAGATGCACATGGCTGCCGAAGAATGGGGCATTTATCCCTTTGTCCTTTCAAAAGGGGGCAACGAGGGTGGAGGTGCCTTTTCATCATAGGTGTAAGAGCAGGCAAATTTTTGGGGTGCGAAGGATTTTTGCCCAAATTTCCCCAAATTCCAAGAAAAGTTTTTATGCAACTTTTGCCTACAGATTTTCTCCCAGAAATATCAAGACCTCTTTTTGGTGTAACCTCCAAAAAAGGTGTTCATGTGTATATCTGCAAATCTTGGGCGTCATTTTTACCTGGATTTTCAGGAATTTTGCGCAGATTTTCAGCAAATCACAACTTTTTGGGGTGAGATTGCATCCCCACCCCCAACACCACTGCTTTTCATAACAGTTTCATTGGTAGTTTTGTAGTTTATCAAGATCGACTTCAAACAAATTTATTGCAGCTTTTCAGGTGCGCAGAAAATTTTGAATTATTTTCCATAATTTCCGTTATTTTTGAAGTCAACATTGTTGATGAACACAAACAAACATAATTAGTAAAATTTTTTTGTGTTTTATAAGTTTTCCATTGTCTGTGTTTTATAAGTTTCCATTTGTCTCCTCTCTGTTTTACTGCACCCTCTGCCCACTGCTGCTCCACCGTCCCTAAATATGCATGTTGTGCCAAAACGTTGGTTGTAAATCTGAGTATGACGTCATGTTGTGACGTCACAAACAGCATATAACCTGTAACAATGACCACCAAACGCCACTCAATGCTAGAATTTAGTAGGGGGGCGTCCAGTCAAGCATTCGCCCTGGGCATCACAAGAACTCTGCATGCCACTGTGTGCATGGAAGTCACTTATATGTGTCACTTGCTTGGTCTTTCCTTACTTCTTGCTTTGGCTGACTTTGCTTACATGTAGCTGTCGCGCTAGCGTAACTGCTACCAGCGGCGTAACTAGAGTGTGGGCTGCCCAGGGCGGCCCTTGAGTTTGGCCTCCTGTACAATTAAATGCCCTACTTGGAATCTGAATGCAGCACGGTGATCTAAAAAAGTTCATACTGACGCATCACCATACTGAAGCAAGAAATCATTTCTCCAAAAAAAAAAACGAGGAACCCTTACGCAACTCTTAAAACTCACGTAACCCCACTGCATGTTTTGCGGAACCCCTGATGAAGAATGAGCTGGATTATATTTCTCCACATACGCGGAAATCCATTTTGACGAGCACAAATCCAACTACACATTTATTAGATTTACACAGAAATGTTTTTAGACCCAACAATTCGATTTTACTCGCAGGTATAAAACTTAAGCTCTAAGCTTTTGCAAGTGCAAAAGCTTAGAACTTATCACAGCCACACGTTTGCCCACAGTCATCCACCATTCCCCTATTAAGTTCTATAACGTCATGTAAGGACTACGATCAAACTACAACAACGACCCAACACTCGATCAATCAACCGAGTAGTGAATCAGTAAAATTTGACATCAAGTGAATTGATAAGCATGTTGAGAACCGTATTACAGCTTCATGTAAAAAAGCCTTTTGATACAACATACTTGATACACGATTGTTTAATGTTTGGCTAAAACAACAAATACACATGCCATAGATTAAATCTCAAAATCAAAAACATCCTTCAACTGCGAGTAGTGTCCCGACATTAAACAACTGGATTTCTCATTGGTGTAAAGTTTCGAGTTTTCATTGGACAACTCTGATGCAAGATACACTGGATATTACAGGAGCGGGCTTTTTATTTTGATGTTACAGGGGCGGCTTTATTTAAATTTTATGTGATTGCATATCGGTTATTCTATTCTTGTACAGTGAAAGGATACAACAGTGGTGTGACTGACGGGGGTACAAGGGTGCGAACCTCTACCCTGACAAGCTAAATGCAAAAACTGATCACCCATTTTGCTTATATTTCATTACTTTTCTGGTTTTCAGCAAGTTGTTGTTTTTAGCGTTTTTCGGAAGTTTTTTGACTGTTGTTTTCCGGTGATTTCGAGTTTTAGTGTATAGAAATCCACATCCGGATACACTTTCATTTCTAAACTTTTTTCTGAATGCTGGCGAGGGCGCCCAATGGTGGCCAGTGGGCATCTTTCAGCTACGTTTTCCACCCTGGCTGAAACCTCTGGCTACGCAACTGGTCTACAACTTAATTTTCCTGAACAATTTTTACTACGCTATACCAAAAATGCTTACACTGAACGTGGATTCAGCAAACGTTACCTGCACAACAGCCAGCTTATCAAGGCAAATGTTGTCAACGAAGCTGTTCACAATGCATTTCGCACCATATGGGTCGTGTAGAGATCAATTTCTTTGACGTATTCAGGTTTTTAACCTAATCATTCACAAACTCACCCAGACGATTCCAGTACAAACAGCTGCTTCCGATACCCGAACACATCGCAAGCCAATCAGGAGTTCAGCTCCACTCGATATGGAATTCGCGCTATTCCGTATGTTGAATCGATGTTTTAACATAACTCATTGTAATAACTTGTCTCAAGTGCGCGCTTGATTTATCGCAAAGTCACTTTGACTGCTGCTCAAGCCCAAAGCCGGAGGAAGGGCCCCCCGTGCACTCTGGCAGGGGCGGGGCGGCACAAAGGGGGTCCCAAATCTGACACAGTACCTTTGTTACGGCATATAGAGACACCAGAACTGAGCTGACCAAGAACTGATTTCACACATTTCCCCTTTCAATGTTCTTATTTATCTAATATGCAGGTTTTTTTTTAAAGTAATATGTTTAGTACCCAGTATGCACCTGTAGGGACCCGATTTCTCTGATTTTAGGGACACAATTTTCTCTGATTCTAGGGACCCAAATCGGGTCCCTAAAACACCTTAATGAAATGCGTCATGCTCTGTGAAGAAGCAAACAGCCTGCAGTTTTTAAAACCACTATTATTTCAATACAGCCTTTGCAGGTTTATAGAGTACAGCAGCGTAGCTCATAGTGCCGCCCCCATAAAAGTGCCGCCAGGGGCGGACCGTCCACCTTAGCTACGCCACTGACTGCTACATAACCCTGCACATGGACAAACGTGAAAAATATCATAGTCTAATTTGACCGAACCGAACAGCCAACATATACTTGCGACAGAATTCAATCATAATAGCTAAGTAAGAGTCTTCATTGTAGAGATGACATGATCCTAGTTTTTTTTCTCTCGGACGGTCCATAGGCAGAGCTGTAGCGAGCTACTAAAATAGCGAGCTACTGTAGCGAGCTAATTTGCCAGTAGCGATAGCGGTAGCGCCGCTCTTTTTTGAAAAAATAACGTGTGCGGTAGCGAGCTACCACCATTTTATCACTACTGCTATTTGCTATTTAGGCGTCAGTGGTGACCAAAGGAAAAAGTTCGCAGGAGCTCTTCCGTCAGCACACTGTGATAGTAACTGCTTTTCTCACTGTTTTGCGCTGATTCTGGATGATTTGTTTGCGGTAAGCTAGCAGTATTAGAAAATATTTTCTCAGGTTGCTTTTGACCTGATCGATAGGTTCCAAGTTAGTTTGGTGAAAACTCAGCATCAGCGACAAACTTAAACCGCTGAAATGTAATGGAATGAAGAGATGGACTTGCTGACTCCTCAGTGAAAAGCAACGTCTTAGCTCTTCCTCATATTACGTGCAACACTTGATCTTCGAAAAACATCATAACACCACTAGGAGATACAGTCAAAACAGAGAATTTGCGCTAGTGAGCCTACTATGCTGACTCTGCTGTACGTGCGTACTGCGTTGGCTTTCACAACAAAGTCCTCATCTGCGTTTTTTTGCAATTCATCAATGCGTGACGTGGGCTAGTTGTAAGGCCAATCACAGCTTCTAGTCGAGTCGCGTCTGACCATGTGTTATATGTAGGGCAACCAATTTTTTGACCTAAAAACGTAAAATTTTGATTTAATGATTTGCAAATTTTGACTTTATTTTGACCAATCAATTTCCTGTGTTTTCAACTGAAATGCGGCATACAACGCATATTCCTATGCAGTATTAGAAAACAAACCGATAGGTTTGTTCTGTTGAAATTAAAGAAAAAGTAGCTCATCTGTAAAATCTGGTATAGCATGCATGGTCTGCTAAAGATATATTGAGGAGGCTGTGTAGCACGTTTCAAAAATTTTCTGGCTACTCTCATTTTCATGAAACGAACCTCGTTGATGATTTGCACTGCGGCGATGTGCTTCCACCATAATCTTTTGTCACTTTTCACTTAGCAGTTATAGAATTTGCAAAATAATTCACCCCTATGTGTCTAGGTAAACTCAGAAGTAGAAGTTTGACAGGTAATACTGCTTTTAGCGTCATGTTTCATTGCATCAACTTGGTTGACTGCATTTTCTGGATTTGACTTTTAGTGCCAATTTTGGTTATGTGTGGTTTAATTTTTCCCAGTCTGTGTTTGGTAAAGCTTTACCTTTTAGAAAGGAAGTGTCTATAGGTCCGCTGAGAGTGATGTGGTTAGAATAAATTAAAATGCTGACTTTGCCACTTTAACAGCACCGTTCTGTCAGTGCAGCGAATGTGTCAACGTCTGCTGTGTGAATGGTTTTGGCTCAAATCTCACCTTGGCGCCTTTTATTTTGGAAGCAGTCTAATGGTTGCTCTTGTCATTGTCAAGGTACCACTTTTTTACTTTCTTCAAATGTTTCCAAACTTTTGTGTTCAGATATATAGTTTAGGTTTAGGGGTTAGGTTTAGGGTTTAGTACATTTTTACCAAAACTAGTGTACTCTACTATACACTCATCGTGATTTACAGCCACGTTACAGGTGACAAATGAATAACTTTTGAAATATGAAGGTCCACTGATGGACCTGTAGCCACTACCTTTTAGAAACAAAAATTTTTAATCGTTGCACATTAAGTAGACAAATATGTTAAGAGGATTTTTCAGGACTCGGATTTCAGAGTTGTGTTGCAAATAGGATTCGGGTCAGGATTCCTATCTCTTGGCTCAGAACTGGAGTCGGACTCCAAAAACTTGAGTCCGAACACCTCTGCAGTGCACCTCCGTGATGTTTAGTGTTAATTACCAGAGGTGGCCGGAGTCACTTTTTCAGACTCCGCTCCGGTTCCAAAACTTTTGAATCCGGGTCCTGATCCGGATCCGGCAATTTTTCAAATTTGAGAATCCGACTCCTGTTCAGACTCCGGCTAGAATCATTGAACCAACCGTAACTTACCATGTTTTTACTTAAGAAATGACCACACAGACCTCTGCTACTAGCGAAATTGAAAAGTGACTCCGGATCCGGGTCCGGTTTTTCACAAATTTTTGATTCCGGGTCCAAAAGGAAAACGCAGAATTCCGCCGGAGTCGACTCCGGCAACCCGGATCCGGTCCCACCTCTGGTAATTATTTACTGGACTGCAAAAATGGCCATGGCAGTGTTTTGATTTCTTAGCAGGAACACTGCAGAGGAAATAATTAATTTCCTGTTAGGTTCAGAGCAGAGATTAGTACAGAACAGGACTGGTTCGGACTGAAGCCAACTTTTGGCGGTTCAGGACTGAATCGTACTGCAATATTTTGAAAATTGGCGGATTAGAACTGGAGCGGGCTCAGAAAATATTTGTTGTTTTAATGTGATTATTCTGAAAATACCAAAAATTTTAGTTGTGATCCGATTTCGCAGGTTTGCTAAATGGTAGTGTATATTTTGACATCACATGCAAAAACGCTACTGGCACTATTTCGCAATTCGAACTGTATCCACCTTTGTTCACTTATAACGTTCAGGTCTAGTAGCAACGTGAACATAGTTGAGTGGTAAGTATCAATGCCTGCTGTGCGATTGTTCGTTGGTTCTGGTCTCATCATTTCCTTTGGCTTAGCTTGTTGAGGTTACACCTTTGATAAGAATGCTTTTAATATGCTTTTTCAAAAAGTTTAGGGTTTGGGGTTTACGTTTAGGGTGTATGTTTAAGTTTCGGTTTAGAGATTACCTTTAGGGTTTAGGTTTCCAGATTAAGTTTCTGGTTTAGGTTCAACTTTTTGGTTGAGATATATTGATTGATGTTTGAATTTTGGGTTTAGGTTGTAAGTTTTGGGTTTAGGGTTTGGGTTTAGGTTTTCGATTTAGGTTTAGGTTTTGGATTTAGGCTTTGGGTTTAGGTTTTGGGTTTCGGTTTTGGGTATTGGTTTTGGATTGTGGGTTTAGGGTTTAGGTTTTGGGTTTAGGTGTTGGGTTTTCGGTCATATGTGACAAAGACCTTGCTAATCAAAGTGTACCGTCATTGTCACTTGACCAATCCAAGCAATCGGATTCTCCTAATGGCAAAATAACCCCAGCAGTGCTTTTCCCTCTGAAGCCTAATATACACTTTCTTGTTAATTTTGGAAACGCCAAAAGGCTGTGTCTATTTTGCCTCATAATTCAAAACCACTGCTGGAACTATTTTGCCTTCAACCAATTGTATTTGGCTAAAGGCAAAATAGCACCATTTCTTGTTTTGCCTCATGAGGCAAAATATAAATACATGATTTCACATTGGCGGATGAGGACTGGATCGAACTGATGATTTTAAAAAATTTTGCGGATCAAGACTTGATCGGATTCAATTTTATCGGATCAGGACTGGACTCGGACTGAAAAATTTCACAGTCCGCTCATCTCTGGTTCAGAGATGCCACCAGTGTTGCCAACCTTGCGTTTTTCCCGCGAATTTGGGCTTGTTTTTTTGTGGAGTTGCGTTTTTTTTTAAGACTTGTGGATTGCTTCTTTTTGGGCTTGTCTTAATTGAAATTTGCTGTTTTTTGGGCTTGTTTTTTGCAGATTGCTTTTTTCCAAATTTTTTGGCAACTTTGTTATTTCAATTTACTGCTAAAGGCATATTGGGCATGTTTTTGTGAAAATTTGCTCATTTTGGTCTTGTTTTTCGGATTTGCCACCCTGTTTTTTTATTTGATTTTCTTGCTGATTTTTGAATTTTCCTGCCAACGCATTTTGGGCTTGTTTTTCACTGAAATTACCTATTTTGGCTTGTTTCTCAAATTTCCTTGCTTGTTTTTGTAAAATAACCTGGCATCACTGGATGCCACTTTTGATATTATAAGTTTATAAAATCAGATTTGATGTTTTCATATTTTTTTTGATCTTTGATTCTTACGATACGAATTTGATGTTGAAACAATTTTCGTAAGCAATAGTTTTCCTATTTTTTACCATATTTGAAACATAGTTTGCAAGTTTACCGACCGTCTTAAGTTGTTGTCATATGATTGTGTTACAGTACTGTAGGCTAGCTATTGTTTTCTGTTCGAAATGGGAATATTTATTGTGTGTGCGGAAGCATTGTTGACTATAAGAGTTGTACGTACTTGCGACAGGCCTATTTTGACGATTGTGCGTTATAGTTTAACCCTTTCAGTCCCGCGTGCGCCACTTTTCTTGCAGAACTTTGCAACCTTATAACTCGCCAGGCGATTGAGCTAGAGAGCTGTTCAAACCCTGTACGGATTAAGCACGTCTTGTAGTCAAAATCGAAAAATTTTTTTTTTGTTTTGGATTTGAGCTTTTCTGGGGGGAACATCGCAAGTAGGGGTGTTTTTGGGTTATTTTGAACATCTTTACCTGTCCCTGGGCGCCATCCCAATGGGCCATTTTTGGACTCAAAGTTTTGTTGAAAGCTAGGTCAAAATCCGCGTCTATAGAGCCTTTGATTGACATTCTAATATATTGAGAGCAAAAATTATGGCTCATAAACCAAAAGTTGACCAAAATTTTGCTCCCTCAAGAGTCACTGCTGTGGGCATTCTACCGCAGGCAATAACTCGCTGCCAGATTGAGCTAGAGAGCTGTTCAAACCCTCTAAAAACTCGTGAAGGTATGCAGTTTGCAATATGAAAAACGTTTAAGTTTAGGATGTCTGTTTTATTTTAATGCTTATATAATGTTAGGATGTTCATGTTATTTTTGCTGACGTCAGCATTTTTGCCCAACCTCCCATTAAGACCCGCAGGAGCCCTGAGGTCCTCAAATCACTCGAGTCGATGAAATTGACTTCGTTTAAATTAAAGTTTCTGACTATAAGAGGTTGAATTATGCTTTATAAGTTGTGTCTGTGGAGCTGAAGTTGAACGGATTTATTGCTGAGCATGATCTAGCATTTTTAGTTACAAATTAATTAATTGATCTTGCAATATCCATCAGTGTATTTCCAAATTCGTTTATAAATAGGTTTGCAGTCGAAAGAATTTTCAGCTCTGTGAATGCTGCTTACAAAACAATGCAGAAAATCGGATACTGACAGCTTGAAGGGGCAATTATTAGCCAAACAGATGGTTTCATGAAGTGGTGGATATGTAATATAGGAACTATGTTATAAAGAAAATTTTGATAACTCTTGTGTCTTTTTGATTTTGATGACTGACATTTCATGTTGAAGCCTGAAAAATTTGATGTTAAAACGATTGAGCCCAGTGGCATCACTAGTTAGGTTGATTACTCTGAGTTGAGTTGATTTTATTTGGCGATAATTACTATTCAGCTAGATAAAAACACAAATCAGTGCAAGGACGCCAGGGCATTGAAGGAACCGGAAGGTTGTCGAGTCGATGCCCCAGGTTGGTAGAATGTAACATATTCAGACTCTGAATACTTGCGAGTGGTGTCATTTTCAGCTCTTGAGAAAAGCTGGAAGATTATTGTTGGTATGAGTTTTTGCAAGTTTCAACATCATGATCTATTTTAGCAAACTTGCAAATGATGTGAAGTTTTTTTGGCAATAAAGCGAATTAATACACCGTTTCAAGCAGAACTGCTAATTTCGACGCAAAAATTTTAAATCTAGTGTTTTTTTCAGATCGATGTGTAGTGAATTTTTTTGTTGATCTACTATGATTTTTGCCGAGAAGCCTGTGGTAGCACTGCTCAAACTTAACCTTCAGGAAGCACTACTGTACTGATTGCTACGTCCTGCCTGCAGCTACTACATCAATCGACAGCAAACATATATGCAAAAACGTCGGGAAAGCAGCTAGTCACGTTTTGAGAATTGTGACTTAGTGGATTTTTAGTACCAGAATATTGTGCTACTGCTGGAACTGGAAGACAAGAACATAATCTGCAGCATTACATTCATGGCATTGTGAGCTCTACCATTTTCATTTCACTTGTCTTATTTAGTGTACGTAGTTAGACAAAGTTATTTGTTTATTCGATGGCTGCAAATCTTATGGCTTAGCTGAGGGATCTCCAAACTTTTTGTTCAAGGGCCACATAAGCTATTAGTCTTACTGAACAGTTTATGGGCTGGACATCTTATGTAATGCGATTGTTTCTGAATATGTTACATTCTACCAACCAAATCAACACATTTTGTTTGAAGATATTATATTTGCATTTATTGACAAAATGTCTTTGCAGCTGGATAAAATAGCTTCGTGGGCTAGTTGAAATCGCTTCACAGGCCTTCATGGCCCACAAGCAGTTAGGAGACCCCTAGCCTAGTAACTAGTCTAGTAGGGCTACACAAAGAAAAACATGAAAATAATGGATATACCAGCACTAAAGGCTATCATTGAGAAGGGAAGTTAATAAGAACTGTATGTAGTATTGCATGGGCACAATTTGTTGTAAAATGTGAGGGGACAGGTTGGTGTGAAACCAATATAGTATGAAGCCTAAAGAGAAAATATGGAGTGACATGGCGTATTATATCCCCACTGTCTGAAAAAGTGGGGTGACGCTTCCCTCATGTCTCCCACCTAGTTGCACCCATGTGGTAGTGTACTGCACAGTACTGACAATCCCATCTGGAAAGCATGACAGTTGTTGATAAGAAAATGTGCGTAATGTGACAATTGTTGATAAGAAAATGTCCATCGATAAGAAAATGTGGTAATAAACACTGACATGGTGAGTTTTGATACAACTGTGAGATAAATGACTGAAGTGTTTCAGTGACCAAAATGTCTCAGCAAAAAATGACCGAAATGTCTCAGTGAAAAAAGAAATCCAGCATAGGGCTTGGTTTAGAAGCAAACTGCATACCTTCCGCATACGTCCCACGAGTCGAGCCGCAATTTGGTCACCCCAGTTCTATACCCATTTGTATAGAACTGGGGTGACCAAACTGCGGCTCGACTCGTGGGACGTATGCGGCTCTTCAAACCTTTGCATTCGGCTCTTTAAGCTTTCGAAAACACTACCATATGTTTGCTTTTTATTTTTGTTTCTATGGCAAAGTGTAAAAACATTGTAAAATGGTATTGTGGTAGCTAGCGTGCCATACAGTATTACTTTTGCAAGTTTAAAAAATGTTATGATGTCACAAAAGCATAGATTGCAAACCATTTCATGTGTTTAGATTTTTATGTTGTAGCTGTTTGTAGCATGGGTTTTACGATGTACAGCTCATGCAAAGAGCAAGTTTGGCCGCTTGTGGTAGAAGGTAAAAAGACCTTATGATGACACAAGACAACACAATTAAAGTGTTATCAATCATACTTTCTGTGAGGTCATATATTCTATGTTAAGTAACTGCAAAAATGACATGTGGTCTTTACTTACTAACACCTACAGACACACAAATTTGAAAGTGTAAACAGGCCTAAAGTGAAAGTTTGCACCTAAATTCCATCAAATATGTAGGCTGTAGTAGAGGGTAGACATAGTAGTTATATGTAGAAAATATATCTGATTCATAATGACTATAGGTTATTACTGTTTTATACATGTAAGTTATACTTTTGCAGAAGTTGAGCTAATGAAAACTGCAGTACAGTAATTTATTTTAGCATTAGATTTTCCACCAAAAGAGCAAGCAAGCTTGTATTTATTTACAAGCTTTTTAACATGCCATGAGTGTCAACAGGGTTCTACTGAGGTTAGATGGTGCCCAGGGAAAGAAACAAGGTTGTGCCTCCTGAGAGCAGATGTGCTGTACTGAAGAAAGTACTTGTGACATTGTTAGGACTTATTAATGCTCTCTAAAGATTCAGCACTCGGGGCATTGTGACACCCTCCCAGTACGTCCCTGTGTGTGTGTGTGTCAGTGAATTTGCTAAACTGATGATTTGAGTAAATTGTTCTTTCAATAAATTATTCATTTTATATACCAGTATTGGCATTATGAACTGATTTGCATTAAGGTATTTTGTATAAGCACACAAAGTTTGAATGAAAGTTCAGCTGTTTCGAGTTGCTATGCCCTAAGTTAACAAAGCAAAAGGAAGTTATGTTTTTAGTTGTTGTACCCTAAATCAGAGGTCTCCAAACTACGGCCCGCAAAACCTTTCGCAGTAATAAAAAATATTTTTTTACCAAAAATTTGTTGATTTGGTAGAACCATAGAATGTTAATGTAACATATTCTGAAACAATCACATTATGTAAGATGTCCGGCCCTCGAACTGTTGTGTAAAAGCTTATGTGGCCCTCTGCCAAAAGAGCTTGGAGACCCTGCCTTAAGTTAACAAAGCACAAGGACGTTATATTAAAATAAATTCTAAAAAACTGAAACTTACAAGGGTTAAGTGGCCACCCTTTACACTCTGAATCAAAAAAATCATGAAAATCCTGATAAAAATGCAGTTTCCAATAAGAAATTTGTATTTCTTTCAGTCAAAAACCTATTTTTATGGCCTACATCTGCATTATCTTATTTCTAAGCAAACCATGCTTCTGAAAACATACTAAGTTGAACAGGCAAACATTTTGGCACTATGATGCAGCTACTGCAACAGTCAATGAATCATTTCTTGTTATCAATATCCTTGTCAAAGGTGCAAATTCTATATCTATCTATCATTATTATGCACTAGTAGGCTGTTACAGAACAATTCGAAAAGATATCATTGCATAATAGACAAGTAAATGAAATGTGCTTCACTGTAGCTAGACTAAAACAAGAATAGACTTGCCCATAATATTTCAAAAGAGGCTAGCCGTATGCAATAGGTTATGCAAACTCAATTTAGAAAAGTTCATAGCACGCCCGTGATTCTTTCATCTCATACCAGTTGGGAAGCACTGATCTGACTACCTGTAAAACTGCATATCATGAAAAAACGTTTTCATCCATGCATGGAAAAAGTCATTAAATTGCTAATTGATCATTTGATCTTGTCTACTTTTTGGTTTGCAATGCATATGATTAATTTTTCTCACCTATTTATTTGTTGTTTGTTAGAATGTGGTATCATAATGTTGCATTGCATCAAATGCAAAGGTTCTTAAACATTGTTTTTGTCTGTCTTCTCATTATTTCCTTAAGATGTTTTACATCGATTTTGCACTATTTTAGACCACCAACATTTGTTCCTGATTTTCATGATGAACCAGTTGTGAGAAGCTTAACACACCATCAGTTGGGAAAAACAGATCTTATTGTTCCTGGAATGACATTTGGTAATTTTATTTTTGCATTAAAAAGTATAGATGAACTGCAGGAATAAATATTAAAATATTTTAGCAGGATACATTGAGAACATTTGTTATGTTTTCTCTCAGGAAGTTGACCTTACCCTGCATATGAATAATAATCTGATAAAATTTATTTGTACTGAAACTAAAAAATGAAGTAACTCTATAGAATGGCCAACAGACTTTATGTATGCAGCACAATAGATGAAACACTGAAATGAGTCACCTGCAGAAATACTGCAGTGTGTTGTTAGTTTTGCAAACTGCAGACTTCTCTAAATTGTATATTAGATATGCCATAACTAAACTAGTTGTGTGAATAGTGCTGAAAAACTGTCTGCTGTAAGTGCAATATACATTGCTGAAGCTTCTTGACCATGTCCCACATTTGTGAAAAATACGTGATTGCAACTTTCTGAAATACTGTACACTTTGTGTAATAGTTAAATCTTTGTGCATATCTGGACTTGCAACATTGCTAACATGTTGTTGGTACATAGCTTTTCTTAATTATTTTGTGTATTAAACTATTGGCAGGCTGTTCTGCACTAGGAAGTGTTTTCCGTGCCACTGATGATATTGAGTCTATCAATGTAACTGAAGCAGCAATTAAGGGAGGGTTAAACATGTTGGACACAGCTCCATGGTATGGCCATGGAAAAAGTGAAAGTGTTTTAGGAAAAGTAAGTATTTGGTGGGCTTGTTAGTTAGTTAGTCTGAACATGAGGCAAACCAATGACAAAATATTTGTTGTTTAAATTTGTGTACTTTCAGAACAAGTCTTGTATTTGGATGCATTGGAGGTACATGCATCTGCAACCAAACAAACTTCAAACATTTTGGGATTTACTCAAAGTGAAATGGGTCTATTTTCGTAGTGGTGAAACATGCAGTCATTTTTGATATTGCCAATGCAGCTGTTGCAACAGACATGCATCTGCAACCAAACAAACAAACTTTAAGAACAGTTTGAGATCTACTTAAATTCAAATTGGTTTGTGTACATGCAGTCGCTATTGATTTGCTGTATTTTATGGAAGAAAGTTATTCCATTTTGTTGCTAAAAAACGAAGAACCTAGTGAAAATTTTCACGCGCTGTATATTTAAATCAAGGATGGGGGAACTCATTTACAACTACGGGCTGCATGAAATGTGGAAGTTGCTGGCTGGCCGCAAAAATATTTAATTTTATGCTAACATTCTAACTTCATTTCCCTAAGGTAAATAAAGATAGAAGACTATGAGGAGCGCGAGAGATTTCTCTTGAGTTAATGTCTAAATATCTACTTATCCTGGAGTTTCGTTTTGGCATGCTAAGTTTGGTAATACATTTTCTGATGCGGGCCATTTTAAATATTCACGCGAGCTGCATTGCACCCACGAGTTGCAGGTTCCCCACCCCTGATTTAAATGATACTGATGGTTTTCTTTTATTTAACTGCAATGAAGCCTTAGATCTGTGCTGACCCTCTGTTTCAGCACGGTGTACAACACTTTCCTATGATAGGTCTAAAATCAACATTTTTTGTGTTAGGCAAAGATTTAAAGCTGTTGAATATTTAAGAAAATTGCATTTGTAATTTCCCTATTTGAGGGCTGCTGTAATTACCCCACATTAAATTATTTGTTACAGAAGAACAGCTCAAAATGCACAAACTATTTTCACTGATAGTTAAAACCAGTGGCGCAACTAGAAATAATCGAAGGAGGTTGGCAATAAACTACGAGACGCTAGTTTTGAATGGGTATGCTCGACAAGGCTAGGCTCGTTTAACTCAAGCTGAATCGACGAACGACGATCTTATTGTATGAATGGGACTATTACGTAACAGTGGTGATACATTTTCAGTAGAAGCAGCTGGGCGACGGGAATGAAAAAATACAGTTTTGCAATAAGAACAAGATGAAGTGTCAGCAAGAAACTCGCGAAGTGAACGCAACGTTGTTCCAAGCATACTAACTGTACAAAGACGAAGTAAAGGTCGAAGCGGCTTGGAACAACCTTGTGTTTACTCCGCGCGAGTTTCTCTCTGTCATTTCGCCTTATTTTTTTGCATAACTGCATTGATTTTTCAGTGCTGTCACCAAGCCTAGCTGCTTTTATTGAAAATTTATCACAACTGTTGTGTAACAATCTCATTGTTCCGCGATGGGAGTCTGGTATTCCACGGAACACAGGTGTTCCGCGAGACCGTGACTGGAGTCCGGGGTTCCGGGAGAATTTACGCACGTTGCATGACAGAGTAAAAATGCAATGTTTACAAAGTTGGCCTGCTATTGTGATGATATATCCCGCGTTGTTATGTCATTATGATCACCCCCTAGACTTAAACGCTAAGCAAGATGTATGTGTTGCTGATGCAGTGAAACGTGGCAAGTTGATGCAATGTTTATAATCTGGTGAAGTCGGTTAGTAAGCGCTACCGATGAATTAAGCTGTCAACGATACTATCGCTCGCGCTTTACTCGGGCTCATCCGTACGAGCCTGAGTTGCCTTCTGCAATGAAGTGTTTTTTAAACTATAATTAATATCAGAGTGATGTTTTTTGAAGCAGTGGTTTTGCATAGAACAGGGGTCGGCAACCTACGGCTCGCGGGCCGGTTCCGGCCCACCAAGCAAAATCATCCGGCCCGCAGCCCCTTCACAAATTGTATTAACGTTACAGCTCACCTAGTGGTATTACGTGAATTTACCCTCCTTG
>Ga0210059_1008390_pt1 | contig 16318 bp, 9 predicted proteins | sample Ectturendosymbi2_FD_188042 | JGI IMG/M metagenome (GOLD analysis project Ga0210059, IMG submission 188042) | Ecteinascidia turbinata endosymbiont from Florida, USA - Sample 2 (SPAdes) (version 2) | ecosystem: Host-associated > Tunicates > Ascidians > Unclassified | place: Key West, Florida...
TGACAAAAGCGCGTTTGGGTCTGATGCCTTAGATTAGTGTTTTTTAGTTTATGCAACCACACGAAGCCTTATTTCTTAGCTTGATGGTCACTAATTGCTCAGGCGAAAGGTCCTTTTCAAGATTGAAAATATCTCCTTTTTCCCCGTAACGAGCAATTAGCCAAAGTAAATGTAGGTCAACGAAAAATTGCACTGCGCAAAAGTAAGACTGGGGTAGATGCTGCTGTCCATTCACTGCCACTCGTAGGAACAAAGAGGTTGTGATCTCAAATTGTTTTCAACCTCCGTATTAAGAGAACGTTTTGTACAAAGCCAAGAACAAGTATATGCTGATGCTCACTTTTGTTTTCTCCTGTGCAGAGCAGAAAAACCTATGAGGACAAGTTGTTGTGTTTTCATCCCACCCATTGTCGCAATGAACAACACCATCGCACACATTCTTCTTCGGAATGCTTATTCGTGGCCCATTTGGACAAGAAAATCGATTGGGGCACCGCTTTTCGTCATCATAATCGAATGTGCATGTTAATATGCCATCACATATTTTGCTGTTGTCTACCGTTGTTGTTTTGATAAGCTCGCTGCCGTTTGCCGAATACGCCTAAAACAAAATACTTTGGTTGGTCATTGAACCAAGAGTTCTGATTAAATTGTACTAGAAAAAATTATCTATAGACCATAGTCATGATCACCTTCAAACTAAAATAAGGAAACATCGATTGCTATTCAAACTAATCCAATGGCAAAAAACATAATTTCGTATATTCCAGTCTGATGAAAAACAGATACAACTCAAATAAATTAGTTAACCGCGTTCTCTCAATGGAGAGTCGGGTCGCGCTTCGCACCTCGTGTAAATTTGATAAACAAATTGGGAGATGCAACAATTCTCAGATAAAAATCCTTAATTTGTTTGAGTTCCTACACGTACTTGTTGCTTAGACATCAAAATCGGAACTGCAAATGACGTATTAGCCGAACAAAACGCTTCTGAAGGGTAGAAATAAGTGACGAATTGAACAAATTGACGAATTAGACGATGGCGAATTAGACGAACAGAAATGTACACAAAATATAGGAATTCTGCCGGAACCGACGAAAAAGTAACGAACTAAGCACATTGACGAATTAAACGATGACGAATTAGACAAGTTCTGCTGTACTTACTTAAACTGAAGAATAGGTAATAATCAATATCTTGTCAAAGTAGAGAATAGTAATTACAGTAGGTATAACAAAATGTCAGTGAAAATCGTGAAAACGACATTTGTGTTTAAATTCTTCTTACTTCCAGTGAAAAAGTTTTTTTCGAGTAATTGCTGTTTAAGAAATAATTTAAAATGGCGTACATTAATTCAAAACTTTGAAAATACAGTAAACCCCGATTAATCCGGATGCGGTTAATCCGGATCTTCGCCAAAACCGGATAAAATTTTCTCTTTTCACATCCCGTAATCCGGATTATTGTGCACTTCCACGCTGATATGTTCTTAAGTGCACTGACTGGTCTCCAGAAAAGATTTGACAGCTTTCAGACGCAACACAAGCGTGTTCACGATCACCAAGGAAAGCTCAGAATTATGATAACAACGGCTGCAACTGAGCGCAACATCATCGCCGCACCACGGTTTCAGTCTATTGATCAGTGTTGATTGTGCGTGTTTAGAGCAGTGGTGTACAGGATCCTTATTTTGGAGTCCAATCCGGCCCGATATTTGGAATTTCTTTGGATTTGGATTGGAGACCGTTTCCCATCCAACCGGATCCGGAACCGGAATATCCGAATGAAATACTTTGTGACCATGCAGAAAAACTTGATATGGAGTAATAGTTGTATCAGGAAAAATCACGATATTTCGAAATCATGTTAAAAACAATCTTCTTTTCTAGTTTCTCTCTGTGAAATGCAGTGTTACCTGCCGCTCGGTACCCTAACTTTCAGACTGAGGACATCTCAATTCTCAAGCAACTTTTAGTTTGGAACTTTGTGAAGATGAGCATGGTTCTATTTTTTTATTATGACGAAGCCTGTCGTTTTTCAGATGAAATATATCTAATTTTTGATAAGTTTTATTAGTAGATCATAGCAAAATGTTGGCGTTTCTTAGCCTAAGTTATCACCAAAAGTTTTTTTCAGCGTTGAACGAAGCACACCAATATCTGTCTCAACAGCTTAGCTCACTAGTCTAACTCGAAGTGTCCTTAACCTAAAAACTACGTAGCCTAATAATAATAAATATGGTGAAAGCGTCTTAACATCTTGGCTATGTTGTAGGTTCAAATACGCATAAACTGGTAATGGAAACTTGTGAAGCGTTAGATTTTTATAAAGAATGGCAAGGTTGTTTATTCTAAGCCTAGCAGTGCTGGAAGAAGTTCAGTTTAGAAAGACTAGAGTTTCAAAAGAAACAGGAATTTGGGTGAACATGATTTCATTGGACATAAAGCTTTGGTGCTCATTTTGTCACTGTTAAATCAATGTAAAACAGCTGGTGTGATTACATGGAGTCCAGCAGGTAGGCCTACGCAAATTTAGGCCAGTTGTAAGCAACCGTTTGATTTAAACATCTCCGTTAGAGCTTATGAGAATTGCGTACACCTATAACATCCCATACCACACAGAAAAAGAATTGTGCATTCTTGTCAAGAACAATCATAAGCTCGTTGTGGTGGGCAGTTGTAGCCATGGCAATCATTGAATTAAAAATTGGCAATGTCTTACTGTCTATTTTGCCTCATGAGGCAAAAGCACTGCTGGAGTTAATGTGCTTTAGCCTAACACGATTGGTTAAAATGGTTACATGAGAAGTCCAGAACGAATGACCTGCTTAGTTGACCACGACATCTGTAACGGTGTAAATCTAATGGATAAGTGTTGCCACAGTTTCAGTGTGGATCATGCTTGCAAAATTTCTATATCCGTACACCACTGGTGTAGTGCATTAACCCTGAGCGTATTGTACTCATAAGATGTCTGGAAGGCATTACCTCCCAAATAGAGTTGCTGAATCGCAGAAATCTGCGTCAGTTCAAAATCCCAGATTTCTTCGCAGCCAAGTAATCTAAAATTATGAACTTAAGATTGTTTTTGTTCATAACTGCCTGGATATGGCGGTTACTAGTCTAATGTACCATTGTAAATACATCAATAAATTCGTTGCGATTCTGCAAAAGTCTGCTAATGAGTTGTAATTGTGTTCAATTTAAGCGATTTTCACCGATATCTCAGTATTTAGATGACGTCAGGCTAGGAATAACCGTCTTCGGTTAAACCGGGTCTTCGCCCAAACCGGATAAAATCGTCGGTAAAATCGAATCCGGATTAACCGAAGTTTACTGTAGTAACTACATGGTATTTCCGAAAATTTAAAACTTTGATTCGAAATGGAGCAAGATTTACAGAAAAACTTATGATATATGGAAAAACTAACAGCTCTAGTGGAAAAAGTATTGAGAAAATTCTAGATCAATGGTTCTTAGCCTTTCCAACCCCGGGGCCCTATTCCCAAACATATGGTTTGGAGACCCTCGTCTGTCCCACTTACAAAGGAGCTGCAAGATGAAAGAGCAAACATTTTTGTGATAAGGTGGGCAAGTTGTTTACTACTGGAACTCCATTAAAAGAAACCTTTGTTTATGAAAGCACAACACAAGTGGTTAGCCGAATACCACAACAAATTACTCGGGAAAGCATAATACTGAATTGATTAGTCAGTATGACCTCCGTTCTTCTCTGTTCGAAACAAGCTCATCAATTCCAGGGTTAATATTACTAATGTTTGGAGTAATTCCCATGTCATTTGGCGATTACAGTTCATATTTTTGATATTTACTAGAGCAGACATGACGGGTTCACAGAGGTAGGTCATTGGTAATATGTAATGAACACGTTGAGAGCTGTCTTTGCCATTTCAGGATTTCCTTGCAACAAACTGTATCAAAAGTACATCAGTGACGAGTAGTTGAACTTGGTCTTCGCGGCTTGAGCACTCTGGAATTCCAGTGTTGTTGTTGAAGGGTTGAGCTGTTAATTGTCGTTCATTCCAGCAATAAAAGTCTCCTGCATCCATGCTAGACAAGGTTTAGAATTTATCTATTTTATTCTCGAGGTTGCTTATGTGATCATCAATTAAGCAAGTCAGCTATTAATAATTTTTCTGATCACCAATCTTATTATCTAACAATGAAAACATAGGAAAATACTGTTTTCTTACTCAAATTTTCCATAAGGATGACTTTTTTTTAAGGCGGATAACTTCTCTACAGCCTCGATCTGAGATATGTTTTTCCTCTGCAGAGAAAGACTGCGCTCATTCAAAAGGCTAAAGATGTCTGCCAAATTAAAGACCTTCCACAGGAATCCATCGTCATCAAATAATGTAGCTAGTTCCCCTGACTCGTGCTCTCATAGGAACATGACAACTTCAGCGACAAGTTCGGCGACACGGGATAGCACTTTTCCTCCTGATAACTATCGCAGTTTAGTGTGGAAAGGAAGGTAGCCTGAAGTTCCTACGCAAGGTCGCGCAAAATGCTGCCCCGAACGAAATTCGCAGCCTTGACTAAAGAATCAAGAACACTTTTCAAGTCAAGTGGGAGTGTCTTGCAAGCCAAGGTGTAAACCCTTTCAGTCCCGCGCGCGCCAAAATTTTGGCGCAGAAGTTATGATCAGCCATAGCTCCTGAACGGATCGGGCTAGACAGCCAGTGGAAACATAACTGGATGCGGGAGCAAGCAAGGAATCCAACGAACTTGACAAACATATACCTTTGCATTTGATATTTTTGAGAAAAATCCATATTTGCGCATTTGCTCTACTAATTTTTTAGAAATGTTCAGAAAAAATCAAAAAACTCGTTCCCCGAATCCCATTTAGCCTTTCCGATTCCGACCCGGTTTTTGCGCTTCGCCAACGTCTGAAAACCCAAGAACAGGATATTCTTAAATAAAGTGAGCTCGGTCTGTTTTGACGGTGGAAATAAGGAGGTAAAGAAGCGTGGGTTGGGTAGATTCAATTCCAGATCACGTTTTGGGGTCATGAGAAAAAAATCCTGGAGTAATTAGTTTGTTTGTTCTTTAAAATGTTCTAGGAGCTATTCTGAAGCTTTAAAGACTTTGATTAGCTTACTAGCCTAAGGGTTTGGAGAATTATGGCCAAAAATAGACCCAAAAACTAGCTCGGCCATCTAGTGGAATATTTGATTTTTTTCAAAAATAAAATTTTCCTGTCAGTATTTTGGCTTGAAAGTTGCAGGGATGTTGTAAGGCACCCAAATGCACCTATTCTGCAATTTTGGTGAGGTTGGTGAGTGTTGACTGGCAGAAAAGCGGCTTGAACCGCAAAAAACTAAAATATTTGGATATTGCCCCGTTTGACCACCCACCAAAATATTTTTCAACTTTTTTGATCATCATCGCAAAGGTAGAGTCCTTACCTACATTTTTATGTAGAAAGTTCATTTCCAGCGTGTTGGGTTTGAGCTCTGTGGCTGTTTGAATGGACGCAACTGGTTTTCCTAGCCCAGGCGAAAACTGTTTTTTTTGCCCTGAAACGACGTAACAATGACGTCACAGGTGCGCGCAATCTACTTCAAGAGATGCGGTTCTGTCTCCCGGATTCGATGATGCCTTCACTGACTCTCCAGCTCAATCCTTTCACAAGTTATGGCTGATCATATCTTCGTACAACAAAACTTTGGGGCGCGTGGGGACTCAGAGTGTTAATGAATACCGCAATCATGTGGAGAAACTTGTTTCATTAGGTCTACAAAACTGGCTTGGTGCCCTGTAAAAGCGGCCGCACCGTCTGTGCAAACCCATCCCACTTTACTCTACGGTAGTGAATTTTCACGAAGAAATGCTTGACAAAATCAAAGATGTTTTTAGTCCTATTTCTCACCTCTTGCAATACAAACACGTCCGCAATCGCATTCCTTTTGACAAATCTCACATATGCCATTAATTGGCTTATTGACTTGACATCCGTTGTTTCATCAAATTGAAGACTTAATCTACATGGGTTTTCTTGGATTTGAGCAATAAGCTGACTCAAAATGTTGTTTGCTATATCTGCAATCGTGCTAGTTACAATGTCATCCGACAAGGGAACTGAGATTATTCCTTTTGGTCTTGTTTCGACCAAGTAATATCTGCGCCATTTTTTACCGCGCAAGGCTCTATGAGTTTCTCACCAGCAGTATGAGCTTCTTTTGCCTTTGCTATTATCAAAAAAACTTGATAGGAATCCCGCTGGAGCGGTTGAGAAGTTATGTAGAGGCGTAATGCAGGGATCGTTCTCATATCATAATGAGCTCTTTCTGCTATAAATGTTTCAGCTGAATCCGTGTTCTCTTTATGCTTCAGATCCTTGTGCCTTTTCAACTTTGAAAGTTTCAAGGAATTAATTGCTTGATGTGCACTGAGCATTGTCAAGTTTATCATCAACAATAATTTTTGTGAAACCACACTGAACGTAACATTCGCCCAGAAACATAATTTAAGTTTTCCGTTTGCAGTCATTATTCAATAAAAATGAATATTAGCTGAGAAAGAGAAAATGAAAATTATTTGAAAAGTTTGATTACACTGTAAACGTAGCTAAATCATACAAATTCACTTTTGTGGTAATCGCATGTAAAATGTAGTGATGGCGTAGCAAATACGAAAAGGAAACCGGTATAGTGATTGTCTGGAATTCACTACGCTCCTTAATTGCTCAGGTTGTAAACTTCTAATCTAATCAGTCCGGTAGCAATAGCTATTTTATGAGGTACCAGGAAGTTGCTGGGAGAAAATTAGACACTCTGATATCCCGCTGCTATCTAAGGTTTTCTGTTTCTTCCTTTATTGTAGTGCAGGGGCTTGTGGGTGGCATCTAGAAGAGAAAGTGCTGCAATTATAACTTTAATACTTCAACCCTCATACGCTTTATTAAGCCTTAACTCTCAGTTGTTAGATAATTGGTTTAATATTATTTTACCCTTTAAATACAGAAACTAGTTGAATGATCATTTGCTTCTCCAGAAGCGTTAGTTGCATTATTCTCACCAGAATTATCTGAGCTACTGCCGTCAATTCAGTACTTCAGTGCTATAACCGCACACGTGATTACAGCACGGCAGAAGCATTGTTGCCCTGCAACAGTGGCCAAGACTCACAACATAGCTCTACCTCCATTGGTCTCCTAACCAATGTTAAATCTAGAAGAAAAGATCCTCAGGCTTCCCATTATAAAACCTCTAAATAGGTGATACAGTGAGGTATTTTTCCTATTCTATTGCATCACAATATTTAGTAAAAAACTAAAAATGGCGGGCTATTGCATCGACTAAAACAAATAATTTGCTCAGAATGAGAATGATGTAATGTCGCATAGGTCTGGGTAGATAGCATGATAATGCCATTCATTCTTTTGTACTTCACGATAATTCACGGAATGGTTCCTAGGTCCTATAAACTTGTTATCAAGTTTGTACAAATAATTGCACAGGTTATGATCTTAGAATATGTTGGTATAGTTGCTACACATGCTGTTATAAGAATAAATAAGAATAAAGACATACGACTATCACTGAGACAATCGAAAAAGAATACGAAGACGGTGTATCCACCTGTGACAAACAGTTATCTCATTAGTCAAAGTAGGGGGATGAGGGTTAGAATAAGAACTTTGGCATTCCTTCTAGGGACCCCAGATTTTTCACCGGGAACCCCGTTAGGAAGTACGACCGTACATCATACAAAAATAAACTCCGCAAGACAAGAACTTAGGTCTTACGAGGTAACGGCAAGAGATCACACGAAGCCCAAAGCCTACTCCACCGAAACCTGGATTAGTGCAACCAAAACTGGATTTGATTGGGCATTTTGTCCAGCACTCGTCATCCGGAAAACCTGGTGGCCTTGCCCAACGCAACCTCGAAAAAGGAAAAGCTTCAGCTGGGATTGGACAATCTCCCACACCGTCACACAAAGTTCCAGTGGTTATCGAACACCTGCGACTGCATCTGAAAAACATATTGCTTTAGAGCTTTATCATCATTTATAAGGGCATTTTATGGGAATTTTGATCAAAGTTTTAAAAAATTGAAGCTTGAACCCTTTAAGTCCCGGACGCGCCACTTTTTTTGCAGAGTTTTGCAATCGTATAACTCGCAAGGCGATTGAGCCAGAGAGCTGTTCAAACCCTCTACGGATGCAGCAAGTCTTGTAGTTGAAATCGAAAAAAGAATTTTTCGTTTTCGGTGGGGGTTTTCTGGAGGTGACGTCACAATCAGGGCATGTTTTGGATATTTTTGTCACATTTGGCCGGCCCTGGGCTCCAACCCATTCACCCATTCTTTTGGCTTAAAATTTTGTTGAAAACTAGGTCAAAATCCGCGTCTACAGAGCCCTTGATTGACTTGCTAGCATATCTGTAGCCAAAATTATGGGTCAAAAACTCAGTTTTTGGCCTAATTCAAAACTTTTCAGAAAAGGCATAATTTGCCCTTTCAGGGCAAATTTTGGCCAGCCATAACTCGGCAGCAGGTTGAGCTAGAGAGCTGTTCAAACCCTGTAATGACTCACGGCGTCTTGTAGTTTAGAATACAAAAAAGTTTTTTAGATTTGTATGGGGGGTTTCGGGCCAATGGGATCATGAAGGGGGTATGTTTATTGGTTAAAATATATGACGTCATCATCCGATCCACGCGCCAATATTTTGGCTCGCAGTATTTGTGGATTTTAGGCTAAAACACGCGTCTTTTGAGCCCTTGATCAAGTTTCTAGCGTTTCTGGTTCAAAAGTTATGCCAAAAATATCCAAATATGCCAGGAATCTCCCAGGGGATTAGCGGGGATTTCCTTACTTAATATTCTACCATTTTTGCCATAACGTATCAATTAGAAATGCTAGAATGTCTATCAAACCCTCTAAAAGCTCGTACTATAGTCTACAGTAGAATGCATTTAAATCTCGCGCGGTTTCGCGCCAGTGATTCGGCTCGATATTCCAATTCCCACGGGACGCTGACGTCATGGAACGTTTTGAGAAACCTGTCAAAACATGTCAAAACAACCTGTGGTTTTGTAAACATAGCCAGAAAGGCCGAAATCGCACAGTGAAAAGTCTTTTTTTCAGCCTAAACTACAAGTCTTTCCCCATTCAGAGCGGATTTGAACAGCTCTCTGCCTCGATCCGCTGGCGAGTGATAGCCATTTAGAAAAGGGGTGTATTCCACCCCAGATTGGGGTTTGTGGGTGCAGAAATTTTCACCAATTTTGTTCTTTTTGTCCATAATTTCGGCTACAGATATGCTAGAAAGTCATTCAAGGGCTCTAAAGACGCGGAATTTGGCCTAGTTTCGGCAAAAGCCTTGAGCCAAAATCATGGCCCAATGGGTTGGGGTCCTGAGCCAGGTAAAGGAGGCAAAAACACTCCCACTTGTGGCGTTCCCCCCGAGAACCCCAAACCGAAAAAACTTTTTTTGATTTCGTCTAGAAGACTTGCTGAATCCGTAGAGGGTTTGAACAGCTCTCTCGCTCAATCGCCTGGCGAGTTGTAGAATTGCAAAGCTCTTCAAGAAAAGTGGCACGTCCGGGTCTTAAAGAGTGAAACAAACACGTCTGCGTAGTTTACTTGCGTATCCCTGCATAGATGATATCTTATCGTCAGCCCAAAAACTTGTCTTGGCCTAACCGGACTGAAGTTTATACGCAGGGTCATTTGCAAAATATTGAATTAAATTCATGAATGGCACAAAACACAGCGAAATGTTCAATATTTCAGCTGTTCTACTAATTTATTTACGCTTCCAGTTTTAGATGTCTTTAAATTAGAAAAAATACTAAAATATGATGTACTGAAAAAACTGCTTTGAAACTTTTTTGTCTTTAAGTAGTAGAAATTAAAAATCCACCACAATTCAAACTCAGCGCTGCAAGAAAAACAGTGAATTCGCACTGGTAAAATACAGCACAAGTATCTAAGTGAAGATTGTTCACATCACGCTTGCCGATGAAGTCTTTGATGCAATTCAAAACTTCTTTGCCAGGCATAAACCACAGCAAGTTAAGCTACTGCTGGGAAACTCATCAAATCACAAGTTCTGTTTCAAAACATAGTTTTATGGGGTAGCTTTTTGAAAGCTATTATGAATGGTAACGAACCAATTTACTGAACATACATTTATTATTTAAAATATCGCTGAAGTGCAAATGCTAGTGACTTATATTTCAGGGTTTGTTCTTACCAAAACATTGTGACAACAACCATTTGCTTAAAATTTTGGTATTTCTTCTGAAAATAAGGAATATCTCTTAGACATAATGACGTAAATAGGCGGCATTTGTGAATTACATAAAGACAATCGGATCGCCAAAGGAAATAATTTGACAAATTTTAAGTACGTTTTTGACATATTAATCTGATAAAAACTTTTGTGTGTGTCTATCTATTTGTCAAATTTGGCATTTGGGTAGTGTATCTTTAAAGGTGTTTTGAGAGACTGAAACAGTCTCTCAATTTTTTCCAACGGTTTCTCAAAATGCAGTAGAAACTCGCTGTACTACCACCATCAAAATGCACTAAAACCTTGCTTTACGTTCATCTCGGTATTCAGTTAAATAGTTACAGTCTCTCAGATTGTGTTTGCGGTCGCCAAAGTCAAACCTTAACCCTTAGGGTTCAGTGTTTATCAATGCACTGACTTGTTTACACGCAGTAAAGGGCTTGCTACTGATCTTCCATCGCAAGAGCTGCTAAGTTCAATTCTATTTGTGGCGTCTGTGTAAGAAATAAGGAGAATGACTTTGGTTTAGTTATGAAGACGTTTTTGATATTTGACGCAGTACTTTATCTTCTGAAAGCTGAGTAATTTATTATTCTATTTGACCAAGGCATAGATCAACAAGCAAAACTTTAAGCTTAAACTGAAAGTGTATTTCCTGCAACGGGCTCTTGGCGGTTGCGTTATTTAGGTTACCCTACTGTTAGTGCCGTGCTGTAATACACACTAGCAGTGGATTTTAGGAACGCGAGGCAAAAATTTTGAGGTGGACCTTCAAAAAACAGGCACTCAGGCTATGGTCAGCATATTAAGGGGATCGGCGGTGTCTTGACTCCTGCTATCTTTCAAGGGGTCCAAGATACAAGGGATCATCCACTATTTTGCTGCAGATTTAATTCTTCATTACAGAGTACATCATCTTCAAAATTTTTCTGAGTGCGTTGTTATGTCGATAAGGCAAGCTCATGCACATCTCAACCTCTTGCCGTCATGCCCCACACGCGTCCCTCCATCTTTCAATGATGGTTAGATAAATAGCATCTCTGTGGCAAAGTAATGAACCGTCTGTTTGCGGTAAGGGAGCTGGGAGTGATCTATAAAACTTAAAATGATAGCAGTACCAAATACAGCACATACTACTTGCACAAGTGGATGGCGCTCATAATCTATGGATAAAAAGTCTTACGACTCGACACTACGATAATGTTTTTGGAATGTTTGTGGTTTATGAATTTATGAAATGTAAAACGAACATGCTGCATTGGCAGCTGAATAATTTCCTATGCAATCTGTGTTCTATTTGTTTAAAGAATCATAACTTTACCCACTGTGAGCATTCCCACAGTTCGAGCATTTTCTTCAACTTTGCAGTAAATAGTCAAATGGCTGAATCGGTTGCATTTGAAACGTCATACAGGTGTAGCAATGTAGCCTACTGTTATACTATAGAGTACTTGCTTACGATCCGCTTCGGAGTATATCATATAAGTGGATATTAAGTTTTTCACCAAGGAAATCTGTACGCGAGAAACACCTTGAGGGGTTTATAAAGGGGGCCCGAGGCAAGTGCCTCGCTTGCCTCCCCTTAAATCTATCGCTGATGCGCAGTGTTGTTTCCACCTTGTGTGTTCTTTAAATCAAATGGAATAGAAGAGTTAGTGTGTTTTCACACTGAGGCACACACAAGGTTGCCGTGGAAAAATAAAATGGTGTGTTGCAAGGGCGGTGTCGAATGTTGTCGCTCAGCCAAGAGAGTCAGTTGGAGTCGTTTCCCAGACAAGGAGATTTCCACATTACTTTGTTTCCCAGACTGCGAGACCCCAAACGAGCGCCATTTGTGGGGTCAATTTGGAGGAACCTTGCAAATATGGGATATTCAATATGTCAAACTGGAGCCAATTCAGCAAAACAAGTGTGTTTGTGGATTCAACCATCCAGATCAACCTTGAACACGGTTCAACATGTACAGGGCCAGCCCTAGCAGGCACGGGACCCAATGCAAGACCTAGGCGCGGGGCCCCTGTGAACAGTGGCGTTATTACGTCATCGTGCGTGCTCAGTCAACCGTGTTATGACCTTTTTCATGAATATATTTTAGCAAAATAACTACATGAATGTAGGCTACATAATAACCCAGGGGTTCCCAACCTGGGGTGCTTTTGCCTATCTGAAGGGCTACACTCAGGCCCGTAGCTATGGGGGCGCAGGGGGACTTCTTCCCTCTTGGAAAATTTTTCGCACCCCCTGGAAAAATGTGTTGGACATAGTTTAAACTATTCGACATAGTTTAAAAATTTGGGCCCCTCTCAGAAAACTCTTCACCCTCCGTAGTGTCCCAAGCTGGTTATGGGTCTGCCTACATTTATGGTAAGGATACAAGAGAAAAATATATTTATTTATCTATTTTTCCAAATATTCTAGAATATAGAAGTTCTATGAAAAATTCGGTGGATTTTGTTGTTTCACTCGGTCTTTTTGCTGCAACAAATTTTAAGGTACATACTCATCTATCGAAATGCTGAAGGGGCACATGGTCAGAGAAAGGTTGGGAACCCCCGTGATAACACAACAGTTTCTTTTATGGGGAGTGGGCATAGCTCATGTGTCTCCCAGCTACGGTCATGTTTATAGCTAATAGCACGCTGCTGTGGTGGACATTGGACAGTGTACTGTTACCAATCGTAATCAAGCCGAAAGTTGTAACGGAAGTTCAGCTATGGAGCAGCGTCATGCTGCTTCATTATGCATGACCTTGGAATGTAAACTCTTTTCATGAATTAGAAATGTTAATGTACAAAGATGTTTCACCTACCACGTCAAAGTTGTAGAAACATTTATCAAAACGCAATTTGCAATGCGCATGATTGACTGATGAAATAGAAGCATATAGCCACCCAATATACTGAAAAATAGGAACAATCCATCGGTTGCATCGGCTTAAGGCCGGCCCTGAACATGTAGATCCTTTTGAAAAAAATTCATTGCCTTGTGGAGTGACCTTGTTTCACAAAATTCACATTCTTGTTGTCATTGTGGGTTCAGGGGAGACGAGCGAGACACTTGCCTCGGGCCCCCTTTTTACTTACACATTGCATTACAGCAACTGTATTGTACAGGTACTCTGCTTTCAAAGGGCCCAACATCTTGATCAATAGATCTTATCACGGTTGGTTGAATATGATGGCGTCATCAGATGGCTCCTTTTTCAGCCTTTCCTCGCCTCCCCCATTCCTAAGTCCACCACTGCTTTTGTACCCGGTGATGCTCGTCTTTTTATTGTTTGACAAAATCAACAAAGCATCTGTTTTCTAACCGCAAAAAATGTTGAGGAACACAAGAAAAAGTCCTTTATGTTTTTCATGGCAGTGACGACAGCAAATCAAGATGCCTGCAATTTTCCGACACTCCTATCAAAGTATGCCGGTGGTGACTCAGTCAGTTCAAATCAGTGAACAACAAGCTAACCTCTTTCACTATGAGATGAGAAAAACAACATAAATTGTTTCGTTATTTTCTAGGGAAATTGTATGATCGCCTCCAACAGAATTTTCAAGCGCTTATTTTCATCACGATATTGTTTCAGCGTTTTTACAAAGGTCCCAAGGTTATAGGGCGGGTTTGAGGATTTGTTTTTTTTAGCCAAGCAATACAATTTCTATCTTTTCCTTTGATGTGAAAAGAGTCGGGAAAATCTCGCAATGCCCAGTTAAAGTGCTTGCTAGTACAGCAGAACTCCGAAACTATGTTCTGATTTTTTAAGATAGAATTTTACTTTCGTGATTTAGCCAACATGTATCCGACTCTGAAAACTCGATCGAATCTAATGAAGTTACAATCTCCACAAGATTTTCTGTCAAAAATCAGCTCGGAACCGGCACTTCAAAACGTTTAACGCAAACTAGACATGCTCCAGCCTATCTCAAGGAAAACTATGTCACTAGCATTTTGCATTGAATATGCTATATGAACCAGTGTTAGGCCTACTCAGCCAGTGGGCCATATTGCGGTTTTCGAGTGGCCATGGAGGTAGGTGACAAATCCAACAATTAAAATTGGTTGATTGTGTTCAGCAGCAAGTTTCTCAACGAACTGCATATAGGAATAAACCGATGCTTTTCAGAATAATGTATATTTGTCAGTAGCGTAGCCAGAGTGTGGGCTGCCCGGGGCGGCCCTTGAGTGTGGAACCCCCGAAGCCCATAAAAATACATATTGCACAGTGACTGGCTCTTAAAGCTTTGTATAGTATTAACTAGTTTGTGCACCATTATAATATTACAGTACTCTCACGTGTTCAAATATGGTATGCTTTAAAAACACACCAAAAAACTCAAACATTGTAAACAACAGTTAAACAAAAATCAAAAATGACATACAGGGAAAAATAGTAAAAATGTATAAAATATTAGGAGCAGCTTTATTTCTAAAATGAAAACTACAGTTTTCTACACAGTAACTTTTCTTGGCTTTTTGTTGGCAAATTCTTCAATGGCGATGTCAAACTTTATATTCTTTGTCAATTGTTGCTCTATAGACAGTGTGGCAAGATTTCTCAACCGCAAGGTGCTCATACTACATCTTAAGTAATTCTTGATCAGTTTTAGTTTCGAAAAACTCCTCTAACAGGGAGCAACATTAACGGCAATTGTGAGGAAAATTCCGCAGCATTATTTGGAACAGAGTTCCCAAGGTCATACTTTTGGATAAACTGTAAAACAGTGATGCCAGGTTATTTTGTAAAAACAAGCAAGCAAATTTGAAAAACAAGCCTAGAATAGGTAATTTAACGGAAAAAGCAAGCCCAACTTGCGTTTGGTAGGAAAATTCAAAAAACATAAAACCAGCAGGCAAATTATATACAGGGTGACACAAAAAAAACGGTCATCACCAAAAATATCATAACTTAAAAAAATTTATTTAGATTGACACAAAACTTCAGCTAAATTAGGTCAAGCCTGTGTAGCAGACATCTCCAAAGTTTCAAGTCTGTACTACAAAAACTCTTTGTTTCATTGGCGCTCAAAAATGTGCTCCAAATGAGCTTCCCGGCGCTGCAGACATATTTGGATCCGGCGGGCAAAGTTCTCGATGACCCTCCCGCATTCCTCCCTTGAGACCGCATTTATTGCTGCTGTGATTGTTGTCTTCAGTTCAGGGATAGTCTGGGGGTTGTTGCCATACACCCTGTCCTTAAGGTATCCCCACATATAAAAATCTTTGGGGTTCAACTCCGGTGAATGCGGCGACCACTGCGGGTCACACCTGCGGCTGATCAGTCGGTCAGGGAAACGCTGCTGCAGTCATGGCAATGATTCGTTTGAGGTGTAGGGGGTGGCATCAACCTGCCGGAACCACTGGAGGACCCTGACGACCCCTCTCCGTCGACGAAGTGCTGTCCAGAACTTGCCAAGCACGTGGACATATCGCTCAGTGTTGATTGTCACAGACCGCTCGTTGTCGTCTTCGAACCAGAATGGTCCAATGATGCCATGTTTGGAGATGGCAACCCAGGCACTGCACTTCACAGAGTGTAATGGCCTTTGCAGACAGTGCTCAGGCGGTGTGCTACCCCAGAATATATTGTTCTTAGAGTTCATGTGATCTGACAACAGAAAATATGCCTCGTACGAAAACTAGACATTGTCAAGAAAGTCTGGCACAGCGTCAATCTTGTCGCAAAACCACTGGCACATGATCACTCGCTTCCTCATGTCGTCAGGTGTAAGCTTTTGTTTAATCTGTATCCTGTAAGGATACATGTGGAGATCTGCGATCAAAATTCTCCCGGTTGATTCCAAGCTCCTGACTTCGCCGACGCAAAAACTTGCTTGGGCTGTGGACAACAGAGCCTCTGACAGCAGCAAGGTTGTGTGGTGTCCTTGACGATTTCGGTCGTCCAGAGTGTGAGTGTCTGTCAGTGTCTTTACGATTGAGGTTATGCACAGTCCCATGGGTTCTGAACTTGTTGACCCATCTGTAGATCATTAAGTGGACAGGAAATTCACGACATCCGAACCGTTCTTTGAATTGCAATTGAGCTGCGTGGATAGA
>Ga0210059_1008391_pt1 | contig 16317 bp, 7 predicted proteins | sample Ectturendosymbi2_FD_188042 | JGI IMG/M metagenome (GOLD analysis project Ga0210059, IMG submission 188042) | Ecteinascidia turbinata endosymbiont from Florida, USA - Sample 2 (SPAdes) (version 2) | ecosystem: Host-associated > Tunicates > Ascidians > Unclassified | place: Key West, Florida...
CAATAGATCACACAGCATTGCATAGAATATAGGCCAATGCGGTAGCTATAAGCATAATTTAAAGCAAATTTCTACACAAGCAATGAACATTTACTGGTTCCTTGGTCACAAAGGACAATGAACAATGGTTTGTTGTTTCATCTGACTCAGCCAACAAACAGGAGCACTACAGGAAGCCATTGCACTGAGCAAGCCAACCACAATAGTGAACATTAGAGCAAATGAAAATGCAATGACGCAATGGTTGATCAGTGTAAACAAAGAGGGGTTTTGTGTCATATAGGACTGGTGAGGAACCACGGCGGTCATCTAGTCAATTAACCCTGTTTTTCAGTTTTTGAGTAGTGTTGAAAAACAACACTTGGAAATGAAATAAGCACAATTAGGAATTTGGAGTGGTTAATAATATGTTTAAACAAAATATAAAAACAAGAAACAAAAACAACTTAATGAGGTACAGAAGAAAAAAATAAACAAAAAAACTATGGAGTGTACTTTCATGCTGAAAGGAATGGGATGTGCACAGGGAAGAAAAAATGCGAAAAGTAAACATACACAAAATACACAGAATTACAAAATACAGAATTTACAGAATTGGTGGAAAATATTGGTGAAAGACTATGAGGTCATGAGTTTCGCAGATGTTAGATGTTTCAATTTCACAGGTGTTTTCACTTGGTTTACATTTCGTTTTTAATATTCTTTTTTTGACTGAAGATGGATTAAGATTAATCCGAAACGTCTCAGAATAAAAATGTATAGTTTTTTGAAGGCTTTTTTAGTGTTAATGAAACTGTTAAGTCTATCCCAATTTTATGCTCCAAACTAATATTCTTTTATTTTCAGTAGGTTGTTGTTTTACTGCGTTTTTCGGAGTATGTTCCGGTGATTTCAGGTTTTAGTGTAGCCATCCCCATCCAGATTACAAGTTTTTTCTGAGTGTTGGCTAGTAGGCCCCACAGGCACCAGTGACCGTTTGCAACTAAGTTTTCTGCCTGGCTCAAACCCCTGGTTACGCCACTGGTACTGGAGCCGCTAAAAGATCCCTGATAAAAGCTTTACTCGTGACAGTTTTTGAGAAAGCAGATTTCACGGGCAATGATGTTTTCAGTGAAAAGCAGTCACGCATGAAATTCACGCGCAAAGATTGTCACGAGTGTCACGTTTCAAATCTTTTCATTCCACACGACAGGGTTGCCTATTTGGCTTTTTTGAAGCCGGATTATGAAATTCTGCCTTTTTTGGAAACTTTTGGCTTTTTTTGGAAATCAAAAAAAGCCTGACAAAATCTGGCTTTTTCTGGCCTTTTTTTCATTCGGAAAAGCTTGGCTTGTCTGGAAAAAACATTCATAATTGTCTGAACTGCATGATATTGAATAAAAATCTCTTCTGAAAAGAATCTATAACCATGCAGCATGCACAAAATATTGAAAACATTTTACCGTTGCCCTAAAAATGATTGATGCTATTTATAAGAAACAAATGTACGACAGTGTAATTACTGTGATTAGTGAAAGTAAGTGCTTGTAAAGAGTGGAATTGTATTGTATGGGTGTTTCTGAAGAGTTTTAGCATCTGCTTTGTGTTTGGTTACGCATATTTTATGTGTCAATGCCTTAAAATTGCTATCTGGCTTTTATGGGACAAGGTCTGGCTTTTTTGGTGAAGACAGGTTGGCAACCCTGCCACACGATATCTCGTCGACAAATGACATGGTTTTCAGTCTGGCTTAGTTAGTTGACCGTAAAATCTGCAACGACTCAGTCTTGACATACATGGGCAAGTGATAATTTAAGTGCGGGCTACTTTTCAGTGGCGTTTTGTCTACGTTGCGTAAGGTATAGGTTAAGCCATAACCTCAAACCTTAACATGTGTCTTTCTGTGTATTTGTACTTGATCCGTAGCCACTTCAACCAGTTGTGTTCAATAAAAGGCAAAATAGCCCGGGCATATATAGACACAATACTTTTGATATGAGTTATTTGGAAGTTTTCGAAATGTTGACAGGAGTTGCCAGTTGGAGTTACTAATGTTTCAAATTTTTTTGGATTTGGGCAGGAGTTGTTAAGCCACAAGCAGGAGAAGAGTCGGAGTCTGAAAAATGTGACTCCGCTCATCTTTGCTGGAACCTGGCTGGTAATTTGGCTAGCTAGTCTGATTGGGTCTATTTTGGTGTGCGACCTTCTCTCACTTTCAACTTTAATCAATGACATCAACAATGACATCGTCACCTGAAAAATTGGGGAGGGCGAATTGTACGCTAGACCTGTCAGATTTCGGATTTAATATTTTACACTTTGTAACTGAGCTTCTCACTGCATTTGATGCTAATAGTACATATTTTGAACTCATAAGTGTTCACTACTGCATCGTAGTGTTGTGAGCTAAAGATAGAACAATGAGCATAATAAGTTAACTTGAGTTTGTTTCCAAGGTGTTGTTTTGATAGTTTCTATAGCCTCATGAGGCAAACACTGCTGGGGTTATTTTGCCTTTGGCACAACACAACTAATAGAATTTTGGATTTAAACAGGATTTGGATTTTGAAACTGTCAGTTTATTAGATTTAGATGACATCATTGGATTGGACTTGGATTTGAAAAATTTTACTCAGTTCTTCATATCTGCTATTTTGTATGTTTCAGTAAATGCTTCACCAGTAATTTGTCTTGCTAAAAGTTTTCATAAAGCAAAGTTTTAAATGTCTTTATTTTTTCCAGTTTGTTGTTAGTTTGCATTGTTGCATATATTCATGGAAAAAAACAGTTTAAATTGCAGAGTATCAGCTCACAAATTCAAAAAAAGAAGAAAATCCAGCTTACATAAACTTTCTACTCTTGAAGATACCTTCCATCATAGAAAAAGCACTGGCTATCAAGTTCTACATGGTGTTCAGTCATCTAATTCAGTAGAAATTAAAGCTAAGCCATGTGGCCCAGTCTCACCCACACCGGAATTATTTGCTAAGGAAGGGCCTGTGTGTGGTAAGTTTGTTGGATTGTGGATTTGTGAATGTGAAAACCAATTTGCATATGCTTTTCAAATTTTTAAACTGCTGAGCAACCTACCAGCTCAAATAAAAATGTATAATCAATTCGTAAGTTTTATGTCAATTGTGCTTGGAATGGAAACAGAGGTAAAGTGCTTGCTTAATAAGCTAGATGAAATGCGTATTGTTTCAAGATCATAGTGTCTGTTTTTTGGCTGTGAAAGAAATTTTTTTGATTGATAGTGCCTTAAGCTAACCATTTTCAATTTTACAAATCTTCCATTGTGAGTTAATAAACAACTAAGTAACAGTTGCATAATCCGGTTTAGCGTCTTTATCTATTGATTTAACAAATCTGTTACTGAATTTCTGTGTCAAAGTTCAGACAGTGAGGTTTCCAGATTAAAGGGGAGAAATCCGGTCCTAGCAGTTTTGTGTCAGATAGCAAGGATTTCAATTGTTTTGAGTTGGATAAATGAGGTCTGACTGTATCATGCTGTTTTCATTTTCAGATTGGCCACACTTTTAACAGCCAATGAATAAGTGTTAAGGTCAATTTTTTGTTTTTCTTTGTGCTGCTTAACAAGGAAATTGAGCTTGTGCTTGAGTTATTTAGTGTAATTACTAAATAAACATTGCAATCAGTTGGAAGTACTGAAAAAGAAGTAGGCATATAAACAACCATTAGGTGATGGCAAGTGTAGTTGATATTTTTCCCTTAATCAAGATGATTTTTTATAAGTACAAGCACTAAAATTGCAATGTTTGTCAAAACATTCTGTGAACTACTCTTCATTCTGTCCATGAAATTAGCTAAGACTAAGCAAAATTTACACCCTTACCAGTACATTTGTATTACCTCATTAAGCAAACCATGTTGTTTTTGTGTTGAATAGCTATATTATTATATTGCATAGACTCAATTAGTTTCTTGTTCATGCTGTAGTGCAGTGTTTCTTAACCGGAAGGGCGTGCCCCCCAGGCAGACATCAAGAAATTTCCATGGGTGTGGAAGCCCTTATATGCTTTACAACATGGAAAGTTGTTTAACTATGGCAATTGAGAGTCACACTCTTGTTAAATGTTAGACTAAGTTTTTGAATGCGGCTTGGCAGCTATAGGCCACCATAAAATATCCACTTCTCAACCAAAGAAAGATAGTGACTTTACTTTCTGGCTATCCCAATGGCAACACTCAGTTGCTTAATCTCGGAACCATGTCTTTTAATCACACGAAGTGGGGCAGAGTAAGTGTTTAAGTTTGCAAATAAAAATAATGTTTCTATTGGAACATATGGTTTATGCAATTAACCGTACTATGTTTTTCACATATGAATGGTTTCACTTTAAGGTTCTAGAATCTTATTTGAAAACACAGTTACAGCATTTAACCATACACAATTAGGCAGAGTAATCTGTATTCACTCTGCAAAGTAGTGTGTGGTTGCAAAGCTGTGCAGAGTGAATAAAACAAACAAAGAATTTGCAAAAGTTCGTATAAATTTAAAACAAGCAACTGCAACAAATTAAGCATGTGGGCTAGAGTAGGAGCATGCATATCTGGATGTAGTGTCGTACCAAGTGTTAGGGGTAAACGAACAATAGTGTTAAGTGTCTGTAACCATGTTGTTCCTCCAAACTCAATATTAATCATTCTGTTGTGTCTGTTTTTATCAATCTGCATTGTGCAGACTGTGTGTGTTTGTACTCTATTCATGTCTGTTACAAAACCTTGCAATTAAAAAAATTTACCAAGAAATACATTTGTTTTTGCAACTTATTTAAAGTCAGGGGGTGTGAAACACAGGGAAATTGCTTAAGGGCGTGTGATTGGGAAAACGTTAAGAACCACTGCTGTAATGGGATGCATGCATGAAAATGTTCAATTCAGTGAAAAGCTTCTATTTCACTTGTTTGAAACAGCGTAGTGCTGAGGTGATTTGGCAATGTTGGACCCACAAAAGCAAAAGTGATGGCCCTTGAAAGTATCCTGAAAATAACTCATGTTGATCAAAAATATTCCACCCAAATGCAGTGGTCACTGTTCAGCTTTGTTCCGATATTAAATTCTTTTGGTATATGGCGAACAAATATTCAGAAATGTGGTGAAGATGTGAAAACACCTTTATGGAGTCACTCGCTACCAAACATTAAATGAAGGTAAATTTATGATGAAAACTAAAATATTGGACATGCCTAGTCAGTGGGAATATTGTTCCCCAAATCATTTAAAGGGGGAATTTCATGTGCATGTGGCACCAATATCTTGATAAGTAACCTGTTTTCAGTAACCATATGTGATTGAGAACTTTTGAACTGTCTTGACTGTAGCAAAACGTTTTTTGTAACACTGAATTCTGCGTCTCAATTATGACACTACATCGCTGTGTGTAGTGCAAATGGGGCTGTGGTTAACTTGTGTGGTTGCATACAATGAAAGTGGCCTGTGAATGCATTTTTCAAAAATGTTTGTGCTGATATGTAATGTTCTTGTATGTTGTTTTACAGGTTTTTCTTCTGAAAACAGTTTGCTGCAGGATTCAGTTTTTGAAAATGTGGATTTATCTATGCTGGAAAAGGCGTGTTTAGAGGCACAGAGCAATTCACCAGAAAAGGATTCACACAACTGTGTTCCACAACCCAATGTGCAACCAGATGGTTGCTGCACCCATCAGCAGTTGTCTACACCTACAAAGAATAGTGAAATCCCTGTTGCAAGCTCAACCCCTAATGTGACAGCTGTTGACAGCCAAACACGAATCACTCAAAGAATCAGACAGCGTTTGAGAGACAATGCTCACAAGACTCCACAGAATATTCACACTGCTTTTAACAACAGGGTACCTAGCATGCAATCGCGTAATGTTTTTGGAAAATCACAACCAATGTCATCTTATGATATTGGTCCTTTCTACGGACTACCATCTAAAGTCCAGGATTTACTAAAATCCAGTCGTGGCATTGATGCTTTGTATGAATGGCAAGATCAGTGTTTGAGACTAGATAGCGTTATGGCTGGTAAAAATTTGATTTACACTTTGCCTACCAGTGGTGGAAAAACTTTGGTGGCTGAGATTTTGATGATGCAGGAACTGCTTTGCAAAAAAAAGAATGCCATTTTTATTCTTCCTTTTGTTGCCATAGTTCAAGAAAAAATTCAAAGTTTGTCTGTGTTTGCTGCAGAACTTGGATTTCTTGTTGAAGAGTATGCAGGTAGCAAAGGGAGATTTCCTCCCAGGAAGCGGCGTTCCAAGAAAGACATGTACATTTGCACGATTGAAAAAGCTAATTCTTTGGTCAATTCGTTGATTGAACATGACAGATTAAGCGAAATTGGCTTAGTTGTAGTTGACGAACTGCATATGCTCGGTGAAGGTGGAAAAAGAGGCGCAACTCTTGAGTCAACTTTAGCAAAAGTGATGTATGTGGCAACATCAACTCAGATAATTGGAATGTCTGCAACTATAGGAAATATCTATGAACTGGCTGTGTTCCTCAAGGCTGAAGTGTATTCGGGAACATTCAGGCCAGTGCAGTTGGATGAATATATAAAAGTGAACGATTCTGTTTTCAAAGTTGACAGATCACATGGTTCAGACGATCAGAGTCTGCGGTTTGACAGGATGATTGGGCACTCAGGCAAAATGTTGGCAAAGAAAGACCCGGACCATTTGGCCACTCTGGTTCTTGAGGTTGTTCCCGAACATTCCTGTTTGATATTCTGTGCAACGAAGAAAAATTGCGAGAATGTAGCTACAATGATCTGCAAACTTCTTCCCGATGACATACACAACCACAAGTCTAAGGAAAGAAGAATGATCATTGAAGCTTTGCGTGCCGAGTCTGATGGCAATATCTGCCCCGTACTAAGAATAACCATTCCTTTCGGTGTTGCGTACCACCACAGTGGACTTACTTCCGATGAAAGACGGATTATTGAGACTGCATACAGAGAAGGGGTGGTATCTGTCATTACCTGCACTTCGACTCTTGCTGCAGGTGTGAATTTGCCAGCAAGGCGGGTCATAATAAGATCTCCGCACATAGGAAGGAACTTTCTGAGCCACGCGCAGTACAAACAAATGAGTGGCCGAGCTGGGCGGGCTGGGATTGATTCCAAAGGCGAAAGCTATCTTATTGCGACAAGTTCAAGTGACAAACCGAAAATTCAGGACTTGGTTGTTGGCAAAGTGGAAACATGTCTCAGTAGCTTAATGTACGATCAAGGCAAAGGTTTCAAATCTCTTTTGTTAAATTTAATAGGGTTGAACATCATTCAAAAATCAACAGATGTGTGCGAATTTTTCAACCAAACGTTATACGCTAATCAACTGCAAAGATTCGAAAGCCCAACGCCGAACGTGACGTCTTATGAACCCCCCGATCCAGCGGATTCTGCGCTAAGCCGAACCGCTTATGAGTCCTTGCAGCACTTAGCAGACCTCGGATTAATTCAGTTCGACGAGTGTGCGGGAAAAATTATAAAAGTTACGAACCTTGGCCGCGCCGCCCATAAAAGCTCTGCAGACTTGGAAATGGCTGGTCGCATTTTTTCCGATTTGCAGCAAGGCCTTCGAAGCCTTAACTTGCAAAATTACCTGCACTTACTTTTTTTAGTTACACCTTACGAAGCAGCGAGAGACATAAAGCCAGATTGGCTGGTGTACATGAGCGAAATGAGCAAGTTAAGTGCGAGCGAACTGGCGGCAGCCGACATTATCGGCGTCCCAGAACAGTATATTGCGATGAGGGCTTCTGGGCGCAATCTTAAAAGAAAAACTGTGCAGGAATACGTCGTCAAACGATTTTATATTACAATGATGCTCTATTTACTTTTCCAAGGTAACACGGTATGGAAAGTGTCTGCACGATTTGATCAACCGCGAGGGTTTTTGCAGAACTTACTGACCAGCTCGATCGCTTTTGCGTCATGCGTTCTTCACTTTTCTTCCGAAGTCAAAGAATTTTGGCCTTATCCGCCTCTGCTCGAGAACTTAATACGAACGATGCAGTACAGTTCCGTAGCAGATTTGGTTCCTCTAATGGAAATTCCTGGCGTGAAGCTCGCGCGAGCGAGGCAACTTTTCAAAGCAAATTACAAAACGTTAAGCAGTTTGGCTGCTGCCAATGCCCACGCTTTGTGCAGAGCAATAGAACACTTATCTCGCAAGCAAGCAGAACAGATCATTGCATCTGCAACTATTCTCCTTAGAGAAAAAATTGACTCACTTCAAGAAGAAATCGATGAACTGATGTAATTCTGACACCAGCGATGTGTTTTATGGTCATATTGCACGTACTTTTACTTTTATAAAAGTCGGTATCGTTTGCAGAAAAACAAAAAATCATAAATTACAAATTGAAGGACCAATAGATAGAACACCACCGTTCCATGGATCCCACCATCAGCCATTTTTGCAGTGTATGATTCTCCTATTACCCCAACTGCATCTCAGACCTATTACCCGAATTTTCTCAGATATATTAACTTGACTGCTGACCTTTCCTGTGACACGTTTGGAGATTTCTAGATTGAAGTTATGATAGTTAGAAGAACTGCTAAACGATTGCAAAATATTTTACTTAGTCGTCTCAAAAATAAAGAAGTGCTGAGATTTTTTTCAGGTCGACGCAGCTTCCTGTTAACAGACAACACTGTTGCCCACAAACATAGTTTTCTCAAAATAGTACGATAACTAGCTGGGGAGTAATTTAAATGTTTCTTCCGTCTCCGTGTTCCATGGGTCCAGCACATCCCCAACCAACGAAAATGGCAAAATTTTTCCGAAGAAATAAAGCGAAATGCCAAACAAGGTGATGAGTTTCCCCGAACCCTATCTCCATCGTTGACGATTGAATTAACATGTTCCATAACATTCTTGCCTGAAGCCACTCTGGTTTTGCGCTACAAGCAAATAAACTAATCGGAGCATGGCCGCAAAAAAAGTGAGTCCAACTGGAGAATGATAAGCTCACCCAAGGCACCGTTCGTCTGTTTCGCCGCGCGAAAGCTTCATACCGATGTTGAAATGATTCGCATTCATAAATATATCTGTCAGCAGTGCCGAATTAACAATAGTAGCAATTGCTACGGGCCCCGCGGTCTCTGAACGACATTACGTTGTGATAAGCAGAATGAAACAACGAAACGTAAAGTTTTGTTGAGAAGAAAGAAAAAAAATTGCGCCTTTTGTTTTGCAAGGTAAATCTGATGGCATTGTAGCACTAGCGAATAGAACTTCCTCACTGCGTAGATGGAAATAGGCTACTTCAATGGAGAACCAAGATGTTTTAAATTTACTGCTTGCGAAAGCAGGGACGGATTTAGAGAGCCCTAGGCCATCTTAGTTTTTGCGGCCCCAGGGAGGTGTAACCGTTTCCGCAGTGGCGTGCAGAGAACTGGTGATGCCCGGGGCGACTGCTTGATTGAATGCCTTCTAAATTCTAGTATTGAGCAGTGGCGTATGGTGCTCTTGTTACTGGATATACACTGTTTGTGACGTCACAATATGACGCCATACTCACGTTTGCAAACAACGTTTTGGCGAAGTTTGTTGACACAACATGCATATTGAGGGACACCGGAGCAGCGGTAGGGCAGGGGAGCAGTAAAAGAGCTGAGGGCAATGGAAACTTACAAAAAACAAAAAATTGTTACCAATTATGTTTGTTTCTGTTCATCAACAGCGTTGACCTTAAAAATAATAACAGAAATTATAGAAAATTATTCTGAATTTTCTGGGTGCCCGAATAGCTGCAATAAATTTGTTTCAAGTCGATCTTGATAAACCATGAAGTTACCAATGATACTGTTATGAAAAGACACCTCCGCCCACGTTGCTCCATTTTGAAAGGGCAGAGGGGCAATGCCTCCATCCTCCGGCGTCCCTGTGCATATCTACACCCACTCTCTTTACTCGTTGTTGTAGGCTACAATGTGTCACTGTAATGAGCATAAATTATCAGCGGTCTCCTAAGGCGATGCCCCCGAAATTTTTTGTGTCCCCCAAAATTTTGTTGTTCCCAGAAAAAATTTTATTAAAACATATATCAAAAAAAAATCTTGCCTCACTAAAAAAGCATTTTGCACCCCAAAACTTAAATCCTGGCTACGGGCCTAGTCAACATAGGGGAGTAGAACACACTCAGTGCTACGTCAGCGCAGTTCACAACTGCAAAAATATAAGGCTGCGCGAATGTGTCATCGAATAGCAGGCAATCAGAAGTTATGCAGAGGGGATGGCGGACAGCCAGGGTTCACAGTTCGAAACTTGTAAGCTACACAAGAATTGAGAATGCGCACAAAGTAGGCCTACGCAAGAAAATTTGATTTTGTATTATGTGGCTGTTCTATGTACTATTACTAAGGGGAAAGAACAGATACGAGTTTGTGTGGGCCGTTTGATCAATCCACCTGAACTGCCAGTTAATGACGAAGCTCGAAACGAAGCACATGCTGCAAGCACAGGTGTGCGACTGTAATAGCGCATAAAACGAAGCGGGAAACTAGTGATACATCATAGCTAAATCCATGGGCGCAATTTTGTTGTAAAATGGGGGGGACAGTTTAGTGTGAAATCAATAAAGTCATCGGGTCGATGCAGAAGTTTTATAAATACAGATTTCCAATCTTGTTTATAGAGGTGTTTTAAAGCAAGACTAATCACGCTAATACAGCAATTGGGCTTTATCAGAGCTGTCAGTTGGAGTGTACAAAATGCTGAATCGCATTGGTCGCACGTGCATATCACTCTTATAGTAGACAATATCAGTTTTCTTGCAGAGGTGTGGTTTACAGCGCGATTTGAAGTCTTTTTCAAGTTGCTTAACTTCACAAAACGATAAATATTTTTCTTGCACATTTCCGCTCTTTGTAAAAGCTACAAATCTCTTCAATGCTACCGCGCATCATGCCTGCAGTCCCACCCCTACCAATATCTCCATTGATATCCTCTTACCAGGTGGTGGATGCGTCCTTTCAATCTCCGCTTGTTGGCCCCTGCATACATACCCATATAGCCTACAATGTCATTTATGCATACCTGATCGTTTGGTGATTGTTGTCTTGTGACTTTTTTATGTGATGCAACCTAGCTCAGTCTTTCCACAATCAATTATTCAGGTTGAACATTAGAGTTTAATGGATGAAATTATTGTCAAAAGTTTAAGTTTAATTCTAGTTTAATTCTAAGAGTTCTGCTTGCATAACGACACGAAAATAGATTTGAGATTAAATAGAAATAAAAACGCACAACGGTCAATTGGTAAATATGTACAAGTTTCACCTGATTGACGCGAAAAGAACGTCCAGCAAAAGTAAGTATGATCAGGTATTAAGTTTGGGAGGAAATACATTTTACGGGGACAAGATTTTAGTTTTTACTATATGTTTAAAACAAATATTTCTGGGCACAATATTATTGGGGAGCACTCAGGGACGGATTTAGGGAGCGCGGGGCCCTAGGCCATCTTAGTTTTGGGGGCCCCACGCAGGTGTGACCTATTTGGTCGCTTGTTTTAAAAAGCGTGGAAGTATGACCCTATTATGTGTATTTTTCATAGTTAAAGGCCACAAAGATGGCGACAAGTAAATCAGTCACAGTTTATTGACGGGGAAACTAGTTTCGCGTTTTCCAACGCATCATCAGTCCTGTAAATGTAAGACAGATAAATCATAACATCTTAACAAACTGACTGACGTCAAGAATACTAGTGGCGACAAAAAAAACTGACAGGACTGATGATGCGTTGGAAAACGCGAAACTAGTTTCCCCGTCAATAAACTGTGACTGATTTACTTGCCGCCATCTTTGTGGCCTTTAACTATGAAAAATAGATACGCTTGCAAGTTTTAATCGTCGCAGAAGAATGAAAGCAGAAAGCAGGCAGATTCCTCAGAAGCTTGCCGCAAGGCTAAAGTTTTTTACTGCCTATTATGTGTAGTGTCCTTTAAAAAATCTATCTTTTGCGGTGGCGATTTTGGTTCTACGATTGCCCTAGATCTTCAACAGAAATAAAAGCCTTTCCTACATTCTTCTCAAGACCAAATGGCAATGCGATTTTTTCTTGGAATTTATAGCTCTTTCATGTACTACAGAAATACTCCTCGTTAAATTTCCGTGATTTCTAACGTTTTTTGTAGACTTATTTTTTCGGGTATACACATTTTCATGCGGGACCGTGTTGCTGCTCTTGAACATATCGTCTAGCTGTCGATCTAATTAGCTGTACATAACCTACTTCGTTATAGTAACCACATATTTTATAGAACAACACAGGGTTTATTTATGCCATTTTAAGTTGTCATTTTCCATCAATACAAAGTAGAGTGTTTTCATCCTCTATGCTATGAGCTGATGGTAAACAGCATGAAGACACGTTTTGCGCAGCAACGTATTTTCGCAGAACCCTCAGCTAACCATATGCAAAGTAAGCCCAATGCAAACACATTTTTCCAAGTAAACTCACGAGAAACTGTTCTAGCTGATTTAACCAACATCTAGAGCTTCAACAAGCAAGCTCTGTAAACTGGCGATCTAGTTGAAAAGAATTAAACGTAGGATCAGCATCAAAGACACTACGAATTTGCCTACTAAAGGCCAATCTACACTGAGGACTAGCCAGGAGATGCGAGGCGTAACCCTTAGTCTGTTTTATTGCGTTGGGTAATTCTGCGCACGACTCGGCACGGCAAATCCTGGACGCAATAAAAGAAACAAAGATTTGCGCCTGGCAACTCCTGGCTCGTCCTCAGTGTGGATTGGTCTTAAGGCTCATCTTCCAGTAAATGTAATCCACAAAGCGTTTACTGCTAGAGACCACTGTGCTACAGTGACTAAGGCTCCAGTATTTCAGAAAAATCTAAAAAATAATTTACTATTACAACAACTTTGACATCGGAAACCCACCACTGATAAATTAAATAACGAAATTTTGTAAATCTTCAAACTCTGCCTTTGCTATAAATCACTACAGAACAACAAGGCATATACTGTAAGACAGGGCCGTAGCCAAGGTGGACACGTGGGCCATTGTAGCATATGACGTCACTTTATAAATGTTTCTTTAAATTCATGAGCAAAGCGAGGATCCCAGGTTTTGATCACCCCAATCAAAATGTCTGGCTACACCACTGCTCTAAGTCTTTCTATAAAGAACAATGAGTCGTCATAGGAACGAGTTGCGCGGGGCCCCCAAAAGCGCGGGGCCCTAGACCATGGCCTATGCGTAAATCCACCACTGGGAGCACTGCCCCCAAATGCCCTCCTTGGCTACGCGCCTGCCAGTAAAGTAAGTTTCGCACTTTGGATGAAAATATTGCCGCATTGTGTTTTTGGTTAAACTCAAGTAAGTCAGATGACTTACGAACCAATGCATTCAGCACAAGCACAATGTGTAAGAGTCACGAAAAAATATATTTTGGTTTTGTTGGTCACCATTGTCGTGACATTACAAGAAGTGAGGATAAATGTATATTTTATCTTTGATTCCTAGCCAAGTCCTTATGTTTTGAGCTATAGGTAAATATATAGCTAGATAAATAGTTCTCCAACGTTTTAATTGAAATCCTATTTAATAATGGTTGAAGACAGGCATTTGCAAAACTGCCCATCCTAAAACTAAGTCTCCACAATAATGCTGCTTTTGTCTTCGGCAAAAGCTTTGCAGACATTTGCCTGAAAATGTAACTTTCTTAACATTGTATACACTTAGGTTTACCAGACGTCCTGTTTTAAGCGGGACAGACCCGGTTTAAAAGCTTTGTCCCGGCGTCCCGGTTGGTCAACCAAAAAGTCCCTGTTAGGCATTCAGTCAGGCAGCATAGTCCTACACGCATATTAGCATTTTATGATTAGTCTGTTTAACCAACTTGCTGAAGAATGATGCGTGATCTTGTTTCGTTGTTTTAGATGTAAAGGTAATTGATACGTCATTGCAGTGGGTAACTGGTCCAGTAATGGGTTGATTGTTAGCGCATTGGCTAGTTCAGTAAAGTTGGCTAGTGGGAGGGGGTGTTCTTTTTGCAATTATAGGTTATTGCAAGGATTTATTTCTTGCCGGAACTTGTTTGATTTCCCTCTAAGGCTCGTTGTTCTGAAGCGTCCCGGTTTTCGATCACAAAAATATAGTATGCCTATATCCACTAGCATCATTAAATTTTACGCTGTCTGTTTCTGAACACGTGACAACCAACGTTACAGCAAAACCAGATACATTTCTACGCGAACCAAATCCATGCTATACTGCGGTCTTTCACATGTGCAGCTGTAAAACTATCACTGTTTTAAGAAAATAACCTTTCTAACAGTATACTGCACAGGGTAAAATGTTCGACAGAAGCAGTAAACAATTTTCGCGGTCTCTAGAAACTTGAAAAATGCTAAATATCATTTTATTGAAGCTAAAATTGATAAACAAACAGAATCCAGTGATATCACTGACGGTGATACTACACAAGTATCCAGTGATACTTGAAACACTGTTTCAACATCAACTTGTCTCTGTGTAACATCTAACATGAAAAGCACTTCACGCAAAACGTGGCAAACGTCAATTTTATTTTGGGAACCTCTCCAAAAACAAAACCTGAAGAGAAAAAATGGGGGGACACGGCATATCCTATCCCCCCACCTTGAAAAGTGGGTGGGACACACCCCCCGTGTCCCCCACCAAATTGCGCCCATGGCTAAATCAAGCACGTTGAAATAGGATAGTTTTGAAATTTGGCTCAGAAAATCAATTAAACGTCCGTAATTATCTTCAGGGTTCATGTAATTGGACCTAACAAAAAAAAACACCCGTTGTTTTCAAAGAAGGCCCACTTAAAAAAACACAATAAAACCCACCAAAAATCGCACTCCTTTTCTTCCTTTGAATTATGTACCATGAATTAAATAAAATAAGCAGCACCACATTTGTACAGCCAACTGTAACTTTTTTTAATGAAACAATTGAACAGCAACGAAATTTGAAGGACTTGAAAAAAAGAGAAGAATAATTCGAATAGTTTGAGTAAATTCTACTGGTTATCTTCTTTATCTCTGTAAAATCGGCATATTTTAATCAATTTTTCTGCCTTCTCTGCATCCAAGCTGTTCTTGTAGTTGAACCACACCAAACGATATGTTGAAATAATACACTATATAGATGCTGAACCAGCAGGGTATGTGCATAAACTTGGCGTGAAATTGCAGAGTTTCTGTGCGAGTAGCTTTGTTCTCTTTGCTGTGCGCATGCTTGCCAAGCCTTACCACTTTGGAGTGAACTGACGAACAACATTTTGCGAAAAGAAAGATGGGGTACATTTTTTATCCTCAATTCTGAATGCCATGATAGGTACAAGTTATTGTTGTGTAATTCTGAAAATGGTAATATTACATGATGCAATGTAAACAATACAGAAAGAGGTTTTTAAGTTTTTTTGTCAAATAAAAAATGTTTCTTTAAAAAAAAAAACGGCTTGAAAATAAAAAAAACCAGGCGGGTTATTTTTTTAAGTTTTTTCACAACCCTGATTATCTTTCAATCTTTTGTGATTTTCCTTTGATCGCATGATCTGGAACAAGCCACCTCACTTCACTATCAGTTTGATTGGGCGTGCGCCGCACACCTACAGTATAGGTCCCTGGTATTAAAGAAGCTGAGAATTACTGGCATTTGAATAAGTAAAAAATAGTGTTGACAACAAAACAAGTTTCGAAAAATTAAATCCATGCAGCATGCGTTAGTAGCCTTACAATAGGAAAAATGATCTAGTTACAGCATTTAATTTTTTTTAATTGCACTTTTTGGATGCACCCTGTCTTGGATGCCCGGGACGGTCGCCCCTTTCGCACCCCCCTCTGCAAAGCAAAACGTGAAAAAGGTGTTGGAACACCGTTCCCACGCGTTCCTGCCCCACGACACCCCTGAGTAACTATGATTTTTAACAAAAATATATTTCCGGTTCCGATGTACACTTTTTGACCTTTGATGAGAAAGTAAAACAGTTTTTTTAATATACGAGGAAACAAAATTATTTTCTTGCTTGTGGTTTGCCTGCCCGCTTTTACGTGGTTGTTTTTAAACGTTAGTGGTGATCGGGATGGGCAACAAACAATTTACGTAACGTCGAATGTTTTGCTAAAACCTTACACATCGTTCTACATCAATTACCCCCCAGGGGTAATATGCAATCCTTCGGGGGGTAATGCGGAACCAAAAACACAATGTTGTTCTACATTATGAGCAGAGCCGGATTAAAGGGTAGGGGGCCCGGGGCAATTTTTACCGGTGGGCCCCTATGACGTAATTCATGACGTCATCGTTTGTAAAAGTTATGTTTTCG
>Ga0210059_1008392_pt1 | contig 16316 bp, 8 predicted proteins | sample Ectturendosymbi2_FD_188042 | JGI IMG/M metagenome (GOLD analysis project Ga0210059, IMG submission 188042) | Ecteinascidia turbinata endosymbiont from Florida, USA - Sample 2 (SPAdes) (version 2) | ecosystem: Host-associated > Tunicates > Ascidians > Unclassified | place: Key West, Florida...
TTCCGATCGCAACAAAATGATGCTGTGACCAGGATGTGAAGGTCGTGCGGAGTTCAGCCTTCACACAAAGAACGTGCGATCGGTGTGGTTCGTTGTAAAAAGGAGGGGATGTTGTTGCAACCTCTCCGGTGGTATTGCGTTGAATGTGTGATTCACCACGAACGGGATGTGCGTGAAGAATAACACTATCATATCTGTAGCGCGAGCAAGCAATAGTAAGAGAGATTGCGAGCATGATCTCTATTGTTGCTTGCTGCCACGGTGCGAAGCTTTGCGCACATGCCGCTCGGGATTTCCGATCGCAACAGTACAAATGTGCGTGACTTACCGCTATCAGCTTGTCACTGCATTACCTGCCAAGACGTGTGCTTTCAACAGTCTCATGCAACAAAACGCCTGCTACCGTAATATAAAGTGAACCTTTGCAGATTTGCTGCCATGTTATTGCTACGCAATAAAGACCAACAGTAGAATAAACCGCTCGCGACTTTCGCAACCACCTCTGTAGGCAAAGGAGGGGGCATGATTGAACTGCAAGCTCATCACCGCATGACACTATAACTGTGAACCTGACTCTTGTGCAGTGGAGTTTCATACCGGTAAAACAACTGTCATTACAAGAATCAAATCAATTAATCGGAAATAAGATGCCGACTTCAGGTTTTTCCAGAAATATTTGGTTCTTAATCCCAATTTCCAGGGTTTTATATCAGGTTCCACAAACTAAAGTCAGCTCATCTAATGAAACGAAGAAACGTTTTTACTATAAAAATCTTTTGGCGATGATTTTCAATGAAATTCAGTGCCATGCCAATACCTCTTTAGGTCTAGTGGGGGGATGCATCCCCTGCATCCCTGTGTCTGCCCCTGTACTTATCTGATCTGTTAATGAATAAACGTGGTGCAAAACGCTGTGGCAAAAAAAAAATCAATCGTCTCAAGGTTTGCATGAATTCCACTTGCTTTGGTTGTAACTTCCAAGCACGCTACTCCGTCGTTAACAACGGAAATAGAAAGCAAAGTTTCCAGCAAAGCTTCGCAGTGATGCAAAACCGATTCGAAGGATTTCGCTTTGGCAGTCCACCTCGTAAGACAAAAATGACGCAATGCAGCTCCAGTAAGGTCAAAACCAAGGGCGTACGCAAGGGGGTTGGGGTTAACCCCCCCTTGAGCTTGATATTTTACAAAAACTATTACCTGCGCAAAGGAGATTAATTGTTTTCGCATACTTTTTGCTTGTTACTTTGTCGACTTAATGCAAATATTACGGAATGAATTTACATGCAATATTCAAGGAACATTGTAAATGGGCCAAAAAGTAATAATTAGGTTTTGGTGGGAATCTGGGTTGTCGTCTGCATCCAGAGACCATCTCACCACTTTTCGCAGACCTTTCCTCCACTACGCTACGCATGTTTTAGATTGTGCTCCGCGATAGTTCAATTTATCCGAAACAATTGTCTTTATTTTGTCTGCTATGGTTGATCAGCGCATGTGCTGACCGCATTGGCTACATTACCGATTTCTGTAGCATGATTGATAGAAACTGTTGCACGAGCTCAAAAACAGCTGTTGTTAGAAGCATTCAGGCATTTGATAATGTCTCATCAGGGAAAAAGGAAAACGGAAAGTTTGCTGGACTTCTACAAGTTTTTTTGTTATTTATTCTTGCGTACTTCATGCGGGTTCTCAATTCTTGTGTAATTTGGCAAGATTCGATCTTGCAAACCGGGGTGTGCTCCAGCCAGTCCAGCTGCACACTTTCTATGCTCGACTGCTTGTATTTGACAAGACATCAGCGCAGCCCCATTTATCGTTGTATATTGCTCTTACGCAGTGGTAAGTGTGTTTTACTCCTCTGTTTTAACGCGTAGCCTGATATTTTTGCAGTTATGAGTTGCTGTACTGTAGCGTTGAGTTTATTTCCTCTGATATCCTAACTTGGAGCGCTGATAGTATATAAGTGCAGTGACACATAAATTAAGGGGAATGCGCGTCGTAGAAGAGCATACATATTATGTCAACAAACTTCGCCAAAACGTTGGTTTGGAAAAATGAACATGACGTCAAATTGTGACGTCACAAACAGCGCACACCAAATAGAAATGACCACCATAAGCCGCTGAGTGAAAAACCCCCATGAACATTTCCTGCGTACGCCACTAGTCAAAACTGATTCTCATTTTTTCGAATAAATCTGTTCGTTTTGGAGAAAACTGAATAAGGTTGGAAAGCTACTGAAGGTGCTTGACTACTTAATACCAGCTAGTTGTGTCCTCAGCGTTCAATAACTAGATTTGCGAGAGTACGCGCTGAGATGCAACAATTTTTGTTTCTGAACAATTGACAGTCTGTAGATCAGGACCCAACACCAACGAAAGGTCGAACATACTATGAGATTCTTTCTCTGCATGTGAATTGCTTTCTAACTGTTTTGTTAAAAAACTACTTTCGGATGCTTATATTGGTCTGGCCGGGCCATACCAATATTTGGTTGGTATGGCCCTGGCCATACCTGCCATACCGCTTCCGCCGTCCTTGTGTCCAACCCGCGGCCCAGTTGAGGGTTTTGTGCGGGCCAGTTTGGTTTTCGCTATAGTCAAAGTCTCCTGCATGCTGACAACCTGTCCTTGTTTTAATAATCTTGAATTTGACATTTTTGATGCAGGTGGTCCTCAGTGCCACTTTATCACGTCTGTTATCATTGCAGTTAGGATTCGAACACTTTCAGTATATCAGTTTAAGCTAAATTATTTTACTAAGGTCAAATAAGCCATTTCATTGTGGCCTTCATTAATATGTCATTCAGTGTGCGGGCCTGGTCAACATAGTGACATACTTTTTGGCTCAGTAAGCCATTTGGGTTGGATATAGCTGCTCTAAGACATGATTTTCAACCCTTTTCATGCAGCAATCCATTTTGCAACCCAATTTAACCTGACGACCCCTTCCGGAAATTTCCAGTAAGCACATGTAATTTTCAAACATTGTGATGTTCTATTGTGCAAACACAATGTAACCACTGCTTTAAGAAAATTCTACACTGAGCAAATGTTTGTTTTAGTGAGCATGAATATTTTAAGACTAAGTTAGCAGGCAGACTTCTAAATGAATTACAAACTTCGTGAATTATTACAATAAATAAAAATCTTATCAAAATACGAACAAAGTACATATCTTATTCAATTAGGTTCTCTTTGTTTTCGTGTTTTCCCAATGTTTTGGAATGTTGCAAGTGCGTAAGAATGAGATTTCACGGCGACAATGGTCTGGTAGGGCGCAGTTGCGCAACTTGGAGGGAACATTGGTTGCAAAATATGTGCTTTGTTGGCAGCAATGTTTCTTTTCACATAGTATCAAAGTACGTGGCTTATGCTATCAGCAGCAGCTAGTTGCTGCATATACCTGCCAGGATGTTTGCGTTCAACAGTCACATGCGGCAAAACGCTGCTGCCGCAACTTGAAGTGAACCTCTGAAGATTTGTTGCCATGTTATTGGTATGCAACAAAGGCCAATAGAAGAACAATGCGCTCACAATTTCGCAAACTGCCTTTGCAGGCAAAGGAGCGGATTTAGTGAACTGCAAGCTCATCACTGCATGATACCAGAACAGTGAACCTCACTCTTGTGCACTGTGAGTGTCATACCGATGAATAAATTGCCACTGCAAGAATTAAATCAATTAATCGGATTAAACTGCTGGCTTCAGGTTTTCTAGAAATTTTTGCTTCGTCCAAATTTCCAGGCGGGGGTTAATGCCCGGTTTTTCCTCCCCTGCGGACGCCCATAACTGCATACAACTGAGTCTGAATTAGATTGATCTATCCAACATTACGTTTGTGGTGCTCTCATCAGTCTGTGCGGGTTGAACCTCACTTCTCAATCTGTTGTCTGAAATGTTTTCCACACTTCGGCTATCAGAAATGCTTTTTCTTTCATAAACTGCCCAATATCCTTTTTTCGATCACTTTTTACAAATGACCTAAGTCTAAGACATAACTTAAGAATAAGTTATAGCCGAAGTGTGGAAAACCATTTCAGAAATCAAGCGGTGGAAATCAAGAAAGTTAGACACTCTCGCAAAACTGTTGCAAACAATAAGAAATAGACCTGTACGTTGGCAACGACTATGGAACAACTAACTAAAGTCAGAACACCACGCAGGCTTAACAAGAATGATCAAATGAATTGTGAAAACTCGCCACATCAAATACAGCTTTGCACTTGCTCATTCAGTATTCCATGCATGGATAACAAGTCCATAGTTTTATACTGGGTGAAAAGAAGCCTGCACAAGCGTTATTTTGATTTAAGATATTCACTCAGGCGCATTAATTACACTCAGTCTCACACTGGCAATGGATTTTTTCAAACTTGTGGAAGCATTGCTACAGATTACTTCGTGCTTTTTACACAGTATAAAAATGCGTGGCTTACCGCTATCAACAGTCCCTCTCTCGCTGCAGTCTACCTGCCAAGATGTGTGCTTTTCAGTAGTCACATGCGGCAAAATGCTTGCTGCCATTACTTGAAGTGAACCGTTGAAGATTTGTTGCCATGTTATTGTTACGCAATAAAGACATACAGAACAAACCGCTCGCAAGTTTGACCACCTGCTTCTGCAAGCATAGGAGCGGACAAGAGTGATCTGCAAGCTCATCAGTGCATAACACCAAAACAGTGAACCTGGCTTGCGTGCAATGTGAGTGTCATACTGGTACACAAACTGCCATTGCAAGAATTTAATCAATTGATGGGAATTGAGCTGCTGATTTCAGCTTTTCTGAAAAATTTTCGTTCTCAGTCTCAATTTCCAGGGGGGGGGGGGCAAATGCCCCTTTTCCCCCCCTCCCCTGCGGACGCCCATGCGTATGCCCTTTATGCTTGTGTTTCATCAAAGTAAATTTATTGGCGCCATCAAGCGTATGCTTTTCTACTACTTCCACGTACATATCTTCGAGTTCATTCATGTATTTGTGTGTTCCTTGTCTCGTATGCTCAAACCTCGCGCGTTGCGTGTGGGAGTGAAGACATTGCACACAGTAAACTACTTATTACTTCAAGAAATTTTGTCGTTACTTGATATTTCAAGTAATTTGGTTTTAGAAAAGCTAAGATTTTAAAAGACATGTCTGTTGCTGTAAACGCAATATATACATGACATGCATCACCACACATACATTCAGTGGCGTAGCGAGGCCAAGTGCCGCCCGGGGTCGACCATAAAAGTGCCCGCCCTTTCCACCCCTCAAATTTGCTTACAAAATTTTTAAATGGAAGATCATGTTTCGTGATTGTTTAAAGTCTGATTTCAAGATCAATAAAGCATCTTCAAAATCGCAATCAAACACTAACTGAAATGTGTCTTGTTTTGATTGTCGATTATGATTCGTGCTTTTTATGTTTGTCAGCACCTTTCTTATCATTAATTTTTCTATTTTTTGCTTTCTTTGCATCGGCATATTCGAACCCCTCATGTTTCGTCAAACTTTCGTCCCTGTTGGTTTTTAAATCTCCGGTAAGCTCACCGCATGACATTTTAATAGTTTATTCATCCCAGTGGATCAAACTGAAAAATTAAGTGATCTGATGGCGGCATACCTACTTTACAAATGTAAACATCTATATATGTTAAAATTTCGTGTAGTATCCCCCATCTTTAACTATAAATCGTATATCTACTGGGTATAGCAGACTATATAATCAATCTGAAAATATGATCTCAGTGATGTAAACAACGTTTCATTGTTCACGTCACGTTTTAGTAATGGTTTAATCGCGTGCTTGCAGTCTTCATCGTGACCTGCGCACCTGGTCTAGCTGTTGTGTTGGACCGCTTCCAGCTACACATGCATACTGTTATTCCTTGTCTTTGTTCGTTACCAACAGAACCATCACCAAAAGGTCGTCAATTGGGAGACTATGTTTGTGCAGTGGGGACTGACATTCTAAAATTTGACAAAAAATCCACTGATTTACAGTGTTTCATATTTCAATTTTGGGGGACTTATAGCTTTTTTGGGGGGGCTAAGCCCACCAAAACCCCCGTGGCGACGGGGTTGGTTACCAACAGATGTCTAATTCAAAACTGTATTACCAAACCATACCAGCTGGCACATAGGCCTTTTAGATGTTCAGCAGTGATGACAACTACTTACGTTCGACGGTTATTGCGATGAACATCTTTATTCAGCGCAGCCATTGCCAAGCTGTACAACCATTTCGATTAACGCTCTTTTTAATAAAAGCGTTAACCACAATCATATATAAACATATCGTTGACCTTTGCGTTAGGTTTTCAGACTAAGGTTCTTGATTGCCTCAAATTCATCAAAATGAGAGCAACACCTTTTGCTTTTCTTGTTGAAATAACATTTTCTATGACTGCCAATGTTTAAAGTGCACCGTTGAACAAAGGCGACTTCACGAAAACCACGTTGCCTATCGTCTGGCTCTTATCACTCTGCTTGCAGTTGATTGAAAACTACAATCTCCACTCAAAGTTACCCACGAAAGGCACCAACTGCACTACCCCGCTTCAAAAACGTTATTTTCCAGCACCATTACGTCATGCAGAAGAACAGCAGTTGTATTAAAACTGAAAAAGTTATCTTTGCAAAGTTCTTCACTTCAATCGTCAAGACTTAATGTTGATAGGCCCACCTAGTGACTGGGGTACAGCTTATGGCAGTTATTCAAAATATCTCACTGAACATTAAAAAATAGCATGAGATGTGTCAAAAAATGTTTTTTTTTGTAATTTTGGCGACAGCAATTAGCGACATGCCAACGCCTGAAAGATGCTTCTTACCGGGGCAGTTTAGGCGAACGATCTCGCCCAAGGAGCACCACGTCGCCCACCCAGTGTCTGTGAATTGGACACACAACCTTCCAGTTGAGAGGCGGACACTACCACTGGCCTATCGCCGCGCAAATGAATCGTTTGTCGCCAATGCCTAGGTGTTAGGAGATGTTATGATGTGCACTTGGGGCTTTACTGAGAAACCAACGATGCGTGAAAAAAGATTAAGCTAGCCTTGACTATTTACCGTAATTTCATGCAAAAGTTGTTACCAGATTTTGAGAGGTGGGGCAACATAAACCGAAATCAACTGGAGCCCTAATGTTTTTAGTTTGCGGTCGAATGTCATCTCTTTCCTTTGTGCAAAGGACGTTTGACTAGATGGCTGAAATGGCTTTGTCTTGTGAGGAAGGTGCAGGGACTTGGGTACAGTTGGCCACCAAGTAAGCATGCCCGTAATAATGGAGCGCAGGAAAATTGTTCGCCTCCTTGGAAAAATGTTTTGGACGTAGTTTAAAACCATTGGACATAGTTCAAAAAATTTGGGCCCCTCTCAGAAAATTTTTCGCCCCCAAACATTTTATCAATTCACTCATTCCAAAGCCACAGGTGTTCTTTTAGGCTAGCCTACCAGTCTGGAGCTGCTAAACATGAAAACTGAAAGGCGGTAGAGCCTTTAAAAATGTATTTAAAATAATAACGAAAAACTAGAACTTTTCAACTCCTTTCAAAAATTAATTTTTGGTCAGCGAAGTGCCGCCCCCCTAAAGTGCCGCCCGGGGCCCGCGTTCCCCAGGGCCCCTTGTTTGGGCTGCAGACCTTCCCAGGGCAAAGCTATTTATATGGTAAAAGAAGAACTGGTTAATCGAAATAAGTAAATATTTTTTTCTCTGTATTCAAGCAACTAGTCTCCACGAAGGTGAAGGGTTCGCATCCATCAGCAATTTTCTTGAAATCGGAAACCGATTTCACGTAACACTACGCATCGTCAGTCCTATAATATTATTTAAATACACTGTTATTTTCCGAGTATAAGATTTTAAATGCGTAATGCGTTTACACGAGGCAAGAAAGCGATACAGGCACGTGTATATACCGTAGCAGTCAAATCTTATTGGTAGGCTGTCTTGCATGAACGTGTAAAATACAGGTCGACGCAACTAGATCTGCCGCAAAGTGTTTTACCGAAAATCGATTACGCGTCATTGACGCATCTACGCATATCCTCAGTCCTGAATGCTGCAAGCGATGTCTACGCGTGCAATGCTGAAGACCTAAGCTTTAGGTCCTAAATCAAGGGAAGAGAAAGCAAGCAAACGTAAAGCTAAAATGAAAAAAAAACAATCAAAACACAAGCGGCGGCAGGAGAAAACTGGAAAATACACTGTTCTTAAATAATTACTTTCACTGAAACTTAAAACATAATCTGACATCATTACAATGGAGCAAAACAACAGCTACGAGCGTCGTTGCTCTGACGCAGCACAAAGCTGGTGGTAAAAATGCGTAAGCAGCAAGGTTGACTTGAGAAGTCATGCAAAAATATACCGTGCGAATAGTTAATAAAAAAGGAAAGCCTTTTCTAAAGCTAGTGAAAAAAGTTTCGACGTATTGTGTCCTTGCATGAACATTGTGCTGTGATTAACTTACTTTTTTCGCCCATGATGAATTGCCGATTTTAGGTTGCTATTCTTTTCCCTTCCGAAAATTAGACAGATGGCAGCAGAGTATTCCTTCGCGTGCAACATCCTTTCAACTTTTTTTTTCCATTGCTTTGAGCGGCACAGAACAACAACATCGCAATCAGACATATCAGATGATGACTCTGTAGTTGCTGTTAAACACAAAAAGGTTTGTCCGAAACGTTAGCCACAAATCTGCCCAAATGATTAAACAAAAAACGTGTTGCAAGGTGTAAATTGCAGTAAAAGCAAAGCTGTCGAACAAATCAGTTTGCAACTGTCCGACCATCAAATGACGACTAAACTTGTGTTAGCAAAGCAGATTTTAGGTTACGTATGTTCTATGGTGGCTGCCTAGCGAGGGTTATATTTTGGATAGTGTAGTGGTTTCAACAAAGTTTGCAATGGTTGCTACTTCCGTTAAAAGAATTCGTAAGATATGAAATGTTAACGATGACGTAAAAAGGCAGTCAAATTTTGTTAAAATTTGCTGCTCTACAAAAAACGATACGGTTATATTAACTTTGTTACAGAGCAGGGTGAAACTGACTAACTGTAAAGTGTTTCGTGTTTTACGTTAAAGCAATCGTAATGACTAATTTCTTGTTTGCTTTTGTTAAAGCACGATAAACGGTCAAAGAAGAATGCTACGCATAAGAACTGATGAAGTTAGCAGGTTGTCGATGCGTTTTGCTTTGATACCAACGTCCACATGGTTATTGAATGATGTTCAAGTGAAGTGATCTTGGTCAGTTGCTTGAATATTTGCTTACCGGATTAAAACGTGGCATGCCCTGGCACGCCTCGATCTTCGACAATCAGTGACAGGTTAGAGCAGGGGTTCCCAACCTGGGGTACATGTACCCCCAGGGGTACATTTTCCCATCCGAAGGGGTACATTTAAGGTTGGCGATAGAAGAGAAAAATATATTTACATATTGTTTATTTCCAAATATTTATATATATATCAGTGAATATTATTTTCAAAAATAATTATATGCTTATTGTTAAATATACCCGTGAACAATCATAACAAAATATTTTGTCATAAGAAATTGTAGGGGTACATGTTCATCTGTCAAAATCATGAAGGGGTACATGCTTATCTGGTGAAATGCTGAAGGGCTACATATTCATCTGTCGGAATGCTGAAGGGGTACATGGTAAGAGAAAGGCTGGGAACCCCTGGGTTAGAGCATCAAGTGACCAGCTTAGACAAAATCTCAAAGTAACAAGTTAACTAAAAATATGAAATTAATAACGAAAATGAAGATATTAACGTGAAAATATGAAAAATATTACCATAACGCAAAAAATATGAAAATAATTAAAAAATATTGAAAATACATCATTTGCTTAAAACGTGACACTCCGTATCGCCACAGTTGGAGCAGTGTGGAGATCAAAGAAAGATTGCGAGCTATCTTAAAAATATGAAATTAATATTGAAAATAACTTTGCAGTGGCTGCTACTTTCGTTAAAAGAAGTCGTAAGATATGAAATGTTAACGGTGACGTAAAAAGGCAGACAAATTTTGTTAAAATGCTACTCTGCAAAAATGATAAGGTTGTATTAATTTTGTTACAGAGCAGGGTGAAACTGACTAACTGTAAAGTGGTTGGCGCTTTACCGTAAAGCAACCGTAATGAGTAATTCCTTGTTCGCTTTTGTTAAAACACGATAAACGTTCAAACGCGAATGCTACGCAAAGGAGACTGATGAAGTTAGCAGGTTGTCGATGAGAGTTTTGCTTTGATACTAACAGCCACATGGTTATTGAATGATGTTCAAGTGAAGCGATCTTGGTCGGATGCCTGAATATTTGCTTATCGGATTAAAACGTGGCATGCCCACGTGAAACACTTTACAGTTAGTCAGTTTCACCCCGTTCTGTAACAAAATTAATATAACCGTATCATTTTTGCAGAGCAGCGTTTTTAACAAAATTTGTCTACCTTTTTACGTCAGCGATAACACTTCGTTACGACTTCTTTTAACGAAAGTAGCAACCACTGCAAAGTTAGTTTCATTATTAATTTCATATTTTAAAGATAGCTTGCAACTTTTCGTTGGTCACCACACCGCTCCAGGGCTGGCTGAGAACTTGACCCAGGTGGTCTTTCGTCAACCCTTTGTGATTCAACATGTTAGAGCACGGTTTCTAAGCTGCGAAACATGAAATTTCTTATTTTTTATATTTTTTCATCACTATATACTCAACTAGTGATCTTTGATGTTATTGTATTTCCTCTTGCTGCTTCGTGTTATTTCGTGATTTGAGTCACAAAATGCATGATTAAACCATTAAACAAATGGGAAGAAAATCAAATCTAAAAAACGTAAACACCGTAAACTAAGGAAATGATGACGCTACCGAAGAAAATGGTATTGTATGATGCATGAGTCAACAAAACAGATGTTGTGATGGAAATGATTTACGAAAGAAAAAATCGAAGCAGTAATGTGCATTAATCTTTCTGTTATCCCTGATCACTGCTTTAGAACATTGGACATTTTTGAGTCACAGTTCTCCGTTCTCTGAACGTAGCGGTAATTGGTTGATGCAATATTCAGACAAAAGTATGTACGTCACACGAGACTGCACGCAAAAATTAAAGCCCAATCCCACTACAGAAGAAGCAGAGACTTCAAATCACTGTTTTTTACCCAAAATACCACATTCTCGTCCAAATCCGCCCAATTCTCATGGCCCACACCCGAGTTGAACTGCTTGCAGGAGTTGGCTCAAAATTTAAAGGCATTCAGTCAATGTAAAGTCAAAAAAGCATCGGGCCACCACGTAAACCGTTGTCCCGAATTCAGTCGAGCAGCGCGCGATTGCTTTTCTTCTTCAAGCTCAGGGTTGACGCCCGAAATTTAGTTTAATTTGATGTTGTGGGTGGTGCAGACAAGCGCGGGAAGTTCCATAGGCATGTTGGAATCTGTTCAATGAGCCGCATAGTTTCGCCGCTTTCGCAGAAATCGCAACGATTAATCTGATTTTGTTCTTTAATTTTCCTTCGTCCGCAAGGTAAACTACTGCGTCAAGCTACGTTTCTGGTTGGGGAAAAAGAGAATGCAGTATCACAAAGAATCTCATTTGGCTGCATTGTAAGCGGAATGGTAACACCTATTATGTGGTTGTGTAAGCTTAAAGCCCGGTTTACATATCAATCAAATACCCAGAAGGCATGGTCAGCGAGAGGAAGAACTGTTAACGAGGGCCTGGTTATTTTATCAATTTTTCTATGATGTGACGACCTACCTTTATTGAACCGTGGAAGTACTGTATTGCGGGGACATATCGCCACTATGGCTCGGAAAGTTTTGCATAGTCGCATAAAAGACCAGTTTTGCTCGTGGGTTTTGCCACGCCTCGCACCTGATCATGCAATACATTCCACTTCGCACCGTGTTCCTTGTCTGCCCTACAATTGTTTAAAACCACGGTTTACTTCATTGACACCATAAAATATTCTGCAGAATAAAGGAACTCAACTTCCAGAACTAAAAAGTTATTCCAAAACATTTTGTTAGTCAGTTTTAAGTGGTCTCGATCTCGCTTCAGGAATTCTGATATTTTTGATCTTGACTTTGTCATTAAATATTTTTTAACTCTGGAACTTTGTTTCAAGTTTCCAATCGGAGTTGGACCAACTGCATGACTTCAGTTTTATTACGATATTACCCTGTGCCCAAAATATCAAGATACAATACCATAGGCGTACGGGAAGGCATTTTACTGGGTGGGGGGCGGAAAAATTTGCCCTGAAAATAACAATTTGCCCTAAAAATAAACAGTATGCCCGGAAACTAACTTTTTTTAGTTTAATCCGAATTGGGCCTGAAACCCCTGGTAAAGCTGTTTTATATAGTTTAATTCGTTTATAACGGCTTCGTATGTAACGTCAATTCGCCTATAACGTTGCATTTTTTTCGGTGCTGATGCCATCTTCTACAAAACTACATGCATTTCAATTCGCTTATAACTTCAATTCGGCAGTAACGTTCTTTATACTGTACAATACCCTGTATGTGCCGTTATCGGCAAACTCTGTAGTCACCTTGCTTGTTAACTCAAGGGGGTGAAGTTTCTTGCGTGTTGTGCTCTCCCAGACAAGAAACTTTACGGTAATTGCCTTTGCTGGCATAATACACTGTATTGAAATTTTTTTCACCTTGCCCTGGAAAACAGAGTTTGACGTGAAATTTTCCACTGCACTGAATATATTTTTTACCATTCAGGATTTTAGAGCTACTTGCGCTTGCCCTGAAACACAGAGTTTGCCCTGAAAATTTTCACTGTATTGAATATACTTTTACATTCAGGATATTTGAGCAACTTGCCCTTGCCCTGTAAAACAAAGTGTGCCCTGAATTTACTGTATCGAATATATATTTTTTATCATTCAGGATTCTTGAGCAACTTGCGCTTGCCCTGAAAAACACGAGTTGCCCTGATATTTTTCACTGTATTGAAATATTATCATCATTCAGGATTTTTGAGCAACTTGCGCTTGCCCTGAAATATTTCAAGACAGGGGGGGCGGCCGACCCCCCCCCCCCCCTCGACCCCCGCCTCGTACGCCTATGTACATTACTGCGCAAATACTCTAACATATAACTCATTATAACATGCAATTAGATTTTAAAAAATTATAATGTCATGTATTGCAATATGTTTTATATGCAATTCATTTTCAAAACACTTTAATGGTTTGCACATCAAAACATGAATTGCGGAAACATATGAACGTCAACACTGTTACAAAATTTTATGGCCATCGAATTATAAATTGGTTGTAGTTTAAAGTGACATGTTTCATATGAATAATCCACAGCAGTAAAACTAGTTCTCAAACGTAATCACTCGTAAAATCTAAACAAAATAACTACCCCAAAACGCTAAACACAACTTCAAAATTAGACACTTTAAAACAGCAGCGGAGCTGAAAACTAAGAACAAGTGCCGAGTAACTTCCTCAGCCTTGATGACAGCGCATTGCTGTCTAGCCTTAGCCTTGCGTACCGCACCAGCACAGCAGATACTTGTTCACACGCACAGCACATCCGCAACATTTCGTCAACTGAGGCGGCAAAAGTGCAGTAGGTTGTGCGGCAAGTGTTTCAATGGTTTTATTTATGCATTTCTTTGAGTTCTGTGAAGTGGTTGAAAGCGAATTGTCATTAGCTAAAAAAAATTAACAAATCACAATTATAATCATACAAAATAAAATTTTAATTACAATTACATCAGCGTGCATAATTAATCATATTCAGATCAACTAACAGTTGTAATTGATCCAACTATGTCTCCAGTTATGTTTAAAAGTTTGTTAGGATTTCAGAATGCCACATACAATTTACCAAGTGAACCAAAAATAAGAATAATTTCATACATTTTACAGTCTACCTATTCATATGTAATCATATGTAACATGTAAGAATAATATAACAGTTAGTATTTAGATAATTTGGATAATGCAATATGCTAGACAGGAGCGTCTTTGCAGACTAACTTTAAAGTTTGAACCCCAATGAAATATCATTTCAAAGCCCCTGGATGAGACACACCCCAAACTTTATTCGTAATGTAAACCCATAGCATGCACCTCTTATTCCAACATGCAAGTAATCTGGGCTGCCAACAAAATTGTAAACCAAGTTTGAGCAGATATAATTTTCCTGAATGTATTTCTTTCAAGTCTAGCAGGATGTTTCAAGGTTGTTCAAGCTTACGCAAAAACTGATCTTTCCAGGTCGTGTTTCTCCAAGTCATTTTAACAGAATGTTCAAACGTAAAAACATAATTTGGTAATTAGACTTGTTGGAGAATATAAAAAAGTGGTCATTTTCTTATTGGCAAGCGCAGTACGTATTTTTTTCACTCTGCGTGCTAGTGTAGTCTTCAGGGCTGCGGTATTTGATCAATCGACACTCTTAGATAAGCATGCGTCAACGGCGAAGACCACGCCTAATTGAACGGATACGTTCACTGCAGAAGAGAAAACTCTGGTTTTGTAAAGTTGACAAGAAAAATCATTGCTAGTCTTTGCATAACACTAGAACGAAACCAACCTGTTGTGACGCTACCGCAGTCAGAAAAACTCACTACGTTGCAGTCCATTTCTAAACGTTTATGGCATCCAGCATCTGCAATAAACAGATAGCAGCGTTTGGAAAACTGGAAATGTAAACTAGTATGATCTTAGAAAGCATAACAAAGGCGATTTAAGCAGTGAAATAACGTCAAGAATGTCTTCGTAAAACGATTATTATCAGAAAAATATTTAGAGATGCATTTTCAGCTACCTTACCACTTCCAACATGTGTTTTAAAACTAACTCTAATGGCGAATTTGTTTTGATGACTCGTGTCTTTGACAGTTACCCATTTAAGAAAATTAACTATATTTTCTTTCATATGTGTAAAAACATTGAAAAACTTGAACAAGTTCCGTTTGTTAAACAAATAATTCAATATTGTAAAAGCAAACGTTTTCGACAGTATTTTTACTGTTGCAGCAAAGGATTTCGATAGTTTTCAAATTGCAAATACTTGCAAAATGTTTGACAGGAACTGCAAAAAAACTCTTGGTTATTAACTTACCGAAGTTGGGTGTGATACTACAATCGAAATGTTTGGTATGTGACTATCTTCTGCCAGTAAGTTGTGTGTCTTCAAACGTTTGGTTTCTAGCGACTGCAGTAAAACCCTAACAAACAAGCTGTAACTGCAGCATTAAGCTTGATCGAATCAAAGTATCTGGTGAGCAGTGCCTCTTTCTCCGCATCATCAATCACACATTGCTAGTGCTACTTGCGCTTCATGGTCAAATTACTTCTAACAAAACAGACACAATTGATACGGCAGGGAAACCCAAGTATTCTAAGCCACTTGCGTCATGTCCCGCTAGTTTGTTTCCTGTTGAGGTCTCGTCTGAACCGATATGCTTTGCGTTTGACCAGACAACTGCAAAGTTGTGTTGGCCACTTCACGTCAAGCCCAACAAGCGATAATGCGGTATACGAACGATATTCTGTGATTGAATGTTTCATTGATCGCGTATTTTGTTGAACTCGGTGTAGCTACATGGCAGGCAATTTGTCATAGGTTGCCGAAAAGTTTGCTTTTACTGATAGAGTTTGTTCTTCCCCAAACTTTTTCTTTAAGTGTGGTTTTATTGATTATTATTAACCTTTTTCCCGATTTTTCACGCCAGCCATTCACGATCACTCACAACATGGAGATGCAACTCATTTTCTCCACTATCAAGAAGCGGTGGAGTGCCCAAAAACGGATGTAGACTTTACTGACAAGAACACATGCCTCGGTACATTGAAGCTAGTTACTACTGTATTGTCTGTGCACAGTAAATGGTAGCATAACACTCGATTCCTATAAGTTGGTGCTACCTCACAAAGTAACAGGCACCGTCAGGGGTTAGCCATGGGCAGCAAAATGCGCTATCGCTCCCCCAAAATTTTGGATGGCAATCATAGTGGTGAACCTTCTGAGCAGAAATTGTCATGATCATGTAAAACCTATTATTCGAGTAGGCAATTCCCCACCCAAATTATTTATCTAGCTACGCGCCTGGGCACCGTTGTTTCATCAAAAAAGGTTCGTCAGGCGTCTCTCTACTTCACATTTATCCATAAGCGTAATAATTTGTCAGAAGAATCAGAAATGCAAGTGAAATGATTTGAAAATAGCTAGTTGCATTGTGTCAGAATGGTTGTCCAAATTATTCAACAAATGCATGACTACTGGTGAATTCCCAGACTCCTGGAAAATTGCCCGCATCACTCCAATTCCTAAAGTTCATAG
>Ga0210059_1008394_pt1 | contig 16315 bp, 8 predicted proteins | sample Ectturendosymbi2_FD_188042 | JGI IMG/M metagenome (GOLD analysis project Ga0210059, IMG submission 188042) | Ecteinascidia turbinata endosymbiont from Florida, USA - Sample 2 (SPAdes) (version 2) | ecosystem: Host-associated > Tunicates > Ascidians > Unclassified | place: Key West, Florida...
CTGAGTATCATTCAGCTGTGATTGAATTATTTCGCAGCATCTTTTTTCAATGCACTTGGCAACGTAAATATTAATTATTTAAAATTCCCAAAACGCATCGTGGGCCGCACAAAAGGCCCTCACGGGCCACATGCGGACCGCGGGCTGCGTGTTTGAGGCCCTGGTCCATGGGCGTCCGTAGGGAGGCAAAATAGGCATTTGCCCCCCCTGGAAATTGGGACTAAGATAGAAAAAATTCTGGGAAACGTGAAATCAGCAGTTTAATTCTGATTAGTTGGGTTACTTTTTGCAATGACAGTTTATCTGCCGATATGATGCTCACACTGCACAAGAGGCAGGTTCACTGTTTTAGTAACATGCAGTTATGAGCTTGCAGTTCACTAAATCCGCTTCTTTGCCTGCAGAGGCAGGTTGCAGAACTCTCGAGCTAACTGTTCTACTATTGGCCTTTGTTGCGTAACAATAACATGGCAGCAAATCTTCGAAGATGCACTTCACGTCGCAATAGTATGCGTTTTGCCGCATGTAACTAAACTATTGAACGCAGACATCTTGGCAGGCAATGTAGTGAGACAGTGATTGCTGATATCGGTAAGCCACGTAGGTTTATACCAATGGTGGGCGAACTGCGGGTTGCCGACATATCTTGTGGGGCTCTTCTAGATGATAAGCAATATCTCAAATTGATAGAGATTTGTTGCCTCATATTTAACGTTCGTTTCATTTGTCACTGTGTTTACACAAGTTCGTGAAGTTGGTCACCAGCAGTGGGCGATTAGCGTAGCCAGTCCAAAAATTTAGGAGCGTTCTAAAATATTTGGGGGGCAAAAAATACTTGATATTAGGCAAATAACTCCATTTTGTTTCGGAAATCGCCTCTTTAAGCACAAAATGACTAAATGTTTCGATAATTTGAGGGGTATGGTCTCCTAAGCCCCCCCTGGCTACGCCTATGTAGTGCGTGGCCCTGTAAGAAAATTTTACATTGAGCAAATGTTTGTGTTAGTGCGCATGCAATTTCACAACCATGTAGATATACATGACACAACCAGCGAAACGTTTCGAAAGGGCTATGCGATGTATACACGATACAAATTTGGAATGTTGCAAGTGCGCAAGAATGACATTTCACTGCGCAAATGCTCTGATAGCTGTGCGCATTTGAGCAACTTAGAAGAAACGCTGGTCACCGGGATTCTGTACAATTCGATAACAATGACAGTGAACCTACATCGCAAGTTAGACTACTAGTTCCCAGAAGAAAATTAAATTTTTTCAAAGACACATATCGTCAAAAGCATTCTTTCATTTTCCCAATGTTACAATGAGCACGAATGTTTTTCGCAAAGAGGCAATTGCAGACGACAAAGTGGAAGAATACTAAAATAAATTGTAAGACTACTGGAGGAGTTTCACGCCAGATTTGGCCATTTCCAAGAGTTCCTTGTAAATCCATTAAATGTTATGTATCGGTGATGGCTGTCCAGTTCGCTAACCGCTTGTTGCAAATTTGTCTGCTGTAGAAATAAAACTGACCAAAATGCAAGAAAATCTTGCTCAAAAAACTTCAGCCATTGCCACTCTTTATATACTTAATTTTTGGCGACATGTTCCATAAAGAAAATACCCAGAATTTGAAATATCAGTGTATAACTCATTTCTGTGGCGAGCACAACATATTGCTTTGAATTCTTTTTCTCTGTAATGAAGTTCTTATATTCGAACCATCGTGCAACCCTGAAAAATGAACACTTGGACGAATTACTTCGCACAGCTTCAAGAACAACGTACTGTCCAGATTTTCGGGGGCTAGAAAATCAAACAAAAACTTAATACTGACAATTATTGCACATCAATTAATGTAAAACTTGCATTCTTTACCGTATTTCTGTTGACACTACAAACTTGTTTTGCGGCTGGTTAGTGCTTTTGGTTTCTGAAAATGACTTTTCTATTGAACAAGTTTGCCCACCCCTGGTTTATATTATGTGCAAAAAAATGTGAGTGAAAAATGGGCATTGCTGTCAACAAAACGCTTTTTTTTAACCAACGTCCCTCTACAGATCATGCGCAAATGCGCAGTGCCAGTGCCACCAGACCATTTGCGCAGTGAAATCTCATTCGTGTGCTTGCAACATTCCAAATCATCGGAGAAGCACGAAAACAAGAAGCTATTTGAATCAAATGGGTAGTTTGTTCGTATTTTCATAACATTTTGCATTCATTCTAAAAATTCGAAAAAATTGTAACTCATTTAGAAATCTTCCAACGCAGCCTAAAAATATCAATTCTCACGAAAGCAAGCATTTGCTCAATGCAACGTTTTCTTACAAGGAAAACTCTGCATGCAACTGTTGCCGAAGCATTTAACATTTTCTTTTTTGTATACGTCTATTTGCGTTGCATCGCCAACAACCTGAAAATGATTAGTAGAATGGCGTCTTTGCCCCCCCTGGACAAATGTCTGCGGACGCCCATGTCCTGGTCTAGACCATGTAGTCCTCTTTTTTTCTACTGCATAGCAGCAAGATACCATTGGTGCCTACGACCAAAGTTACACATTTGCGCAGTTGTGTAGTTAGAAGAGTCGATTTCGGGGGTTGTCAGAAAACGGAGTAGTGCAGTTAGTGGACTTTGGATGTTAACCGTTGCGTCCACGTAGGCCTTAGTCTATATTCGTTAACATTTATTGGCGATTTGAAATACAAAATGGTATTAATTTAAACATGTACCATGCACCAGACGATTAACAGTCCAGACATCAGCAAGGTTTATGCATGCGTATTTCGGCCAGTACAAAACCCAATACGCACGTTTTATAAGCATATACAGTATATTGCACTTAGGCTCATGGTAAAGTTTATCAATTTGCGCTAATGAAAGAAAACGTTCATGGCGGCGCATGTGCTTTGACCGGCCTCATGTTTGCTCCTTCGGTAATAATGTTGTCATAACTGTACGATAGGATTGATTTTAATTTCCTGCAATTTTTTTTGCAATTGCATTTTATTACGACATCTCTAAATATGCGCCGTTAATTAAATAACAACGATTTACGACCCAATTCCTGTGGTTAAGCTCGTTAAAAAATTTTAGTTGGAAACTACCAACCTATTATGGGTATTTGCGGGAAAATATTTATAATTATTCTTCCTGGACTGCTGCCTTACCGTGGCGGAGGAGTTTGCGTGTCTCTGTGACCCTGAGAGCTATGCTGGCTGGAGCAACAACTCCAGGTAGGGTCACCCATGCCAGAGTGGTCGACGGGTAGAGGCCCGACCAAATGCAGCCAATGTCTGTTTTGCAGCAGGAATCAGGCAGCTATATTGTGGCAAGTGTCACTTTCGACTCTCTTGCAGAATATAGTCTCTGGCACCCACAATTGCGAGTGGCAGTACCGAGCATCTTAAGTATGCTATTGCGGGGCCACCGAAAAGCGCTCCAGCCGTCATGCTCATGCGTTCCGCTGGATTAAGTGCTGTGTAGGTCCAGAGGGGAACGTTTGTCCTGGGCAAGCATTCGTTCCCGAATTTCGCCATGGCGCTCGGCGCTTTTGCAATCTCATGATGCACAATAACAATAGAAAACAGGCACTAGCATATCGGGGGCTTTCTTCTTGTAAGAAAGCCAGTGCTGCTCGGCTGGATGCATGTACTGGGAGACGGGCACGCTTTGGTTGTCATCCTGCGACCGTTTCCCCTTCTGTATTAACTGCTGGAATATTGGACACCTACGAATCCAAACAGACGAAGATGGAACTACGCCCAGGAAAACTAGCAGTATTGACCTTGAGCTAAATCGATTAAGCATAGACATCGCAACACTTAGTGAAACCTGGCTCACTGGTAGTGGATCCATTCGTGAAAAGCACTACACCTTCTTCTGGAGCGGACATCCTGAGGGCGAAAGGATGAGGCATGGTGTCGGCATTGCTGTCCGTAACTGCTTGATGACATGCATTGAGCACCCAAGAAACCTCTCCCCACGCCTTATGTCCATGCGTGTTCGCATCCCTCAAAGGTGTTTGACTCTACTGTCAGCATACGCCCCTGAGCGTATGGCGTGTAGCAAGGAAAAGGATGAGTTCTATCAGCTTCTCAACGAGTCACTCTCTACCATTTCCAAAGGCGATTATTTAGTTCTTGCCGGAGACTTTAACGATGGGGTTAAATCGGAATACGACCAGTGAAATGGCCTGCTTGGACCTCATGGCGTGGGTAAAATGAACAAAAATGGTCAACGACTTCTTGAACTCTGCACCAATGACAGCCTTGCACTTACTAACAACTTCTTTCCTGGCTCCCTCAACGCTAAAATAACCTGGATGCATCCACGGTCTCGCCGCTGGCACCAGTTGGACCATATCGTTATTCGGCGTAGATAATTGAATAGTGTAAAGCATACCCGGAGCATGCACTCAACAGACTGTGGCACGGATCATCCTTTAGTCCGCAGCAAGTTGCTTGTTGCACCTCCCAAATTTTTTTGCAGCAGCACAAAATGCAGTCCGTCCATCAACACCGCAGCAATGAAAAACGACTCAAGCATCTCGCTATTCAAATCTCTTCTCTCTATTAAAGCAATGCCAGATTACCCCGGAACCAATGTTGAGGACGCCTGGTCGAAGTTTAGGTCTCTTGTCATGGGCAGCGCAGTGTCAGCTTTCGGTCATCGACAGAGGAAGCAGCCTGATTGGTTTCGTGAAAGCGCCAATGTGTTAATTCCTGCTGTGGAAGCAAGACGTGAGGCCAGACTGCAGCTGAAGACACGAAACACAAGAGCTGCTAAAGCCAGACTACTCACAGCCAAAGGTAATGTTCAGCGGTTGGTTCGCGTTGCCTTGCGTAACTTCTGGAGAAAAATCAGCACAGAAGGGCAGATATGTTCTGAGATTGGTGACTTTCGAGGGGTATACAATGGCATTAAATCCACCATAGAACCACAACCAGCAAGGACCGCATCTCTTCTGTCAGCGCAAGGTTCATTGATTCAAGACCCATCTGTCCAGCTTGACCGTTGGGTCGAACACTACAGTTCGATCTATTCAACAGAAAAGCATTTCACAACGGACGCGCTTTCCCATTTACCACAACTTCCGGTTCTGCACAACCTCGATGCAGAAATATCCTTTTCCTAAGTTAAACAAGTTGTTCGATCATTAAAGAACTTCAAGTCTCCTGGTGCTGGTGGAATCACCGCAGAAATTCCACGTTGTGGGGGCGACATCCTTGCAGCTCATTTACACAATTTGTTGTTGCTTTGCTGGCGCTCACAATGCATCCCCCAAGACCTGAATGCTGTCACTGTTACTTTACGTAAAAATATAGGCAGCCGACAAGATTGCAATAATTGCAGAGGGATTTCCCTCTGCAAGGAAAAAAAGCTCAACGCGTTCCATTTTCGCTGCATACGATCCATCCTCGGTGTCTCTTGGCGTGACCGTATACCAAATACTACAATTATGGAGAGAACTGGTGGTCGCGACATATTATCCCTCCTTAGAATATATCGACTACGCTGGAGTGGCCATGTGTGAAGAATGGAAGATGGTCGGCTTCCGAAGGACATCATGTATGGACAACTATCCCCTGCTCCCCGACCTGTCGGTCGCCTCAAACTCCGCTACAAGAACGTACTGAAAAGAGATTTAAAGGCACTCAACATAAATACGGAAAACTGGGAACAATTGACACTGGAGCGAGCTCCCTGGCGCTCCCTTCTATAAGACAGACGAGCATATTCGATTCAAATGTACATCACGGACTGCAATCGTCGCCGAACTGATCGTCGGACACGACGGTAAAGGCCATAGAGAGAGACATATAATTAATTTGCACAATCTGCAAATGCTGTTCCTGTGGTGAATTAAAAGTAAGTTTTCAGAATGTTTAGCCCCCCTGCACAAACATGAACTCCCCCAATGGAAGACGTTCTGGCGACAGTTCCGCCCAGGCTCGCAGATACGGGGGGCATTCGGAGGCAGTCACCCCCAAATATTTTTGTTCCCCCCCAAACTTTGTTGTGCTCAGACAAATTTTTTTAGACACACGATAAGAACAAAAATCTTTCCCCTCTAAAAATGCATTTTTTCCTCCCAAACCTCAAAAACCTGGCTACTGGTCTGGTTCTACCAAAATGGTACCTGCAATTAGAATATTTTTTGAAGGCCATTCGGCCTCGAGATGTAACATAACATAACTTTTTCATGCATCATCATTAGGGGGGCCCTGCAAGCATTTTGGGGTGCCAGAATTGGGCTGATACGGCACTGAGCACAACCATGTAAATAGGCTTAATGGTGCACACCAAATCAAACACGGGCACAACTTTCATTTTATTCTATTCGTGTCTGCAGGATTAGGCATGCGTGACAGATTAAACTCCCTCGTATACGTGTAGTAATCCGAGGGGGTTTAATCCAGGGTTACAACCGTGTTTCCCAGTCTTTTTAGGCTTGCGGCACCCTGCAGAAGAGAAATATATTTTTCGACACCCAGTGGAGAGCCCATAGCAGTTTGCATTAAGATTTGTTGATATTTTGAAAATAGTATTTTCAATGATATATTGAAAAACGCATTATCTCGCGGCAACCCTGCGTACTGTAAATGGCACCCTAGTGTGCCGCGGCACCCCCGGGTTGGGAACGACTGGGTTGCCGACTGGGTCTGAAGAGACAAAATTCTTGACAGTCTCAATGACTACTTTCGCGACAAAAAGCGCTATGCGGCATTTTTCAATTTCAGTATGTTCTTGCACCTACCAATCCGCCATGAACCAGCATCACTATTACAGAAGAAAAATATCACAGAATTGTTACACAATTGGCTACAAGCGATAAAATACAAAAAGGCATGTTTCTTCTCTCCCAATCATATTTTCCAGAGGATCTAATTGTTAGAACCGCTGAAACTGTTCCAATTCCGGACATTACAGCATTTAGAAAAATTATTTCCGGAAACAAATTTTACCACCAAAATTCCGGACGAATGCAAACCCTAATTTGTTCGGACAGATTAAACTCCCTCATATGTTATATGAGTTTTGCTTCCATTTGATGCGTCTTATAATCAAGAGCGCCTTATGTATGAAAAAATACCAGCTAGCAGTCAATTTTTGATACTGCGCCTTGTAATCCGGTGCGCCTTATGGTCCGAAAAATGCGGTAGCTGTTTTCTAGTAGGATAATCATCCCTGTAGCAAAAATGAGAACAACAGCAGGAGATGGAACGTGGAAAACAATTGGGAACTATTTTGTGCATAAATGTTCCTAGTTCGTATACACACATTTGATTAATTTGCAGAATTTTGCATGAGTGTGATAAATCTAGCATGGGGATGTGAGCAGCTTTAGATATTTTATCAACACAGCAAATCGAATTGTTATGAAGTACATTCAAATGAGTTTAAGAATCTGCAACTTTTATTTTCAAGGCGAAAGAATGTCAAGAAAATCAAATGAAAAATGTGTTTGCCCCAAAATTTGTGAAATAGAACTGCACGTAAACCACGTTAAGAAAGTTTTATTTGCTGGTCTGATAAGAAATCCGCAGACACTTCGCCAAACAAAATGCAAATGTCCGAAGAAAAAATTGGACGCGAAACCATCCTTGCTGTTTGTGGTGAGAGGAAAACATTGCAGGAAAACTGGCACAGAGAACGCATTTTGAACTTGTGTGAGTTCATGCTCTCACACAAGTTGAATAACCTTTGCAATGGAGAAGGAATTGAAATATCTCCGGAAGAATCCGCCACGTTGTTTCATAGACTTGCCATGATTTACCGAAAACGCAGTCCCGATAAGATAGCTTTGATTAAAAGTGCTATTTTGTTAAACGCTGCTTTATCGAGAAATTGCGAGTGTGAAGATGTTAGAAAAGATCTTGAAGAGCTGTGTCAGCATGTTCTTGATACAAGTTGTGCAAGGTTTAGAAAAACTGACCTACTGCAAAGTGGTATTTCTTTCAAAGAAAGCATTGATGACTTCCGAAAGTCAATCAAAAATCAAGTGAAAGACGAAAATGTGTGCACTGACAAAGCCATAAAGAAAAACCAAGTAGAACCCAATCACACAACAGCCATCGAAAACCTCCAAAAGGAAATATACGAGTGGTATTGTAATTTGATGAAGCGCGTGATGGACCACTGCGCTTCTCTTGTTGGGCCTGCTCCTTGCAGTTATGCTCTTGTTGGAATGGGTTCCCTCGCTAGAAAGGAAATTACGCCATACTCTGATTTTGAACATATCATACTTCTTGAAGAAGGAGTTCAAAAGAGAAAGGATTACAATTCAATCCTAGAATACTTTCGATGGGTTTCAACAATCTTTAACATTGTTTTAGTGAACCTCGGTGAAACTATTGTTCCATGTGCAGCTCTTCCTTATTTGAACAAGTCTGGCAATAAAAACTATAATTGGTTTTATGATGTATTCACCAAACGAGGAATTACGATTGATGGAATGTTTGCACATGCTTCCAAGTTTCCATTGGGAAGATCTGGTGCGTCTGCAAAACCATGGAAAACTGAACTCATCAAACCTGTAAGCAAAATGTTGAAGTATCTTTCCGGAAACGAGTCTCTCAAGAATGGCTATCATCTTTCAGATATTTTGACATGCACATGTTTTATTTCGGGTGATCTAAGCATTCACGAAAGTTTTGAAACCGGAGTCAAATCAAATTTGGACAAACTACTGTCAAAGCATTTGCTGCAGCAGCAGTTGAAAGACGACATGATGAAGTTCAGTGCAATTAACAACCTCGATATCATTGGTAAAAAGGAAAAATGGAACATGAAGCAAGTTGTTTACCGAACTTTAACTTTATTTGTTGCTGCTCTTGGGAAGTTTCATGGATTATGCGAAGGATCTTCGTTCAACGTCATAAGAAAACTTACAGACAAAGGTGTTTTAGAAGCAAGTTTAGCTAGCGATTTTTTAGAGTCTGTAGCCATTGCTTGTTACATAAGATTATCAACCTACATTAAAAGCGATCGTCAAGAAGACTGGATTGAAAACTCTCAAAGCAACCAAACCCTTTTTCAGTTTGAGGACCTCCCATCAGGAACAGCTTTGAGGTATTATCAAACAGTAATGAAACTTCAACGAAAAACATGTGAAATCATTGGTCTTCACAACTGCAGTTTCGTGCAATGGTCTCCACAGCTTGACAAGCTTCTTCTTTTTTTTTGGTTTCACGAATATGAAGAAGTATTGTGGGAAGTTGATAGGATGCTGGAAGACGGTAATTTAACCGATCAAAATTTAAGAGCTTTGAGCGAACTTTTGATTGAGACTGGTTTGATTTATAATAGAAAGAAAAACTTTCATCGTGCTGTATTGTTTTTTCACCGTGCGCACATCTGTAACAATTTGGATTCCACAGCTACGGAAGACGACAAAACATATTGCTTGGATTATTTACGACCCTGTTGTTTAGCTTCAGAACGGTTCCAAGAATCGGAAATTTATTATCGTGGTTTATTGAATCATTGCCTCCAATCAGGTGTTTGTGAAATACGCGATGGCATGAAAAAGGACATACGTAGACTGTCGATTGCCTTAGCTGAAAGAAACAAGCATGAAGAGGCAGCAAATCTTTTGAAGCTGAGTTTCGCTGTTGAATCAAGGAATAGCGAAGACAACGACCTTCAAAACAAAATAATCTCAGATGCTTTGCCTGAATATTACCTAGGTGACGCTTTGCTAGACAAAGAAAAGTATGCCCAAGCTACTTGGCATTTCAGAAAAGCAGTAGATGCATTTGAGCAGTTCATCAGTGGCAAGCAAGAAAATAATCGCAGCAAACAGAATGAATACGACACGAACAACTCTGGCTTGGAAGACTACAAAGTAGTATCAGAATACTTAGTAAAATGCTACTGCAAACTTGGTACGTCCTTATTAAATGTGAAAAATTTTGAAAATGCTATCACATGCCTTGAATACTCAGAAGGTCTTTTCAAAATTTGTGGAACCGCTGCTTTTGCAAAAAAAAGGTTGCGTTTAGTCAAAAATCTTGGCGAGTGTTTGTACCAGCAGGAAAGATATGCAGAGGCATTGCAGAGATTTGAAAGAGCAATGCACATGGCTAACAGTGGAGTGATGAGCATTCCGAAAGTTTGCGAAGAGTGCTTGTACAATGTGAAAAAATGTACAGTCCGCATTCAAAGCAAAAGTGAAGCAGATATATCATCAAAGCGTGAGCTCGAAGCAAGCGCAAAGGATGTTGGAGATTATTTGTTTGAAAAAGGTGACTACGCAGAAGCTCTGGAATTTTACAATATTGCTACCAACCTTGAAATCTTAGTTGATGAGACAAAAGAAAACCCGCAAGCTTTAGCACAATATTTCAAAGCTGTAGGTATTTGTTTCTTTAAAACGAACAGTTTCCCTGAAGCATTGAAATATTTTTTTCAAGTGCAAAACATACAAAAAAAGTTCCGATTATTCACCTCAGGGAAAGAAATGGCCGATCAATTCCATTTGATAGCGAAGTGTTTGTTCGCTCAAGGCAAACATCAAGAAGCTTTTAAACATTACGAGGAGGCAATCACGTGGCAGAGAAAAGTGACGCAAGGGGTGAAAGCAGACAAAACAATGGCTGTTCTTTACAAAGATTTGGGTTCCTGTTGTTATCAATTGAAAAAATATAACGAAACAATAGTGCATTGTTTGGAATCGATAAAAGCTCCGGACCGAACAGATGATAATGAATCTAATGAAATTTTCATCAATGCTACAGAACTGATCGGTGATTATCATTATCAACAAATGAATACTAACCAGGCTTTGAAATATTACAAGGAGGCACTCTCGTTTGCGGAGGAACACAACATGCCTTGCGAAACGCAAAAGATTTTACATCAGCTCTGTCGCAAGATAGGTTTTTGTCATTTCAAGATGCAGGTGTTTGACCGCGCAAAATGTTGGTTCAATCTATCTATGGAGATGAAGCAGTGAATATTCGCGGACAAGGTTTATCGGTGTTTTGCAGCAAAGAAGTATGTTCATGTACATATGCTCATTTGTGAAGAGTATCATAATGAAAATCACTGCCAATGAAAATGATACAAACGACATATTCCAAACGTTTCGATAACTCCTGCTATCATCATCAGTGCATGTTTATTTGCAATAACTACAATAATCTCCAAACTTTTCTCAGCGTTACAGTTTGTTCTGCATTTCAACACTTGTTTGCACAATGATAGGATTTGAGACACACTGTGCTACAGAATGATGATATTTTCCAAAAAAAACTGTGTCATGTTGTGCGAAAATACACAGCTCAGAGTTTCTAATGTTTGTGGACTCGTCCAAGGCTCTTGGCAGAACTCACTGTAACATGACATTCAAAAAACCTGTAATGCAGGAGATTCCCTTGCACAAGGTAAAGCGTTTGGTGAGTTGGAAAGGGAACCAAAATATGTTGCAAGATACTGTAATTTGTATACTTCATTTTTGGAAACCTTCACGATATTCAATAGTTTCAGGCAAGGAGTAGTCTTAAGTCAATATCTATTTGTTGTTTACTTTGATGAGATCTCAGTTCAGATGAGATCAACCAGACTGTGATATTCTTGAAAAACATTTGTGAATCATGTGCTGTTTACTGATGATACATGCTGTGTATTTATATCAATGCATACAGTGCATACGGTACATACAGTCAGGTCTTGCAAGTCTTTTGGACATTTGTTATGACTCTTCGGCTAAGCATGAACTGTTGAAAAGCTCAGAAATTGATTGTGATGCTTTTAACTTCCAAAAAGTATAAAAAATCGAAGAGCCAATATTTTACATAATGCATTTTGTGCATCTGGAGCGTGTTGAAGAAGTTAATGTCTACGTGCTATGCTTTATTCTTTACTGAAATATGTTGCATGCCAATGTATGCATCGAAAATTTGGATAGGTGCACAAACTCCGTTTATGAAAAACTGCGTATAACTTGAAACAATTCCCTTAACGAATAACTTAAAACAGTGGCGACTCCGGCACTCGGGCTCCTCGGCCTTAGCACGTGTCTTCGATTACCCTTATATTGTAGAACGTGAGCTTGCTTGCTTTGTGTGTTTGTGCCAGGAGCCACTTCACTGATTAAGGTTGTTAACGCGGGCTCTTTGCATTGAACCTTCTCAGTGTTCGCATATTTTTGTTCCATGTCTTGCCTTTCGTGTTAATTTTGCAGATGACCTGAGTGAAAAAATATTATTCGTTCAGTAGGCGTTCTCTCGAATACCTTCGCTCGCGCTTTAATCGGACTCATACGTCAGAGTCGGAGTTGCTCTCTTCAATTAAGTATTTTTTCAAATATAATTCATATCAGATTGGATGTTTTCCTGAAGCAATGGGATTTGCATAGAATATTGAATTTGAATTCCAATCCAGTGGACAAATTTCCATTCGAGAACAATTTCAAACGAACGATAAATTGTCCGGTAACTCGGGCTAATACGAATAAACCTAGTACGCAGAGAACTAACTGTAGCGTTATGATTGTTTGGTGACATACCTTACGTAACAATAGATGAATTCTCACGAGAACTTCTCATTCATTGTTACGTTACTGACATCTCAGAGGAACAGCACTGCCAGCCAGAATGATGAGAGCAAATGGAAATTTCAGTGACGCAAGCCTCGAACGGTTGCATTCAGTCTGTATGGTCTAAGCTGCGTGATGAGCCTGAGTTGCGCTGTTGACCTGGAGTCGTCCTTGACCTGAAACATTCTCCTGTGCATTCTTAATCCAGAATACAAGTGTTCGTCAGGATCAAGTTATTTATTTCGTCAAAACTGACTCTTTAAATCGAAACAACTTGCACGATTTTGCTCAGCTATGTGAAGCTTTAACTGACATTTTTTCCGCTCATTCAAATAGCTGAAGCTTTGTACGTATTCGAATATTTTCTACTATGCAACACTTCTGAAAGTTGATAGTAGTTTCGTGTGTGTTGTTTCAGTTTTTGTTATTTTTTATTTGTTTTTTATGTACGTACCAATGCCTCCAGTGCGCTTCGCAGATTGTGAATGTTTTGTATTCCCTGTGAATTATTACTAACCTATATATAATATGAACATTAACTCTAGGTTAACAAAGTTTACTGCAAGCTTTCAAGGAATCATTCGACTGGACTCTGCTTTCATTGCTATGCGATGATTCGGATTGCACTTATCTGTGTTTAGGTAATTAATCTTAATTAAGGTGACACAGCCGAAACCATTAACCATTTTTTACAGGACATAGATTTCAAGCGATTCTACTGATCCCCAACCCTGAAATCTTATTCAAAAATTATATTTAATCTTAGGAGTGGTGGACAAATAATTTTTCAAGCTCATATTTCATTCTCAGCGGCAAATGTTGCGAAGTGTCGTTGGTTTGTCACCAACCTCATTGCTGCTTGCTCGTATGACTGTTGTAAAGGAAAATATCTACAAACTATAGGGGATCAAGAATGTTGTCCAAAAGCATTGCACTCATTCTCTATTGTATTTTTCCAAACACGTGGGAAGTACAAAACGATGTAACAGACATTTTTGCTTCATGCCATGAACGTAGGTCGAATTTTGTTTGAAAATTGCATGCTCCACATTTATGCGAGTGGTTCGATGAATCGTACAGTTTAAAAATATTTTTTCACTTTTTATACGCTTTTCTTTTATTGATCCTTTCCTTCTTGTGATACATGATTGCATTAAGCCTTATCATAAAACACAGAGATATCAATTATCGTAACCGTGTTTTTAAACAAAAAGTATTTTTGAAGCGTACATATGTTCAACTTTTGAACGAAATTCAAGTTTACTGTATAGTTTTAAGTAAAGTTTCGTTAAAACCTGTGTCATATTCATCTATCAGGGCTATCTTTATCTTATTAAGTATCATAAAATATTATTATTTTGATGTAAGATATTGCTTTTATCAAGCTGTCTAACAATTCGTTTTTATCCTGGGCTGTACCTGTTGTTTTCATTCACACTTGAGTCTCGAGCCCATTTCTACATTTCCTATGTTTATTCTAATTGAACTTAGTTTCTCTCAGTTCGCCTTTTCCACTGTTGGTCGCATGCCGCCACATGACATATGCTTACCTCCAGGAAAACCAGATTATTGACATTAAAAATCTTTCCACATATATTAATCAAAATTTGTATTTCTCGTTCCAATGAAATAAACAATCTTGTGATGCGAATCAGCTGTTTTGCGAAAAAGTTGGTCGATGTTTATTTTGAGCACTCAGTCAAAAACAATGCATGTTTTGTATGAATTTGTATCCACACACTTTTCGTTTCCAATTATCTACTTTTTGGCTCAACATTTACGTTGTCATGAAGCATATACTCTATATTTTGCGACTGAAAAGCGTATGTGAATGTATAAACCCTCTGGAAGGTTGCAACGTTTCACAGTAAATCAAATATGCGATATACTCCTAAACATAATGCTAGTTGTTTCACTTACTGCAATAGAATATATATTTTTTGTTATATCGTCTCCCTGATAGAATGCACATATGCCCTTTCTGTTAGGCATTTCATTGTTTCTCGAGGCTGTAACTTTATTATGAGAGTGATTCTTAGAACAGATCTAACACTCTGTTAATCAACAGCTGTTTGAAAGTTGTCGCAAAGCGACGCAATATCTGAGCATTTTTCTGTAAAGTGGTTTTTCCAGCCAGGGCAATTGTTGCTTGAATAACATTTCTTACGCTAACATAGCGCCGCGATAAAGGCTGTTTTTAACTCTGTGAATGCAGATTTTGTACGAGGTATGTTGCTCGAAGAATGTAACTCATCGCATTCACTTTCGTTTTGGTGAACCCATTGTTTGTGATATGACGAATCTCTAAGAAATGGATTGAGTGTTTTGATCAAACAAAATAAACTTGATTCTTTTTCCGTTGAACATATTTTCTATGTATTGCTTTTCTGTTGCTGTTGTATAATATTTAAATCAACAGACACGGTGGTTTCACAATCTAGGATATTTTTTCTCATTTCTTGAGATCTGCTCACATCCATCCCTCGGTTCAACATCAAAGCACCGTGAAATGTCTGTTAGTGCATTTGGTCATTTAATCTAGAAGGTCTTGTCGTGCAGGAAAGGTGCGCTCGTTGAAACCGGCACAGAGATTTGCAGGATGGTTACACAACTGCTCATCACCATGGGAACTTTATTAAAGATCTGATGCTAAGTTCGCAGATTGCCGTCATTCATTTTCTTTATGGGCGTGATTGAAGGAATAAGTCAGTTGTAATTGTGACTTCCTTCCAGTTTTCATCGATGACCTATCGACATCAAAGCCAATCACACTATAATGACGTGCTTATTGCAATGCATTTTTCAAAACTAGCTTATTGCAGTCCGATATGCTGGGCAAAACTCAGGACTTCATTATTGCAAAACAACTGTGTGTGTTACAATTGTGCACTTCTTTAGGGATATCTCTTAGTAATGTATGCATGAAAAAGAGCTCTTTGTAGAAAAAGATGCAGATGCTTTGGCAAGAGTATGATGACTTTGGTGAAACTTCTGTATGGCTCGTGTCAACCTATGACAGAAACAACAATCGAAACTGAAATGGTACAAAAGTTGTCACATGCTACAGGTTCTTTTAGCGTTTACAACGTTGACAACAACGGCCACACGGCCACTTTCGTAGTGAATGCTGCACTGGTGGCCAGTAAATCACAGCGCGTGATCATTTACCTTTGTTTTGCACCCCTTCATTAACGCCGGGTACGAGGCTGGACAGGTCGCAAGAACAGTTTTTCAAGTCTGTGGTGTGACTCGAACCTAAATTACGAGCTTCAGTGGCACGTGCTATATCCTACTGAATCACATAGTTGGGTATTCATGAAATTCAATTTTTGAAAATAAAAGACCAAGCAGTATGCCACATTTGTGTTTGCAGGTTGTCCTACTCGACCGCAAAGAGAGGCCGTTTCAGTCTATCAAATTTTCCAACGGTCTCTCGAACGACAGCAGAAGACCCTCACTGCAGTGTTTTTTTAAGGTTTTCAAAAGGGTGTCGTGGTACAGCTTGCGGGTGTAAATACCAGTTTTCCTTCTATGTCTGATACTTTTAACTGATTTTCACAAAAACGCAAGTTTCCGTCCAAATATGATTATTTGAATAGGACATTCACTTTTGGCAAACAAACTACAGACAATTTCATTTAGAAAGGTTCAGTGTAGGCCTACACATTCATTTATTTCCTCATTTTCAAGCCGCTTTTCCTTTGGGGAGAGTCGCGAGGACAGCAGCCCTAGGGAGGCCCGGAATACCTCACGATCAACAGCAATCTGAGA
>Ga0210059_1008396_pt1 | contig 16309 bp, 11 predicted proteins | sample Ectturendosymbi2_FD_188042 | JGI IMG/M metagenome (GOLD analysis project Ga0210059, IMG submission 188042) | Ecteinascidia turbinata endosymbiont from Florida, USA - Sample 2 (SPAdes) (version 2) | ecosystem: Host-associated > Tunicates > Ascidians > Unclassified | place: Key West, Florida...
TCAAGCTCAATTCGGTGTCGCATCTTACGCGCATACGAAAAAATGACACATCTTTCGCGCAGACGAAAAAATGAACTCACGCAAATGCGTACGCAATGACTCAGCTGTTGTCTCGTGCTGTCTTTTTTCGATTTATATTAAGAGAGCGTTACCGCCGCCATGTTGCGGCTGTGCATGGTAGGTGAAAGTGCGTTGTGGAAGGGGAAAGTTTAATCGTGCATAACTTCCTAAATACTCAGGTAAGGAGTAGTCTAGTTGTTTTTTTGACGAAACTTTCCGTTGCGGTGTTCAGCTAAAAATTGACCGGGAGTTATAATATGTAATTTTCTGAAATCTCATTCAAAGATGGAAGAGCATGTAAAGTTTTGGTGCAGGTATTGCAACTACACAAGCCGTCACATGCTGTTCGTATGTTTCACAATTGCTGGCTGTACCACAGCTTGAACATGTGGTAAAGATAAGACATATTTTTCTATAGGATTTTTCAGATTGATGCCCACTAACGGCAAGGGCACATTAGTTTTTCAGGGATGATTCCCTACTCATACTGAAAAACATAGTTAGCACTGAAATTCGTACATACAAGTGAACATTTCATCCTGCAACACTTCTATGTCTTTTGGTCGGTTGTATCAATTTCTTGTAAATAAATGTTTGATGTTGTTTTTCTAGTACGCAAGAATGATGTTGGAGAGAAGGCTAGAGGCTGTCAATCTATACAAGTTATTTGGTGCAATAGCCATTTTTCCAAACTAATTCAAAGGGCATCATTCTTTCTGTGCAGTAATGTGATGAAGATTTGTTTTTTCATAATTTGTGCCTTGTAGGTTTGCTGAATGGAATACTTAGTCTGATCTGCATTATTTCTTGAGCATTGTTTCAGGTGTATTTTTGAACCAAATCTAAGATGTCTACTTGGGATCCCCATGTTGAATGTGCATGTCAAAAAGGTGCAGCTGCTGCAATATTTTCACCAAATGGTGGAGTGAAATGGGGACAAAAGCATGGTCTCTGTGATGATGTCGTAAGTTCTTTCAAAATAGTATTTTGTATTAGTATTGATGTTTGGACTTTGTCCATTCATTGTGTTGTGTTGCTGTAAAATAACATATGTTCGTACAGCTACAACATTCACTTGATGGAGTTTGCTTCATTGTTTGAGTGAGTTGTTATCCACTGCTAGGCTGCACTATATCTCAGGGCAGGTGTTGTGCAGCTATTCAGTTGTATCACAACCGTCAGACCAGGCACTATGGGGAGGTCAGTGGAGTGGACAATGGAGGACAACATCAACGTTATGTTCTTCTGCACCACACTAACAAGCCACATAAGGGACCATACCCATTTGCATAAGCAGGAGTGGAAATGGAAACGTCCAACATGGTGTGGAGGCGGTTAAGCTGCACCCACGCTGTTCTTGGCAGGACCATTCCGGTAGGGAAGGTGCCAATGTTGGAGATGAAAGTAATGGAGTCTCATAGTGCTCTCTAACCACATTGTATTCCATCGGTGATCTGCCCAGATCGCTGCACTTTTGTTGTTGTCAGATGAACTGATGAGTTGTGAGCAGTTACAAATAGCTGTCTTGATTTGAGATGCAGTGCATTCCCACTTGATGGACAGGTGTGCACTGAGTGGAGATGTCCAGGCTCCATGGCATGGCATAAAAAAATCTGACTCATGAAATAAGTATTTACTCAAAAATTAAAAAGATGTTTACTCAAATAAATAAATGACTGAAACATCTAACTAGTTGATGCTAATGGCTGAAAAATTTCTCCAACTAAGAAAGTTCTCCAGAGACTTACTGCCCGCACATGGCTTACTCTTTTTCTCTACCGTTGTTAGTCATTTCATCAAGAGTTAGTTTTTAGTTGGAGAATTTTTCAGCCATTAGCATCAACTAGTAAGATGTTTCAGTCTTTTATTTATTTGAGTAAACGTATTTTTTGAGTAAACACTTATTTCATGAGTCAGATTTACTTGTTGCCACTAGTATTCTTGACGTCAGTCAGTTTGTTAAGATGTTATGATTTATGAGCTTGTGTTATGAAATTTTGATCGTAGTCTTGAGTTTGTTTTTTCTCTGCTGTTACTTCAGCCTTTCAACTTTTCGTCCGTAAGCTTTGCTTGCAGTTTTCAGGACTGAGGATGCGTAATTTTACGTGAAATCGATTTCCTATTAAAAATTTGCTGATTGATTCCTTGCTTACACCCATCGTGGAAAGTACATACTTGAATAGAGATATGTGCAAGTTTGAATCATCGCAAAAAGACGATAGCAGATGGCAGTCGACTGATTCCTCGAAAGCATACAGAAACACTAGTGCTTTTAAGTGTTGTTGTGAAGTGTCACACTGTAAACTCTTCGCAAAAATCCCATTTCTGCTGCTTGCACTTGGGAAAGTATTCTTTGAATCATTGCCCAAGATTCATAGCCACAGGTGAGGATTGAAACAGAGAACAATGTTTGAAAGCACCCATTTTGTAATCACATAACTGCATTTGTTTTACTAATTCATGTATCAATCTCCCCTTGTGTTGGTTGGCTGTTTTACCAAGGTCTTTCTAGGCTAGACAGTCTTGCATTCAGTGTGCATCAAAAATGCCTATGTCACAGTGAGCAGGACTCAGGTATACGCAGAATTTGATGTTGTACGGTTCTTCATCGCAGTGTGAACTGTAGGCTAAACCATCAAAAAATGATGGTTTTAATGCATTGTGCATTGTTTTTTACTTACGACATCTGAGTGTAGGCACAGATGTCTATACAGGGAATAGGCCTACTTCATGCAACGCATGTTTGCCTGTTTGGCATTTTTTGATTTAGAGTTAGACTACTGTGAGTCCTAGAAATTGCTATGGACTGCAGTAGGCATGACGGATAAAACCATCCTATTAGAGTACATTTGACTTTTAGTGAAACACAGCTGGTTGAAATGGTCCCGTGACAGGTACAATACGTAGAGGCAAGGGTTTAGGTTTAGCCTACAGTTCACACACTATGCAAACAAGGAGCTGCTAACAGCTTGCCAGCACTGAAACCATGACATCACTTGTCTATCAGACAGTGCCATTTACAGATGTCACAGTCAACTGAGACAAGTCCTGCTGTCCAAACTTGTCATGTGACCGGTTCAGCCAATCATGTTCGGCTGGTGGCAAAATTGCTCCATGAGTGTATGTTTTGCCTCATAAAATAATTGTAACTTGTGTAATTAATTTCTTTATGTGGCCCGAAGAAAAAAATGCACTGAATGCTTTTCAGCTGTAGTTTGAAAATGTTTGGCTGAAGGCAAAATAGCTCTAAGAGTGTTTATTTTGCCTCATGTGGCAAAATAGATACTGCTTCAGTAATGCAAAAATATTGGTATCAGTTATCGGCAATGAAAAATGAAAAACATTGGTATCGGCTGAAAAAAAACATATCGGTTGAGCTCTAGTGTTGATTTTCAGTCCCGCTTGGTTGGTTCAATGCCTTTTTGAAGATGCAACCAGTATCAAATCATCCACATTAAGCAAACGGTTGATCCTGAAGCTCCCAACAGTGACACCCTTGTTGACTCGGCTGCAACTGTCTATCCAATTCATATTGACTATGGAGAGTAGAGCTCAACCGATGCATCGGCATGCCAATATACATACAAGTATATTGGCTGATATGACAATGCTGCTGATGTATCATACCAGCAAAATTCTGTCAATGTATATCGGCCATATTTGCTCATAGAAGTCGCTATGCTATTGTTCTGCACAGAGTGTTCAGAAACGCAAGTTGCTACTTCGTCTCTAACCCTGACTGATTAATGCAAATTTTTTCCTGTTCCTGTGACATCGAGCCTTCATGCATAAAATCACACCGCTGTGCAATCGTCCCAATAAAACGCTCTATGACATAACATTTGATGGCAGGTTTTGGCGCGGTAAGCAAATGACTGCCTGCGAACAAATTAAATTATGTGCTGTTGTGTTGGTTGGCTGTTTTAGCAAAGTCTCTCCAGGTTAGGCAACTGTGGATTCAGCAAAAATCAAAAATTGCCTGTCACGGTGAACAGTGACACAGGTTTGCGCAGAATTCGATGTTGCACGGTTCTTCGTCACAGTGAAGTGATAGTTTCAAATGCAGTGTGCATTGTTGTTTACCTACTCATGAGATCTGAGCATAGGCACAGATGTCTACACAAGGAGTAGGGTGTAGGCCTACTTACATGCAACACATGTTTGGCTACTTGTGCATTTTCTTGATTTAGAGATAGTCTAAGGACTGCAGTAGGCACGGCAGATGAAACCATCCTATTAGAGTACATTTGACCTTTAGTCAATCACAGTCAATTGGAGTGGTCATGTGACGAGTACAGTATGTAAAGAGACAAGGGTTTAGTCTACAATTCACACAATGCAAACAAGAAGCTGCTAATGCTTGCCAGCACTGCAACTATGACAATACTTGTCCATCCGATTGAGACATTTACAAACATCTCAGTCAGCTGAGAAAGTCATGCGTTCCAAACTTATCAGGTGACCAGTTCAACCAGTCATGTTCTTCTGATGGCAAAATAGCTCCAGGAGTACTTGTTCCTAATTTACCAAAATGACAATCTGCTTTTTCATAACTCTAAGTTGTGTAAGTATTTCTTTTTTTATGTGGCCTACATACTGATGAAAAAATATACTGTAAAGCCTTCAGCTGTAGTTTGAGTAACTCAAAAATATTGGCATCGGTTATGGGCAATGAAAAATTATGAACATCGGTATTGACCAAAAAAAACTTATCGATCGAGCTCTAAAGGAGAGGAGTAGTGATGACGCACACCCTTGTCAGCATCCAACACTCACTGTGAAAGGTTAGGATTTAACTCTGCTGACACAGACACAAACTTCTGAGCAGGAATACTGTGTGTCGGTGGCCAGTAACAGACAGCTGTCAACACCATACTTCCGCAACACTTCTCAAAACCTATCATGAGGAACCCAGTCATATTTCTTGAGGTCGACCAAACATTCTGCAGATCAGCTGTGTCCAACCCGCAGCCTAGTCGAAGGTTTTGTGTGGCCCAGTTTAGGTTTTCGCTGTAGTAAAAGTATCCTAGATATTGACAACCTGTCTTTTTTTGACAATCTTGAATTTGACACTTTTGATGCACGTGGTCCTCAGTGCCACTTTATTCCCTTTGTTACACTTTCAGTACATTAGCTGAAGCTAAATTCATGTTGATTTGATCAAAGCAGGGGCATAACTAGCTTTTCAATTCGGGGGGGGGGGAATTTTCATTTCTGTAAACGAGAACTTTTCAGTTTTAATCAAGATGGAGACCAAATGATCAGGACAGTAAAAATTAGTAGCTGGCTCCATACTCAACGAGTGCAATCATGCTATGGCTTTATTGTGGCAAATGTATAGGCTACTAGTCAGAGCCCTTGAGAGGAAAAATAGTGCTGGTGCGAGAGCTGTTTTTGGCCCCATTATCTATTATAGAGTAAATCATAACTCAGGAGGAGCTTCATTAGCTTTTCAATACTGTGACTAGAAAATGATATGCTTTAATTGTCATTTTGCATTATAACTAGGGTACGGTTTTCATACGTCAGGTTTTTCCCGACATGTCCGGGATTTAAGTGGCCAATTTGCGTCAGGGATAAATGTTAAAAAGTGCTTCAATGTCTGGGATTTTGGAATAATGCATTTTATGAAATCTAACCACAATGTTTTCACAGTAAAAATTATTTGGTGCTAAAGATTAAACTTTGTAATTTTTTACTGTTAAAAATGGCTAAGTGAAAATAAAAATTTACTGACGAGATGACGGCAATACATTCATGTTTCCGGAAAGGTAGAAATGAATGGGAAGCAGAATGCTTAGTTTGCAAACCAGGAACATACATCTCGGTTTCATACAAGGTATCGCGGATTTAAAATCATATCTCGGTTCTGATAAACATTGCAAAGCAGTAAGTTGAGCTTCTTGATCAAGTAAAGTAACAAATTATTTTGTCACAATGGGATGTAAAATAGATGAAGAAGTCAATTTTTGCTGTTTTTGTTTTGTACTGTATTTATCCTATTCTCACTGGAAAGACGGTGGCAATGTGCTTTGGATTCATCCGGAATTTATACCAAAATAAAAGTGTTTTCGTTGCAAAAATTGGTTACAGTGACTAACATAAATCTGTCAGGAATTGCGCCTCATCAGATATGGTAACCCTAAACTAGGGCAACCAATATTTGACCTAAAAACTTACAATTTTGACTTTATAATCCACAATTGGCCAATCGATATTTTGTATTTTCAGTTGAAACACGGAATACAAAGCATATTCATATTATACAGTATTAGACAACAAAGTTCTGTTGAAATGAAACAAAAGTATTTTATCTCCAAAATCTGGTATAGCATCTTTTAAAAATGTCTGTCTACTTCCAGTTTCATAAAACGAACCTCGTTGATGCTTTGCACTGTAGTAATGTGCTTCCACCATTAACCTTTTGTCACTTTTCACTAGGCAAATTTGCAAAATAATTCACCCTTAGGTGTTGAGGCAAACTCAGAAGCTAATCATGCAGTATACTTCAAACTTTTGAAAAATCTGGTTGTTTATCCTCAGGCATGATATGTTGATAAGTACATTAATAGCTACAATAGAGTCAAATCTGAGAATATCATTAAGTTAAAACAGTATATGCATAATGGATTGAGCATTTGCCCAACCAAGTACTGTAAGACAAGTCTCTTGCATTGCCATGCCTAGTCTAATTAATATTAAATTGTCCAGTTGTGGGCTGAGCAACATTATTATGTCAAAAGTTGCAACAAACCCATTACTATTTCAAAATTGCAACTAAACTTGCAAAAACATATCAAAATCTGTTGTTGTCACTTCAATAAAATATCGATGAGAAAAAACTTAACTGCAAGAAAATTTTGACCTAATGATAAATTTGGACTTTTTTGACCTATGAACTTTCGAGTGGCTCGTGGTATCAGCGTGAAATTTAGTTTGTGGCCGTTTCATAAACTTTCAAAAAGGTAGAAAATTTTTGACTTTTGGGTCCCCTAATTATAACCATTTACCGATGTTATTATTTAATTTCAAAAGGTCTCTGGCTGATCTCAGAGAATGCACATGGCACAGTTGCTTTGCAAATTTCACAACTATGCATCAAATTTGTAATATCATTGATAGTAGGCTACAACAATTCTCACCAGCAAAGCAATTTTAATACTTCTATAAACTCAATACAGTAACAGAAGGACACAAAGAATTTGGTTACTTGCTTTGGCATGGATTCTAACAGTTTTTCACAGTTTTCCTTGATTTACTGCCGTGATGCCATACTTGAATGATGGCCTCTATTAGCTTGGTCATGGTGCTACTATCGAATCCTTGTAATGGAGATTTTGTCATTGATCACAAATTCTCAGTGGGGTTAAGATCTGGCAAGTTTCCAGGCTAATCTAGCACATTTAATTTTTGCTTCCTGATAATCATCTTCACTTTTTCGGATGAAAGACACGGGCCAAGATCCTATTGGAATTTTCCTCCACCATGAGGAAATGCCCTTCGCATATCTGGAATGAATTTCCTTTCAATTGCACATTTTTAGCCTTTCTACCAGCCTCCATTGGGCGGCCTTGAACTGTACTTGTGCTTCTGTGAACTGCAGCATGCATCAAATCTTCTAAATCCAAACTCGTCTTCTTTGCATACCTTTTGCAATGGCTGTTTTGGTATGGTTTCAGTGTTACAAAAGTGTAACAATGCAACTCCACTTCCTAGGTGTGATATCTGCCATTCAAAATCACAGAAATTCCAACATGCACAACTCTCAACTAGGGGTAGGTATTAACATTTACAGCCCAATACAGAAGCTCAGAAAGCTGTCCCAAAACATCACACATTTTGTGATATTTCATGTGCACTGTGTGGTTTCAAAAAGGGGCCCCTGGACCCTTTATATTTATTCACATTATATCAAAAAAGGAGCCCCTATGTTTTGCACATGTTATACAAAAACTTTTTGCTGAAAGCAAATAATTTTTTTCATTATTTTGTGGAAATTTGCTTCTGCATGAATGTCCGTATCACATTGTAAATTGTTTGAATTCATTTGATTTTACATTGTTCTTTGTCTACACATTGAAAGTTGTTGAGGGCCCCCTTCACACATTTTTTGCTGGATTTTGAAAAACATCTTACTGGCTTCAGAGCCTATTAAATGTGGGTCTAGAGTGGTTTATCAGCTTTCAAACAAAACAAAGCAAAAACTGAGTGTGAAACTCTCATACTGGGGCCCACGACATCTATGGAAAAAGGGGACCCCAAGATGACAGCCTAGTTCCCTCCCCTAATATCCACCCCTGCTCTCAACTACATACAAAAGAAAGAACTGCTTAATTCTATAATGCTATTGAGCTGATAAAAGTCATATATAATGCCATAAAAATATTTTTTGATTGTTCTGTCATGTCACGCAGTACTTATTACATTGGGCTAATGATGAAACATCAGATATTGGGATATTTCCAAATGCATGCCAAAAGAAATGGCGATACATGCATATTGACTACATATCGATTTAAACAAACAACTTTTGTCATAATTTGCACAAGATTGTATGAATAAAGTTATCACAATAAAAACTTTGTGCATAATTGCCCATTTCAATTTTGAGCTTAAGGTTCGTGGGCCCTGGTGCGGTGCACCAGCTGCACCCCCCTCTTGTGGGGCCTGCTAGTAAACCTGCCCAACTTTTCGTCATGTTTGAGCAAATTTATCAAATTCATTATCTTGATTTTTGAAACATCAGTTGAATTTATTTGCTGTGAGAAATTTCTGTAGACGATATTGCGAGTGGTGAAGTTGTCAGATACAAGATACAGTACTGGTAAGAATGTTAGGATATATTTAATAACTGATCCTATTTTTTCAGTTGTAGGTATGAGAATTCGTCTGCCAACTTAAAACACTCTTGAAAGGAATGCAGGTGGGAATGCAACTTGAGCTCTATTACGAATGGTTGGCCAGGCTCGCCACTAGATGTGTGTGGGCCTCGCTGTTTTTTCCAGGACTACCTAAACAGCACCTAATAACTTTGAGGCCCTCGTGAAATTTAAATTTCCTTTGCAGCATTAGAGCTTGGTTGCAAAACCTCAGCAACAGTTAAGCACTGAACATAAAATGCTGAAAGTCTCATATAGTAGCCTACACTAACCCCAGGCAAACATAGAGCTAACACAATGTGATCATATGCTGTTTCTGTCACCAGTCATGGTCAACTGGCTGCAAACTTTGCTCCACTGGTGTGATAACAATGCAGTGTTTATTATTGACGTTTGAGAGTGCATGCAAACTCTCTTCCTCAGAAGATGGGTAAGAAACAAAATCAAAGTGTACACACACACTGCATTTCTGAAAATTTTCAGAGTGGTACACAAACAAAATGATAAAAAGTGTCCTAGAAATACCAACATTTTAAACTATCTCACAAGTTTTGACAATTCCAGCATATTTGTGGTTTAAATGCCAATCATTTACGATATTTTTGATCAGATGACCTGTCTCAAGATAAATCTTGTGAGAAGTACAGTAACCAGTAGGACAAAGAAAAAATCAATCAAGACTTCTTAAATGATTAGAATGCAAAATTTCATCTTTATTCCTTGAATGTCCTGCAAATGTTAAAATTGCTAGGCAATGTTTTCAAATTTTCAGGGGGGAACAATGCCCCCTGGTTGTGCGCCTGGATCAAAGTAAGCCATTCAACGTACGGCCCGCATTGCTATGTGATTCAATGTGCCGACCTGGTTAAGATAGTGACATAGTTTTTGGCTCAGTAAGCCATTTGGGTTGGACATAGCTGGTGTAGATATCTTTGGCATATTTCTCAAATTTGCTGGAGAGTAAAGATTTGGTCTGTAGTGCTACGGCCAGGACAAAAACTGCACTGGCTGGGTATCCTCCAGCTTTGGTTCAATTTGAGTCACCTCTTTGCATGGCACTTGGCATACACTTGGAAGGCTGAGGAGATATATGTCCGGTTTCAGCATTCAATCAGTGTTTCTCTTTGTATGGGGATGATCACCCCAGTTTGCCAATCTTTCGGCGCAATAACAGAACACCAGGCCACTTGACACACATGAGTCAGCCAAATAATTCCTTGTTTCAAGGCTTCGAGCATTTCAGGTCTGATTTCATTACAACCTGCAGCCTTCAGTATTTTGACAGCTAGAACTTTGGCTGCGGTTATGGTGTTTTCATCCCCAAATGTACTTTGTGTGTGCATGGTGGTGTTATAGCGACTGGTTTTAAAAGATCTTTGAAATACTCTCACCATCTGCCAACGACATCTTTTTCATTTCTGAGTAAGATGCCATTTTTATTTGATGGATCTAGCAGTATGAGATCTTTTTCCGCATGCGCCAGATGGTTTGCCAGAATGCTTTGTAGGCTTGGTACTAATTGGAATCCTAGTTTATGTCCGCAAAATTCCCCAACGCTTTTTCACCGTGAAAGCAGCAGACTGTCGCGCCTCCTGGAATACCGTGAACGCAAGAAAGAGTCGGCTTTGTTCTGGAGCCATGCCTTAGGGGCTACTTTCTTTGCTCGAATAGCATCTTTCACCACTTGTTTCCACCATGTGGTTACTTTTTTGCCATTATTCGCCACACCGGGTGTTTCCGTCGGCATACCCGAGCAGCAGGTGAAACTGCGGTCGATTTGAACAATTGCAATTCCACCTCCGCGTCCGCTGCACATTCCGGGAGTTCTTGGAACAAGGGGGATATGCCTTGTCCTGCACGTTTAGGTAGGCTCTGGTGGGCTTTCCATATGTAAGTTGCAGACCAGCATGTCGTGATCGGTCGACAGTTCTGTGCCCCTTTTCACACGAATGTCCAACACTGAACCGAACAAGTCAGCAAAATTGTGCAGAAATCAGTTACTTGCCGTTAACCCTAAGAACCACTGCACCAGGTGTACTTGTGCATCTGTCTGCGTTGAAAGAAAGTGTTCATGATGCACAGTTGGATTAGGAGTCTTTTGTTATCATCAACCAGCATCACTATGTCGGCCGATTTACACCCCCGCATACCCCGGCATCGTTCCCAACGTATTCATCAAAGTCTCCCAAAATGGTCGAGGACTCGTTAGTTTTAACCCTTCTCAGAGAACCGTTAATTTCTAATACGGATTGTGTGTACGGTACACTTTTCACGGAGTTTGGGCCTTTCACCTGTATCAAACACACGGAGGGGCCCAACAACTTCAACCTCAACATGCACAGCACACCTCCTAGTTGGATATATTTTTCAACACATCTTGTCAGCTGAGTGCTTCCAAATATACCCACCCCAGCCTGGCCAAACATTGCTGGCTCAGCGTCGTAGTTGAAGAGTTTCCACCCACCGTCCCGCTCAACAGTGTTGGAACCACGGGTTTAAGACAAAAAGATGTCAACAATACCCACGGAATATCGTTTCGCTTCCTTGACCAGTTCTTGCTCTTCTCCTGTGAGCGAAGTAATGTTTTAATGCCAAATTCTTAGTTCATGGCGAGATTAACGCTAACGTGTGGCTGTCAAGTTTCCCTAATTCGAAGCACTCTGCGCTGTCCCCATCCCCAGATACGTAGCTGGCATAACATGGGGCCTCATCATCTCGCCACAATAGCTGGTGGAGGAGACTTTGCGAATTTTTCCAATGGACCCCTCTGCCTAAAGCCTGAGGGCGGTCCTTGGTGACAAAATCGATGACCGATGCAAAAAAAGTAAAGCTCTATTGTGTAAGGTTTTCATTCCCACACGCAACGCGCTAGATTTTAAATATGCATCGCAGTAACAAGGAAAACATAAATACATGAATGAACTCGAGGATATATGCTATACGTGGCGATAGTAGAAAAGTATATACACTTGATAGCGCGCATACATTTACTTTGATGAAACGCAAGCATATAGGACACACACATGAAAGACGCCATCATTATTATCATGTAACCTTTTAATGACTTCAAAGCATGGTCTTCGGAAAGGATTTTTCCAGGGGCGGGGCACTCGGGGATTTTTCCAACATTTTTCTAGGAGGGGGGCCAAAAGTGGTGAAATATCATTTTTCCCACTCGAAACTAAGAAAATTTTTATTTATGGAAATTTTCAAATTTCAGGGGGGCAAGGCCCCTTTGCCCCCCGTTCCGACGCCAATGCTTTGAAGTATACCAACTTATGAAATGCTTGAGGGAGTGGGAGGCTGCGAAGAACCAGGGTCATTTAGACTGCAGACCTCCCAAGGACGAAGCTATACTTATATTGTAAAGGGAATAGTGTATAACAGTTAGTAAAAGTCTTTTCCTCTGAGTATAAAGTTTAACATGCGAAATGCGGTTATATGGTTTATTGAAGCAAGATGCATTGCAGGTAAAGTCAAGCCACCAGAAAAAAGTGGTTTAGCGTTGTCACATCGCACATTTGCTGTTGTCACATGTTTAAAAATATCCGTTAAGGCTAGAGAGGAGATGCATCAAAAGTCGTAAACTGGAGCAGCACTGCAATGCTATCATGTGACTTAAACAGGTTGAGAACTAGGCGTCCGTGCATGTTATGCGGAAACAATTAGCAGTCGATGTATGCATGGGAATGGAAATTGGTTTGCAGTAAGGCATGTGGTTTGCTTCGCACTTGTAGACTTAAGGCATCCCACTACTTCATACACGGGTTTGATGCGACCAATTTTAATGAACGCAACAGAAAAAAAACAACGATGTAGGACATAAAGGAGATACTTCATGATTTGACTATTTCCACTGTAACTGCGTTAAAGGATTGAATGAATGCACCTGGTTTTGTACACTAACAAAAAGAATACAAGATTTGTTTCTGTAGCCGGGCAATACAAATTTCATATATTCTGCGAAAAAAGTTGTCAAACATGTTTTATTTTTTATTTCTAAAGGAATTCTTGACCAGATTTCTGTTGCACTGGATTTTATCACTATAGCACATGCGTTTGAACGTGCTTTTGGTGAAGCAAATTGTGGAGTTGTAGTTTGTCTTGTATTATACAGATGAACATCTGTAATCAGTTTAGAATTATTGTTAATGAAATTTTTCCGACAGCACTATGATATCTGGTGGTTTTGAACTTGGAGATACGATTTCTTCAAGCTTGTCTATATTATTATACAAAGATCTTATGTTACAATGTGGCAAGGAGAGATAATTTGATTCATCTTATCAACATGGCTCACAAAGTCAGAATGTGTAGCATACTGCGAAAGAGGTATTGAGAGGTCGCTATCAGAGTGGTTGTTGCCACTTGTTAAGCACTGACAGTCAGGAAACAAATGTGCATTGCAATGATTACAGTCATTCGTTTAGATTTAGACTGGACGTACATCTTTTGCATTGCTGCACAAGCATACATGTGTTGAAAACCGCAAAGGCATTCCAACAAATAAAAAATAACACACGTAAGCATTTTGCTTCTGACAGTTTGTATTTCAAGTGTAAGTAGTCGCTTGCACTGAATGTTTGATTTCAGAGTTCACGGAAGTTAATATCTTTTCGGTAGATTTAGTTGCTAAGTATTTTGCCACAGCTTGTCTGTTTATAAGCAACATCAAGTTTGTGTTTGAAGAGATCATCAGGTGAAGTGACGGTGACCCATTTTTCAGATGTCTGAGCTTAGCTTTTATATTGCCATTTCGAGTGTAGCAAGACGTAAATGTATCAGAACAGGAGTTTTGCATGTACTTCAGTAGCTTGTACCGCAGAGGTGTGGGGTCCTCGAAACGGTCTCTGCACCGGTATACGCTCGTAATTAGGGCACTTACTAACATGAAGTTCGAAAAATTAAACAAACCCAAGGGTGGACGATGTTTTGGTCCATTTTCTGCCACACCCCCGCCAAAAAGTTGCATTGTGTTTAATTTATTAAAGTTCGCTTGCTGGTGTTTCTGAAAACCCAAACAAAATTTGCAAGCATGTTCTGTTAACAATTGCGTTGTGTCGCAGACACCAGCGGAGATGTTTGAAGCTTTTCGCAATGCAAAAAATACATCTTCTGCTACGTTTCATGGGCAAAAATACTTATTTATCAATGGCCTTACCGATGAACGTATTTATGGATTCAGGTTGGGAAAACAGTCTGTTGCGATTTTTGAAGCTGAGACCTGTAAGTATTGGATATCTGTGCCTGATAGATAACTTTTACACTTTTTGTTATGTTGCTGTTTTAGCTGATTCAAATTTGCGTTGATCGGGTGTGGGGTTCAATTTTACCGTATTTTCAGAAAGTACACAAGAATCATGTTATTCGTTGATTCAAACGAGTGTGGCAAAAGCTGGAAATAACTTTATTTTTTATTTTGGCAGATTTAGCGATAATTTAACCCTTGTTTGGCATCTATTTACGACAGCTATGTCCAATCCAAATGGCTTACTGAGACAAAAACTACGTCACTATCTTAACCAGGGCCGCACATTAAATGGCTTACTTTGATCTTAATAAACTAAATGTAGCATCAGCTAATGTACTAAAAGTGTTCGAATCCTAACTGCAATGGTAACAGACGCGATAAAGTGGCGCTGAGGACCATCTACATCAAAAATGTTAAATTTAAGTTTATCAAAATAAGGACAGATTGTCAGTATCTAGGATACTTTCACTACAGCGAAAACCTAAACTGGGCCGCACAAAACCTTCGACTGGGCCGCATGCTGGGGGTCTGACATAGCTGGCTTAGGGCTAGGTCATGCGTAAATTTTCCTTGTGGAGTACAATGTGACCTATTAAAGATGTTTGAGTCAAACGCAGTGCAATAAGTTCACTTCCATATTAACTTGAAATGGGTTTTGTTTATATGAGAGTTCTACATTCATTAAATAAACGCAAAATCCTTTTTAGGGGAAACTTTTTTCAGCCCACTAACTCCCCATTTGTTCGGTTACGGGGAGCGCAGATTTGAAATTAGTCACGGCACGTACTGAGCCACTAACTTATGGATGTTTACGTGATGATATACGACTTTGTATATCGAAATCTGCAAACTGCGTTCTGTTTGAACTAAAAAAGAGCGTTGCTGGATTTTTGCATTTCAATATTGCAAAGTCAAGCGAAATCGTTGGTTGAATTCAAATTCGACTGCTTACCAGGGTTGCGGAGCCGTAAGGAGTCTGAGGTGTTTGGGTGGAATCGGATTCCTAACAACACTACGAGTCGGAGTCGGATTTTTTTGTTCGACTTGGCTCATTTTTTACATCACACTCCTAAGTTGGGAATTCCTGTTGAAATGGTACAATTTCTTATGAAACTTTTGTTGAAACAGAGAATTCTTGCTGTGCACCACGATTTCCATTGAGTCAGTTGCTACAAAATTCTTACAGCCAAACTACATTCACTTTATGTTGAGGAGTCGGAGTCCGAAATTTTGGAAAGGTCTGAGTCGGACATTTTGTCTCCGACTCCACAACCCTGTTGCTTACGTCTTTTGATTTTACATAGATTGCGGGATTGTTTTTGGGAAAGATGGCGACAGTGTTCCGGACTGTTTCGATGCAGTTGACGAATTGAAAAAGTACATGAAAGGCACATGTCATCAAGGTGAATTCTTTTTATGAACGATACGAATTGTGAAATGACAGGTTGCTTTTTGTCTCTCTCATATTTTTTGCAGCGAGACGTTTGAAAGTAAGTGCTCTGGGTACTCGGTTCAATTCGACCGCAGCAGCCTTAATTTTGTCATGCAGAGCCGGTTTTGTTTGACGGATGCTGAGCCTTCACCGGAAGTAACGTAAAAGTGACGCGTAAAAGATTGCTCGAATCTTTCCAAAGGATAATTTAATGTTTGTTTCTTTCAACATTACATTATTGCTGTGAAGATGTACTGTTGAACATCGTGGAAAAGCGCTACGCTTGAATTTAAAGAAGTTGCTTATAATGAAAATCACGGCCAAAGAAAACGATGCAAATGACATATTGCAAACGTTTCGATAGCTCCTGTTATCATCATCAGTGCATTGCAAATAGAACTGCAGTGATCTTGCTGCAGGTTCTTATGGTCATTCAGGAGAAAAGCCCTGTAAAAAATGAAAAGCGCAAAAGGCTGTTTCGGTAGTGACGTAGAGGCGCGAAGCATACGTAGTCATATGACTCAGCTGGATACGCGCCAATGGTGATGGTGCGTGACGTTATGAGTGAAGCATGAAGCTCTGTAACAAGTTAAAAATGCATAGAGGCATCGACGGGATGTTTGCATTCAGCTCTGGTTTGTGTTCTTGAATCAACAAAGATTCAAGAATCTGCAGCCGTCGCCAATT
>Ga0210059_1008397_pt1 | contig 16308 bp, 6 predicted proteins | sample Ectturendosymbi2_FD_188042 | JGI IMG/M metagenome (GOLD analysis project Ga0210059, IMG submission 188042) | Ecteinascidia turbinata endosymbiont from Florida, USA - Sample 2 (SPAdes) (version 2) | ecosystem: Host-associated > Tunicates > Ascidians > Unclassified | place: Key West, Florida...
TGCTGTCATTATTGAAATACGTATAAAGAAATAAAAAGCTACAATCATCAAATCAAGTAAGGCTGAACATAACACAGTGAACAGTTAAAAAGGTTTTGTCCTGCCTTCTTCATAACAAAATTATCTAAGAATTCATCACAATTTGTTTGCCTAAGTTTGTCGCTTTTAATGTGCTTAGTGTTAACAACCTCTCCTGGAATATTGCGCCCTTCAATTGATTTTTAATTCTCTTCAATCTTGAAAAGAACCTTTCGCCTGAGCAATTAGTGACCATCAAGCTAAGAAATAAGGCTTCGTGTGGTTGCATAAACTAAAAAACACTAATCTACGGCATCAGACCCAAACGCGCTTTTGTCATTTTTTTGCTGTTTCCGTGTCTCGTTGGGGAAGAGTTCTGCGGTTGACAGTTCGTAAAGTCGCTTTTGCATGCTATTCAATACCATCAAGATCTTCTCCGATTTGCTTAGCATGGGAGCAGTACAAACTTGCGCAAGTACTCAATAGCAATCTCATTTCTGAATGACTTACTGAAGAAAATTCAAATGGAAAGAAATCACATCTAAAAATACCAATCGAGCTTTACGCGATACAAACGCTGACAAAACTACAGTATTGCTCAGTCACCTAAGAAACAACTATGCTTTTACTGTAGGATATTGCTGCTAGCTCTTCACATAGCTCGTGTCTGCAGTACAACCTTGCTTTGATCAGGTGCAGTGACGTAACTAGAGGTTTGAGTCATGGGGAAACTTAGGTGAAGGGTGCCCACTGGCTGACACTCAGAAAATAGTTGAGAAACAATAGCAAACCCGGTATTGAACAGCTATACAAAAACCCGAAATCACCGGAAAACACTCCGAAAAACGCAAAAAAACAACAATCTACTGAAACCAAAAGAATAGTAAATACCAAAATACAAGCTATGGGGCCCGTTTTTTACATTTAGCTTGGCAAGGGGGGAGGGGGCGGGCGTCAGTTATGCCACTGATCAGGTGCATTTCAAACATGAACAGCCACAAGTTATGTTGATAGAGTCACACGTCGCAAATCCGATTCAGCAAACGCAGGACGCAGCCAGCGTGCTGTGAATATATCGACACAATAGTTGGCATGCGGCTTGACCAACTGTCATATTGAGATTCACTTGTATGGAAACTCGTTGGAAGACTCTGGCGTTATCACCATGAAAGTTGAATGAAACTAAATTTCGTGAATAATAATTAATACATACATTTTTGACGAAGTTTAATCTTAATGATCACATACCAGCCATTGAATCTATACCAGCCATTGCGTACCACAGTTTTATGGAGGCCCCCTTGGATCTTGAGGCCCTAGACTATAGCCTATAGGTAAATCCGACCCTGAGTCTACACGTACTCGCTACAATCACTGTGTAAGTTGTTTCACTTCATAAACTTTATTCTGAACTCCCTGGATATCCGAACAAAAACAGTCACAATGAAACTAATGAAAAGGGCAGTGGTGCGCAATATTCCCTCTCAGGTGCGCCACTGTGCAGTAACACCAAAAATCATTATCAATTTTTGGCAGAAGTAGAACGCTTTCTGAGCATGTTGCACAGCTAAAATTCGGCAATGAACCTGGAAAAGTGTATACTGTATTTATTCGATTTTAAACCCCCGCTTACAACCAAGGACAATCGAGTGCGACTTAAATTTTTTTCTTGAGCTTATCAAAAGGTCTAGATCAGGGGCTCAAAGACTCGGGCCGCATGTGGCCCGCGAGGGAATTTTGTGCGGGTCGCAATGCTTTTTGGGAATTTTCACATAATTAACATTTACGTTATTTGGGTTATTCACCGGTATTTAAAAGTGCTCGGCTAGGGAGTGAACAAGTTCCTTTGAAACAAACGTAGAGGCGACTAGAAATGATTTGCCTTGAACTCATATGATACCTTGCTCAGGAAATAAGATGTAAAAGCTGTTTCTAGTAAAGTTCAGGTACCGCCATTGTTGCGTCAGCGTCATAATACCAACCTAGTAGAAATTCTAACCGGAACGCCGTACCGGCAATAATTCTTTCACCGGAACGGCGTTCCGGGCCGTTCCGGCTTACTTTCAACTCTGAGTCTGTACAACATACATGATCATGGCACAAGACAACAGGTTTCAGGAAATTTTCATCATAAACGTGTTAGAACTGATTATGGTAAAAAATGCTGCAATATGTAGGACCTGCTGCATGGGGTTGTATTTCCAATAATATCAAAATGTTCCCATTACATACGTTTTCAAATCACGTAAAATCGCGACTACGCTTGCTGGGTATTGACTCTTATGTGTGATATACACAGTACGTGATTTTAAGATATTTTCGAGAGTTGACCTTAAACTCAGCACACTTTTAGTTTTTTGTTTTGTTTTGTTTCATTTTGAACTCATGTTTTGTGCTTCACCTGTAATATTGAAACTTGACAGTCATTGAACGTAAGCTGGGCTTAATTAAGTGACTGCTTTAGCCGTCTTTCGCCCAACCTGTGCTTTTTGTTTCAAGCTTTGTCGATTGAAATGTGTTTTACTGCTGAGTACTTACAGTGCAAACATGATTTGACAAATTAGCAGTCTCTGTGGGAAACTTTCTCAAGGCTGTGGCGTAATGTGTACAATTAGACATTTTGCTGATATATAAACTTTGCGTTTGATCTATTTCAGTCTCTTCCATTTACATTTGCAATACTGCATTATTGATTGGGGACGAGCGTATAAAACTGTTATCTGGCCAGTGCAAGTAGAGCTGATGATGCCTACTTTGTAGGCGAAATATATACTCTGTAAGATCTTAGTGTCTGATTCTGTGCTGAGAAAGGATTTTTTTCAATAGACAGTGATTTGACTTGACTTATAACTTCGGATTTTCAGTGCTATGAGGAGCTGCTGGGTTTGGGTACCCTTACAGAGAGAACACGAGGAATCGACGTTTTAAATTTCTTTAAAGAAAAAGTCTGTAAAGTAAACCTAAATTTAAGTAATTTGGTAAGCGTGTGCACAGATGGTGCACCTTATATGATGGGGAAGCATGAAGGATTTGTGGCATTATTACGAAGAGATCTGCCAAATCCAGACACGCTGATGTCTTTTCATTGCATTTTGCATCAGCAAAACTTGTGTGCTGAATCTGCTTTGCTGAGTGATACCTTGAATGGAGTGATAGGTGTCATGAATTACATCCGAGCGAATGCAATGAGGCATCGGCAATTTCGTCAAATTCTTCAGTATGATGACGAGACATTCAGCGTAGATCTACCGTACCATTCAAAAGTGCGCTGGTTGTCACAGGGACAAGTGCTTGAAAAAATTTTGTCTTTGCAAAAACAAATTGGCAATTTTTTGGGTGATAGTAATATATCTTGCAAATTGTCAGAACAAATTTTTGCAGAAATGCTGCTTTTTTGTGCGATGTAATGTCGAAGAAATATCAGCTCAATGTTGCTGTGCAGGGTGAAACGAAATTTATATATGAAATGTGGCAAAAAATCCAGGCATTTTGAAAGAAACTGAGTTAATTAAAATCTGTCCTCAGCTGACCGCATATTTCAGCCGAGCACTTTCCTCAACTGACAAAAGTGGCAGGCAGATCGTGCAACGTGAAGGAATGCACATTGGTCCTAGACTCGCTGATTGAAGAATAAATTGACAGATTCAAAGATTTTGAAAAGCACAATCTCAACTTGCAACTGACATACAGGGCCGGCGTTAGCAAGTGCGGGGCCCTATTTGAAACACTTTTGCGGGGCCCGACTCAGTGGTGTGTAGAAATTTTTGAGGGGGAGCATGGCGTAATGATAGAAATTGGTGATGTTACACTGCGAGGCCTGGAAGGTTGACGCCAAGACCGCTGCATACTTTGCACGTCGAAAATGGTTGCAGTGAAAAACACCTAATAGAGCACCGATTAAAGGAGAAGGCTACAAATCGCTTATTACAGCAGCTTTTGAATATCCCGGAAGGTTAAAAATTATTTTCTCCATTAACACTAAAGAAATATTTGAAGTTATTGTAGATCTATCGATACGTTAAATCCTACTTTTCAATTTTACAAAACAGGCAAGTACTGTAATGGCCTCAAACTTCCACAAACGTTTTTCTATTTTCCACCTTTTCAGACTTTTTGCAACTTTAATTTGTTAGGCTATATCTCAGAAATTACAAGGCCGGTCTCTGAGATTGATGCCACAATCCTTGTTTCAGCAATGTTTCATGCTTACAGAGTACCGGTACATACAGTAATAGCCATTTACCTACACTATGAAGAAAACAAAAATTTCTTCACAGTAATAGCCATTTACCTACACTGCACAGCCTGTTCTACTGTAGGTTTATTTTCTATCAGCAAGGTAGCCTACGTAGAAGCAGAAAGAAAGTAAAAGATGCAATATTAGGTTACTTAGCTTTCACTAAGGTTAGTTCGAATATCAATAATTTTTACTATTCGGATAACGGATGTATCGGTATATTTGTGTTTAAGCTAACTGAATAATATCATATGCGTAGCCAGGGGGGGGGGGAAGGGGGCATACCCCCAAACATTTTTAGAAAAAATAGTCATTTCGTGCTTTGAGAGGCGTTTTTCTAAGCAAAATAGTGTTATTCGCCTAAAATCAAACATTTTGGCCCCCCAAAAAATTTTTGTGATGGCTACGCCACTGAAAAATATGCGCCAGTAGTTAGACAATTGATTTCACGAGATTTGCATGATAAATTGATTGTAAAATCATGATGTGCGATGTATATGTAGGCCCGTATTAACCATTGGGCAAACCGGGCAAATGCCCGGGGTCTCGCGCTTGAATATCAAAACATTCCTTTTTCTTTTTTTTTCAGGTTTTTAGGCTGTTCACCACACGTCAAAATTGTAAAGGTTTTTGATAACTACGTTTAGTGTATAGGTCAAGGAAATTGACAACTTTGGCATTTATCGCTTTCGAGTGACTTAATGAATCAAACAGCACCACGCTTTGTGATCCAAGAAATAGATCGAAATCAATGGATTCATGGGCGTTCACAGAAATTTTTCCAGGAGGGCAACGTTGAACTTCTTCTTATCCTTTTCAGGTTGCTGACGATGTAATACAAATGGGCGTTCACAAAACGCTTTACCCTTTCTACCTCATTAACCTGTGCTGGTTGAATCTCAATTCTCAATCTTTTGTCTGAAATGTTTTCTGCACTTCAGCTATATCAGAAATGCTTTTTATTTTCATAAAATGCCTAATATCCATTTTCGAGCACTCTCTACAAAGAAAACATAATTTATGAATAACTAACGACCAGAACAACATGAGCGGTGAAAAAACAAGAAAGTTAGACACTCTCTCAAAACTGTTTTAAGCAATGAGAAGTAGAATTGTATGTGGACAAGACTATCGGACAACTTATTAAAGTTAGAGCACCACGCAGGGTAAAATACTGAGCAGATGCATTACGAAAACTCGCCACAGCAAATATAGCTTTGCACTTAGTGCTCACTAATAAGTCGGAACTAAACCTTAACGATAAAGACGTATTCCCACAAGTCTGCATGGACGTATTCTAACAAGCCACGTATTTTTATACTGTGTGAAAAGCAGCCTGCATAAGCGTCGTTTGATTCACTGCGTCACGTTGATCACAGTCTCTTCAATGAATTTTTCTCGTGGAAGCACTGCTACAGATTTACTCATACTTCTTTTCACACAATATAAAACTATACGTGGCTTACCGCTCAGTTGTGTCACTGTCTCGCTGCATTATCTGCCAAGATGTCCATGTTCAACACACACATGTAGGGTTCCCATTCAGTGATTTCAATTAACCCAGAATGCACACCAAAAACAACATATTCATACAATAAAAATCCAGAGAGATTGTGTTACGAACAAAAATGTATGAGTGTGCTTACTTGAATGAAAAGATAATCGAATACTGATATGATTATGGTTCCCATTCCAAATTTTCTTCTGCAACGCAAACTTACATTTAGACGACCTTTTTTGTTGCTGAAGACGCTTTTCATAACGCTGGTAACATACTCCGTTGATGGTATCTCTCACTAATTGTAGGAGTAGATTTGTTATTAAACTAGGCAATTTTGTGCAATCTTAAACTGCAGCGGGATCTAAAATTCTACAAAAAACATATTCCAATGCCTTCTTGGCTGATTGAAATTTGTTTTTTCCAAATATATGCACAGGGAAACATCGAAAATTAAACAATCAGTCGAAACCCTTGTTTCACCAGTTTCTTCAATCGGCATTAGATAATAACATTCTATATATAACCCCGACAATGATCTTATATGAGGATATGAAACTGATTGCACACGTTCTGCTTCATCCAATAAGCTTACTTTCTCATCTGATGTAATATAAACTTATCTTTATATTATTGGACACATTGTAAGTTGCTGATGAATTTATCACTTCAAAAAACAACTCACAGTTTTTTTTCATAATTATACCTAGACTCCCACGTCGACTAAAAAAGCAGATCTAGGTGGGAAAAATCCGCAGTATAGGAGCGCTGGTCACATGCGGCAAAACGTCTACTAGGCCCTACCGCAACTTGAAGTGAACGTTTGAGATTGTATTGCCGTATTATTGTCACGCAACAAAGACCAACCGTAGAACAATCCGCTAGCAAGTTGCGCAACCTGCCTCTGCAGGCAAAGGATCAGACATGAGCGAACTGCAATCTCATCATTGCATGTTTGAACAAACTAACCACATACGAACCGCCGTACCTGGTCACCCCAATTGTCTCTGATGTGTAGGCTGCCAAATCGTATCAAGTTTTGACGTTTTTGATCGGTGGTTCTGCAAAGTTGCAACGAGAGCATTTGAAACGCTACGCAGTTGCGCAAAGCATTTAGGGGGCTTCGCGGTCACGACTTTGCCCGGGTCCTCGCGTTCATTTAATCCGGCCCTGGGTATATGAAGTGAATCATGCATTTTAACCTTTGCTTAGGCATGCCATATCTTCATGATTGAAAACCGGGACGCTTCAGAACTACGAGCTTCATCAGACAAATGTGTTCATATCTTGCTTGGAGTATGTAGCTATTTTCGCTAAGTATTGCAACAGTTTCACCTGAAGAGATTTAAATTCTAAAAGCTTCACTTTCACACCGACATCAGGTTCAAAGTTGCGAACCACAACGAACAATTTTGCCCTCTTCCAGGGACGCCGGAACAGCGGTAGGGCAGTAAAAGAGTTGAGGGCAATGAAAACTTAAAAAAACGAAAAAATCGTTGCCAATATGCTTGTTTCTGTTTAGCAACAATGTTGACCTCAAAAACAATAGCAGATAAATTATAGAAAATTACCCTGAAGTTTCTGGGTGTGCGAATAGCTGCAATAAATATGTTTCACGTCGAACTTGATAAACCATGAAATAACCTATGATACTTCCATAAAAAGGCACCTCCACCCCCGTTGCCCCCACTATGAAAAGTCAGGGGGGCAATGTTGCGCTCTCCGGTGTTCCTGCTCTTTTCTGTTCGAAGCATCAATAGTAAGGGAAACAAAATTCACTTTATCTAATTCTTGGTGTAGTTAATTCAGCAGCAATCATCGGAGTAATGCAATGAGCAATTACTAATTCACATTTTGTTCTTGTAATGGCATTGTGATTCGAAAAATTTTGAAACTCAGAGGTTGCAGTCAGAACTTCTAAAAGATTGTCCATTTATAGCATTGTGGTACACAATAGTAGCTTTTTTCGCTGCTAAGAGTAGAGACTCATCAGAATGACCAGCTTTGAAGAAGTGTGACACACGAGATGACCACACTGCTGCCTCAACAGAAGATTTGTGTTTTTTGGTTTCCAAATGGTTATCAATATCTGAGCGTCCGCCATGGCTAATTGAAATAATAGATAATTCTAATTCAGCATAGTAATTTTTAGACAAGGTCCAAGTCGAAGCCCAAAGAAGAAACTGTTAGATAAAGAAAAATTACATCGGCCTACCAGTATTTTCAGAGTGATTCAATAAAATGAGAAAATTATAAATGTTTTTTGCAGAAGGAACTGAGTTATAGGCAAATCATTTCTCGCCGTTTGTACAGTACGTTCGTTAAGGACTTGTTCACTCGCTAGTCGAACTTTTAAACTCAGGTGAAGAAACTACTCCATCAATAATGTAAATGTTAATTATTTGAAAATTCCCACAAAGCATCGCGGGCCGCATAAAATGACCTCGTGGGCCACATGCGGGCCGCGTGTTTGAGACCTTGACCTAACACAACGAAACAAGAAAAAAACAAGATCACACCCTTTAGCAAGTTGACTAAACAGAACAATAACAACCTGCTCATCAGGCCGGATTTACCAACAGGCTATGTAGGCTTATGCCTAGGGCCTCAAGATTCAAGGTACGCACAGAGTCTATTGTCCGTATATGATCAGTTCGATAAATATTCGTCAAAATTTTATGTCTTAATTTTTCATGAAATTGAGTTTCATTCACTTAATCAGATTTCGTGTTGATGACGCCAGAGTCGTCCAACGAGTTTCCGTGAATTTCAATATGACAGTAGGTCAATAAGACGCATACTGACCATTGTGTCGTCAAACTCAAGCACCTTGGTTGCGTCCTGCATTTGGTGAATCATGCCGATTGTTACGTGTCAGTTAGGCGAAAGAAGTTAAGGCTAGCAGCATTACCCTACAATAAAAACATATTTGCTTCTTTTGAGCAATACTGTAGTTTATTAGCGTTTCTGTTACGTAAAGCTCGTTTGGTATTTTTAGATATGATTTTTTCCATTTCAATGTTCTTTTAAAAAGATATTCAGAAATCAGATTGCTATTCAGTACTTGCGCAAGTTTGCACTGCTCCCATGCTAAGCAAATCTGAGAAGATCTTAACGAGCTTGAATAGCAACCAAAAGTCACTTTGCCATCGGGAAACCATAGAACTCTTACCCCAACAGACAAAGAAAAGGGAAACAGCCAAAAAATGACAAAGGCGCATTTGGGTCTGATGTCTTGGATTAGTGGTTCTTAATTTATCCAGTCACGCGGACCCTTATTTCTTAGCTTGATGGTCACTAACTGCTCAGAAGAAAGGCCTTTTTCAAGGTTCAAACGAATTAAAAAACCGTGGCTTTATTGTGTTCCATAAAGCATTAGCGGTTGATCAACCTGACGTTTGTGGTGTGATGACTGCACTACAGCAACACTCATGGAACAGTTAAAAACTGGCGATGTCTTACAAGAACCACAATCCGTTCGGTAACACTCCTCTGAAACGCCGATCTTCCATTCGCGATATGGGATTCAATTGTACTTCTCACTCATTTGGTGCAACTAATTTTTTGACCTAAAAATTTAAAAATTTTGCCTTTATTATTTACAAATTTTGACTTTATTTTGACCTATCAAATTTCCTGCGTTTGCAACTGAAATGCGGAATACAAAGCATATACTATGAATCAAACCGATAGCGTAAAATGTTTATTCTGTTGAAACGAAACAAAAAAGGTGTAAAAGACTCAACTAAACTAGAGGTAACAAACAATAGATGAAATTCAATCCAAATGCACAAGAGAAATATCCAGTGTTAATAACCATCCTGAAGTCTCCGAGAAGGTTTTGCATTGCTATACTTCAGCATCAAGTATTGCTTCACTTTATTGCCTTTGAAGTTTCTACATGCATAATGGATTGAGCATTTACCAAACCAAGTACTGTAAGACCATGTTCCTCGCTTTACCACGCCTAGCCTATTCAATTGTCCAGTAGTGGACAAAACAAAATTATAACGTCAAAAGTCGCAACAAATCCACTGTTATGTCATAATTGCAACAAGACTTGCAAAAACATATCAATTATCTGTTGTAGCTTTAATAAAATATCCACAAAACTCTGCTGCAAGAAAATTTTGACCGAACGCTAAATTTTGTCTTTTTTTGACCTAATAACTTTGGAGTCGCTCGTGGTATCAGCGTGAAATTTGTTTTGTGGGCGTTTCATAAACCTTGAAAAAGGCAGAAAAATTTTAACTTTATTGAGTTTTGGTTGCCCTACTCATTATAATTACACAAGTTTAGAAATTTATTGATTTCATCAAATCTTATTTACCTCAAAAAGTGGACTTAATTACATTCGGTTGCAAATGACTCAATCACTGGATGGAAAGGTGATAGTTTGAAATGACAAGTAAGGAATTGTTATCACACGGCTCAAAATCATGTTTGAAACGAATCCAAATTTTTCACTGCACTGCAGAGGTAGAATTTCAATCTTTGACGTCATTGCAGTGCTTGTTAATGAAAACAGATCTGCAGCTTGTTAAAACCTCGTAATGCTTTGGTTAAGTTTACTATGGACACTACTACAGTAACTACACCACAACTGCAATCTTAGCCAACATTTTATCCGAAGTGATGTCATGAAGAATTCCTGTTTACAGAGAAATAGCTTACGTGCAACCTGCATACAATTTACCACCACCAGGAACCCGATCTGACGATGCGAAAGACTTTGTAGGCACCGTATATTGTCAGGCCCAACAACAACGTCGCTGAAATCATCGCCTCCCGATGCATTTGCTGTAAGTAGATATTGTCTTGAAGAGACTCTTTAAACCAAACTCCGCCAGAGTTCCGGTGAGGAAAAGATTGATTCGGCACATCCTTTCCCAGAAAGCGACACAGAGGTTCCCAACCGTCTTTCACATTGTAGACGAGCAGCTTGTCTTTTGGAGCTCTCTGCAGAACAAGTTATATACTTCAAAACAAGTCGTCCGGCACAGCACAAAATTTTGATTATCCTGAAAAAGTAACCTTAACATCGACGCAACTGCTGCACTGAATTTCGGCACAATGAAGCTGTCAGAGGTGGTCTTTGGCACGTACATCGCGGATCCAGCCTGTTTCATCGCACCAAACTGTTTGGTTCGGTATTACCAAGGTAGGTTTGAATCTGGAAGTTTCTAAGAGAGGTGATATTTTACAAGAGAAATGATCTGCTGGATCCAAAATTGAGCTTTATCTACGCCTTCTACAGGGAAAAGGCCCTTTTTGCCGCCATGTGAATATTGAGGGCAGAAAATGATTGTCCTCACTATCTTCTTAATGCATTAGGTTCTTATGTCAAATATTATGTTTTTCAGTGTGTAGAATCCATTTCAGGCCTAATTTTCATTCATGCACGATGTACTCTTGTTACATGTATACGACATAGTATTATTTAAGATCGCAGACCCAGGTCTTTGTCAAATACCCTAGTACAAAAGCTTACGTGACACAGCACGCGTTAACACCTGTCTCCGGCAAAGAGCCTACGTGATGTGTGTCACGGCACGAGTCAAATGCTGACTGAAAATAACGTTAGAAGTCTTCACGATAATCCCGCACAAATTGTCTCGGCTGACACGGCTGGCGGCAGTAAGACCGACTTTGGACTGTGCGTTGGGATAATTTGCTCATTCAGGAAAATCGTGTAGTTTGGCAGAGTCCATTTTATCCGGCTGAGGTCTTATCATAGGCAGAACGTTTTGATTTAATGGGTGTTGTGGATCAAAAGTTTTCAAATGCACTAGCCTACACACCTGATTCTAGGAATCGAGCACGCCACTGACAAAATCGTTTGAGATACTGATAACCAGAATACACAAACTGTTGGACATGTCTGTTCTTGTCAAATAGCTTTTTCTCCGGCAGATAAATGGTCAATGAAACAAGTAAATCATTTAAATCGGTATTAAGGTCCTGACTTCAGTTTTGCTAGAAATTTTTGGTTCTTAGTCCCAATTTCCAAAAGGGGCGGGGCGAATGACCGTTTTGCCTCCTTATTGGGTACGCCCATGCCCTTTCAGTCGTAATTAAAGGCCCGTGTTTTTTGAAGGCATAATTTCAAACTTATGTTTTATTCAGTTATCTATAACATAGCAATGCTATGTTAATGCAACAAATCCTATAATGACAACATCAATGCCGTGTTAAGTTCTTAACATCAAACAATCAATGTGCAATATATTTGTTACAGTAGCCTATGTCTGACCGCAAGCAACCGGCGCAACAAACACGGCCCACAATAACAAGTGTTGAGCGGCCCAATAAAAAGTTCTGAACAGCCCACAATTGGGCCGAGGCCCCCACTGGGAACTGTGTTATTTGTAACTGGATTTCGCATTGGTGTAAAGTTTCGAGATTTCATTGCACATCCCTGATGAAAGATACACTGGATATTACAGGTGCGGGCTACGAATGCGATTTTATATGATTGTATACGGGTTATTCTATTCTTGTGCAGGGAAAGGATACAACACAGGTCTACAACAGTGGTGTGATTGACGGGGGTTCAAGGGTGCAAACCTCCCCCATGACAAAATAAATGCAAAAAATGAGCCCCCATTTTGCTTATATTTTGGTATTCAGTACTTTGGTTTTCAATAAGTTGTTTCTTTGCGTTTGTCGGAAGTTTTTGGACTGTTGTTTTCCTGTGATTTCGGGTTTTATTATATAGAAATCCACAACCGGATACACTTTCATTTCTAAACTTTTTTCTGAATGTTGACGAGGGGCCCCCTACGGTGGCGAGTGGGCCTCTTTCAGCTACGTTTCCCACCCTGGTTAAAAGCTCTAGCTACACAACTGGTCTACAACTTAATTTTCCTGAATAGTTTTTTACTTGGCTATACTAAAAATACTTCAACGTGAATTCAGAAAACGTTACCTGCACAACAGCCAGCGTACCAAGACAAATGCTGACAACGAAGCTATCCACAATGCATTTTGCAATGGTTGGCTTTTAAGAAGTTATGGGTCGATTGAAGATAAATTTCTTTGACGTATTTAGATAAATATAAAAAGGGGAAATGTGTGAAATCACTTATGTGTCTCTATATGCCGTAACAAAGGTACTCAGTCAGATTTGGGGCCCCCTCTCTGCCCGCCCCCCCGGCCGGGGGGCCCTTCCTCCGGCTCTGTTTATAAGCATTCGTAAGGTATAACAATGATGAGTCAAGGGATTGGATCAATGAATGCCCAACCAATTCTGTACGTTTGATGACATGATAGGCAAAGGAGCAGGGCTGTTTCGCTGGTCAGTGTGGCAGCCAGAAGATGGCGCCACATGTAAATAAATGGTCACCGCTAGATGGTGCCCATGAGTAACAAGTCACTGTGATAGTCACCACAAGCGAATTATCGTAATTCTCTTATCCCTATATAATAATAGTGCAACCTAGTAGTAGCAGAGTGAACTCAGTGAGGGAGCTCTATTGCTGCTGGTTGCTTTCCTGTTAGTTAATACCCTGAATTGCCATCTTTCGCTTGTGCTTGCCTCAGCAGTTCAAGGCGATGCAGTCAACTGCAACATCAGTGACAAGGCTCGACATTTAAACAAACACAACAAGCAATCTTAATGGATTTGAGAAACTCTTATCAATACAGAACATGCACTCCCAACTGAATCGAAAGTTGCGAAGAATTTCAAAAGAAAATCATCAATTCCAATCCAAATCTGGTTAAGCACAAATTATAACATCCAAATCCATCCATATATTGGAATGTCGCAAGATTTAAATCCAAATCCACGTACATGTTCATCTCTGGTCATTTTCATGCATTGGGCATGCGAAGGACAAGGAAGCATATTTCTTGTGTTGCGATCGGAAAGCTTGAGCGGCAAGTGCGCACAGTTTCAAACTGTGGAACAAGCAACAATAGAAATCACCCGATTAGATCACTCTATTATTGCTTGTTCGCGTCACATATTTGTGTGTGCTCTTCGCGCACATCCCGTGCGTGATGAATTGCACTTTCAACGCAACGCCAACTGACAGGTTGCAACAACATCCCCTCCTTTTTGCAATGAACTACACCAATCGCACGTTCTTTTGGTGAAGGTTGTACCTGGAACCACCATCACATCCTGGCCACAGCACCGCTTTGTTGCAATTGGAAAACCAGAACGGCAAGCGAACACTGTGGCAACAAGCAAATCCCGAGTGGCAAGCGAGCACTGTGGCAAATCCCGAGCGTCAGTGAGTACTGTGGCAGCAAGCAACAATACAGATCACACGTCATGCTCATTTATTTCTACTTGTTTGCACCACATATATATGGGTGTTGCTCTTCACGCACATGCCGTTCGTGGTGAATCGCACATTCAACACAATGCTAACCGAGAGGTTGCCACACTTGCAACAAGGTTGGGCTAGACTTGTTGAAATGACTGAGAGCGAAAGAGACAAGTAAAATGCAAACTGAAAAAATGTAGATATAAATAACCTGCAATCAACTTGCTAAACCAACATTGGGCACAATTTTCTAACTTATCAGGCGCCGTTTCATAGCATTTTAGGCACCATTTTCTAACGTATCGGGTGCCATTTAAATAGCATAATAGAGTCATAGAAAAATGTGAAATTTCATTTGACTCGAGATTGCAAACCAACGACTCGCAGTGACTCGACAGTTCTTGTGAATCAACTCTGACTTGAGCAAGTCATGACTCAACCCTGACTCGACTCGAAAAAATTTTTGATAACTCTGACTCGAAGGCAGTGGCGTGCAGATTAGAGATGGCACGGGCCGCTAACAGTCCAGTCTTCGGGCCGTCCGCTAACAACTTTCTTAGCGGTGACGTCATTCCGGGCCGCTACGGACCGCTGCGGTCTGCTCGCCAACAAGGCGAATTTTTTGTTTTTTGCAAAGTTTCAAAATCTAACAATGAAATTGTTTGCTGCTGTTCTTTCTCTTTCACCGTTCTGCTCATATTCCGTTTCACTTGTTTCCATGCAAATCAGTGAACCATGCTAAGAATCAATCAAAGCAACAAACACTTTCATTTATAGTCTGTTGCTGTTGCCCAGGTTTAGGTTTAGGACAGGTATTTCCAAACGTTCTCTGGCCATGTACCTCTTCAGCATTTCGATAGGTGAGCATGTGCCCTTAAAATTTCTTACGACAAAAAGGTTGAGGAAAATAACAAAAATATATTTACCAATAAGCATGATTTTGAAATGAATGTATAAATATTTCGAAATGACATAGCCTATATCATCATGTAAACAATACATATTTTTCCCTTCAATTGCTAACCTCAACTGTACCCCTTCAGATAGGAAAGGTAGCCCGAAAGGTACATGTATCCCAGTTTGGGAATCCCTAGTTTAGGATTAGAGGCTAAGTTTGGGTTAGGGTTAAGGTTTAGATTTAGGGTGTAGGTTTAGTATGTTACTGGGCCTACTAGCGATTGCAGTAGCTAGCGCACACTTGTGTGTTACACGTAACAAATAAGTTTTTAAAAGTGAATGTCCCATGGCTGACGTATAGCCACTGCCAGACTACATGGTTTTAGTGTCCAAAGGACAATGAGCTGAAACCTAAAGTGTTGTTACTGGCTACGGATCCACCCGTCTTCCTATTTCAAAACTTATTTGACCATACTGCCTCGCATGACGTGGTTCGAATAAAGCGGTCACTTTGTAAATCAACAAGCATTGATCGGGTAGCCTAACGGATAGGTTTCAAGTCTGCCATGCCAATGGTTGAGGGTTCGCCTCTTCAGGCTGTTGACTTGGCGCTTTACTTTTTCGTAAGTGAATGCTTGCACGTTTCAATTCGTGGTAGCTGTTGTTCTTTACTTTTTTCAAAACTTTCCAAACTTTTCCTTTAGTAGTTAGGTTTAGGGGTTAGCGTTAGGTTAGCATGTTAGCTTAGTGTTACCTGAGTGTTAGCTTAGCGTTAGCTTTAGGTTAGGTCAGTGTTAGCTTAGGGTTAGGTTAGCGTAAGATTAGGGTTAGGTTAGCGTTTGCTTAGGGTTGGCTTAGCATTAGGTTAGTGCTACGATTAGAGTTAAGGTTACCTTTTGTGTTTACCTTGTTTCTACAAAGCCTACTGCATTCTCCTCGTGCGTTTACTTACTGTCACGTTACAGAGGATGGTTGAATAAGGTTTCAAATTTAAAGATCCATCGAGGTTCTATAGCCACTGCCTTGTTACTTGGCTTGTGAGATTACGTTATATTACGGGCCACGGGCCGGGAAATAATTTGTGGTTTAGCATAAACAGTCCGGGCCGGGCTGCAAAAGTGCTGGCCCGTGCCATCTCTAGTGCAGATGTCTGGTGATCCCCGTGGCGACTGCTTGATTGGACGCCCCCCTAACAAAATTCTAGTATTGAGCAGTGGCGTATGGTGGTCATTGTTACTGGCAATGGTGAAAGTAGAATAATTTTCTTACCGGAACGATTCAGTATTTTTCAATACCCTCCCAAAATTTCAGCCGTAAATGTAAAAAAGCAATCAAGAGCGCGTCTACTTTTGGCCCACCCTGTATTGTACATTCCCTCTAAC
>Ga0210059_1008398_pt1 | contig 16308 bp, 12 predicted proteins | sample Ectturendosymbi2_FD_188042 | JGI IMG/M metagenome (GOLD analysis project Ga0210059, IMG submission 188042) | Ecteinascidia turbinata endosymbiont from Florida, USA - Sample 2 (SPAdes) (version 2) | ecosystem: Host-associated > Tunicates > Ascidians > Unclassified | place: Key West, Florida...
ACAGTATAGCCACGATTTGTTTCGTGCAGAAATGTAACTGGCTTTGCTGTAACGCTGGCTGTCACGTATTCAGAAACAGACAGCGTATAATTTAATGATGCTAGTCAAGCTGGTGTATATAATGTTAGAAAGTTAGATTTTCAGGCAAATCTCTGGGAAGCTTGTGCCGATGACAAAAATGCAGCACTATTGTGGAGACCTAGTGTGGGGATGGGGAGTTTAGCAAAAGACTGTTTTCAACCATTAGTGAACAGGATTTCAATAAAAACGTTGGTGAAGTAGCCTACAGTATTTACCTAGCGGTATATTGACCTATAGCTCAAAATGTAGGGACTTGACTCGGAAATAAGGATAAAATATACATTTTTCCTAACTTCTTGTAATGTCGCGACTATGGTGACCAACAAATCCAAAAGATATTTTTCCCTTGACTCTTATACTTTGTACTTGTGCTAAATGCATTGGTTCGTTAGTCATCTGATTTACTTGAGATTAACCAGGCCAACAATGCAGCAATGTTTTCATCCAAGTGCGAAACATTTGCTTTACAGATACATCACACCTGGTTTTGTTGCACATACTTTTCGTGTTAAAGGTGAAACATGGAACTTTTTTGCCAATTCACCGTTGTGCATTTGATTTAATCTAAAATATATTTTTGTGTCGTTATGCAGCAGAACTCTTAGAATGAAACTTTTGATGTGGTGCAGAGTAATAAGTCTGGCCGGGCTTTTCGGTTCGGCTCGGGCGTAAGTTTGTCAAAATATTTCGGGCCAATTTCGGGCCTGTATACGAAACGTTTTTATAACATTAAGAGTAACGACTTTTTTCTTTCGTGACATAGATTTGTTGTGCTCATCGCGGTAACTTCTGTGAGCGAAGTGTTTGTAATTTTTCTCAGACTAATTGTGTTTGCAAACGCAGCTGTGCTTTTATTCTCTGCTGGAATTAGCCTCACACTGTTTTTGAGAAGGCGACAGCGGTGAGGAAATTAGTACGCGATGGCGTTGCGTCGAAAAGATCAATCACTCACGCGATTCTTGGCTTGTTTTAAGAAGCCTACAAGCCGGCTTGTCATATCTACAAAGCTATCCTACAAAGTTTCTTTTATGCCTATGGCGACATCGTTGATAGTTTCGTGATAGTTTCTTTTTTCTTGAGAAACATTAGAGTATATTCCGCAGTACGATAATTATCGTTGACTAACATGCTACGTTTGTGCCAGATTATGCCAATGTCTTGGTCAAGGATGTTGCTATTTTCGGTGTGATAAACCGTGTACCTGCTACTACACCTGCACACAATGTTTTTTGTTACTCCGCGGTTGCGCATATCTTAACTCCCTCGGTTAAGTTGGCTTTCAGGCCTAAATCGGGCTTCAAAAATAAATCTCGGACCCGAGCCGGGTTCGGGTTTGCAACTTCGGGTTCAGGCTTCAAAATGAGGCCCTTTTACAACTCTTTGTGGGTATGTATGCAGGGGCCAACAAGCGGAGATTGAAAGGTACATCCTCCACCCACCAACAGTAAAAACAGATTGAAATCATTTTGTGAAATAGGCTACGCTAATTTTAGGCCAAATGTGTTTGCTGCTGGTGAGAGGATATCAATAAGATTTTGGTGGGGGTGGGGCGGCATGCATGATGCCCAGTTGCATTAAAAAGATTTGTAGCTTTTTCAAAAAACGGAAATGTGCAAGAAAAATATTTATCGTCTTTGTAATGTTAAGCGACTTGAACAAGACATCAAATCGCGCTGTAACCACACTTATAAAACGCATGAAAACCGAAGCGTTCTACTGTAAGAGTGATACGCATGTGCAACTAATGCAATTCAGCATTTTGTGCACTCCAACTGACAGCTCTGATAAACCCCAATTGATGTGGTCTACAGTATTTCCGTGATTGTTTACATTCAAATACGATATTTAATGGAAACAGGCTGAACTACAGTACCGTGTCCAGCACCAAATTTAAGTATATTAATATGTAAATCATCTGCAAGGACAAAGCGTGATTAGTGTTGCTCTCAAAACACATCTAGAAGTAAGATTGGGAATCTGTATATATAAAACGTCACTTCTGCATAGATCCAGTGACTATTTTGATTTCACACCAAGTTGTTGTCTCCCCATTTTACAACAAAAATGCGTCCATGGTGGTGAAGATACTAACAGCTTATCCCAGGTGCATGACATACGACCGTAAATGTCGGCTGGTTTTGAGTTTTGTAAAAATAATACAGCCTGTGTGGCAAACGAAGATATCATTTTTTTAATTTTCGACCAAAACTCGAAGACTGCGTTTTCAAAGTATGCTCTTAAATTGTCACTGCCAGTGCCTCCAATTCCATGCATATTATTCATCTACTATTAGGCTATGTAGTTGGTGTCAGAACTGCATCTTTTGTGACAGTTTATGCTCAAATTTTTTTTCTTGGTTCTTTTATGTTTTCGTTTTTCGTTGTACCAAAAGACGTTTCAAAAACTGCCGAGTGTTGGTAAAAGATCGAACGTCTACATCCTACAGTACATAGTTCCACTTCCACCTGTTAATGGGAACGATTGACTGATTGTTTCAGTGACCAATAGAATGTGTTTATTATAGATAATCTCGTGCACTGTTGTGACTGTTGTGAGAAATTAGACGGAGTTTCTTTTGTACCGGTGTCTTCACTTCAAATACTGATACGAATAAAATTGGTTCAGTTTTGTTGTTTATGCCAAAATATTGTTGTTTTCAAAAAATTTAACAATGCGTTAGTTTAGGCAAATATCAAACAAACTTTTTACCGAATCAAATGCAGCAAACAGGCATCACGCATTGGCGCGTAGTCAGAAAAATATCGTGAAGCTTTAGCAAAATTTTTTTCACGTTTGTTTTCTTGTTGTTTCTGGAGAAAAGTGCATAACTACACAAATGTCCTTAGTTTTGTTTAATTTTGTGGGGATACATGTTTGAAATTTTTGTGGGGATAGATGTTGGACATGTTTGAAAAAAATAACCAAAGGCCTACCAGTATTTTCAGAGTGATTCAGTAAAATGAGAAAATGATAAATGTTTTTTGCAGAAGGAATAAGTTATAGGAAATCATTTCTAGCCCTTTGTACGTTCATTAGGATCTTGTTCATTCGCTAGCCGAGCACTTTTAAACATAAGTGAATAAACTAAATAACGTCAATGTTGATTATTTGAAAATTCCCAAAAAGCATCGCAGGCCGCAAAAAATGGCCCTGGTGGGCCACATGCGGCCGCGTGTTTGAGACCCCTGATCTAACACAACGAAACAAGAAAAACAAGATCACAACTCTTCAGCAACTTGACTAAACTGACCAATCACAGCCTGCTAATATTCGTGAAGGGCTATATTGGCTGACTGAATGCCTTACCGGGTCTTCTTGGTTGACTGACCCGGACGCCGGGATAAAGCTTTAGACCGGGACTGTGCCGGCTAAAACGGAACGTATAGTATGCCTATTCATATCTGTACCTAGGACTTGTAGCCTGCCCCACACAGACGCATTGGAACAGTCTTCTCTTTTCGACTGCAAAAACTAATAACTGCAAAAAATGATCTACTTCTGCAAAAACTAGAAACAACCCCTATCCCTCAATTAGACGGTGCGTGTGTATGCACTGTGCTCCTAGGTTGACTATACCGTATTTACTCGATTGTTAGCCACCCTTGATTGTAATCCGCACAAAATGGTGTCAAAAACTAATGTAAGTCGCTTTTCATTGTAAGCCGCACTTGAACACAAGTTACGTAAGCCTTTCACTTCCGCGTGTCAGCACGTTTCACATTGGCTGCCTTGGTAATAATGTAATCCCTTGTGCGTCGGAATGTGCACGTGATGCTAAATAGAAGAGGTTGTGAAAAAAGAACTTGGCTGACAAAATGTAGCCAAAGAAATACTGAGCGTCATCTAGATAGAGACCTTTCGACAAGGCAAAGAAAGAAATGTAAGCCGCCCTTGATTATAAGGCGTACGAAATGATGAATAAAACGTGATGAACCGCGGCTTACAATCGAATAGATACGGCAGCTGCTACATGTGAGCAACAAAATAAGTTATTTTTGTAAACATTTGTTGATTTTGTGTTGCCGCGTTGTTCTTTTTGGAAGGAACACTAATTCCGATACAGTAAATCAAGTGCACGAGGAATGTTAAAAATGTTAAAGATACTGTAGACAGTAGTCAGACTTTTGTTACAGGGTTTCTGTCGAGAATAGCCACAGGTGCTGGTGCGCCAAAGAAGAGTACATTATTTATCGTATGTTTTCAGGTACTGTTGCTCCATAACACCTAGTTACGAGAATAGCGGCGTGGAGACTTCGTCACATCCTGCAACTTCCCTCTCTTTGAGATTTCATATTTTTTCCTATCACCAGCACGCACACCGAGATTGAAAACTTTTATAAACCTGCAAAAAAACAGTGAAACCTGCAGTTAACAACTCAAATAGCAATTGAAGCCTAGAAATAACAATTTAGTAAAATACTCTTTGTGTTTCTGTCTGTGGATTCCCCGAAAAACTCAGTGCGCTGAGCATCAGCCTCCTTGCCCCCGGGCTATACCGCTGATCACACACCAAATTGACAATGCTCATGCTTGATTTTGACAGCACTCATGCTTGATTGTCAAAAGCTCTTGAGGATTGTCAAAAGAGCCAGTGCAGAGAGCCCATAACTTGTGAGAGTAATTGGTGTGACCCGAAGAGCAGTGAGTGGATGCGCGAGAGCTGCGGGAGGTGATGGCAAAGATGTGCAATTGTGTTTTGCAGGACATTTAATGCGTCGCATCAAAAGTGCTGCTGCCCACTGCGACAATCACTTTTCAGAAAATCCATTTTTTCTACTCCACGTTCCATTATACTACTCACAAAACTGAGAAGAAAATTGCCGTATTGTTAAATGAAAAATTGCTTTATTAGTGCCTTACATTAGGGCTTCTCAAACTTTTTGGTTCTGCGTCGCCATTGAAAAACAGAAATTTATATACAACATCTTCATGGGTAGCCTGTAGGTTATTGATAATAAAGCAGTGTACGTTCCATTACAACTCTCAAGCGGTATTTTTGTCTGTGTGGAAATGATACAAATGCACACAGTCCACGAAATTAACTACGCAGTTATAAAAGAACCGCGTAATGGAAACAGTATAATAGCTTAACAAAAAGTGATTCAATCTATGAAACTTATCAAGCATGTCTAGCGGGACGCACATCTAAATCGGATGTGATTGATGATTCGTGAACAGATCATCCATTTGTGGATTGATACAAGACAACACAGAATGAAGAACATCCTCATCATTTTTCAGAGAGGATCAGCTTTTGGTTTTGGTGGTTGTCAATTTTGATAATGCCGCTTTACATAAATATGTTCTGCAAAAGGGCAAGAGTTTATAAATGGGTTGTTCAGAAGGAGTTAGGCAGGCCTATTCATTTCTTCTTCTTATGCAAAATTCACATAAAGTCTTTTTTTGAAAATTCCAATTGCAAACTTTTGTCGCTTGATAACTCCGCAAACTGTTCCTGGGCTTGTAATGGCAGGTGTGTGATACCTGAAAGTTTAATTGTGTATGATTTCCGAATCCAACTTTCTTTTCCTGAATCAAAGTCTGTGGGAGAGTACTGAAAATAAAGGCTATACAACTGATCAAGTATAACGTTGACAATCAAATGATTGGAAAAGCTTCTTTCAGCTAAAAAATCATCTGTGACGGTAAGCATTTCCAAACTACAATTTTCTGTACGCTTTTGGCATAATATAAGCTTTAAGTGATAAAATTTTGTCTTTAAAAGTAAAATTATTGCAGTTTTTTTCCCTGAAGAGATATGTTTAATTCATTCAAAATCAAATCAAAAAATAGCATAGTTTAACAACCCAAGTGTCATCGCGAAAATAATCTGTAAGAGCAGACTTCTGTTCAGTCAAGAGCATGACAAGTTCACAGCTATCTGACTCTGTATGCAGTGGTCAGCTTGCGTAGTTTACATTGTGCAGAGAGTTGAAAACAAACGGATGCTGAGAGCATTGCTCTTAATAAAATTAATTGTCTTGAACAAAATTGAGTTCAGATGACATTCCTTGGGCTGCAAGTAAACCTCTCTGTAGATCGTGTAACGAGTCAAAGTGCCTCCTTTATTTCCGTGTTCTTTCACTTTTGCAGCAAATTCAGTACGCTTATCCAGCATTGTCCCTGCGCCATCCATACAGACTCTAACGAATTTTTTCCATTGTAAACCTGCAGTTGTAAAATCTTCATTGACTAACAAATCTACACCTTTGGTGCGACTTTGCAAAGAGCGACAAAAAGCATTCTTCTTTTTGAATGCTTTCTGCATAAATGTACCGCATGTATAGCAGCTGTGCCATGATTGATACATCTGTCGTTTCTTCGAGTTGCATTGCAAGCTTTGGATTTTTCTTAAGTTGAATGATTAGCTGCTGAAATTGATCATCACTACTTTCAGCAATAATTTCTTCAGAGTTATAAACACAAGGATGCCCTCGTGTCGGAATTAATGCAGCAAGGTCTATATCGGTCAGTACTTTACAATGATGTCTCGTAACAATGAATAACTTGCTCTGAGTGGTTGATCATTCGATAGCTCAGACAGACATCCTAGTAAACAACTGACAGAGTGAGTTGCCATGGCAAATGCAGTAGAAATAATTTCACTAAAAGCCAACTGTTCATTTTCTTGTGAAGCTTACGAAAATGTTTAATTCTGATTTATCAAGACAATTTCTTTCGCGACTCAGAATCACATTTTACGTCTCTATGCGTTCGTGACCAATTATAGTTTCAGAGGCCCTACCTTACATAACACAATCATAGCGTTTCATTATTTCATTCTCCTGTGCCAAATTGCTTATAACTCATGAAGCATGTTGCCTTCATGAGTTATAAGCAATTTGGCACAGGAGACGTTGACAGCCAATGCATCAACAGAATTTGAATTGTACATCAAAGAAATAAAAGTTTTCAATAGTAATGTAATGAAATACAATAAAATGACTTTTTTGTATGGCTTGAAAATACGCCGAATGAAAGACGTCAAAGTGAAACGATTCTTTACCATCGCAAAATTATAATTATTTTTCGATGTACTATTCAAATTTCTCTTTTCATAATATCCTGCTTATAGTCCCAACATTTTCTGAGATATGAGCTGTTTCGAAATATTTAGGCTCTGCAGGACCCACATAAAGGTTAACAGTTGATTTGGTAAAAACAGTAGTAATAGGCCGGTTAGAAAAGATAGAACGCTACGAGTTTATAAGGTTAATGGGCGCTGAGAAACAAAAGCAACCTCACTATACAGAACTTTTAACAAATGGCGTTGCGAATAAACCATGCCAGCGTAGTCCAACTACTTTAGACATATGGGCCATTTTGCAAAAACGTGACAACTCGCAGGCAGTGGCGGAGCGAGGAATTTTTTTCGGGAGGGGCCAGTCACTGACGTCGTCAGATTTCAAACTTTAGCTGTTTGCACAAAGATCATTTTGATGTCACTGGTAAATTTCTGGTCTATTACAACAGGATATGACGTCAAATATCTTCTACCAGTCGGCATCGATAAATTTTAATAAAGACAAGAAAAGTTTTTCTTTCGCAGTGATCATTATCAAGCAGTTATTAACTAAACAGTTTTCAATGAACATTAGGAGTAGCGGAAAGCAAAGCGCCGTGTAATGTTGTCCTCGAGAATATCACTAATTATGCCTATTGAATGAGTCAAAACCAGCTAAAAGTATTACGTGGATTCATAGGAACAAATCAGAAGATACCAATAGCAAAATTTTGACTTTACAAAATACCTGCGAGTACAATTAAAAGATAAAATTCAGTCTGCGTTTCCTTTTGAACAACACGTCGATAACCATCTCAGGATCAATGTCACATCACGATTATTCGTCAAAAAAGCCAATCCATCAGACGGTTTTGCCCAGGCCTGTAACCAGCTTGGGACAACAGGCGTTGCGAAAAGTTTTCTGAGAGGGGCCCAAATTTTTAAAACTATGTCCAATAGTTTTCAACTATGCCCAACAGATTTTTCCAGGGGGGACAAAACGTTTTGTAGGGGATGCTTCGCACCCCTTCCCCCCTGGTTACGGGCTTGTGTCCAATAGTTTTAAAGTATGCCCAACACATTTTTGCAGGGAGGGGGCCGAAAATGTTTCTAGCTAGTTACGGGCCTGGTTTTACCCGATAGTGCTGCGTAGATAGGCTAGCAACCGTTGAAGCGTGGAAAATGAACGCTCATTTTTTGCTGTTGTGACTGACAACGTTGCAAATAAGTGCAACAGTGTGTGAATGTTTGAGAAAAAGACACAATTGGAGTGTCTCTATAAGGTTTAACTCGCAGCTCAGAGTTTGGGTTACTGGCTTAGGGCTTATGAGAGGGGGTCCAGCAGGTACATAGTTCCTGGGCCCGACAGCTACGGAGGGGCCTGAGACAGCAGGACAAGCCCGTAACCAGCTTGAGACACCAAGGTCGAAGAGTTTTCTGAGAGGGGCACAATTTTTTTAACTATGTCCAATAGTTTTTAACTTTGTCCAGTACATTTTTCCAGGAGGACAGCAATTTTTCTAGCGGGGCCGTCGCCCCTTGCTGCCCCCTATTTACGGGCCTGCTGAAGGAACGATTGAGTGTTTGTTACTAACACAATCGGAATAATGTAGCGAAATTAATCCCGCCTGGTGATAAAACTAAAAGATTTGGTCCGAAGTGTGATGTATTTTAATGTGAATTGCTGACAGTGCATTTTCCTGATACGATGTATTGATAATTAGTAATTATTGTTGAAATCGAAGGTTTGCCTACTTCGTCGAATTTAAGACACTCACGATCACTGTCCCAGTGAGTCCATTTAACTGAAATTGCTTTACCTCCTTCATTTTTAATCATTTTCAAGCAAATCTTTATTAAAAGCTCTCTCTAATAAACCAAGAGTTTTAAACTAAGAGATACTTCAAAAAAATTTGATTCAAAAAAATTTGATTGGCAACATGCCAGTTCACAACACAATCTAATCTAACAGCAGTGGCCCTCGAATGTTTCGCATGTGTGTAAGATAATAACTAAAAAGTTAAAAATTTACAAGTAACTGCAGTGCAGGACGCAAGTGCTTATAATGCACCGCGGCGGTGTGCTGTGCATTTTGCTGATTGTTAAACTTTTGCCGCAAGCTGATACAAGGTCAGATCGAATATGAGTTTAGGATTAGCGGACATACCCAGAAATCTGAAGATTTCGAAACATACAGGAGAAACTAACCACTTACAGTATTTCGACAATGCTTTAAAGCAATGTTCGCGGCCTTGTGGCCCGTGTGGCTTGCGTGCATTATTTCCAACTGTTAGTATTATCTTGAGAATATTCTTGGCAATTCCAGCTACACTAGCATCTGCTGAAAGATTTTTGAGCAAGCTTAAACTTGTAAAAAATTATTTGCGGTCTGCTATGTCACAAACTCGACTTGTTGACCTAGCAAGATTAAACATTGAGTCCAGCATTGCCAGACAAGTTGATTTTGATAGTGTCATCAGGAATTTTGCGAATACGAATACCAGAAAATCGCTTATATAATAGTTAAATTATTTTTTTCTAATTTTTTCCTTGATTAAATTTTACTATGGTTAAAAGTCATGTTTAAAAACTGTTAATATGGTCACATTTCTCGAATACCGCTATGTTTTAACATAATGTTCCATATGATCAATAAACGAGCACATCATGTTGAAGTTTGATGCACATTAAGTAGCCTCAAGGTTTGTTTATTTCAAAATGATTTTGCAAGTCTCAGGGGCCCCAAATGCGTTTTGTTCCGCCTAAAAAAGATTCTCCTGGAGGCCTTATACTGGCTCACTGCACCATGTAAATACCCCTCTGTCATATTCTGCTCTCAAGACTAACGAAGAAGAGTCAACACCAGCTTTCACACAAAATCACCATGGCTGTTTGGCGACCTGTAATGGTTTGCCTGCTAATGATTTTTTATATTTGCTCTCTGAACCTGTAAGAAATGTGACATTAACAAAGTTTGTGTGCTGCGCTGACAGTGACTTGCTGTACATTTTAAAACTGAGACCCTATATCACTACCTGGCATCGCATACCCACTAGCCACAATGCCAACCGTGCTGTGAGAAACATTGCGTTGTTTCATAACACTCCATTGCGTGGTGCGCTTGGGGTTGATCATGTCCTGACCAAGTATGTTTCTATTTGGTTTGGCAATACTTCATGCAAATAATCCTCTCAAAAATGTCTCATCTAAATTTGTACTCCTTTGCAAGAAAGCTGGGCCTTTCCATTTCATTCAAGCTACACTTCAGCTCGTGTTGTCCGCATTAATTGGCAATTTTCCTAACAAAGGTGCATGCTTTAGTCGTATAGTTTCACATCCAATCGCAAAAGCCACATTAAACCTTGGTCAGTGAGAGAACACGACGATACGTGAGTCCGACTGTTCCTTCCGTTTGTTTTCGAACAGTTGAGATTGATGTAAAACACTTGCGAAAAATCTTGACAAGTTTTTTCGGGGGGGAGCACGGTCTCTTCGGCCTCATTCTGGCTGCACCTCTGCTAGCAGGCCACTTCCAACAAAATGATGTATTAAAACCAGATTCGCAACCTTTAAAACTAAAAAAGGGAAGATAAGTAAGTGCGTCAATGAAATTATTACACAATAGCAAATAGCAATTTATTACAATATGGTCAAGCCTTCTCTGATCACTATGGTTCCTTTATTAAATACCAGTGTTATTGGTGCAAGTCGGAGACTCTCGTCTAATGTTTCGTCTGCCATTCGGTCTGTTTCTAGATTTGACTTGCTTCATCGTAGAAAATGTACTCTCACACACGCAGTTTTGTCATGCTCTTGCCTGCGAATCCCACTAAACACTATTTACGGAAAACCAGGCTACTAGGGTGACCAGCCACGGAACATACTCGCAATAAGGCATCGGCAGCAACATTTTCTTTCTCAGACCTGTGCTTAACTTCATATGAAAACATGCCCACTTCAGCTCGCCAAGCTTGAATCTTTGCATTCTTAATTTTACCACTGATGCATTGGTCAAACATGAACGCTAATGAACGCTGGTCCGTTATTAGTGTGAATGGGCGACTATATAAATGGTGACCCCACTTCCGCACAGCTTCAATAAATAATCGAAGCAGCTTCCGTTTCGACTGCGGGGCAGAGGTGTTCGGACTCAAGTTTTTTCGAGTCCGACTCCAGTCCTGATCCAAGAGGTAGGAATCCTGATCCTGATCCGAATCCTGATGGCGATACAACTATGAAATCCGAATCCTGAAAAAATCCTGTTGACATATTTGACTAATCAACGTGCAACTATCAAAATTTTTGTTTCTAAAAGGTAGTGGCTACAGGTCCGCCAGTGGACCTTCATATTTGAAGAGTTATTCATCCGTCACCTGTAACGTGACAGCAACACACGATTAGTGTGTACTAGTAGAGTGCACTAGACTTGGTATAAACGTACTAAACCCTTAACCTAAACCTAAACGCAAAACCAAAACTGTAAACCTGAACACAAAAGTTTGGAAACATTTGAAAAAAGTAAAAAGGTGGTCTCTTGACAAGTGCAACTATTAGACTGCTACCAAAATAAAAGGCGCCAAGGTGAGGGTGCAAAATTGTGCTTAAGTTAATATGTAGCTTATTCATTAATCGTATGCAATGCGTTTTTAAATAAAGGTGGATATACGTTTTTGTGCAGTGGCGAAGCGTAGTGTCTACAGTGGTCATGGCTGCTGCGCTTTTCCCGCTGAGATAAGCAATGGTGTTCAGAGTGTAGAGGTTAGCGGCTAGACTTTTTCAGATCGCCGCATGGTCTCATTCCCAGAACATTTTATTCTGGAAACGAGTTCAGTATCCCACGCAAGAATGTGCCAAATTTAATCTGTGGTGTTTCGAAATATTCTTGGGCGAGCCACTGCGGTCATCTGTGATGCCCTCATCTACCTACAGCAGGGGTCTCCGAACTACGGCCGGCGGGTCAAATCCGGCCCGCGACACCATTGCATCTGGCCTGCGAAGACATTTTGTCAATAATGAAAAAATAATCTATTTACAAAAAGTTGGTTTGTTTGGCAGAATGTAGCATGTCCCAAAACAATCACATTACGTAAGATGTCCGGCTCTCGAACTGTTGTGTAACAGCTTATGTGGCCCTCGGACAAAACAGTTTGGAGACCCTGACCTACAGCATCGTCGGCGCTGCACACTCTCGATGCGATGCGCTTTGTCAGGACTCCGCTAAATTTGTGGGGTTCTAGAACTTTGAGAATCATTTGACGCATCTCCTGTACTTTGCGTATCGATATATTATTTAGAACAGGCAACTGTGACTGTGCATTCAGTGGCGTACGGCCTACCCAGTCCAAAGTTTTGGAAGGGGCCAAATATTTTGACGTTACGCAAGCAACAGTATTTGACTTGGGGTACCGCCTCTCGAAGCACAAAACGACAAGATATTCTAGAAATTTTGGGGCCATGGCCCTTTTGACCCCCTGGGTATGCCTGTGTGTTCATTTTAGTAAAACCGAGAGGGTCGCGCTTTTCTACTGAAAATTCACCAAAGGTGGCTTTAAAGTTCGATTAGCACAAGTTCTTGGTGAAAATGAGTAAAGGAAAAGATATAAATCTGTGGATTGTAGCGCGAATGCCCTCTGAAGAAAGTGAGTCGGATATTCAGGATGTATCATAGCCTACATCCCGGTGCATGTTACTGTAGCCTGTGTACCATTTTCTAAAATCATGTATTTGTTGAAAAGCGATTGATGGAAGTTTTGTCTCAGGAAGACTACTTTACAGTAAAGCCAAAGACCCCTTTCATAAATGTTAGCGGAATCGCTTACCACGCAGAGCAGGCTATTGCATACGCAAAGCACTTCAGTAGCTCTCATACTGTCAGTGTTAGTAACCAAGTGCAATGCGTGAACCAGGTGTCACTTGTCAAGGGGAAATTGCTGACTTGCGAAATCGCTGACTTCGCACCATCTGCGCATGCGCAGAGTGATATTCCAGGTCATGCATTTCGCAAGCGGTGGCTGTTCACTGAGATATAAAATATTATCAGATGTGATGGTTAGGCTAGGGTTTAGGGTTAGAGTGGAGGGTTAGAAAAAAAATTGATGTGTAAGTCTAAGTCAAATATTTTTCAGTGGTTAGTTATTTTCAAATTTGTCGCTTATCGTGGACTATCTGATGTCTAACCAAACGTTTTTATTTTTGCAACAGGCATAAACAATTAGTCACCAAAGTTTATTCCGTTACTCTGAGAAGTAAAATAACTGACATGCAAGAAAAGAAGCCCAGTAGGGTATTCGATGAATCTGCTTGCCATGACGTTCTGCGATGATTCTGACTGTACGTATCCACAGTTCAGCGACAATGTACTGCAAAGGCAAGCAGCTAAATCTACTCGCAGTGTTTTACTAGGAAATCGATGCCGTGTCAATTACGCATTTTCGATCCCGTAAATTCCAAGTAGAAGCTTACAGGTGAAATGATGAAACACCAAAGCAAGACTTAACCAATCATGCCAACTACAGTTTAAACCACACGCTAAGACTTGAAGAATCAGAGAAACACATGGGCTGTAGTTTAAACACACACCATGACCATTACGCTGTCATCTCTGAACTACAAGAAAATTAAGCTTTTAGTAGAGAAAACTTGTGAAGTGTAGCCAATTGTAGAGTAATCATGCGAAGTGTAGGCCTACTTTAAGACACACGTTATGAGCATTGCGATGTTAATACAGAAACTGAGAGACGAGTCTATTGTGCTAACTGTCAGAGGACTAGTTTGAATAGGTCAGAAATTTCGTAGATGTCAGAAATGTTGCTTGACACCGGTCCCGCAATTTAGCGATAGACTGTCCACCTCGGCAGTCTGCGTTTGCAAAGAGATCCTTCGGGAAAAAGTAGTGGCAAGTCACCGCTTTCAGCTGTCATGGTTTGAGAAATTACTCGGCTACGCTATATTGCGAGCAATGCATTGCATCGCATGTGTAGAATGTGGCTGAAACTCTCGTCTCGGTGTGTACATACGAGTGTGCAGAAAAAACTTCAATGGTCTGCCAAGTGCCAACCCCGGTTTGGCATTACTGTATATCGAAAGTATTTACCAAGTGGAAAGATGCCACATTTGCCTTTCACACATGTTCTCTCACTAAAAATGTTCTCTCACTTCATTGGTGTTATCTAAAAAAAATCTTCATGTGTTTTTCTTTGGTTTTGGAGAAAAGAAGTCAAACATTGGGCTTCATTTTGCCCGGATTTTCAGATATTTTGCCCAGATTTTCGACAAATAAAAACTTTTGAGGGTGCGCAATTGCACCCCCTCCTCCTACAACACTGGTATCCGCTTATATGGACATGCTATCAACCTTGCATGCAGTCATGCTGTGAAACACTGTAAGATTATGAAAGATGCAATGGATACATGTTACGAGTTGATTAAGCTTGTCAAGAAATCAACTCGTTGTGATGCAACACCACAGACGATAAGGCGCAGATGCCAGACGATATAGCCCTGATATTTGTGTGCTCTGTCCTACACTTTAGACTTTCAGAACACAAGCATTACAAAGCATCATTGCCAGCTTTCAGGTTTTACAAGTTATACTTTGGGAAGAATAACTTGAACTTGTAAAAGACACCGAGATGAAACATGAAAAGCAGAATCCACAGTGTATTTATTTGCATGGGTTCCTTTGCTTTATCACGCGGGGAACTGCGACTTAGCACAGCTACAATCTGAGAAGGACTCTCCAGTCATCCAATGTGTAGCAGCAGGGCAGGAAATGGCAGATATGACTGTCTGCGGACTGTAATCAATACACTCTGATGAGAATTTTCTATCAACTACAATATGTTTGACTGATCAAATACAATATGTTTGACTGATCAACTACAATATGTTTGACTGAGGTTGGGAATGAATTTGTGAAAGGCTCCAGCAGTGTTCCCTCTAAGGTGCGCAACTGCGCAATTGCGTAGTACCAGCGGGAGGATGACAGGTGCCTTCACGTGGCCCTCCTGTACGACATTCGCTACAAACGTCAACTAAACCTGTCACTACGAGAGCAACCATTGCTACCCGCGCTGGATATGTTCGGCATGGGGTGGGTCATAATACGCCCTTCTCAGGGCGCGGCAGCAGAAATGCTGCCGAAGACCCACGACCCAACATGCTATAACTGAACACCTAGTGGCTCACTGCAAACAATATTTCTGTCATTGAGCAGCTAGCCTACAAGAACAAGGCTTTTATCATCGTCCTACAGGAGACCCACTGCACAACTGCAGACAAGCTAGTCATTCCGAACTTTTCACTAGCAGGGTCAGTCCTGATCAGGAACCACGGCCTTACCACGTGTGTCCATGAACGGTTGGAATGGTCACTGGTCGATCAGTCTCCAGAGCAATCAGAGATTGAGTGGTTGTGTGTAGACGTCGCAGGATACAAGATCATTAACGTCTCCAAACCTCCAAGCTCGCGATTCACACCAACGGCCATCCCGACGTTGCCACAACCCAGTCTGCATGTTGGTGACTTCAACTGCCAACATGTCAACTGCATGGGGTTGCAATAAAACATCTCCGGACGGTGAGAGTCTGGACTCCTGGAAAACATCCAACAACCTTGGACTGCTGTATACCCCGAAGGAAACAGCCAGTTTCTCTCACCGATGGAACGTCGGCACCAACCCAGACCTGGCCTTCGCGAGTTTCGGCAGGACAGCCGACTGCCGGACAGACGTGTTGTTGAAAAGTTCCGCGGTCACCACATCGGTCTTCCCTTATAACGCCACCGAAGCTCAAGCTTCCTGCCCACAGCGATCTGGTGAATCATTGGAACTTTCGCAAGGCTGATTGGAAGGGATTTTGCCTTCTCACAGATGAATCCGTTGAGAGATCGCCACCACCGGACACATCAAACATTGAGAGGGCATACCAGATTTTTGTGAGAGCCTACTATCCGCGGCCAAACAATGTACGCCACGTGGCCGTCGGAAGAACAATGTGCCATGCTGGGACAACTATGTGTCATGCTGGGACGACTCTGATAGAGCCGCTTCGTCCCTACTATCTTGACTCGGGCAGAAGAAGCAGGAGCGATGGGAGGAAGATGTCAATTCCATCGACTTATGGCACTCTAGCCGCAAGGCGTGGAGAATCATCAACAAACTTACTGGCAGGTCTGGACGCTCCTTTCGCCAGTGCCCCGTCTCGGTAAACTCCATTGCCATGCCA
>Ga0210059_1008399_pt1 | contig 16307 bp, 19 predicted proteins | sample Ectturendosymbi2_FD_188042 | JGI IMG/M metagenome (GOLD analysis project Ga0210059, IMG submission 188042) | Ecteinascidia turbinata endosymbiont from Florida, USA - Sample 2 (SPAdes) (version 2) | ecosystem: Host-associated > Tunicates > Ascidians > Unclassified | place: Key West, Florida...
TATTTTTAAAATGTGGCCCCCCCTTCTGGTTTTTGGCCCCTCCTTCTGGTTTTTGACCCCCCCTGATGCTAAATCCTGGCGACGCCCCTGGTCATGGCTGAAATTTTCCTGAGGTTCAAGCTCCGTGTGGAAGTGAAAAATACGAACTTGTATCTAACCGCTTGTAATCACTAACTGAAAGTAAAACAAGGAATAATACTTTTCCGTGGCGTTTCTTGCGCACCAGCTTACTGTATCCAACCTGCTGGTGATGTAAATTTCATTTCAAGCCCATCACAAAAATTCCTCTGTGATGACTCTGGCGTGCTACAAATACTGTATTACTTACCCTTATGTGTAGCATTAGTGGCAACCTTAAATAAAAATCGTACATTTTTGGTTTTGTTCAGTTTTGAAACCAAATAATCGATCGTGATGCACGATTTTTATGCCTTGAAGCTTAAATTTGGTTGAGAAGAAATCTAGTTTCAAAGCCTTTACCATTACTCACACAGACCATAGACCAGGGTTCTCAAACTCAAATTGCTCTGAGGGCGAAACGAGGACTTATACAAAAAACAGGGCCGCGTTATGACGCTGGCGCAACAAAGTCGGTGCATGAGCCTTACTAGAAACAGCTTTTAAATCTTCTTTCCTGCCAATGGTATTGGGGGTTATCGGGAGAGATTTGTAATGAATATGCGGCTCACACAACGTTTTGCCAGAGCCAAGCCTATCCGACTGAAAGTAAGCCAGATAAAGCCAGATTTTTCCAGCTTTTTTATTTCCAAAGAAGCCAAAGGTGTTAAAAAAAGCCAGAATTTCATGATATGGCTTCAAAAAAGCCAAACTGGCAACCCTGCTACACAAGAATTGAGAATGCGCATACGCAAGAAAACTCAATTTTTTGTTATGTATAGATGTCCAGAAAACTTAGTTTTCCTTTTCCCCTGCTGAGACATTATAAAATGCCTGAATGTTTCTGTGTTCAAAATTACTGTTTTGTTTTGAGCTCGTGCAACAGTTCTATCATGCTACAGAATTTGGTAATGTAGCCAATATGGTCAGTGCTTGCACTGATCAGCCATAGCAGACAAAATAAAGACAATTATTGCGGATAAAGTGAACTAACGCGGAACACAATCTTTAAACATGCATAGTGGACGAAAGGTCTGCAAAAAGTGGTGAAATGGTTTCCGGACACAGACGATAACCCTGATTCTCACCAAAACCTAATTATTAGTTTTTCAATAAATTTACAACGTTCCTTGAGACATTTACAATGTCCCTTGAAATTTGCATGCAAATTTATTCCGTGGTATTTGTAAAGTCGAAAAACTAACAAAGAGTATGCGAAAACATTTAATTTCCTTTGCGCAAGTAATAAAGACTTTGTAAAATATCAAGCTCAAGGGGTGTTTAACCCCAACACCCCTTGCGTACGCCTTTGCTTGCACCAATAGGTTTCGCTTCCTCAATTGTTCCAAGTCTTGTGGTTTTGAAAACAATTTTTTCAATTGTGCTTTCTTGAGTTTTGAAATGCCATTGAAACCCCGAAGTCGTGCCTCAGCTCTCATGTGTTTGAGAGTTTTCTCTTTTCCGAGAAATTCTCTCAAAAATCCATCATGGAGAAGTTTTATCAACTTTTCAGTTGTTTTATCGTTCATTTAGTATATGATAAAATTTTTCTTTAACTTAATGAAAAATTCAATTTTAATCAAAAAGAAATCCCTCTCTCATGCACGAGAGAGGGAATTCTTTTTTGAGTTTGTTCAGACTCGTTGAATGAAATGATTTTTAAAAACTCTTCTCTTGAAAACAAAGAATGTTTTTGGTTTACCAAAATAATCTACCGCTTCCTCAATACTTGGGAAAATTGTTTCTATTGAAGAATCAAGATCAACAGCTCTTACTGGTTTCTTGATTGCAATTCTTCCAGAACCAACTTTCCGTTTCACACCTTTTTCAAGTTCAAAAGCTTTGTCAGTCAACCCTTTTTCTTCTATGATTTTCCACATTTGTTTCCGATTCATATGAGTGAGCCTCTGGTATTTTCTTTCAATACTGAAATCATCGTTGGTCTTGAGTTTTCATTTATATTATGATAAATTTTTTAAACTTAATATTCAACACCAATTTTGTTACCATCGCTCTGGAAAATGAGACTTTTATCACTGATGACAATGGCAAAAGCTTCTGCGTTTGCTGCTATGTTTGCTGAGAAATGTGCCTTTATCTGAATATCAGTCACCGAGTTTTTCAGCTGCTCACTTTGTTTTGAGACGTCAAAGACAAACATCGGGAACAATTCCTTGTAATCTGCTGGAGTTATATTAGGATTTGAAATCAACTCTTCGACATTGTAAAACTTTGTTCGGAACGCTGCTGCATCGCCATAAACCCTTGAAAATTTTTGTTGAGTAAAGTTGGTGTCGTCGTAATCAATCTCTGGATACCTACGAGAGTTCAACATAACAAACATATTGGTGAGATTGCAGTGATCGAAAATTGACGGGTTGTGTCCCTGGTTTCCATATTTGTCTGTCTGAAACGCCACAATTATCTAACGGGGTTTCTCCGGGGCTGATTTCACTGACAATCACCAGATGAAATTTCTCGTTTGTGGGACTGGGATCGAGCCACATTGAATCATTCGATAGTCGACTGGAATGCTTGATTTTGATTCAATTTTTTTGTGAAGTGCAAGTTTTTTTTGCAAATTTGGAGTCACATGAGGCATATACAAAGAACGTTTTGTCAAAACAACCTTTCCTTTGAAAGCCCTTCTGGCTGCATCATCTGCATTATGACCAGCAAACGTAGCAAAAATTGCACCTTTCTTACGACGGTGAGTTGATGTTTGAAACCGTAAACAACTTTATCATAGTCGTCACAGAACCCAAAGATGTGTTTCAGTGGAACTCTGAATGAAAATGTGCCTTCCGGGTCCGGCTTTTGAATTATATATTGTTGTCGAACTCCATATCCTATGTTATTTTGAAGATGTGCTGTTGTGCTGAATCTTTTAACCACAACTGGTTGAGACCTTTTGATTTTTGAAAATCATCTGGAAATTTCAACAGCCCAAGCATCGTTGTTGCTTGTCCAGGTTGAAACAGGCTTTCAATTTCTTGCCCTGAAAGTTGTTATTTTATGTTGTTGAAAAGATGCATCATGGCATTGTTTGTTAGTGTGATGACGTCGGCATCAGCGTAAGGAGTGTCGTCAGCGTTTTTCACCAACTTGCCATCAAAAAACAGATAACATTCGCACGGGTGTGTGAACAAGTCTTGTGTTTCAATATTAATCCTTATTTCCCCAGGGGCGTTCAGATTAGTGCCGGTGATTGGTTCGTAACTGTGAAATTCATATTCTTCGATTGATTTGTCAATTTCAGGTTTTTCAGATATGTTAAGAATGTCCATTGTTTATTATATGCATAAAATTTTATTGTTTATTCAATCGTCTGACAAGGTCTTGTATCTTTATCGCGCGCTGCCCCGACTGTGGCAGTTCCCTTCTAAAGAAGAAGAACAGCACACGTTTAGGACAATTCCGCGAGAGCACTGGTTAATAGGAAGTGTCCATGGCACGCCCAAGTTAACAATTAAGAAACTTAGACCCGCCCGTTTCACTCGACCCGCTCAGTTTGTCACAATAGGATTGTATTCACTCATGGTGTTATTCTGGCAACTTTAAGCACTGCGATATTCATCACAACAGGGGTTTAGAAGGTGCATCAACATACACAGGCATTATTACAGGTGACAGGGGTTAATGCAAATTCTATTCTTTCACAGAGGGAGAGAGTAACCCATCCTGTTGGACAATCGTAACACGACCTGCTTGAAAATTGGTTACGACCTCGGTATCTCCGTAGGTCTAACCGTTCTGGGGTCCGTTCTGGGGTGTTTGTTGGTTGCAAGCGTGTCCTAGATCACTAGTTCACTAGACCCCACTCGTTCGCCAACTATTTAGGTGTTGAGACTGGTATGCCCACGACTTCAACTGACTAAACCTAGCACGGACACAGGTATATATAAAATTTCTCACGTATTTTCATTGGTTGATTCTATCTCGTGACCTTAGTGGTCACGCGTTAATCGCGTGATTACGTCGTCATCGTACGTCAGTGTACGTCATTTTTCTTTGAATGATAATTTTCCGGAATCGCCGGTAGTTTCGTTTATGGTTTAAACCGTAATCTGGAACATTTTCCGTTGTTGCTCGTTTTTATCTGTTTGAATCGGAAATCTTGTTCACAAACTGGAGTCACTTATTATTGTAAATTATTTCTAATGTCTTGTGGGTTACTCTCTTCCTAGGTGTGACTTGCAATAAATGTGCAAAACACAAATCCACAATACATCAGATAGGTACACGTGACAATGTTTTAAAGAGTTAATGTCTTTAGTCGTTGTTTAGTTTTCAGCTTCGTTCGACTTGTCGTGAATTCGTCGGTAAACTTCTAAGTCTCTTTCTTTAATTATTTTTCTCCAGTAATCAAAGTCTTCTTTCGTTGTTATTTCAGAATCACAAGACGTTTCATGTTGAGGAGCCAAGACGGAGTCAACACGACCCAGCTATGAAGTTATTTAAATTTGGTGTTGTCACTTGTTGAGGTTCCTGTGGCATCGTCGCTTGAGACGTAAGTGGGGGTGTTGAAGATACAAGTTTTGATAAAATTTGTTGAGATTTAGGGGTCAATTTCGAACTCGCAGAATCAATCGCTTTTTGCCCGGCACTTCGAGCAATGTTCAAAGCCGTGTCAACAACTTGCTTTTTTCTGATAAAGCCTGACAGAAAGTCTTTGAGCTTTGAAAAAATTACAGAGCCACCGACTTGATATTTTCTTCTGTAACCATGTCTAATAACTATCATTTATTTAATGTTAGCATTAAGTTTTTATAAGCATCAAGAGACAAAAGTTTTGTCTCAAAAGTTCATCGCAAATGCTAACGATTTCGTTTCGAAGACCTGTGTTTCCTGCTTGTTTCGAAGCCATCAACAATTCCAACCGTTCACACAAAGCGTTTGGGTCACTTGAGAGAAAGTCCTGGCCTGAAGTTCCAGACCCTTTTTTCCTTATTTTATGTCCCCTATTTACCTTTGCTTCGTCTGAATTCCAAATCGGTTTTATAATGTGTTGCCATTTATTATTTTCTAATGGTTTAATTTTCTTTGATGTTGGATGTCTAATTGCATCTGTTCTTATCAACATTTCTCCATAGTTTTCAAAATCTTCATCTGTGGGAAAATTTATATTTGGCTCGTCCATCATCAATAGATGCCAGAGCCCTTCTGTTCCTTGATATTCAATGTCCTCTATTTTTATATGATCACCGACAATATCAACCTTGGAATTGCCAAGATACAATTGACCATTTCTATCTTTCAAACCATACCTTTTGTCTGCATCAGGAGTTGCAAACACTCGAAGATCTTTTGAAGCCACTGGACCATAAATCTCAGGGGGTGGTTCGTCATCAGGTGCTGGTAATGCTTCAGGTTGACCTTCGTCTTGACCCCTAGGCATTGCAGGAGGTATATTTTCAATTGCTTCTTGAAGCGGAGCAAATTTAGAAACAATTTCTTCAGATGACTTTTTCTGTTGTTCTGTTATTGGCTTGAAGATTTTTTCAAAATCTTCGTAACATGATTGTTCACCCAATCGTTCTGAGCGAAAATCTTCTTGGATTTTATTCTTGGTTTTGATAAACTCAGTGACAAGTGCATCTCTTTTGGATGGGTCTTTGATTTTTAAGAAGCTCATTTTATTATATTTCCAAATTTTGATTTTGGATGGATCCAAATTGGGCGGATCCAAATTGAATGGATCCAAATTAACCTCGATAGATGAATACTTTTCTTTTCAGCATTTGATCAAGATTCATAATTTTCTTGCAATTCTTTACACATTGCGTTGGTGTGAGCTTGTCGTTCGGAAAGGCAGTGACTGTTGAGCATTTGATTCCAAGACTTTTATCCATTTATATTAAAGTTTAATAAGATCTTTGTTGTCAACCCAAGAGTTCAAACTTTCTGGATACCCCTTCTATTTCACCAACGATTTTGTTTTGCCTTTCTTCACAACCTTCTCAATTCTGAGAAATTATTGAGATGTCTTCTGAAGCTCTTGCTCACAGAACGTGGCCTGGATATCTTCATCGTTGAGGTCTGTTATTTTATAAGTAATCGGGTCGGTTCTTTGAACTTTTGACACGGTGAAGACTTCTTCTGTCCAGTTTGGGGTGAAGCCCTTTTCAAAAAGCTTCTTCTTCTTATGAATTCGGACTTTGTCGCCAATTTTGAATTTTGCTCTCATGGGCCATCTTGTTAAGTCTGGATAGAGGTTTCTGTAAACTGTCACTTCATTCTTATTTTTGCTCGATTCAACAGGTGCCATTTTGATTGACGAGTGCCTCGTGTTGTTGTATCTTTCAACAAAGTCATCAAGAACATCAATATATTTGTTAGTGTTGTTGGCTGTGAAATACTTAAACATTTTTTCTTTCATCGTCCTGTTCCAACGTTCGACGATTCTCCTCATCTTCAGTTCAGTAAAGTTCAACACCCAACGCGTTGACGTGTTTGTTGTAAAATTCTTTTCCTTTGTCTGTCCAAAGCTTTTCTGGTTTTCCCTGTTTGAAAATCTCTTTCAATGCGTTCGCAACAGAAACCCCAGTTTTGTCTTTCAAAGGAAGCATCCAATCAAACTTTGAAAAAACGTCGATCGCAGTCAGAAGATACTTGACTGCGCGGTGGAATTTTGAAAATGATAGCATATCCACAAGGTCAGCCGCCCAGATTATATCGATTCCGTTCACATACACTTTTCGTTTTCGGAAATTCTTGACAATTGGTTTATGAAGCTCGTCGGCAAGTTGATCAGTCCATGTAATACTGAAATCAAGTCGTTTTTTTAACCCCCATCCAAAACGCTTCCTTGTCCCGATGATTTTGGAAACAACACCTCTTTCCATTCTTTCTCGAAGAGTTGGGTTGGAGATTCCATCAAGCTCTTCCAGCATTTCAGTGTCACATTTTTCATTTCGTATTTTCGTACCTTTATTTTTCACATAACAAATGTCGTGGTGATAAGCGGCTTTGTCAACTCTGTTTATCGGTTTTGACCATTCTTTTGGAGTCATATCAGGGTTCAAACGTTGGTTCAATTTTGTGCCGCGTCCTGTGAAATTATGTCCAGGAAGGTGCATTTCAATTGGAAGACTGTTGATTGTGTCCTTCAAAAAAACTTTACCTTTTTGACTTTTGATAAACTTTGAATTTTTCGTTCCACAAACAACACAGATGCCTTGAAGCATTTGATGGTTGTTCTTGGTCGTTTTTTGTTTCAAGACTCTGGTTCCCGTAAATGTACGGCATTTAACACAATACATTTTGTCCATTTTATTAAATGCTTTTATTAAATAAATGGAAGTAAAGAATATTTCATGGAACGAAAACAAAACAAATAAAAGCAATCACCCTCTTTTGCCTCAAAGTTTGAGGGGCTTGATTGTTGGAAAGTCAGGCTGTGGAAAAAGAACACTTTTGCTGAATCTTCTGCTTCAACCTGGTTGGTTGGATTATTCAAAAGTTTCTGTTTTCGGAAAGAGTTTGTTTCAACCAGAATACAGAATTTTGAAAAAAGGTTTTGAAGAACATTTACCGAAAAGGGTGATAATGAATTTGTTTGAAAATCAAAATGAAATACAACGAGAACAAATTTCTCCAAGTGTGTTGATAGACGCATTAGCTCACGAGTTGGCAAAAAATCGAAAGACTCATTCCAAAGAGCCTATTGAGTGCTATCTTTATGAATCATCAGATGATGTTCTTAACCCGAAAGAACTGTCTCCAGAGCAAAAGAATCTCACGATTTTTGATGACCTCTTGATTCAGAAACAGAACAAGTGTGAGACATATTACGTTCGTGGAAGGCATTCAAATTGTGATTGTTTGTATTTATCACAAAATTATTTCAAATTGCCTTGTCAAACAATTCGAGAAAATGCAAATTTCTTTTGCCTGTTTCCTCAAGACCAAAAGAATATTGACCACATATTTAACGACCATGTGTCTCAAGATGTGACGAAAGAACAGTTTAAAAAACTTTGCAAGCACGCATGGTCAAAGCCACACAATTTTGTTGTGATTATTTAACATCACCAAAACACAACGGTAAATACAGATCAGAGTTTGACAACTTTTATATCAAAGAATAAATGAACGTTGAACTTCTTGAAAAAATTGAGAGAAATACTTCTCCGAAAAGTTCATATCAGATTGTGGTTACAGACTAATCGACAAAACTAAGGAGAACTTTTTACCCACAAATCGAGTTGGACCGCACACGAAAATATGAAATGACTTTGGTGAATTTGGAGACATTTTATTCATTCCCGAATTTATCTGATGAAAACAACGTCTACAGATATTCTCCTGGTTTCACTGAGGTCAGGAGAGAGGACGAAGATGGCTCACGACAAAGACAGTGGGTCGGAGTTCAAATTCCTGAAAACAGTTACGAGATCACTGACATTTCAGCAACAATCAAATTTTTGATGGAAAGAAACGGACATGACGGTGAAAATATTAAAATAACGGCAAACACAAGCACCTTGAAAAGTGTCTTGGAAATTTCAAACGACTTTCAGGTTGATTTCAGGGCGCAAAATTCAATGCAAGCGTTCTTGGATTCAAATTCAGGTTTACAAAGAGGACATTCACGAGTCGGAGAGTGTTGTCAATATTTTGAGCATCAATTCAATTCTCGTGAATGTTGATGTGATTGGGGGGTCTTATATGAATGGAAAGACTCAAAACACAATTTATAGTTCCTTTCCAAACGTTTCACCTGGATATAAAATAATTGAGAAACCGAGAAACCTTGTGTATCTTCCAATTATTTTAGATAAAATCAACACAATGGAAACGGTTGTCACAGACCAAGACAGAAGGCAGTTGAACCTTTGCAGATAAAACCTGACAATCAGATTTCAATTGAGAGAAATTTAAAAATAATTTTTTTTTGTTATAATGAATGGATGAAAATATTTTAAATCTTCTTTCAAATAAGAGACCTGTAAAGAATTTAAGAATCGTTGTTTCATCAAAAGAGACGGAAATCACAACAAAATTCAATCCAGTTTTGAGACTTAATCCAGAATAAGAATATGAAATGGCTTTAATTTCCCTCTGGACTTCTCATTCACTTCCAAAGATTGATTGTGAAAACAACATCTTCAGACACACAAACAATGCGAAAAACCCAACAACATGGTTTGATATCAAAATTCCACAAGGAAGATATGTATTTGATGAAATTATTGAAATCATGAATGAAAAGCTGAAAGAAAATAACCATTTTGATGGAATAAAGTTGATTAAAAACGAAAAAACTGAGAGAACTGAAATAATCATAAAAGAGGGTTTCAAGGTTGATTTTTCTTTTCCGAATTATATTTATCCTGTCCTTGGATTCAAACCTTTGCATTATGAGGAAGGTCATCATGAATCAAAAGAAGTTGTTGAAATTCTTTCTGCCAATGTAATTTTTGTTGAAAACAGCTTGATCACTGGCAACAATTCCATGAATGGAAAACCAAAAGATGATCTTATTTATTGATTCTCCTCACGTTTGGAACCTGGATATAAAATAATCGAGAAAGACAAACAACCAATTTATCACAAAGTGATATCAATGGATGAAATATCTGAAATGGTCACAAGGTTGACTGACGGAAATGGAAGACAACTGGATCTTCACGATGAACTCCTGGCGATTCAATTTCGTTTGAAGGCAATGTAATTGCATAATATAAATGAGTTATACTAATGTGCATGTAAACATTTCTGAAAATCAACAACAAAAATTGAAGCATGCTGTTGATAAAAAGAGCCCCGTGAGTATTCGTCTTGGCTTCAAAGATTTGTGTGGCAATGATGTTCTTGCTCTGACCAATTCTCAAGTGAACAGAACGGCAAAAGCCTATGAGAATGGAAAAGGCATCACAATAAAAATGAGCAAACGTCAGGTTGTTCATAACATCAAAACTGAGGGTGGTTTTCTCGGGATGTTGGCCGGTCTGGCCGCATAAGCTCTTCCATTTTTAGTAAAGACTGTCTTGCCAACTCTCGCAACTGGGGCACTTTCAGGTGTCGGGTCGGCTTTGGCACAAAAAGCAACAAGCAAGGCGATGGGAAATGGGTTTTATTTGAAAAAAGGTTCAAACATTGCAAGTGTTGAAACAGACGGTCACGGCTTGTATTTTAAACCTTTCAAAGGCTTGGGGCTTGGCAGAGCTGGAAATGGGCTTTACTTGAAACAGGGGGTCAAATAATCAGTGGTGAGGGTTTGCTTCTTGGTCTGAACAGTCCTTTGAAAAATATCCCCGTTCTTGGTTGGTTGCTGTGAAAATCAACATTTGAATCAACATTTGAATCCACGCATCAGTCAAAATGTAAAGTGAAGTGAGAGAATGACTTTTATTCGTTTAATGAAATGAATAAGGCTCATTTATACAGACTACAAAAAATTAACTAAATTGAACAAGAATTTCATAAAGAGAAAATCAAACAAGAGTCATTCATACAAAGATATCATTGTTTGATCAATTTTTGTGATGCTTGTTTGTTGATAGTTCAGTTTTGTGTTATTTTGCTTAATGTTGTTTTTTTATCAAATTTCCAAGACAACATTTCAGGGAAGATTTTGCAGGGTTTAAACCTGCTTTTTGGTGCTCTATCGATTTTCTTGAAATTAGTTGAAAAACGTTACTTCAAAAAAATTCGGAAACATGTGAAGAAAAGAACACTGGTTGAGAAACAAGTGAACACAGTCAGAAACTTGGTTTCTAAAGTGCTGTCAAACAAGAAAATAAGTTAGACTGAATTTGAAAATATCCTTTTTGAAATTGAAAAATACAGGAAGAAAAAAGAAAACTTGAATCAGAGTATCATAAAATGATGACAGATATCATGTTTTCAAAGGAAAACAAAGCAGGTGAATCCTTTGTTTAATGAAATGGTAAAATAAATGGATAATATTGAAGTTGAAGGTCTTGTTTTGCCAAATAAGCCTCTGAGCAACTTTGAGATTGAAGATGCAGTGAAAAAAATTGAAAAAACGAAACTTTCGCGGTGTTTTCCTGAGAGACACATTGCCAAAGAAACCCAGAGCGCGTGAGTGTGCAATTATGAACTTGGACACCACTTTTGGGATTGGGACGCACAGGGTTGCGTGGTGCAAGCGTGGAAATAATAAATTTTATTTTGACTCATTCGGATTGCCCCCACTAACTGAATTGAACAAGTATCTCCATGGTGATGTGTTCTATCCAACTGAGCAAGTTCAACCGAGACAAGAAGTGTTTTGTGGTCATTTGTGTCTTTTTGTTTTGAAAGAGATGCAAAAAGGAAAACCCCTCCAAAAAATAATCAATAATTTTTGGTTATATAATAAATGACGGTAGATAGATTTGGTCGAACTCCAAAGACGAGACAAAATGTTACAAATATGAGCGGGGTTTCACATGAGTATTTAAACAACAACTTTTTGCGAAAAGGCCAAGCCATCGACATGTCCAGTCAAAACATTGTGAATCTTGGCTTGCCGCATGATCCGATGGACGCAGTGAGAAGTATGTGAATGAACGATTTTACAAAAGAGGCGACCTGATCGATATGCAGAATAAACCGATTAAAAATCTTTTGCCCCCAGTCGATGAAGGTGATGAATAAATCTTACGTTGATTCAAAAAGATTTGGTGAAAGTGATTTGACTACGAATGGGAATTCGAAAAGGCACACAAACCCTATTCCGAAGCAAGGAGATTAAGTTGTTCCGAAACAGTGGATTGAAAACAATTTTTTGAATCGTTATAGCCCCGCGTCGACTATGGCAATAGATTTGAATATGAATGGTAACTGTGTCTCATACTTGAAAGCGCCAGAGCAAAATCACCATGCGGTGACAAAAGGATACGCAGATACGAAATTGTCGCTTCGGGGTGGGAGTATGCAGGGTGAGATTGGAATGGCTGGAAACAGGATTTCACACTTGGGTGAGCCCGAACAGGACAACGATGCAGTAAGACTTCGTTTTGTTAACGAATATTTCCTGAGACGTGATGGGAGTGGTTTTATGTGAAATAATTTATCTTTAGGCTGCTATAGAGTGACTGGTATGGCAGACACAAAAGGCCCCCAGGAAGCTGTAAATTTACGAACGCTTCAAGCTTCAGAAACCCATATTTTAGAACAAGCAGCCGCGGCGGCTGACACAGTGGTCGGTGATGCAATAACAAACCACGCAAACATTTTGAATCGAAAAATTAGAACTAAAAGTTTGGGCTTGTCCCCGGATGGGACAGCAACAAAAAAACTTTAGCGTGGGAGGGTAATATCATATTGCTGGGTTGCCAGACCCTACACTTGATCATGAGGCCGTCAATCTCAGAACGTTGAACCGAAAAATTGAGGAAAGGTCTTTGAGACCTGACGAAGCAAATCAAATAGTTTCAGATCAGCAAATGAACAACCATAAAGTTGTTGGATTGGCTGATGCGACTGCACCTGCTGATGGTGTGAACAAAAAAAACTGGATGCTGCAGTAAATTCACTGAGATCTGAAAACGAACAGCTGATACTTCCAACGAATGAAAACATAAGCCGGAGAGGTATGTTTCTTGATGGAACTTCTCTGCCAGAAAATCATCAAAACTACAATGGGAAACGAATCACGAACTTTGGAGAGCCAGTCGGACATAGCAACACGGCGACAAAATGATTCGTAGATTATCAACTTAGAAAGAGAACCTTTCACGCAAATCCAAAAGGCGCTCAGGAACATCTAAAAATGAATCATCACAAAATATCTGGACTTGCGAATCCAACTCAGAACAACGATGCCATCCAGAAATTGTATGTTGATGAAAGAGTCGACAATTTACATCAACAATCGGAAAACTTGCAGGCACGAGTCGCGCGACTCGAGCGACTGTCACTCAGGGAATCAACCGAACCAGCTGAACTGGCTGAACCAGCTGAACCAACTGAACCAGCTGAGGCTGTTGAACCAGTCGAGATGGCTGGCTCGTGAATGAGGAAAATATTCAGATTAAATAAACATGTTTTGTGCAATGCCTGATAACATTGGGAATAAAAAATATTGCACCCCTTGTAAGCAAAAAGTTTTGACTTATGACTTCCAAAATTACTCTTCGCTTGGAAAAGAAACAACATTGAACGAAGTTGAAAATGCTTTTAGTGTTTGGGAAAATGTTTGCAATTTGAAATTTGAAAGAGTTTTTGATGGGAGTCAAGTGATGAAAATTGCATTTTTGACTGATGATGAAAAGCAAAATGTGGAAATGAACTGCTCTTACAAACTGAATAATAAAAAATCTGTGACTTGGCACACGGATTTTACCCCGGTGATTCAACACTGTCTGGTGATTTGCATTTTGACAATGAGAGATGGTCAGACCATAAAACAGGTTCAGGGGATGGAAAGTTCAACTTATTTTCAGTTGCTGTTCATGAAATTGGTCATTGCATCGGACTCTTTCACAATTCTGTAGACAAAGACAGTGTCATGCAACCAATTTATAAAACAGGATTTAGTGTCGAAGCAGACATGAGATACTTTCCGAAAGCGATAAGGCCCTGATCCAGACAATGTATGGCAAACCAAAGACTGTTGAGACGAGGGCAGTTTTCAATTCGAGAAAAGTGAAAATCGTGCTGAAAAAGGTTGTAACTAATTCAAAGACAAAAGGGTTAAAATTATTTTCACCTTGAAATCAAAACACTTCAGCGAAGATTCGGATATTTCTGAAGAATCATTTAAAAATCTCTTGAAAAAATTAGCAGACATCAATCATACTGAATTTGTGGCTAAACTTTTGGGGTTGAAAGTGAAGCGAGGGCCTGATCGACAGGCGGTTGTGAAATGACAAAAGGATTCAAAAAAGGGAGACTCTTACGAAGCTGAAGAATTAGTGAACCATCAAGAGTCAACTGAAAGCAACTGTAAACCAAACCCTGCTTTTTCTATTTGAATATGCTTTTTCTATAATCTGCTTTTTCTACTTGAATGATTTTTCTATCTGCTTTTACTATTTTATTTAAAGCTTGTTCTATTTCTATTTGAATGCTTTTTCTATTTGCATTTTCTATTTAAAAACTGTATTTTATATTTGAATATTTGAATGCTTTTTCTATTTGAAAAATATTCTATTTGAATAAGAGCTGATGATGCCTACTTTGTAGGAGAAATATATACTCTGTAAGATCTTAATGTCTGATTCTGTGCTGAGAAAGGATTTCTTTCAATAGACAGAACCCTGCTTTACAGTTGAACTTTCAATTTATGGTGTGGAGTAGTCTGATTTGGAACAGTCGAATTCGACTGTTCGAATTTGTCTCATTCGACTGCCTGGTTTGGAGAATTGCGTGGTATGGGGTAGTCTGATTTGGAACAGTCGAATTCGACTGTTCGAATTTGTTTCATTCGACTGTCTATAATTGTTAAAGGTGTTCTTTGGAGAGTTTTATGGTATGGGGTAGTCTGATTTGGAACAGTCGAATTCGACTGCCTTGAACAGCTGAAGGCGTTGTGGGATTGATTGAGGTGTTAATGTTGTTTTGCTATTGTTTAGCCAGCTTGAGATGCTGCTCGGGGTGAACGACAAGAACGTAAACAGCTTCCCACCCCATGTTTATTCACACATGCAATACAAATATACAAGCAAAACATGCACACAAATTCATGCAAAAAAACTAAAATCTACTGCTGGTCACTAACCATGGGAAACTACACATGTCATTGTGCATGGTTCATAAGTTACTGTATGGCGCACGTCCTTCATTTCCATTGAACTGAAATGTCATGATTTTGCAACATTTCTTTGATGTTTCTGCGATTCACATATATGCTGTCAAAAGACAAATCAAGATTTCCAAATTTCTTGTAAGGCTCGAACAGCCTAGCAACATTCCTGTATTTTGCAGCATAAGACTGACTTTTTCCAATGCTCTCTTTTACCCACTCACTCCATATCAAAGGGTTGTCTGGGTTGTGAATCTTCCCAATTTCAAACAGAGCATAACATTTATTCAACCACAAGCCAACATTGAGAGTTGCGGTAAGAAGTTTTGCCTTTCTGACTTGGATCGTTTGATATGCTTGCTTCAGAAATACCTGTGCGTCCCCCAAATTAGTTGTTGAGAATTTCTCATTTTCTGGGGTAATGAGGGGGTTGTCTTCAACTAGGTATTCTTTCAAAAACAGATTCAGCCTTTCACCTGTAAGTTTTGACATTTGTTTAGTCTTGTTTTAGGTGGTGACTGATGGCAACTGATACTTTGGTCGCTTTGGTGGTCTGCCTAGGTTTTTGAAATGATATTTCTTCGGTTTTGTAATGTAATCATAGCAATCCAGATGAAAATTCTGATGTGCCTCCATAGCATTAATATCCTTCACACTACATACGAAGTAGGGGTCTTCTGCAAAATCTTGACTATCTTGTGAACGCAAAATAACTGGGTCGTCAAGTTCTGGGTTCGCTCACCGTCCTGGTTGTTTGAAGTAAATGATAGCTGTCTTGTTTTACACTTGCTTCCAGAATTACTACGAGTCAAAGGCATTTTTGAAACTCAAGTGTTCACCAGTGATGTAGTCGAGACCGTAACCTCCGAGACCGAGACCGAGACTTTGTCATAAAAGCCGAGACCGAGACCTGGAAGTTCGAGACCGAGACTCGAGATCTCACGTTTCTATGTGTAATTAAAGCTAACTCCTTGAATAACGCAGCAACAAAATAATCGGCACATTGCCAAATATCAAGATAATAAAAATCATCCGAAATTTGTGCAAACGGACGAATACTGCAAACGTTCATTTTCACTTTCCTCTTAGGAATTTACAATTTCAAACCTGTGGCCTTGTTTACAAATTCCATGAAGAAATGTATGGACATTGAAAATGTTGGAAGCGTTTAGAACCGTGGTTTTCAACCTGGGGGTCGTTTGCCTTTTTTCTAGGGGTTGTGAGAGCTTCTAACAAAAATATTCATAATTATTTCTCTATTTTATATTTCTTATGGAACTACTTTTTGTCGTAGCCAAAATAATAGGATCACCTGGTAAAAATGATAGCCTACTTTTTCATTAAAAATTGTTTTAAGTGTGATTGTGACCACCACAATACAGAATACTGTTGCGTTTGGCAACGCACGAATAACTTTGTGATGTAAGAATGTGATGTGTTTGTAAATTAGATATCTGATTGCGGCAGCTAAGGGAGTTTTTATTCTAGTATT
>Ga0210059_1008400_pt1 | contig 16307 bp, 14 predicted proteins | sample Ectturendosymbi2_FD_188042 | JGI IMG/M metagenome (GOLD analysis project Ga0210059, IMG submission 188042) | Ecteinascidia turbinata endosymbiont from Florida, USA - Sample 2 (SPAdes) (version 2) | ecosystem: Host-associated > Tunicates > Ascidians > Unclassified | place: Key West, Florida...
TATTTAATGATATTCACAAGCCTATGTTGGGTTTGATAGGGTTAATCATAGCAACTTAATCTTCAAAACAATAAAAAATCACCATGCAAGATAGACATTTATGTTTCCCCCCCTACTTTTTTACTTGGCCCCGCAGTGGCCCCCTTACTTTTTTCATTCTAGAATCGCAACTGATAATTGGATACACAGTCGCAGCCGAGTCGACGAGGGTGTCAGAGTCGGTAGCTGCAGGATCAACCGTTTACTTTTTGCAGACGATTTGGTACTGCTAGCATCTTCTCAACAGTTTTCAGCATGCACTCGTTCGGTTTTCTGCTGCGTGCGACGGAGCCGCAATGAAAATCAGCACTAAAAGTACCGAGGTACTATGTCTATCTACAAACTCAAGGCAGTGTATTCGGCAAGTGAGCTGCAATACACTGCAGCAGGTGGAGAAGTTCAAATACCTAGGGGTGGTACTTACGAGTGTTGGAAGGCGGAACGAGGAGATTGATAACGGGTTGGTAAAGCTAACGCAGTTCTGCGTGAGTTTTATCGCTCTATAGTGACAAAACGGGAGCTTTCAAACACCACAAAGCTGTCAGTTTTCAAATCGGTCTTTGTTCCGATCCTTACCGATGGTCATGAATCCTGGGTAATGACTGAAAGAATATTAACTCAGGTGCAAGCGCCAAAGTTGGGATTTTTGCGAAGAGTCCACGGTGTGACAAGGGGGGTACCGAGATTAGATTGCGCCCGGGGCAAGAAACAAGTTTGGCGCTGCCATATTCGAACCTAAGCTATTTTTGGAGTAAAGGTACTGCATTGAAGAAAAAACTTGCGACACTGTTGCGACTTTTCGGCGCCCCCCAGTGATTCGGCGCCCGGGCATTGTTTCCCCCTCGTTACGCCCCTGGTGTGAAACTTCGCGACAAATTTCGCAGCTCTGTCAAATTCGCAGAGCCCTGAATGTCGAACCACTTCTCCGAATTGAGAGAACACAAATACGTTAGTTCGGCCATGTGTCCAGAATGCCCCACGAAAGACTGGTGAGGCAAGCCCTGCTGGCTAAACCCACGTGAAAGCGACCCAGAGGTCGTCCAAGGTGGAGTAACTGCATCTCCGACCTTGCTTGGTCCCGTCTTGGTGTGGAGCCAGCAGAACTATCTGAAATTGCTGTTGATCGTGAGGTATTCCAAGTCCTCCTATGGATGTTGCCCCCGCGACCCTCCCTAGAGGAAAAGCAGGCATGAAAACGAATGAAATGAATCACATTTACGTTAGTATATTCACCGTTGTTTAAAAGTGCTCAGCTAGCGAGTGAACAAGTTCCTTAAATGACTAGAATTGATTAATACGGACGTAGAGACGGCTAGAAATGAATTGCCTAATATTCATGATGCCTTTCGCGGGAAAAAAGATGTAAAATTTAAGTTCAAGTACCGCTACTGTTGCGTCAGCGTCATAATGCGGCCCGCGGGTTACTTTGTAAGTCCTCATTTGGCCCACAGAGCAATTTGAGTTTGAGACCCTGGTCTAAGATGTTGGGTTGGGATCAGGCCCGTGACCAGCTTGGGACACCAGAGGAGCGAAGAGTTTTCTGGGAGGGGCTCAGATTTGTAAATTATGTCCAATAGTTTCAAAGTATGTCCAACACATTTTTCCAGGGAGAAAAAAAATTTTTTGGGGAGGGCTTCGCCCCTCTGCTCCCTTCTAGTTACAGGCCTAGGTGAGCTTCTTCCACTGACGCGTGCATAGTGTTTTACTTGCTTATGTTAATTCTAACTACCAACAGATATCTTTAGTTCGAAAACTGCATTACCAAATCGTGCCACACAGGAAATCTGCGTTTTTAATGCCCAGCAGTGATTACAACGTTGCAATTTCAAGTGTAATCGCTCTGAGCAACTTTTTCAGTTGTGGAACTGCTCCGGTTAACGTCTCTTATAATAAAAGCCTTCATCACAGTCAGACCCAGAGATATATTTGCCCTTGCGTTAGGTTTTCGGAATAAGGTTTACGTCCCAAATTTATCAAAATGAGAGCAACTTTTGAAAACTTTTCTTGTTGAAATGACTTTTTCTATAACTGTAAATGTTAAGTGTACCGATGGAAAAAAGAGACTTCTACGAAACCAGGGTTGCGGAGTCGGTGGTAAAATATCCGACTCCCGACTCCGACCTTTCCAAAATTTCCGACTCTGACTCCTCAACATAAAGAGAATGAAATTTGGCTTTCAAAATCAATGGAAATCGTGGTGCACAGCAAGAAATCTCTGTTTCAACAAAAGTTTCAAAAGAAATTGTACCATTTCAACAGGAATTCTCAATTTAGGAGTGTGATGTGTATGATCCGACTCCCAGTGTTGTTAGGAATCCGAGACCGACTCCAACTCCACCCAAAAACCTCCGACTCCTTGCGACTCCGACTCCCAACCCTGAACGAAACCCACGTTACCTATCGCCTGGCAATGATTCATTTTGCTTGCAGTTCAAGACAGGGCTGAGCAGCCAGAATTCAAATTTCGAGCTCCAGCTCCAGGCATCTAAAATTTTTGGCTCTGGCTCCAAAATCTAGACGTTTTCGACTCCAGCTCCAGAACAACTTGGTCCATTGAAAACTAAAATCCGTTGAAATATTTTTACAAGTCGTATTTCCCTCAAACTACGGTTGTGGAGCCGGAACCCAAATTTAATACTTCGGCTCCGACTCCACCATCTAAAAGTTTTGTCTCCGGCTTCAGCCATCGAAAATTGCTTGGGCTCCGCCTCCACAACGCTGCTTCAAGCCTACAGTCTGAGCTTTAAATTACCCACGCAAACATATAACACCACCTGAATTGCACTATCTTGCTTCAAGGACATAATTTTCCGACATCACTGCGTCATACAGAAAAACATCAGTTGTATTGAAACTGAGCAACCTCACCTTTGCAAAGTTCTTTACTTCAACCGCCATAATTTAATGTTGATAAGCCCACCTACTGCTACAGTTTGTGGCACCAAGTGAAAAAATCCCATTGAACAACTTTTAACGCCCACGCCGGCCAGTATAGTGGCCGGCACTATTTTGGCCATAACTCGCCAGCCGCTAGAGCTGGAGAGCTGTTCAAACCCTCTACGGATTCATTAAGTCCTCTAGTTTCGATTGGAAAAAAACGTTTTTCAGTTTTGGGTTTGGGGTTATCTGTGGGTGACGTCACAAGTGGGGGTGTTTGTTTTTTTTGGGCCGAATTTACCTAGCCATAGGCGCCAATCCATCGGGCTATTCTTTTGGCTCAATATTTTTCAAAATCTAGGCTATCACCGGAGTCTTTAAATAGAGCCCTTGATTGGCTTTTTAGCATATCTGGACCCAAAATCATGACTAAAAACCAAAAATTGGTATAAATTCTACTCCCACATACGCTGACCCTCGGTATATTATGCCCATATTATATGATCATAACTCCCCAGCACATGGAGCTAGAGAGCTGTTCAAACCGTCTAAATATGGGGAAAGTCTTGCAGTTCGCAATGAAAAAATTGTTTCAGTTTTGGATGTCGTTTTTTTGTTTATGTTTAAATGATTGGAGTAAGTTTATGCATATCCGGTTTACATTCCGATGACGTCATCATTTCCTGGGAGCCGACCAAACGAGCCGATTTTGTGGTTCAAAGTTTTATTGGATGCTAGGCTATAATACGACTGTTCAAAGACCTTGGCCAACTTTCTAGCATTTCTGGTTCCAAATCATTGGCCAAACTTCCGGAAATTAATTAGGGAAATCCCGGAAAATTGCTCAGCAAATTCCTAAAATCTTTGGATTTTTTGGCATAACTTTGGAACCAGAAACGCTAGAAAGTCAGTCAAGGTCTCTAAAGACTCGTATTATAGCCTAGAATCTGACAAAGCTTTGAGCCACAAAATTGGTTCATTGGATCCACCGATGACGTCATCAAAATACCGCAAAACATATTCCAATCATGACGTCGTCGACCAAATAACCCAAACCCAAAACTTAAAAAATATTTTTTATTCTAAACTACAAGATTTCACGAGTCTAGAGGATTTGAATAGGTCTCTAGCTCAATCTGCTGGAGAGTTACGGCTGGCCAAATCTGCCCTGAGAGGGCAAATCATACCTTTTGTGTAACTTTTTTATTTTTGTCGAAAATTGGGTTTTTGAGCGATAATTTTGGCTCCAGTTATGGTAGAAAACCAATCTAAGGATTTTAGCCTAGTTTCTAAAAAAAGGAGACTTCTACGAAACCAGGGTTGCGGAGTCGGAGGTAAAATATCCGACCTTTTTAAAATTTCCGACTCCGACTCCTAACATAAAGAGAATGAAAAATGGCCCGATGGGTTGGCGCCCAGGGCCAGATAAACTCGGCCAAAAATACGAAAACACCCCCAATTGTGACGTCACCCACAGATAACCCCAAACACAAAACTGAAAAACGTTTTTTTCAATCGAAACTAGAAAGCTTACCGAATCCGTAGAGGGTTTGAACATCTCTTTAGCTCTAGCGGCTGGTGAGTTATAGCCAAAATAGTGCCGGCCACTATACTGGCCGATGCGGGCGTTATAGGATTTGAAAAATGGCACGAGACGTGTAAAAAATGTTCGTCGCCATTGTCTAGGTGTCAGTTGATGTAATAATGTGCGGTTATGGCGTTGCTAAGGATCGAACGATAGGAGAAAAACCATTAAACTAGCCTTGACTATTTTCTGTGATATCGTATGCAGAGCCTTTTTATCAGATTTTGGGTAGAGGGGCAATACAAAAAAACTTAAACTACCAGAGCAGTAATGTTTGCTGGTCTGCGCTCGAATGTAAATGTCATCTCTGTCCTTCGTTCAAAGGACTTTTGACCGGGGTGGGCGAAATAGTTTTGGCTGGGGAACAATTTCCCTCCAAGTAAACATGTTAGAAAGACCTGATTTCAAGACAAACACTGGGGTGCTTCAGCACACTGGATTTAACCGAGACGTTTGATTAAACATGTAATCTACTGCTCTATCCACACCCACATTTCCTAGTTTTTCAATTTAGCATGCCTGTCTACAGCTTCTGAACACAAAAAATTAAAATAAATTATAACTCTTGAAATTATTAAAAATATATTTAAAAGTAATGAGAGTTGTAACTTTTCAACTACTTTCAAAAATAAATTTTTAATCAACAAAATGCCGGGATACGGAGCCCCCTGATCCCCTCCCTTGCTAAGACACTGTACTGCAGTAAACCATAGATCAGAGTGGGCCAGCTAATTTTAAACTACGGGTCATTTTTCAAAAATGTGGCAAGTTGCGGGCCACAACCAATGAACCGATGTATAAAACAACAGATTCACGAAATTTAAAACTAAAAAAGGGAAGATAAGAGGGAGCGTCATTGAAACTATTAAACAAAAGCAATTTATTACAAATCCATTCAGTTGCATGTTCTCTGACGCTATCGTTTATTTATTAAAACCAGTGTTAGTGGTAACAAGTCGGAGAATATCATCCAGTGTTTCGTCTGTTATTTGATTTCTGTATTTAGTCTCGACTTGCTTCATAGTAGAAAATGTACTTACTCTCACACACGTATCTATTGCAAAACACTGTGTGCATTTTTAGTGCGAAATCTTTCAGTTTGGGAAACTTATCTTTACTGAATAATGTCCAGAAGCTTTCTACAGTCTGTAATACCGTTAGTATTGTACATTTTTATTAAAAGATATTATGTTTGTTCAAATTAAAATTACCTTTTGCAGGGATGGGCATTTAATTTAGCTCGGAGGGTACTTTGAGAAGGTCGGGTTTAGCGGATAGATTGACAGATTTATTTGGCGGTACTGAATTCACTTCGCCAGCAGTGGAGTAACTGACGGCGGGAGAGGGATGCGCGCCGCCCCCCCTGGCAGGCTAAATGTAAAAAATGGGCCACCCTATTAGCTGGCATTTCCGTATTTAGTATTCTGGTAGGTTTTTGTTTTAGCGTTTTTCAAAAATTTCTCGGAGTTTTTTTCCGATGACTTCGGGTGTCAGTACAGACGAATCTAGTTAATCGCATAACCAATTTGCCAAATTTTTGTTTATCCAGGATATGCGATTATCCGTATCAGACAAATATCAGGAAGTTTACCGGCTAGCGACACAGGGCGCCCAAAATTCAGTCCATTCGTCACGGGTTCTGTGGGCTTAGGACCCCAAACAAAGTTTCAAGCCCCAAATTGAAATGTGAAACACTAAAAATCAGTGTAATTTTTATCATTTCGTATTCTGTTTTGTTTTGTATTTTATAGACAGAGCGGTACGTGCCTCTGTTGCCTAGAATAAAATCGCCTGATCATTTTTGGTACGTTTGTGAGTTAATAAACGTATCTGAGGCTTGAGCGTAAAGCGTCACCATTCATTGCTTGGAGTGTTGAACATGAAGCTAGCCTATATGCCTCGTTTTATACGTCCAGAAGTCAGACTTACTCCTGATCAACGTGTTTTGTGTAGTGATTGTTGTAAAAAAATGTACAGTGGCTAGTTCAGGTAGTCTTCTCGTATTTTGTACTGCACAGAAGCAAGATACCTTTGGTGCTTACGACCACACTTACACATTTGCGTAGCCTGCTGTTCAGACAGCAAGATGAAGTTAATTGTGTAGTTCAGTGGTTCCCAACCGGGGGTCCATGGACCCCAGGGGTTCACAGAAGGATGTTTGGGGGTCCATGACCTTATACGTATAAGATGAAAGCAAAATGCCAAACTTTACGTACCGTCGTTGTCTAGGTTGCAAAAGACACACTGACCGCAACGTTAGAAATAGAATCCAGGCTATAGGACGTTACAAGATCTCACCTATATGAAGGAACCTGTTTATGCACTTTAACAAAGGTATGCAAGTTGTCATTCAATCAAATTCAACACCTTGCTTTAAGCAAGACGGAAAAGCAAATGGAAGGTGGGCGTGAAGGCCTTGCATTGCAAGCACTGTGCACTTTGTGGTTACCATTCAAAACACAACAAATCCATGGTCCCATGTGTTTCACAAATAATGACAAAAAGCAACCCTTTCCCGCTGAACCACAGCCTGACATGTCCAAACTATGATATTCATGTAGTGACTTGTGAGATATGCTGTCAACAATATGTCGACCAAACAGTAAACAAATTTCCACGGGATGGTCATCCCATCCAAGTAATTGGAACAAACCAGATAATAAAGCTAACAGTGACCCAGAGGCGTTACAAAGGGGGTAATGGGGTACAATCCGGGTGCTGAATCATTATGGGTGCGCCGAATGATTGCAGGGGGCCGAATGACTGCGGGGGCACCTAAAAGTCCCAACAATGACACAAGTAATTTCTTTAATAGAGTAAATATGCTTCTGAAAGACCTCAGGATCGAACATGGGGGTGCCAAACTTGCTTGTTGCCTCGAGTGCCGTCTAATATCGTTACCCCCTGGAGCGACCACATGGCTATATCGCAGCACTATTCAGTGTTCCATGACATCATAAATAAACCACCTGCCTATGAAGCTTGCACTGTTACTTTCGTAGAGCAATCTAGTTTTCATTCTCTGGATACGTGTGAAGACGTTTGATAAACGTAACAGTTATTGTACTATTTGTGTTGTTCAATTTTTTCCCATTCAGTTTTTCCGACTTGTTTTGACCTTTCCTGTCACCCAGGGAGCAACAGATGTTGACACTTCCCTTCACAGGGTTAGCATTTAATTTTAAAAGACTCTTTCTGGAGTGCGGCTGCCAACCCAACGAATGCAATCCTGCTTAGGCATGTTACCAACGCGTCGTTTTGGGTCACAGCCGCGAGATAGCGTCAATGTGGGTTTGTTGCGTTGCTCGACAAGTGGCGTCAGACAGTTTTCTAGCTTCAGTTAAAGCAATTATTTAGGAAGGACGTACTTTCCAGTGTTGCAATGGCTGCAGCTTGTGTTTTGATTTATTGATTTTATTTTATTATTGAGTTTGTTTGTATTTTCTGCTCTTGTTTCAGCCTTTTTGTGAAGATTAGTTACTTGAATACAGATATGTGCAAGTTGTATAATCGCAAAGTGAACGATACACCCTTGCCTAAATTGGTCATATATTATTTTGACACTGTGCAGGTATCCATGGGCAAAGATGGGCACATATTCCTTTGTTGCACGACAAGTTACCAAAGGCCAAATCATTTTATTACACGTCAAGAAAGCAAGGCCAGACTGACCATTCCTCCCCTAACTCAAAAATACGAAACTCATGCAGATTTCGACTGGACTGTTCGACAGAATGCATAAGAAAATGCAGCTAGTGAAGGAATCAGTTGTAAACGTTAATTCTAAGTATTTTTAAAATTAAGGTGAAGACTGCTTTTGGCCTCATCTTCCTGAGCAGGGTTTTAAGTGGTTTTACCAAATGGGTCCACAGCTTTCAGCCAAATCGACAAAAGGGTCCATGACACCGAACAGGTTGGGAAACGCTGGTGTAGTTAGAAGAGTTTATTTAACAATCACTGCTAAGCTTGTCCCAACCGAGTAGTGCAGTTAGTGAATTATGGACGTTAACCATGTTGCGTCCACGTAAGCCCCCTGGTCTACAGTTTTCAACATTATAGCTTATTTGAGATACAAAATGTTATTAATTTAAACATGTGCCATGCACCAGGAGATTAAAGTCTAGACATTAGAAAGGCTTATGCTTGCTTATTTCGGCCAGTTAAAAGCATGATGTGCATGTTTTGTAAGCAAAATTCACTTATGCGCGCATGAAAGAAAACGTTCATCGCGGCGCACTGCTTTGATAGGCCTCAGGTTTTTTCTTCGGTAACAAGGTTTTCAGAACTGAACGATAAACTTGATTCTGATTTCTTGCAAATTTTTGTTGATATTTGCATTTCACTACAACAACAACACTACACAATTCGTCGTCTACTAAATAACAATGGTTAGGGCCCAATTCCTTTCAAAAAAGGTCTATTCTCAAGAGCTGGGGCGTAACGAGGGCGGCAAGGGGGCACAATTCCCTTGGCGCCGAATCACAATGGGGGCGCCGAATCGCTGCAGAGGGCGCTGAAAAGTCCCAATAATGTCACAAGTACTTTCTTCAGTAAAGTACATTTGCTTCCGAAAGACCTCAGGTTCGAACATGCGGGCGGCAAACTTGCTTCTTGCCCCGGGGGCCATCTAATCTCGTTACGCCCCTGGTCAAGACACATCTTGGTGAAGTTTATCCCAACGTATTTATTGCATTTCGGATTATGCTAACCTGCCGCGTTACTGTTGCCAGCGCTGGAAGGAGTTTCAGCAAACTGAAGCTGATCAAAGCCTTCAACAGGTCTACGATGACAGATACCTTTTGTTTTGCTGAATGACTAGGGCCCGCTATTTGAGTAGCCCTTCCTTTTTGGGGCGCCCATAGTTGGGCTGCTACGCCACTATTTGTAATTGTTTGGTGTGCAGTTCCATATTTAGATAAAATTGTTTGGCACTATTTGCTTAGTAGTTGGTAAATGAATGTGGTTTAACACTGGTACGGAGAGATCAATGAAGTGCTCAAAAAATTCCGTTTTGGACTGACTGCATTTGTTTTGTTGTTATTCCAAAATCTACCAGGCCCGTAACCAGCTTGGGACACTCCGGGGAGCGAATAATTTTCTGAGAGGAGCCTGAAATTTGGAAACTATGTCCAATAGTTTTAAATAGTTTTTAAAATTTTCCTTCCTCCCCCTTGGTTACCAGCCTGGAATCTACCCCATCATTTGCCCAATCATTAAGTCAAGCATTTGGTGCTTAGAAGAAAAGTGGATTAATTTAGGAGTTATTTACCAAGATTCAGGTCTGTGGTCGGTCTTACAACAAATCATAAGCCTACCTTACCCAGTCGCAAGTCATTGATGGGTATCAATTTTGGATACGAGTAGGTATCTTTTGGGCATTCTCACGATTTTTCTCAAAATGCCTAGTTTTGTGGGGTCTTTGCCAGTTTCCTTTGCCCCCAGTCTGCCCCCTTTTCCCCCAATTTGTCCCCTTTGCCCCTTGTCTTCCCCAGGGCCTCTCATGCTCGAAAGCCGTGAGCTAGAGTTTGTATTTTGTCGGGTTGAATTATTCTCTTGTCGTCAGAACTTGAGAGGGCGACCTTATTTCTTGCTCAGTGAACAGTCGTGACGCGTTTCACGCTTCAGTGGCTTCCGTCGTGTGAGGGACGTCTGACGTGAGTGTATTTCATTGTCAAAGCGCGACGTTCAACCCACATTCCATTGCAGTCAGGCGAAACCTCTCATTGTCAAAATGAAGGTCGCCAGACAATGTTGAATTTCCAGGGTAAAATCCATGTGCCAAAGTGCCAGATTTTTTATTATTTAGCTTATAAGGACAATTAATTTCCGCATTTTGCTTTTCATCATCTGTCAAAAACGCAATATTCATAACTTGACTCCCATCAAAAACTGTTTCAAATTTCAAATTGCAAACATTTTGCCAAACGCTGAAAGCATTTTCGATTTCGTTCAATGTTTTTTCTTTTCCAAGCGAAGAGTAATTTTGAAAGTCACAAGTCAAAACTTTTTGCTTCCAAGGGGTGCAATACTTTTTATCTCCAAGATTATCAGGTAATGAGCAAAAGAACATTTATTATAACTCTGAAAAATTTACTCATTCCTTGATTGATAATATCGTTCGAGTCTCACGACACGGGTCTGCAGACCTTGTACCTGGCGAGCGAGGTTGGTAATTAAACTCTGAAGGTATTCGATTTGAGAATCGACATAGTGTTTATGGACTGCGTCGATTCGTTCGGTTGGATTCGCAAGTTCGGAAATCCCATTATTATTCATTTTTAGTTTCTCCTGAGCTCCTTCAAGGTTAACATGAAATGTTCTTTGCCCTATCCTATAATCAACGTAATTTACTGTTGCAGCATCATTAGGATCAACTGGTTGGCAGAGATTTTTGATTTACTGGCCATTGATATCCTGATCAGCTTCTGGAAGAGAAGTGCCGTCAACTTTCAAGAATTTGACTGCTTCCACTCGATTATTCTCATCAATTTGTTGGAAAATTTCCCTGTCAACATAACCCTTTGGGGCTGCATCTGATTGATCACTTTGAGTAACGTCTAGTCACTAGACTCTAGTGGGTGCAAACCCGTAATTTTATGATCTCTCATATTTATGTCCTGATCTTTTCTGACGAAATTTCTTTCAAAAAATCTTCGATTGGTAGCATCCTGGCCGTCAGTCGGATTTTTCAAGTTGGTGATTTTGAAATTGTTGACATCCAAATCAGCACTGACAACCACCGGCGCAGCGCCAACTGGATTGGTTATTAATGAGAACCGGCGTACGATATATTCGTACTTGGATTTCGGCCTAAAAATAGCAGTTTTCGGTTGCCTTACCAACGCCCTAGCTTCTCCGCCGATTGCGCTAGAGAGCTGTTCAACGGCTCAAACGGATCGGCCAGTCTAGTAGCTTGCACTCGAAAAAAAATTTTTTGGTTGGGGGCTGCGGATTTTTTGTGACTGACGTCATAAGTGAAGTAGTTTTGGGGTCATTTTGGCTCATGTTGCCTGGCCTAGGGCCCAACCGCTAGGCCAAAGTGTTTCGCTGAAGTTTTCATTGGAAACTAGGCTCGAGTCCGAGTCTTTTGAGCCTTTGATCGACTTTCTAGCGTTTCTGGTTCAAACGTTATGATTTAAAATAAACAAATTAATTAATTATCTAATTAGCTAATTGGTCAAATATTTTTACTAACTTACATCATAACTTTTGAACCCGAAACCCCAGCAGGTCATCCAAAATATCAAAAGACTCGGATTGTAGCCTAGTTTCCATTACAAACTTCAGCGAAATACTACCACCTATTGGTTAGCGCCCAGGGCCAGGCAAAGTGGGCCAAGGTGGCCTAAAAGTCCTCCACTTATGACGTCACTCACAAAAAAACCGCACCCCCCAAGCAAAAAATTTTTTTTCGAGTGCAGACTAGAAGACTTGCCGCGTCTTTTGAGACTTTTACCGGGTCTGTAGAGCATACCGGACCGGAGAAATTCCCGCGCAAAGCCACATGCATTTAGGCGTTTTTTTCCGAAAATCCCCGAAAGCAGCGGGACGCCAAAGAATTAAGTCATCAACGTATTTTTTCGTTGCTGCATCTTTTGGATTGATTGGGTCATTGAGATTTTTTAACCGACGATTGCTCGTCGTCAGATCATTTGTGGGTTCTGAGGAGCCATCAAGTCTGATATACTTTGATAATTCCATCATCTTGTTTTGTGAAATTTCAGTCTGAAGAGTTCTCAAATTTACTGCATCGTCATTGTTTATCGGATCTCCAAGATTCAATATTTTTTGTCCATTGAAACTCACCGGCCCTCTCAATTGAGAAACGGCATCTGCAGGAACGAAATGTTCTTCAAAATACAACTGTTGGGCTTATATCATATCATCAAGTGTTCTTTTGTTCACGGCGTCCTGGTCTGATTGGGGGTTCGCCATTCCAGTCACTCTATGACCACCCACAGATAAATCATTTCGCATCCAATTACTTCCATCACATTTCAGGAAATATTCGTTTACAAAACCCAATCTCACTGCGACATTGTTCTGCTCAGGCTCGCCCAAATGTGAAATCCTGTTTCCACCCATACCAATCCCTCCCTGCATGTCCCCACCCGAAAGCGGCAGCTTCATATCTGCGTGTCCTTTTGTCACCGCGTGGTGATTTTGTTCTGGTTCTCTCAGGTATGAGACATGACGGCCATCCATGTTTAAATCTCTTGCCATAGTCGACGCAGGGCTATAACGATTCAAAAAATTGTTTTCAATTCAATCCATCGTTTCGGAACCACTTCATCTCCGTGTATCGGGGCGGGGTTTGTGTGTCTTACAGAATGACCGTTTAGATTTATGTCTCCAGTCATTTCACCTCCTTCAAGTGAAAGTTTTGAGTTTGATACAAAATAAACATATGCTCGATTCACCAAGTCATGATCTTCTTCTGGCCATCTCACGTTTTTAACTAAATGACCTCCCATATCCAAATCACTTCCACCAGCACTTTTTGAATCTACATAAGACTTATTCGCCGCGTCGCCTTCTTCGGTTGGAGGCAATACGTTTTTTATTGCCTTTTGACCCATATCGATCTGATTACCTCTTTTGAAAAATTTTTCACTGACATATTTCTTCCTCACTGCGTCCATTGGACCCTGCGGTCAGCCAAGATTCACAATATTTTGACCAGACATGTCAATGGCTTGACCTTTTCGCAAAACGTTGCTGTTCACATATTCATGTGAAACTCCACTCACATTTGTAACATTTTGTCCCGTTTTTGGACTTCGTCCGAATTTATCTACAGGCATTTATTATATCACCAAAATGTGTTGATTATTTCTTGGAGGTGCTTTCCTTTTTGCATCTCTTTTAAAACAAAAAGACAAAGATGGCCACAAAAAACTACTTGCCTCGGTTGAATTTGCTCAGTTGGATAGAACACACACCTGTTGAGATAGTTTTTCAATTCAGTTGGTGGGGGCAATCCGATTGAGTCAAAATAAAATTTATCGTTTCCACGCTTGAACCACGCGACCCAGTGTGTCCCATTTCCAGAAGTGTCGTCTAGGTTCATAATTGCACACTCATTTCGTTTTGGTTTCTTTGGCAAAGTGTCTCTCGAGAAAACACCATGAAAGTTTTTCAAACCAATCTTTGTCACCGCATCTTCGATTTCAAAGTTGCTCCAAGGTTTGTTTGGAAGAACAATATTTTCAACCTGAATCATTTATTTTAAACAAAACTTTCCGATTTCTTTGGCAACATCTTAGGTATTAGCTTATCAATTTCCAAATCCACTTCATCAAACTTTTTGTTTGTGACATTTCGTTTTCTCGTCTGAGAAAGAATATTCTCAAACTCAACTTCAGAAATTTCATCGTCCGACAACGCCTTTGAAACCGTGTTAATTTTGTTATTCAACTGCATCTCAATCAAATTTTTTTGTTTCTCATGTCTCTGTATTTTCTTGAAAAGGAATTTTTCAATTCCTTTCAGAAAAATTGAAGCACTTACAAAAAACATGTTCAATCCATGTAAAACCTTCCCAGAAATAGTTCCGATGATTTCTTCGAAATCTGACAAAAACCCAACGTTCAAAAGAAACATACAAAACTGAAAAATCAAAAGGCAGCCAGTGCAAAAGTTCAGCAAGTAATGATATTTTTTTATCATTGCAGAGTGTTTGAGTTTTTCTTCATGCAGTTCTTTTTCAATTTCATGAATTTCATGTAGTCTGTATAAATTGGGGTTCATTTTTATTCAATGGAATAAAAATCAATCCACATCTTACAAAAGCCAACCGAGAACTGGAATATTCTTCAACGGAGAATTTGGACCAAAAAGAAGGCCATGGCCGCTAATAACTTGACCCCCCTGTTTCAAATACAAACCATCTCCAACCATGCCAAGCCCCGAACCTTTTTGTGGTTTCAAATACAAGTCCTGACCATCTGTTTCGACTCTTGCGATGTTTGAGCCTTTTTTCAAATGCAGTCCATTTCCCATCACCTTGTTTATCGAATTTTGCGCCAAAGCCAACCCAACCCCTGAAAGTGCTCTAGTTGCCAATGTTGGGAGAACGGTCTTTGCCAAAAATGGCAAAACAACCGTCAAATGCTTCAAGGCATCTGTGTTGTTTACAGAACGAAAAAGAGTAAGTTTATAAGAGCTAAAAGAGGAAAAGGTTTTTTGAACGACACAATCAACAGTCTTCAATTTGAGATGCATTTGCCGGGCCACAACTTCACAGGGCCAGGCACAAAATTGAACAAACGACTAAATGAGGATATGACTCCAAAGGCATGGTCAAAACCTATCAACAGAGTCGACAAGGCAACTCATCACCATGACATTTGTTATGTTAAAAACAAAGACACAAAAACTCGCAACGAAGTTTGTGATAACAATATGCTGACAGAGCTTAATGGTATTTTCAACCCCACGCTTCGAGAAAGAATGGAACGAGGAGTTGTTTTCAAAATTATCGGAGCAAAGAAACGTTTCGGATGGGGGTTAAAAAAACGACACAATTTCAGGTATAACGTGGACTGACCAGCTAGCTGATGAGCTTCACAAACCCATCAACAAAAATTTCCGGAAACGAAAAGTGTATGTCAACGGAATCGATAAAATCTGGGCCGCTGACCTCGTTGAAATGCAACATTTTCAAAGTTCAACCGTGGGGTCAGGTATCTTCTCACAGTGATTGATGTGTTTTCAAAATATGGTTGGATGCTTCCTCTCAAAGACAAAACTGGAAAATCTGTCGCAGACGCTTCAAGGAGATTTTCAAAAAATCAAAGCGAAAACCAGAAAAGCTTTGGACAAAGGCCGAGAGTTTTACAACAAACATGTGAAGGAGTTGGGTGTTGAGCTTTACTCTACTGAGAACGAAGAGAAATCAAGTGTTGTTGAGCGTTGAAATCGAACGATGAAAGAAAAAATGTTCAAGTATTTCACAGCAAACAATACAAACAAATACATTGACGTTCTTGACGAGTTTGTCTCAAAATACAACAACACGAGGCACTCTAGCATAAAAATGACTCCTGTTGAAGCGAGCAAAAAGACGAATGCTATAACTGTTTACAGAAATTTCTATCCAGACTTAACAAGACGACCCATGAGAGCAAAATTCAAAATTGGAGATAAAGTCCGAATTCATAAAAAAAAAAGTTTTTTGAAAAGGGTTTCACCCCAAACTGGACAGAAGAAGTCTTCACCGTTTCAAAAGTTCAAAGAACTGATGCGATAACTTATAAGATAACAGACTACAACGATGAAGAGGTTCAGGGCACATTCTATGAACAAGAACTTCAGAAGACATCTCAAGAAGATTTCAGAATTGAAAAGGTTGTGAAGAAAGGTAAAACGAAATCATTGGTGAAATGGAAGGGCTATCCTGAAAATTTCAATTCTTGGGTGGACAACAAAGAACTTATTAAACTTTAATACAAAATGCCAAATGAAAAACAATGTCTTGGAATAAAAAGCTCAATAGTCACTGCGTTTTTGAACGACAAACTCACACCAGCGCAATGTAAAGAATTACAAAATATTATGAACCTTGATCCAAAGCTGTATAGAAAAGTTTTCATCTATCGAGGTTAATTTGGACTAGGTCCAAAATAAGTCCAAAAATTTCCAAAATAAGTCCAAAACACGTCCAAAAATTGAACATATAATAAATGAGCTTCTTAAAAATTAAAGATCCGTCAAAACGTGACAAACTTGTCGCTGAATATCTCAAAACCAAGAAAAAAATTCAAGATGATTTTCGCTCAGAACGATTGGGTGAACAATCACTTTA
>Ga0210059_1008401_pt1 | contig 16306 bp, 8 predicted proteins | sample Ectturendosymbi2_FD_188042 | JGI IMG/M metagenome (GOLD analysis project Ga0210059, IMG submission 188042) | Ecteinascidia turbinata endosymbiont from Florida, USA - Sample 2 (SPAdes) (version 2) | ecosystem: Host-associated > Tunicates > Ascidians > Unclassified | place: Key West, Florida...
TTTTGTTTATTCAGGTGTGAAGTCATTGTATAACATACCAAGGGCAAAAAGTTACTAATTTCACAAAACTATTGAAGCAAAACGGACTCAGAAAACATCCAAACCAGAAGCTGTCAAGACTCGAATAACAGGAAGTAATTCCAAGTCAACAAGGACAAGGTCTGGCAAAATGCTACAGTACATTACAGTCAGAGAAATTAGCAAGCATGGAGAACTTTACAAGATTGCAAGAATGTTATAAGAAGAATATGACTTTCAAGCAAGCTTTCTTTCAATTTGGAGTGACAGATTATGACAAAAAACTAAAAGGATTAGATGAAAAAGAAGAGTTTAGTACTCTTGTGAATTGGGTTCTGCATAAGTTACCACCCTTTCATAGTATGGATTTGAGACACAAGGTGAATAAAGAACTATATCAGACAACAATACACAAGAGGGCAAGAGAAATAAGAGTGGGAAAACCAATGCTCAAAGCAAGTCATGATGGAACAATCAGATATGATTGGCCACAAGAAATCACCTATGAAACATTAGGTGTGGACATAATAAACACCAGTGTAAAAAGAGCAGACATCATTAATGCTGCAAAGAATGAAGGAAGACTCTTGTCTGAAGAACAAGTATCAGAGCTGTTAAATCCTCAAATTGACTGGAATAATCAACAACAAGTGGAAACTCAACAAATCAAGTTGTTGCAAACAGAAAGAAATTGTTGGGATGTAGTTTTGACAGAGGAAGAAAGAAATCTTATTGGAGAATTCTTGGACACTTAAAATAAAAAGATATATGCCCTTGATATGTCATAAAAACATTGCATACAGTTAAAATCAATCATGTGTAACGCAACATGTGATTCAGTGAAGTGTCGCAATATCGAATTTGAAAGAACAAACCAAAAGTCGTTAGTTGTGGACGTTGTACAAGTTTTGTGGACGTTGTACAAGTTTTGTGGACGTTGTACACATTTTGTGGACAATGTACACATTTTGTGGACGTTGTCCCCACAATAAAATAAACAAGAGAATTTGTGTATAAATACCCTGGATTTTGGACCAGAGCTCAGAGTTACTCGAACTTGACTTGAAGTGGACGTACAATAGCCACTGAGGGTTTTGTAGAGCGAACACAACACTGAACAATGCATTAAGCCTTTGTCACGTACACTTGCCATTGTGTTTTGATTCCTGGTTTGTTTTATCAATACTTTGACATTTGTCTGCATTGTCCTCATTTATAAACAGAGTTCTTTCACAATATTTCTCATTTTGGACTTGTAATAATTTTCAGAGAATATTGAAAATAGGGACAACGTCCTTGCAAATTTTACATGATTTTGTACTTAGAATATTTTTGAAGGGGTTTTGTACATGTTTTTATGTGTTTGTTTATGTTAAACCGTTGGTTATAAGAGTTCATGCTCATTCATGTTTGTGATCATACTGAAATAAAATGTTGTGATGTGTTAATTGGGCAAGGGTCCTGTCATTGACAGCTAGGGTTAATGACATTGACCTCAGCTCTTTGTTGTGTTGGGGTCTCTAGTAGGACTAGCCTCGAGAACCTACGATTATATAACTTATGCGATATTAGTGCTAAATGTTAACCCTTACGCACTATGGTAGCATGTTTTCGTCCAAGTCTTTCGTGGACATATACGATTGAGCTAGTGTTTATAAACCACGATTAGACTCTGGCCGTAAAAATAACATTGTTTCTGAAAAGAAAACAACGCAAATGACGTTTACCTGGCACTGCGAAGCAGCCGCAGCGCCAGCTACTATAAAGAACAATTAAAACAAGCTCGTCGCCTGTCAATCACGCACAGCCAACTTGCGAGCAGCAAGCCTCACCTTGTAGGATTCACAGCTCCAGGCTGACAAAATAGACAGAAAGCAGTGTTGTTTAAGCACTGTTGTGTTGCAGTTGACTGCTGAGGCAAGGACAAGCGAAAGATAGCAATTCGGGGCATTAACTAACAGGAAAGCAACCAGCAGCTCCTTCACTGAGTTCGCTCTACTACTACTAGATTGCACTATCTATATATAGGGATAAGAGAATTACGATAATTCGCTTGTGGTGACTATCACAGTTACTTGTTATTCATGGGCACCATCTAGCGGTGACCATTTATTTACATGTGGCGCCATCTTCTGGCCGCCACAGTTTATGAGACACATTCGCAGCAGTTATGTCAGTGCCGGCGACATGTAAACATATTTGTACAGTCGGCCATATGATTCTTTGTGAGCGAACGGACGGATGTACTGTCGTGGTGCACCAATATTATGTGTTATCCACTTGCTGTGATTACATTCCAGTAACCGGAAGGTTTAAGTAGAAAACCAGGAGTGTAATCGACGTTGAGTCAAAGCTGGCTACACTAGAACCTTTGACAGAGCTCCGCAGAAGCTTAACCTATCTAAGTTGTCGCTCATTGAAAGAATTGCTATTTAATGAGAGGAAGGCCCCTGTCAGAATCTCAGCGATCGCAGCCAGAAGTAGCAGCAGGAGGTACAAAGTGGCTTTAATTCAGATAGGTACAAAAAATGTGGCTTTGTGTTTTGGAGCACCTTTCTGAGAGTTTGCTTCGGACTTCTAATTTCCAATATCCGCCTATGTCCGTGAGGCTAGATTCTCAACCCTTGTCTACATTAAAACAAAAGTCAAGGAATAGACCGGTCTTTCAGAATGACGTGAGATTAGTTTTCACCAACACGCCCCTAAAAATTTCAAGACTAGTTGCACAAATGCAAGCTCAATTAGCTCAGTCGTCACTCGTCCCACTGATTAGCATATGTGCTGTTTGTTTTGCACAAGAATGTAAATACAGTGAATATAACAGGTGAAATGATAACGTTTTATCTTTTTGGTTGTTATTTGAATACCTTTAGAGTTGCAGGTAATGGCTGGAGCCAAGCGCTTATGTAATATTTTCGAATAGTGTTGCGAGATCAAAAAGATTGGGAACCACTGCTCTAGAGCCATTTTTTTGAGCCATTTTCGATAAGCTCTGAAGCAAGTCATATGTTTGTAAAAGCAAAGTAAAATTATGTGTAGATGTGCCAAAAGGGGCCCCTGAACAGTTTAAACTGTAGACAAAGAACAATTTAAAATCAATTGACTTTAAACAAATTGCAATGTGAGATGGTGTTTCACGCAGAAGCAGATATCCAGACAAAAAGAAAAATTTAGCGTGCTTTAGCGAATAAAGTTTCTGCATTGCAAATGCGAAATATAGGGTCCCCTTTTCTGAAGGTTTGCATCGGCACGTCAATTCTAGCATCCACCCAATTGCATATACTGTAATAAAGAACAAATTTGACACAAAGGACCGCGGGGCTCCCGAAAGCGCGGGGCCCGTAGCAGTTGCTACATATTCTACTATTGTTAATCCGGCACTGTCTGTGGCTATAGTGTAAGGAATGCATTATTTGGTTTCCCATGTTCGGTTTTTGGAGTCGAATCAGCTTGGAGAAAAGATGGCTTTACCAATATAAACAAAATGAAGGATAGAGCAAAGAAACACAAGTCTAAGAAGCAGGGGCGGAGCTAGGGGGGTGCCAGGAGGGCCACAGCCCCCCAAAAATTTTGCCTGGACCCCCCAGTGTCCCCCCAAAAATTTTTCCGCGTGACGTCATGTCACTGCACTGAAGTCCTACACAGACCATTGACAGCTCCCCTTGTTGCACAACTGGCCCCTCCAGTGGCCCTCCCAAATGAAAATGTCTGGCTCCGCCCCTGCTCAGAAGCATATCGAAAATACAGTAGTGGTCCGTGCATTTTGCACCTAGGCCTCCTGTGGGTTCTGATTAAATTTATCCACATTTTCTTAACGTCATTAAAGTTGTAGAAGCCAATCAATGTTATGTAGAATTAATATGACTTATTGCGTAGCTGGTAACACATGCAGCGGAAGCCAATCAAGCAACTAGCCCGTGTCACAGTTCAACAAGTTTCTTACCACTGTATTCACAGTGCACGGAAAGAGCAACAGCACTCTGAAGAAATGACACTATTTTTCATAAATAGCCCACATTTTACTTAAAAAAACCTTTGCAACAAGCATTCCTAGCAACGCAATTTGCATACTTTTGTGAGCCATTGACCCTGCTCAATTGCTCATATACGCAATTTTGAAAAATGACGTACTCGTGAAAGGGGTATTTTGAAAAGAGGCAGTGTCTGTTTTGCCGTCAGCGGCAAAAGCACTGCTGGAGCTATTTTGCCATTAGCCAAGGATGAGGACTATTACGAGCCTCATAAATTGTAGATTGTCGCTGGTGGACCGCAAAACAGAACCATGGCCAGAAAGTTTTCAATAGGGGGGCTTTGCATTTCTGCGGGGGTGCTTGACATTCTAAAAATTGACAAAAACTACACTGATTTAGTGTTTCATGTTTCAATTTGGGGGGCTTGGAGCTTTGTTTGGGGGCTAAGCCTACCAAAGCCCCCCCAGTGTCGACGGGACTGCCGCAAAATACAATTGATTTTATCCTAAAACTCTACCTATACCTAAATCCGAGAGATAGAGGCATGTCTTGCTTGCTGTTTAAATACTTGCTCATTATGGAGCTTCGTTTTGACGCGATGTTTTCCAGGGCTACGGAGCCGGAGTTGAGATCAAAAATCAGGAGTCGGAGCTGGAGCTGTGGCCATTTGAGAGGTAGGCCCTGCTCCAGGTCCCTTCCTCGATACGAATTTCTTTCTAGGTTTTGCCAAGTTTACTAAAAACTAGACTTACATTACCTAAAACAGTGCTCTTTGCAACACACTAAACTCGAATATTGCGAGTTGCGATACCAGACTGCAACAATGGATGTGTTAGTCTTTGATGTTTCCTTGGTTTAATCATCGCTAGGGCTGTGGCATCGTGGACAGGCGTGGTGTTACTTGTAGAAGTAAGAAAAACGTTAACAACCACACAGGAGCGTAACGAGGTTAAATGGCGCCCGGGGCAAGAAGCAAGTTTGGCGCCCCGTGTTCGAACCTGAGGTCTTTTGAAAGCAAATGTACTGTATTGAAAAGGGTACTTGTGACATTGTGCTTGTGACAAAGATGTAAATTTGATAAGCAATGAATATTTTGTCTCATGAGAAAAAAATTGTTCTGAAGTTATTTTGTCAGTAGCTGCACACAAGTGCTTGAAGTGATCACATGACAAATTCAAAACACATTCCAAGTTTGGAATGCATGACCTATATAGCTGACCGCAATGCCTAATTTAAGTGCAGGCCAGCTTTTACTGGCTTTTTGTCTGTGTTACGTAAAGTATAGGCTAAACCTTAACATTTTGTATCTCTGAATTGTGCTTTTCACGTGACCACTTCAACACCATTTGTGTTCGATCAAAGGCAAAATAGCCACACCATGTATTTTGCCTCATGAGGCAAAATAGACACTATCTTTTTGATATGAGTTGCTTGGAAGTTTTCGGAGTGTAAACAGGAGTCGGAGTTGATGTTTCAAAATTTTTGGGAGTCGGAGCAGGAGTAGGAGTCTTAAAGCGTGGAGCAGGAGCGGATGCGGAGTCTGAAAAATGTGACTACGCTCATCTCTGATGCAAACGTTCAAAGAGCCGCATGCGGCTCGAGAGCCGCTGTTTGGCCAACCGTGCACTATACTATAACGATTATGGTTCAAGGAAAGAGACGAAACCATTGGAAGTAACGCTGTTGCGATCGGAAAGTCCCAGCGGCAAGTACGCAAAGCTTCACACTGTAGCAGCAAACAACAATAGAGATCACGCGCCGCGATCACCGCCAGAAAAAGGCTAAACGGCCAATTGAAATTTTTAAGCCAACCAACTTGAAACAAGGCCAGATTTCTAAAATTTGGACTAAAAAAGGTGAACTTGGCAACCCTGGTCTATATACATTGATCTATGCGTTGGCGAGAGAAAAAGATGACTGTCGGTGCCCACACCAAAGCTTTTAATGCCAAAACGTTGGCTTACGTGGCGTACGCGGTAATTCTGGTGATCTGAACCATGCATGTGGAGCGGGAAACCGGTGATATGCGTGAAAGAGATGTTGGACAGTCTAAATTTTCTGAAAGATGTGCTGAAGTTAGGAAAGTGAGAAAGAACTAATTTGCGCAGCGATGATTAATTGAATTGACACGACCAATCATAATAGCGACACGCATCATTTGGCCCTGGTAATCGAAAATTTCCGAAAATTGGCGTATAGTGCCGTCTTCCAGATTTGACGGTTGCATTACTCGCCAGAATTCACTAACATTGTGTGCGACGGCGATGTGTGGCGGCCTGGAGGTGGCGCCACATGTAAAAATGATCACCTCTGGATGGTGCCAATGAGTAACAAGTCAATGGGATAGTCACCACAAGCGAATTATCGTAATTGACTTATCCCTATATAGCAGTGGTTCTCAAACTTTTCTGCAAATTGACTCCCAACTAAAGTATACAATTTTCTGTAGACCCCGTGGCCTAGCCCAAAAGTTACCAATACAAGAAGAACGTATGTCAAAATAAATTTGAGGACTTTTCACGTGAAATGCATGATATAATAACACACAATCCGAAAATATGCTTAGAACTTGGTGGCCATTCAGTGCCCCCCATTCGACCCGGTGACTGTTTATCGACCCTTGGATGGTCCAATTGACCCCTGGGGGTCGATATCGACCACTTTGAGAACCACTGCTATATAGTGACTGTGCAACCTGGTATCAGTACAGTGAACTCGTCGATGGAGCTCCATTGCTGCTAGTTGCTTTCCTGCTAGTTTCATGCCCCGAATTACCATCTTTCTCTTCTGCTTGCCTCGGTGGTTCAAAGGCGATGCAGATACCTGCAACAGATGACTCATCAACTTGTTTCTCCTTCTGCAATAACGCACTGCAAATTTACCGCCCTGTCTGTCTGAAGTGGCATTTTCAGCCCTAGCCCAAATTCTGTCATTCAAAATGAGTTTCTGATAAAACGTAAAGACTGAAAGTTACAGCTGAGGAAACCACATTGTTTTGTATGTAATTCGAGTTACTGTCCACTACGATTGTTTGTTTTGCTGTTGCGTGTTTAGTCTGCTGTAATCGCAGCTATGTGCTAGGCTCATTGCTGTCTCTCTGGAGAGCGCTCAGCTAACTGATAGTGAGTTTTGCTTGCTCAGTTGAAGCCGCGCTGGTGGAATTCTTAGTTTTGTTTCTTTTGTGTTTCAGAGACCGTAATGGACGATCAATCACTGTTGTACTTTGATAAATTGTGACAAGTATGCAAATCCTGACTGCGAACATTATGTCTGTAAAACTTTCTAACAGCGTCAACAAATGCAGTAAGAATGCCCATTTGTGTATTAACCTATGAACAATCTTGCATGTGTTGTACAATGTAAAATACTGGCAAATGGCAGCCGTATCCCGCATTTTGCAAATTGTAATTCAAATGCGATATTCGGGGTGCGGAAGAAGTTTCTTCAAAGGCTTGTAATTTCTGAAACATTCATCAATATTTCAATCAAGCAAAAAGCATTCGCTCGAAATCAACATTTGGAAATACGCGGGCCGGGGTTCAGCAACTTGAAGTGGTCTAGAGCAGTAGTCGGCAACCACCGGGCCGCGGCCCGGTGCCGGTCCGTGAGGAGTTCGTTACCGGGCCGTATCATTTTCCAGATTAAATGCTTTGAAACATTTTTTAACGTTAGAAGCAATTACTTTCGGACGTTTTATTAAAGAGAGAATTGTTGTGCAGTTGCGCAGTCACTTGTGGATCGTAAAAATGGCGCAATGTCTGTAACAATTGCGCAAACGCAACTGAATGAAACTGAGATAATGCAACAGCTTAGACTAAACTAATTGGGTATTGACATTGACAACTGGTAGGCCTGTCATAGGCTAGTAGGTATGGGCAAATGACTTCCTGCTTTAGTAAAGCTATCTCAGATTGCTGTGTTTTGCACGGAAGTTAGGATCTGGTTTATTTATACTAGCTTAAAACTTTCACGGTTTAAAATGTTAGGCCCATTACAAATAGACCCATGCTCGGTTGATTGAGTTAAGCAAGTGTGTATACGATTGATAACGGTCGTCAGTGCAACAAGAATAGTCCAGCACATTCATTTCGTGCTGTGCAGGTGCTTGCGATTGCGCCCATTAATTACATGACGTTTCAATAAACTTGAGAGGATGTGACAAAGCGGCAGGTTGGTGAAGAACTGCAGTCGCTATTCTTTCTGATAATTACATGCCAATGTTCAGTCAGCGATTCGTCTGGCCGTTTACGCGTTCTGAACTATAGCTTCACTTCAGATAAATCATAAAGAGGTATCGAATCAAAGATCATTCAATAGGTGTATTTACTCATTTTTGAGTAGATGTTTATCAGAATAAAACTTGAGTAAACCTGCGATTGAATCAAATCAATGAGTTACCATGAATCAAACTCGAGTATGTTAGACTGGAGTCACGGTTTATTCAAGATTTGATTCAATACTGAATCACTTTGATTAAATATTGAACCATCATTTTCTGGAGCAGTTGTTCATAACCTTTTTTCTCCCTTAAATAATTGTGCTTTGTTTCACTTCTCTCTTACTCTAAATATACTGTGAAAACAAATGTATTTATTTGTAAATTTAACTTTCCATCTTGTGGGGCGCGCAAGGGCTCGCCCCCCTGGAAATTTAGTGACGCCCCTCTGGGGGGGGCGTGTCCGTCCGGTTAAGAACCACTGTTTTAGAGTGTAACATAGGGTTTGCGCATTGCTAAAATCTCTTCCAAATTTACTGAAGCAGCGATAAGCGAGTGAATATTGTGATTATACTGCCGGAGTAAATTAGCTGTGAAGTGTCTGCTAATTTTGAAGACAGCCTATTAGCAGTCCTCGTGTTTCTTCATTTATTACTTTCTCATTGATGTGCTTAAGAATTCATGTTTTGAAACACGTGCTTCTGAATGCGGGCAAGTTGGTCAGATTAAGCTTAATCTTAAATTTAGCTTCAATCAAACAGCTGAACGAATATCCAATGCTCTTACAGAGGCAATTAAAATTTTATTGCCTTTTACCACCACCTACATGTGTCTGACGTCGAGGATGAGGGGCCTACAACCACAAAAAAAGGAAAGCTTCTTTCAATCGCCAATCTAATAATGAGTCGTACTTAAAGTACGGATTTATTTCAACTGGTGCAAATGATCGTAGCCTGAAATGATTTTTCATACAACGACTCTGCCGATGTTTTGGATAAAGGTCTTGCCACAATACCCTGACCTTGCCATAAAAGCATTAAAAACTTTGCTGCCATTTCTGATATCCTACTTATGTGAGTCTGGAGTTTCTGTGAAGACAGCAACAAAGACGAAACCGCGAAACAGACTGGACGTGAGGAACTTATTGCGGGTGTCAATGAGTTCCATAATTCCTAGACGGGAGAGTCTCGTTGCGGCAAAACAAGCTCAGGGTTCTCATTAAATCAAAGTTGTAATGACTTACATGAGTCGTTATAAATATTCATTGCTGAACGTTTGTGGTTTTTTGAAGGCCGGTCCGCGAAAAAATTTCAGTTTTAAACCGGTCCGCAGTGCAAAAAAGGTTGCCGACCCGTGGTCTACTAGACTCTAGAGCAGTGGTTCCCAACCTTTTTCATCTTGCGACCCCATTCGAAAATATGACATAAGCCCTCGACCCCAGCCATTAACTGCAGCTCTAAATGGGTTCAAATAACAACCGACAAGATCAAAAACACATCATTTTACGTGTTACATCCACTGTATTTACATTCATATGCGTAACACACAGCATCCATGCTAATCAGTTGGACCACTGAGCTGGCAGCTGTGCAACTAGTCTTGAAATTTTAAGAGGGCGTTGGTGAGAACTTATCTCATGTCATTCTCAACATCCAGTCTATTCTTCGAGATTTGTTTTACTGTAATGTGGACAGGGGTTGAAAATCCTGGATATTATTAGGGCCTGAGCCAAACGCTTAGAAAGGTGCCCCACAACAGTTGTTGAGGATCCCCCATTGGCACATTTGCAAATAATTGTCGCTTAATTTTGAAAAACATATGACTTGCTTTGGATCTTATAAAAATGTGGCTTACGAGTGGTTCATAAAATTTTTTAACAGAACAATGCAAAAACGTGTTTTTTTTCGCTAAAACCTTTCGGTCTTTTGTCTTGCAGTAGTATTAAAACTTGTTAAAACAGTACTCCTACCTTTTTTGCTGATGTAACAAAATGTTGATTAACGAAGTTCTAAAAATTCGAGACTTCAGCAAACTATCCAGGCTGCTGTTCACGACCCCACAGCAACTCCTCCGTGACCCACTTTGGGGTCGCGACCCACCGGTTGGGAACCACTGCTCTAGAGCTTCGTTAATCCTCAATGCGTTTCTGGTGACACCAGAATCAACACAGCACCAAAGCTAAAAACGCTCGTGAGGATCTCGCTGTGGATTGAGCGTCACAACAGCTTTACGAGGCTGTAGTGTAAACAAAATACTTTTGGATAAAGCGTCTTACATGAGTATCGCCGCAGTTAGTTTATGTGCGGTACAGAGATAGTTCAGATACAATTTAGCAACTTTTACGCTGCATTTAGTTTTGTATTGGATGCATTTCTTCGCAGCTGTCGCCGCTATGCAAGCAAGTAGTTGGAGTGGAGCCATGTAGGTGCAGCTGAATCTGTCAAAACCAAATAATACCGGTTTTCTTTTCCCTTGGACGAAGGATTTGTCGCGTTGGTTCGCTGCTGCGTTGAGAACCTTCTTCACAGTACATCAGCACAGCAGTGAGTTAATCTCTCCCCACTGATACCTGTCAGCCGTAAAATTATTTCACAACGAGAAACTACTCTCCACAAAAGGTAGATAAGCAAGGAATCAATGAGCAATTTTTTTTAATTTAACATAATATCGTATATAAAAAACTATAATAAAAAATTTGCTGATTGATTCCTCATTTCTCTCCGTTCTGAAGAGTACTTACTTGAATATAGATATGCGCAAGTTTGAACCATGACAAAAAGATGAAAGCAGAGCCCAGATGATTCTTCGAAAGCGTGCAGCAGTCTTAGAGCTTTTATTGTTCACAATGAGAAACTCGAATTATCTGGTCACTGTACGTTTTCTCCAAAGAATTTGAGCTACTGACACCATATCTCTATCGGCTATAATGCAAACAAATGTTGCGATCAAAATTCATCCCAACTGCTAGTACAGGTTTGTCTATAAACGGTTGATTTATTTGACCTTGTCCCAAAATCCGCGTCGTTAGAGCTCTTGATTGGCTTTCTAACATATCTGGAGCCAAAATTACGACTCAAAAAACCCAATTGCTGACGAAAATAAAAACTTTTCAGGAAAGGTATGATTTGCCCTCTCAAGGCATATTTTGGCCAGCAATAACTCGTCAGCAGATTGAGCTAGAGGGCTATTCCATCCTATAAAGACTCCTGAAGTCTTGTAGTTTAGAATGAAAAAAATTTTAAGTTTTGAGTTTGGGGTTTTTGGTCGATAACGTCAAGAGTGGGGTATGTTTTGTTTGATGACGTCATTGGCCGCTCCAATGAGCCGGTTTCGTGGCTCAAAGTTTTATTGGACATTAGGCCAAAATACGAGTCTTTAGAGCCCTCAATTGACTTTCTAGCGTTTCTTGTTCCAAAGTAATGGCGAAAAAATTACAAAAATTTTAGAAATTCCCTAAGGAATTTGCGGAAGTTTCCCTAATTAATTTACGGTGTTTTGACCATAATTTTGGAACCAGAAACGCTAGAAAGTCCATCACACCCTCCTCTAAAGACTCGTATTATAGCTTAGAATCCAATGAACTTTTGCGCCACGAAATCGGCTCGTTTGCTCGGCTCCCAGGGAAAGATGACATCATCCTAATGTAAACAAAAGATTGATAAACATACACCCATCATGTAAACATAAACAAAAAACCCGACATTCAAAACTAAAACCATTTGTTATTGCAAACTGCATGACTTTTCCCATCTATAGAGGGTTTCAACAGCTCTCTAGTTCAATCGGCTGACGATTATGGCCTATAGCCAAAATGGCCAAGGCTACCTTTTGTGGGACTTGAATTTGTACCCAATTTTTGTTTTTAAACCATAATTGTGGCTCCAGATATGCTAGCAAGCCAATCAAACCCTCTAAAGACTCGGATGATAGCTTAGTTTCCAAAAAAACTTAGCCACAAATAACTTGTTGGTTTGGCGCCCAGGGCCAGGTAAATTCAGCCAAAAAGTCGCAAAAAAATGCCCCCATTATAACGTCACTCACAGAGAACACCAAACCCAAAACGAAAAAAGATATTTTTATTCAAACTAGAAGACTTGCCGAATCCGTCAAAGGTTTGAACATTTCTCTAGCTCAATCGGCTGGCGAGTTATGGAGTTGCAAAAAGTTGCAAAGTCGGGCCAAAAAAGTGGCCCACGGGGGGCTTAAAGGTGGCCTACGCAGGACTTAAAAAATATCATGCTCATGAATCAATAACACCTGTTTTTAACATACGCACTAATTTTAGTAGAGATTAGAGTCCGGCGCGGGTTGAATTTTTTGTCCGCTCCCGCCCCGCACACGCAGACTTCTAACCCACACCCGACCCGCACGCCTCCGAACCCGCACCCGCCACGCACTGATTCCGTCCCAAACCTGCACCTGTGACTGAAAATCACTAAAAACACATGCCATATGTCTCACAATGTGTCTTACCTATTCTTCAGTGGTTCATTTTAAAGCCAACAGAAGGTATTAAAAAACACGCTAAAGTAAAAACGTGTAACCTAGTCAAACTCCAGAGCTTCTTTCTCGGAGCACTGCTAAAAGGGGTAGCACATTTTTTAAATTTGCTTTTCTGTTACTCACGACACGATAATCGATGCTATATAAACACTTGTTCATTAGCAGCGCTGGTTGCCATCACGCAGACCGTATTTGTTACAAGATCACTGTGAGCTGGAAACTCCAATATGTGTTCTCACCACCACTGGGAATGTCCCTACCTCAGCTATGTTCAACCAGTGACCCGCATGCGGCCCAGTAAGCTTTTCGTTACTGTGCACATACAATAGGCCTACATTATTATTATAATCTCAGATTAGACACTTTCGATGCAACGGTCTTCAGTGCCTATTTATCATGTAGACATGTACTACCATGGGCGCAATTTTGTTGTAAAATGTGGGGGGCCAGCTTTGTGTGAAACCAATATAGTCATCGGGTCGATGCAGAAGTGACGTTTTATATATGCAGATTCCCAATCTTATTTCTAGATGTGTTTTGAGAGCAACACTAATTACGCTTTGCTTTTTCCTCGGAGACGATTTACATGTTAATATACTTAAATTCGTTGCTGGATACGGTACTGTGGTTCAGCCCGTTTCCAATATTGTATTTGGATGTAAACAAGAACGGCAATATAGTAGAACATATCAATCGGGCTTTATCAGAGCTGTCAGTTGGAGTGCACAAAATGCTGAATCGCATTGGTCGCACGTGCATATCACTCTTACAGTAAAACACTTCAGTTTTCATACATTTTATAAGTATGGGTTAGAGCGCGATTTGATGTCTTGTTCAAGTCACTTAACGTTACAAAGACGATAAATATTTTTCTTGCACATTTCCGTTTTTTACAAAGCTTAAAAGCTGCAAAGCTTTTTAATGCTACTGGGCATCATACATGCAGCTCCACCCCTACCAAAATCTCCATTGATAATAATCCTCTTACCAGCAGCAAAAACATTTTACATATCCACACAGAGTTGTAAAAGGGTCTCAGTTTGAAGCCTGAACCCGGCCCGATATTTATTTTTGAAGTCCGATTTAGGCCTGGAAGTCAAATTTACCGAGGGAGTTAGATATGCGCAACTGCGAAGTAACAAAAAGCGTTGTGTGCAGGTGTAGTTACAGGTACACGGTTTATCACACCGAATGTAGCAACCACCTTGACCAAAACATTGACATTATCTGGCACAAACGTAGCATGTTAGTCAAGTCAACGATAATACCGCGCAATGTAATGTTTCTCAAGAAAAAGAAACAATCACGAAACTATCTACGATGGCGCTATAGGCATAAAATAAAATTTCTAGGATAGCTCTATAGATATGAAAAGCCGGCTTGTAGGCTTCTAAAACAAGTCAAGAATCGCGTGAGTGATTGATCTTTTTTTCGACGCAACGCCATCGCGTGCTAATTTCCTCAACGCTGTCGCCTTCTCCAAAACAGTGTGAGACTAATCCCAGCAGGGAATAAAAGAAGGCAGCTGTGTTTGCAAACAGAATTAGCTGAAGAAAAATCACAATCACTTCACTCACAGAAGTCACCGCAGTGAGCACAACAAGTCTACGTCACGAAAGAAAAAAGTCGTAACTCTTCATGTTATAAAAAAGTTTTGTATGCAGGCCCGAAATTGGCCCGAAATATTTTGACAAACTTAAACCCGAGCCTGGCCCGACCCGAAAAGCCCGGCCAGACATAACTCTCCACCATGACAAAAGTTTCATTCTAAGTGTTCTACTTGCATAACGACACAAAAATATATTTGAGACAAAATCAAAATGCACAATGTTGAATTGGCAAAAAAGTACCAAGTTTCACCTTCAGTACGAAAAGAATGTCCAACAAAATTATTTTAGGTGTGATGTATCTGTAAAGCAAATGTTTCGCACTTGGATGAAAAGATTGCTGCATTGTGGGTTTGATTAAACTCAAGTAAATCAGATGACTTACGAACCAATGCATTTAGCACAAGCACAAAGTGTAAGAGTCAAAGCAAAAGTATCTCTTGGATTTGTTTGTCACCATTGTTGCGACATTACAAAAAGTTAGGAAGATAAATGTATATTTTGTCCTTATTTCCGAGACAAATCCCTACGTTTTGAGCTGTAGGTCAATATGCAGCTAGGTAAATACTGGAGACTACTTCTCCAATGTTTTAATTGAAATCCTATTCACTAATGGTTGAAAACAGTCTTTAGCTAAACTCCCCATCCCAAAACTAGGTCTCCACAATAGTGCTGCTTTTTGTCTTCGGCAAAAGCTTCGCAGAGGTTTGCCTGAAAATCTTAACTCTCTAACATTATATACACTAGCATCATTAAATCATACCCTGTCTGTTTCTGAATGCGTGACAACCAATGTTACAGCAAAGCCAGTTACATTTCTGTACGGAACAAATCATGGCCGTAATACTGTGGTCTCTCACATGTGCAGCTGTGATACTCTCACTGTTACAAGAAAATAACCTTTCTAACAGCATACTACACAGGGGAAAATGTCGGACAGAAGTAGTTTAACATCTTTCACAATATCTATAAACTTGAAAAATGCTACAAATTATTTTGTCGAAGCTAAAATTCATAAACTAACAGAATCAGTAATACCACACCAAACTCTGTTTCCACATCAGCTTGGCTATGTATGGCCTACCATCTAACATGAAAAGCTGTTCACACAAAACGTGATAAACATATCATTTTTATTTTTGAAACCTCTCCAAATACAAAACCTAAAGAGGAAAAAGTGGGGTGACTTGGCATATTATGTCCCACGTCTGAAAAAGTGGGGGGACACGTCCCCCGTGTCCCCACCAAATTGCGCCCATGTGTACTACACACTGGTAGATTCCCACGTGTCCAATGGCACCTCGGTTTAAAACAAACTTCTGGTTTTCTGAGTTCTCAAGTAATCCTCTGCAATAAACTGATTTCTAAATTTGCCTATCTTCTTCTATTAGCACTAACTTTGACTATGGCATCATAGTTTGGGAGTGATTAAACGTACCATACAGTCCTTACCACTGCTTTTAGTAAACAAATACTCTCAGTAGCATTGAACGAAATTGTGCTTTGTTAAATATGAAAGTAACACACTCAATGTGCGTCCCTCAAGAAGATATTCACATAATTTTTGTCCCAGTAAGGCGTTTCGATTGGCAGAACTTTTCTACACCTTACCACAAGCTGTCTGTAGCATACGTTTTTCTCATGTCATTTTGTACTGAGTTAACATTCAGTTACCCGCACAAATTTCGTATCCCACGCCCGACCCGACCTGCACCAAGTTCAGCCCGCCCCGCATAGCTCTGCGGATTCCTGCACCCGTCCGCAATTGCCGGTACCCGTAACCCGCGCGGGTTAACCCGCCCGGCGCAGGACTCTAGCAGAGATGAACGTAGTTAACACGCCAAACTCTGGATATATCGTCCAAAAAACGCACTGGAATGTGTGATTGTGTCTAACCGTGCAACATGCGGGTGAAGTGACTACCGCGCTGATTACAGTGGCCTAATCTTTCCAACCAGTAACTTATATGGACGTTTTCCTTTTTTTTTCTA